>Ga0157376_10000585_pt1 | contig 23444 bp, 21 predicted proteins | sample M45metaG_FD_121801 | JGI IMG/M metagenome (GOLD analysis project Ga0157376, IMG submission 121801) | Miscanthus rhizosphere microbial communities from Kellogg Biological Station, Michigan, USA - M4-5 metaG | ecosystem: Host-associated > Plants > Roots > Rhizosphere > Soil | place: USA: Michigan...
CCGGCACAGCCAGCGCCGCTTGCTCCAGCGTGTTTTGCAGAAGGGCCTGGAGCAGCCTCGCGCGCGCGGTTCCGTCGGTGAGTGCGCTGCCATTGATGTCGGCGGGAGTGAAGAAGCGGTGCTTGGCCAGGCGGGCAATGCAGACGAATAGCGACAGCGCGGGCGCCATGACGGATGCGGCGAGGAGTTCGACCCGGAAATCGAGCGATGCGCGAGAGGCGAGTCCGGGGCCGGCAAAGATCACTGCGAGAATGAAGGTGGCTACCGCTGCAAGAAATGCGGTGGCCATGCCTGCCAGGACGCCGCGTTGCGTTCTATCCATCGGCAGCGCTCTGTCACCCGAAACCGTATCGTTGCCCTGCGCGGAACATGCAGCGCAGCGCGACGAACAGCAAGGCCGCTGCTGCGACGACCTCGAACCAGATGGTCAGATTCATCGCCAGAGTGTGTGATGAAACGGGAGCCAGCGCGTAATGGCCAAGGCCATCGAAGCCGAGAGCAGCATAGATTGCAATCAGCAGGAAGCCGGACACTGCGTGGCGAGCGCGAACGAAAGCGAGTCCGAGTGTACCCACGGCGGTAATCGCAAGCCATGCTGCATAGACCTTGGGCCGCGAAAGCCAAACCGGCATGTTCGGATACTGGGACAGGTACTCCGCATTGTGGACAAAGTGCGCGAGACTGGCCGCGCAATACAGGGCCGCGAGCGAGACCAGCAGGGCCAGGCCGTCGTTGCCAGTGCGGAGTGCGGTTTTGCCGTGCGGAAGCCGCGGGCCATCGGAGCCAAGCGTGTGCACGATACAGTTCTCCTCTGCGCCCAATTGACTCAACGAGTGCCAGCGGGTTCTTCGACGATGCTGGTGGTCGCCGCGTCGATCATGCGTCCGCCTGGGCCAGAGGTAGCGCGACATAGAACGCGGCGCCGCGCTCGGCCCTGCGCTCCGCCCACAGCCTGCCGCCGTGCGCGGCAACCAGTGTGCGGCAGATCGAAAGGCCCATGCCAAGGCCACCGTCCTTGGTGGTGTGGAACGGTTGAAACAAGGTCTCGACGTCGTCCGGCAAACCGACTCCGCAATCCAGTACGCCGATGCGCACCTCGTTCTGTGCGACGAAAGTCGCGAGCGTGAGCTTGCGCTCTTCACGCGGATTCGACTCCATGGAATCGCACGCGTTCACGATCAGGTTGAGAAGGACCTGCTGGAGTTGCACACGATCCGTCATGGCCAGCGGCAGGTCGCCGGTGGCGAGATTCGAGACAGAGACACCGCGCACGATGAGATCGCTGCGGGTGAGGCGGAGTAGTTCCTCGAGACTGTCATTCACATTCACCGGCCGGAGCGCGACCTCGCCACGCCGCAGCATGGAGCGCAGGCGGCGGATGATCTCTCCTGCGCGGCGGTCCACCCGGACAATGTCCGCGAGGATGGCACGAACCTCGTCGAGGTCGGGCGCGTTCCGCGACATGAAGTGCAGGGCCGCCTGCGCGTTGCTGAGGATGCTGGTGAGCGGCTGGCTCAACTCATGCGCGAGGGAGCCCGAGAGCGCGCTCAAGGCGGCCACGCGCGAAAGGTGCGCCAGCTCCTCACGCTGCTGCTGTGCCTCCGCGTCCGCCTGCTTCTGGTGCGTGATGTCCATCGAGACGCCGAGTGTTCGCGGAGCTGCGCCGGCAACGGCGTGGCTGTGGCTGCGGCCGCGTGCGGCGATCCATCGCACGGAGCCATCGGGCAGGATGAGGCGAAACTCGACCTCATAGGAGCCGCCTGTCGCCAGCGCGTTCTCGATCGCGGCCGCACGCGCGGCGCGATCGTCGGGATGGATGCGCCCGGCCAGGGTGGCATGATCGATGGATTCACCAGGCTCGAAGCCGAAAAACCTTCGGCCTTCATCGGTCATCCAGACCTTGTCGCTCGCCATGTCCCAGTCCCACAGCGCCAGCTGCGCGCGCTCCACCGCGAGGCTCATGCGCTCCTCGCTGACGCGCAACGCCTCCTTCGACCGTCTTTCGTCATCGATGGCGACGGCGAGCAACATCAGCGGCGTCGCCGCCATCAGGAGGAACATCTGCAGCGCCAACACGTTTTCCGTGGGCGCTTGCGTCAGGAACGGCCCGCGCACGTGCATCGTTCCCCAGATCGCCTGGATCGTGATAATGAGCATGGCGGCGCTCATGCCTCCGAGTCCAAAGCGGAGGGCCGCCCAGATCAGCAGGGGAATCGGTGCATAGAGGAGCGCGGGTGAAGTTTCCGGGCCCGCCGGCAATCGATCGAAGGCGGCATATCCGACCGCGAAAATGCCCATGGCAAGCAGGCATGCTTCCAGAATGTGCCAAGGTGCAGGTTTGTTCTGTCGTGTGGAGAGCTGGTGGACGCCAATCAGGATGGCCGGCACCAGCACGATAGCAGTCACTCCATTCGAGACGCTGAGGTTGCGCCATTCGACCCAGTAGTCAATTCCAAAGTGATTGGAGATGGTGAACGCGGCCCCCCAGAAGGCAGTCCCAACAGGGACGACTACCACCGCGATCACGACAAAGATGACGGCTTCGCGAAGGGTGATGAGATGAAATGGCGACTTGATGAACAGGCGGATGCCGGCGGCCGTCAACACGTTCTGCACGGCATCGAACAGTTCGCAGTGCAACGCGTAGAGTGTCGGCCAATCCGCCTGCTGTGTTGCGAGGAAATGACTGCCGGCTGCGGCCAGCGTATAGGCCCACCAGTGCCGCGTGGGGACACTCAACAGGATGCAGACGAGGACAGCGTGCGGGGGAAAGAAAAGGGATACCTTGCTGTCGGGAAAACACAGCACCCAGGCGATTCGTGTCGCCACGTAGTAGCAGGCACCACTGGCCAGTACGCCGAATAACGTGCGGACGGAGAATCCGGCTTGCTCATCAGGCCGGGTGCCGACGTCGAATTCCATTTCGCCGTTCGTTATTGCTTGCCGCATCGCCTCAATCATGTTCATGCGAGCGCATCCGTCGGCGCAAATGCGACGGACAGAAGAACGCGCATGAGACGGCCGACGCGTGAATTGAGCCGAGCCGCGGAGCCGGGCCGGGTCGAATTAATTGTTAGGTCCGCGTTAATAGTGGTTGACCGCCCTTCACCTGACGATTACCTGGCGGTGGATAGTCTGCCCGTTCGCGGGGATGATTGCCTGAACTTTTTTGTCTCGCCGGCCGTTGCCCTGAATGGCTTCCAGCGGCAGGCGACTATTGGGGATGACCGGAAATCTTGAAAAAGAGGAGACGTCAATGAAGACGAAAATCCACATCCTTATGGCCTCTTTCGTTGTCGCGTGCGTCGCCCTGCTGGGGAGCATGGGCAGCGCGAGAGCTGATGACGCATGGTTCGTGCTTAGTACGCAGACGATCAAGTCTGCCGATCCAAGCGTGTCGATCAAGAGCGAAGGGGGGCGATGGGACAAAGATGTCAAGAAGGTGAAGATCTCTGCCGAGGGCGCTGACGTGGAAATCACGAGTCTCGTCCTCGAATGGGACAATCGCAAGGACGACAACATGACGAATGTCGGCGTGCTCAAGGCAGGCGGACAAACGGCTGAGAGGGATGCTCCGGGACGCAAGGGGCGCCTTTTGGGCGTGGTGGTCCAGTACAAGATCCTCGGTGGTGCGCCGACGGCTACCCTCAAGGTCTGGGGATTTGACTGACGGGACTGTGACCTTCCGCACGGAGCACCGGTTCCAGCTCCAACCGGCAGAATTCCCCGGACTCGAAGTTCGGGGAATTTCCGTAAGCTACGCACGCACGATTGCTTGATCGCGGCGCGCGCGCCTCGGCAGCACAGGAAACATGAGCAATAAAAAAATCGCTACACCGAGCGGTTTCATGGGCTTTGTGGGAACTGGCGGAAAATGAACTTGCGGAAGACTGTCGAACTCGTTCTGAATAATTCTGAACCATAGATAGCTTTATCTTCTGCCGGCTTTGATGGTTTACCGCCAGCAGCCTCCGACGTCCGATCGATCGCGAACCACATCATCGTGGTGCCGCCGCCGCTTGCCCGTCGGTCTCGCGTGGTCGGCACGGCTTCAAACAACCAAGCTAATCGGATGATTCTGCCAGCTTGCTGTTGCCAACAGCGGCGTGCGTACCCCCACTCGTGCCCCCGTCCAGCGACCACCGCTCGGCCTACATGTCGTGGGGACGCCGCCACGCGCTGACCGCGCCTGGGGAAGGCAAGCACAGTGTTCCGATTCGGGTTCCGCGAAGCAGCAGCTTTCGCTTGCTGTAATAGTGCGGTCCATTTGCAGGTCTTGGAAGCTCACGTAGGCGCTGGCGGCAACATTTTCGAACCAATTCGAGCTGACATGGACAAACAACGAAGGCAATCCGCATGGCTGGCGCGTTGCGCGCCGATTCCCTTGCGCCTGATCATAGGCTACGGTTTCATGGCGCACGGAATCGCAAAATGGTCGAGAGGATTCGACGCGTTTCCCGCGATCGTTCAAGCCATCGGCATTCCTGCACCGTACCTGATGGGCTGGGCGACGATACTCGTCGAGGTGTTTGGCGGTCTTGCGATCCTGCTTGGCGCGTACGTCGGCCTCGCCGTCGTGCCGATGCTTGCGATCCTTCTGGTGGCGATGTTCACGGTCCATCTGCAATACGGTTTCAGTTCGATCAAGCTCATCGCCGTTACGCCGGCCGGCGCGCAATTCGGACCGCCCGGATATGAAACCGACCTTCTCTACATCGCCTGCATTGTCGCCTTGCTTCTCCTTGGCGCTGGCCCGTGGTCCATAGACGGCTGGCGTCGAAACGTGGCGCGGCAGCGAAATGCCGGCTCGCGGCGGACAACAGACGCCAACGGAGCCGTTGCAAGTATCGTGCGCGCCGTCGCAGGTGCTCGATGATCAAAGTCAGCATTCTGTATCCTGCTCGTGAAGGCACCCGTTTCGATGTCGGTTATTACGTGCAGACCCATATGCCGCTGTCGATTCGGCTACTCGGCGCGCATCCGGGGTTCCGCGGCGTCTCGGTCGAGCGTGGCTTCAGCGGAGCTACACCGGAGGCTGCTCCGGCGTTCCTTGCGTCGTGCCAGTTCCTGTTCGAGTCGGCCGAGCAATTCATCGAGGCGTTCCTGCCGCACGCAGCGACGCTGCAGCGCGACATGCCGAACTATACGGACATCGAGCCCATGATCCAGTTCAACGAGATTCTCCTTTCGGTCTAGGGCAATGAACCGGACGCCTTTTCGCCGCGCGCACGCGATCGGATTCGAGTTTCTGTTGGAGGGTTACGCCCATGGAACGCCGTGACTTCATCGGTTTGCTCGCTGCCGGCGCAGTGGCTGGCAACGGTCGTTTGCGTGCCGCGCCCGGCCAGTCTGCCGCGCACAAGCCCTACAAGGCGGTCGCGTTCGACGCCTTCCCGATTTTCGATCCCAGACCGGTATTCGAACTCGCCGAGAAGCTGTTTCCCGGCAAGGGCGCCGAGTTGAGCAGCCAGTGGCGCACGCGGCAATTCGAATACCAGTGGTTGCGCACGTTGTCGGGCCGCTTCGCCGACTTCTGGCAAACGACCCAGGACGCACTCGTGTTCGCGGCAAGATTGTCGCACCTCGACCTTACCCCCGCGGCCCGCGACCAACTGATGAGCGCGTACCTCGAGCTCAGGCCGTGGCCCGAAGTGCCCGGCGTGCTGCGCACACTGCGCGGCGCGGGCCTGCGCCTGGCATTCCTGTCGAACATGACAAAGAGCATGCTCGATCGTGCAATCGCGAACGGCGGACTCGACGGGATCTTCGAGTGCGTGCTCAGCAGCGACGCGGCGCGCGCGCACAAACCCGATCCGCGCGCCTATCGAATGGCCCAGGAAGCGCTCAGGCTTGCGCGCGACGAGATCGTCTTCGCCGCGTTCGCAGGCTGGGATGCGGTCGGTGCGAAGGCGTTCGGTTATCCGACGTTCTGGGTCAACCGGCTGCACCTTCCACTCGAAGAACTCGGCGTGACTCCCGATGCGGAGGGCGCGGATCTGAACGACCTGCTGAACTTCGTAGCCACCGGCAATGGCTGACTCGGGCGCAGGCCGCCGACGAATCGCCCGCACGACCACGCGCGACGCGGCACTCCCTGCCGACGACGCGCCGGCAACGCCGAATCAAGTTGCCGGGTCGGCGCATCTTCGCATCGCCAGGCCCGTTTCCGATCTGGCGAAAACCACCACGATGTATTGCCGTGGCCTTGGCTTGCGCATCATTGGCAGCTTCGAGAATCACGACGGCTTCGATGGCGTCATGGTGGCATTTTCGTCGTCGAACTTCCATTTCGAGTTCACGCACGGCCGAAGTGATGCTGTCGCGCCTTCGCCGACCGTGGAAGACCTGATCGTCCTGTACATTCCGGAGGCCGCCGAGTGGTCCGCCGCATGCGTCAGCATGCTAGATGCCGGATTCAAACGGGTCAGATCGTTCAATCCCTACTGGGAGATCCGTGGCCGCACGTACGTGGACGCAGATGGCTATCGGATCGTGCTGCAGAACGCGGAGCCGGGCTGAGAACAATGCGGGCCTGGCAAACCACGAACGGCCGCTACCGTCCGCTTGGACGAATAGCTAGGCGGCATCGGGTTCCAGACGCTTGGCAAATAAGAGGTCGGTGTGCCCGACAGGGTAATCTTGGATGGATGCCTGCTCCTTCGACATTGCGCCGCCCAATCCCACGCCCCGATGTTTTTCGGCAACCAAGAGATAGGACACGGCAACAGCCACTCCAGGTGAATCCGTGAGCGGACCAGTGAGCGGCTGACAGAATAACGAAGTGAGAGCGCCTTTTGTCGCGCAATCCGTGAGCGTGAATGTTGACGATCCGCAAAACAGATCCCGAGGAACTGCCTGTGGCGCTGCTGCTATTGGCGGACCCCTCCGAGCAGCGCATCCGTCGCTACTTGATTGGCGCGCACGCGTTCGTCGGCATCAAGAATGCGGTCCCGGTCAGCGTGCTGGTCGCGCGTTGGCGGAACGCCGACGAAGCCGAAATCATGAATGTGGCAGTGGCACTGGAGCATCAGCGCACCGGCATCGGGCGCGCCATGATGGAGTTTGCCGCGCAAGACGCCAAAGCGCGCGGCGCGCGCAGCGTTGCGGTGGGCACCGGCAACTCGAGCCTGGGCGAATTGAGGTTCTACCAGCGCCTGGGCTTCCGCATCACCGGCGTGTCGCAGGACTATTTCGCGGACTATGATCCGCCCATCTTCGAGGAAGGCATCCGCTGCCTGGACATGATCCACCTGCGCCGCGAGTTGTGATGGACCGAAAACTTGCGCGACGGCGCTCGGCTCGCCGCACGATGGCATAGGTCATCGCGAAGCTCCACGGCGCAAGATTCTCCGCGCGCGCGTTAGCTCGAACGTTAGCGCCTTGAAAGTATTCGAATACAAAGGCGGTCCGCAGCTTCACTACTTTCCCAAAGCCCTAGGTCCCATGAATCGCAGCCCGTTAGTGCTTCGCTCCGGTGACGCTCCCGAGATTGAGGCGTTCCTCGCCGAGCGTATCTACGAGTTCAACTCGAAGGCGACAGGATACTTTGACGGAGAGTCGTTCTCAGGAACGCAGCGCGACGACTCCGGCGTCATCCGTGCGGGAATCAGCGGCTACACGTGGGGAGGTTGCTGCTACGTCTCGTACCTTTGGGTCGATGAGCCCATACGAGGGCATGGGCTCGGAACCGCACTCCTATCGGCAGCTGAAGAATACGCCAGCCTCAGGCGCTGCGCCGTGGTCTTTGTAGCCACCCACAGTTTCCAGGCCCCAGGCTTCTACGAGCGCATGGGCTACGAGAAACAAACAGTTGTCCGGGATCACCCGGTCGGCTATGCAAGCGCGACCTATGCAAAGCGCCTTCAGCAGAGTGACGCGTAGCCGCCGTTCGAGGCAACATCTCTACCTCGAGCGTTTGGGGCAACAGGCCTTGAATACATCTTGAAAATCCGGATGCAACCGCTCTAGCCGCCACAGCGCAGCGCAACTGGCGACGCCAGGTGTCACGACAAACGGTTGATTCCACAAAAAGACGACTCCCTTAGCCATCAAGAGCGCAAGGGAGTCGTTACGCTGCGGTCAGGACAGCGTTCGCAAAGCTGCTCAGCGAACGGCGAGGCCGTTCGCAGTCGCTGGCACGTCGGTAAAGGATGGCAGTGCATCGAGCGAACCGTCAGCCTGCACGCGGAACGCAGCCAGCGTGTTCGTGCCTCCCGCCAGTGCGTACAGGAACTGTCCGTTTTGCGTGAATACCAGGTCGCTCGGCTTGCCGCCGGTAATGCCGGTGACGCCGTCGGCATCGATCAGTGAGATGTGTCCGTCGAAGTCGATGCGATAACCCGAGATCGTGCCGCTGCCGGTGTTGGAGATGTAGGCGAATCGTCCATCCGGCGAAATCGCGCTCCAGCAGGCGGAACTTTCGTTGTCGGGCGCCGACGGGGTGACTACGCTGAGAATTCCATCGCTGCCGAGGCGATAGGATGACGTCGCACTGGCGCCAGCGGCGCCGCCGAAGGCCTCGGAGACAAACAATTGGCCGCGTTTGCCGAATGCAAACCCGAACGGCGTCGTGCCGGCCGCATCCTGCACCAGCGGCGCGCCGGCCACGCCGTCGCGATCGACCGGAAACACGGCGATCTGGTTCGTGTTCTTCTCGGTCACGACGAGAAAGTTTCCGTCCGGACTGAACGCGATTTCGGCCGGACCCGTGCCGCTGCCGCCGAGCGATCGGACCGAGCCGGCGATCGTCGCGAGATGGCCTTGCGGATTGAGGCGGAAGCCGGCGATCGAATCGCTGCCGGCGTTGACGACATAGACCAGGCCACCATTGGCAGTGACGCTGATCGGCTGGCTGCCGCCGCTGGAGACGACATCGGTGAGCGTCAGCGAACTCTCGCCGACACCGAACACCGATACCTCGTCGCTGCCCGCGTTCACCGCGAGCAACCAGCGTTCGTCGGGAGTGAGCCTTACCCCACCCTGGTTGCCGAGTCCGCTGCCGGAGCCGCGACCACCGGTGTCGACACTGTTGCCCGGTACGAGCCGGCCGTCAGCCAGCCGGTTGAAGACGAGAATGGAATTGGCTGCGGTGTCGTTCGACGCCGTATAGACCGCGCCGAGCGCTGGACTGCCGGCGGCGTGCGCGGGGGCTGCGCTCGCTGCCAGGGGAGCGGCAGCCATCGCGATTGCGGCGATCGCAAGCGCGAGTGAGTTGTGTCCAATCATGTTGTACCTCTTTGGAATGAAAAAAGAGCCGGCACAAGGAATGCACCTGCACTAGTTCACAACGAAGAGGGGTGTCGAAAAGTTCCCGAGGTATCGGAATGAGACGTCATATCGCGCAAGCGGGGATCCGTCTTGATCTTGTTCACTTGATTGGAAAGCAAAATGGATTCCCGCTTTCGCGGGAATGACGAAACTCTGTGACTTGTTGCGAATTTCCCTAGACCGCGGGGCCGGCCTTGGCGAACGCGAGCGCGAGCAGGGCTTCACTGTCGATGTCCGAAATCAGCACGCAGATGACTTCGCCCTCGGCCCAGTAGACGGCCGTCAGTGCGCCGCGCCGGTAAACGCGAAATGCAGTTCCATTGTGACTGGTTGTTCGCGGCGCTGGCGGCAGTTCGTCCATACGACCGGTGAACATCTCGCACAGGAGCCGCGAGTCGCCGGGACCGAGGTAAGCTGACAGCGCGCTCGACCGACCGTTCAGGCGAGCCACCTCTCCGCCCTGGATCTTGTAACCCATCATGTCGAGGTCGTACACGCGCGGGTGGAAGTCAAGGTGCTCGGAAAAGAAATGTTCCAACTCGGCCGGGTCGCTGCTGCGCATTGCCAGCGGCAACTGCGCGCCCCGGTAGGCAGCGAAGTGCTGCGCTACCGCTGTAGTCCACGGGTCGGACTCTGCCGTCTTGTCGTTGTGCCAGAGCAGAAGCGTCGTCGCAAAGATGGCGGCGACACTGGCCGCCAAAGCCCAACGCCATGCGGCTCGGCTACCCGTGCCCCGCGACCACTGCGAGGATGCGGCGCCGCGATCCTCCTGATCGAGCAGTGCTGAAAGCGCGGCGCTCGACGCCGGCGGCAATTCGTCATGCCCGGTCTGCGGTGCAAGCGTCTGTTTGATGAGTTGCAGGGCTTCCAATTCACGGCGACATCGCCCGCAGTCGTCAAGGTGCGCGCGCGCACGTGCCAGGTTCGCCCCATTCAGTCGATCGTCCGCGAGGTCCTGCAGCAGTTCGCCAAGATGGTTTGTCGGAGTACTCATGTCCGTGCCCCCAGCCGAGCGTAACCGGTTTCCCGGGCGTACGACAGCAAGGCGGCAAACAGCACCTTGCGCGCCCGGGACAGGCGCGATCGCACCGTGCCCACGGCACACCCCATGACGGTGGCTGCTTCCTCGTAGGATAATTCGCCGATGTCGACGAGCGTGACCGCGCTGCGAAACGCTTCGGGCAGCGCGTCGAGCGCGCGCTGCACCCGGGGGTCCATCGCGTCGACTGCAGCGTCCTGCACCGGCGCCACGGGCATGGCGTCCGATCCCCCGAGCCAGTTCTCGTAATCGACTTCGAATGCCGCCATTTGCATGCCGGTAAGTTCGCGCTGCGTCCGCCGATACCCCGTGTTGAACACCGAGTACAGAATAGTAAACAGCCACGCGCGGCAATTCGTTCCCGGCGTGAACTGATCGAACGCACGGTACGCGCGCAGACAAGTATCCTGCACCAGGTCGGCGGCGAGTTGCGGATCACGCGTCAATCGCAAGGCCGTCTTGTGCAATGCCGGCATGAGCGGGAGCGCCGTCGCCTCGAAACGCACTCGCCGGTCCGCGCCGCCGCGCGCCGTTGCATATGTCAAAACCCTACTCCTTAGGCAGGCACAGCGCGATCGCGGCAGCGAAGGCGTCGCCGGCACGATGCGCCGTACCCGGACCGGAAAAGGTGTTGTGCGCTTTCGGGTTGGCGGCGCGTATCTGGTCGGCAGCGGCATGCCTTGCCTGGTACGGTCAGAAGCACCAATGCATGGAGCCCCGTGTCGATGGCCTTCCGCGCAATTTCACCGCCGGCCGAGACGCAGGGCAACGCATCGGCCGATTGCCGTGCCTGCAGCGCTCGCGCGAGCCAGACGTGCCCGCGCGCATGCAGTGTGGCCAAGGCAGCAACCGAAGAGCAAGAATAGGTCGGGGAGCGCGAAAAATCCTTCGGGGATTTCCCCGAGAAATTCCGCGCTTTGGTCCCCCGCCGGATTCAGGCCGCCTTTCGTGCTTCTACAACCGGGAAGTCGATATTGGTATCGGCGACCTTGTTGATGTAGTTCGTCCACACATTCAGAGCGACGTGAAGCACGATCTCGATGATCTGCGCATCATCATAGCCGGCCAGTTTCACCGCGCGTAGATCGTCGTCAGACACCTGGCCGCGCTCGCGCACCACTTTGAGCGCAAAGCGTACGGCCGCGTCGGCTGTCGGATCGTTTGATGCGCCGAAGCGATTGGCGGTCATCTCTGCATCGTCGAGTTTGGCGACATGCTTGCCGAGGTAGGTGTGCGCAGACAAGCAATAGTCGCAAGCGTTGAATTCGGCAACGGTAAGCGCGATGCGTTCGCGCGTCGGAGCCGTCAGCGTGCCCTTGCCAAGCGCGCCGATTAGGTTGACATAGCCTTCGAGTGCGGCCGGACTGTTGGCAACGACGCGGAAAAGATTTGGTGCAACGCCGAGCTGCTTTTTGACCGCTTCGAGCAGCGGCTGCGAGGCGGCAGGAGCATCGGTGATCTGGGCGGGGATAGGAATGCGCGACATGGGAGTTCTCCGATTTGTCATCCGCGCCGGTCGGCGCGGTGGAAGTACGATATTTCCTTCCACCAGCGCTAACTAGATAGGTTATTCTGTAGTCACCCTTCCACTTTGTGGAACAATTATGGATCGCCTCGATGCGATGAGTGTGTTTGTCGCCACCGTCGAGACCGGGCGCCTGTCTGCCGCCGGCCGGCGCTTGGGAATGCCGCTTGCGACCGTCAGCCGCAAGGTCGCCGACCTGGAAGCGCAACTGCACGCGCGCCTGCTGCACCGATCGACGCGCAAGTTGACCTTGACAGATGCCGGCGAAAACTACCTCGCTGCCTGCAAGCGCATTCTGGGCGATATCGATGAAGCCGAGCGCGCGGCGGCGGGCGAATACCGCGCGCCGAAGGGCGATCTCGTCGTCACTGCGCCGATCGTGTTCGGTCGGTTGCACTTGCTGCCGATCGTTGCCGAATTTCTCGCCGCCTACCCCGATGTAGATGTGCGTCTCGTGCTCGGTGACCGCGCCTTGAACTTGCTCGACGATCATGTCGACCTCGCCCTGCGCATCGGCAACTTGCCCGACAGCGAGCATATCGCGCGGCAGATCGGCGTTGTCAGGCTGGTGACCTGCGCGAGTGCCGGCTATGTGAAAAAGCACGGCGCCCCTCTGCATCCGCGCGACCTCATCGCACATGATTGCGTCACCTTCGACGGCCTGACGAGACCGCAAGCCTGGACTTTTCGCGAATCCAACGCCGATATATCGGTGCCCATCCATTCGCGCCTCATAGTGAACACGGCAGAGGCTGCTATCGACGCCGCTGTCATTGGCGTCGGCATCGTTTGCGTGATGTCCTATCAGGTCGCCGAACTGTTCCGTGCGCGAAAACTCAAACTTGTCCTCGACGCGTTCGAGCTGCCGCCGCTGCCGGTCCATCTTCTGTACACGCGTCAGGGACAACTGCCGCTCAAGTTGCGCGCGTTTATCGATTTCGTAGTGCCTCGACTGGCTGCCTGCTTCTGACCCAGCGTACGGAGTTTTTTGGCAGGCCAATCCGATTCAAAGCATTTTGCGCATCCTCGGGCAACACAAGAAGCTGCGCACATCGATGGCCGCACAGTTGCGCTGCTGCGCCAGGCCGCGAACAAGACGTACACAGTTGCGTCGAAGCCTTCGCCCCAGAACCTGGAGTGAATATTTGGGTTCGTTCGAGAGGCAGATGACCCCCGCGATGCGGAAGTGGGCATTCTGTCCGACTCCGCCGCACTGATTCCCCGCCAAAGCTTCTTTTTGGGGAGGGCCTGGGCCGCTGCGGCCGAGCGATCGGGCCGAATCGCCGAGGCTCGTGAACCAGTCGCTGACCGTTCAGTGTAAGGATCCGCGCGTTCGAACGTCGGTGTATGGAGGTCTGACAGCTAACAGGGTGGAGCCCGCCAGCGTACTCAGCCGAAATGGCATGGACGTTTGGCCGGTCCAGCGTGGCGTCGACTTTCGCCACGCGCTTGCCCGACGCCGCTGTCTTGCCCCGCTCTTTCGCAATACCGCTTGGAGAGTTCGCTCGTCAGTGCGGTCCGTATACATTTGCCTCAGGAGATACTGATGAAGTCACATGTGCATCGATGGTTCGTTGTCTTTGCGCTGTTGGTTGCCTTGCCCTGTTTCGGAAGCACGAAGATCGAGACCCTGCAAACTGCTTCCGCACAAAAGTTTTCCGCTTACGTCGACGGACCGGAGGACGCCGGCATGGGAATTGTTCTGGTGCATGACTGGTTCGGTGTCACGCCGTTCTATTCGCAAGCCGCCGAAAGACTGGCAAAGGAAGGTTATCGCGTAGTGGCGGTCGATCTGTATGACGGGCACCATGCCGTCACGCACGAAGAAGCAGGGACATTGATGAATGCGGTGGATGCGCGCCTGGCAGGAGAAAAAGTGGACGCGGCGATCAAGTCGCTGACCGATCGTCCGCGAAAGATCGCCATCATGGGCTTCAGCATGGGTGCCAAATTCGCTTTCGCGGCGGCGTTGCGCGACAAGGCAGTTGGCGCAACCTTGATCTGGTACGGCGAGACCGTGAACGATGCGTCCCGATTGAAATCTCTGGCCGGTCCGGTACTGTTGGTGGTGGGCTCGAAAGACGGATCGGCCGCGGAAAACTCCGCTGCTTTTTCCAAGGCAGGCGATGCGGCCGGCGTCAGGACGGAAGTCCATCTCTATCCGGGCGAGGAGCACGCGTTTGCGCAGCCACTGTTCAACCAGGGCAAGACCTATGACGCGGTTGTCGCCGAATCCGCATGGCGCGTGAGTGAAGACTTTCTGCAGCGGTATTTGCACTAGCACAAGCTCGTGCCATACGGCATGAACTCTACGGTGCACACGCACGACCGCAAGCGCTGGTTCGCGCTTGCGGTGTTGTGCCTCGGCGTGCTGATGATCGTGCTCGACGTGACGATCGTGAACGTCGCCTTGCCGACGATCCGCGAAAGTCTGAGGTTTTCCGACAGTTCGCTGGCCTGGGTAGTCAACGCATATCTGCTCACTTCCGGCGGGTTCCTGTTGCTCGGTGGCAGGCTCGGCGATTTGTACGGTCACCGCCGCTTGTTTCTGATCGGCATCGCGCTGTTCACGCTTGCTTCGCTGGCTTGCGGCTTCGCCGGTTCGCAGCCGGTGCTGATCGCCGCACGCGCTGCCCAGGGACTCGGCGGTGCGGTCGTCGATGCGGTCGCGCTTTCGCTGATCATGGATCTGTTCACCGAGACCGGCGATCGCGCCAAGGCGATGGGCGTATACGGCTTCGTCTGCTCCGGCGGCGGTAGCCTCGGTGCACTGCTCGGTGGACTCCTCACCAACGCGTTCGACTGGCATTGGATCTTTCTCGTCAATGTTCCGATCGGCGTCGCTGTCGTGGCGCTATCGTTGCCGCTGCTGCCGGCCGCGCGCGGCCACGTCAGCGAGCGGCATCTCGATGTCGCCGGCGCGGTGACGGTGACCACTTCATTGATGCTGGCGATCTACGCGATCGTCAATGGCAACGACGCGGGTTGGACATCGACACAGACGCTGGCTCTGCTTGCCGGTGCGGGTGTACTGCTCGCAGTGTTCCTCATCATTGAAGCGCGCGTGCGGGCGCCATTGATGCCACTGGGTCTTTTCCGCTCGCGCAATGTCACGACCGCCAACATCGTCGGTGTCCTGTGGGCCGCAGCAATGTTCGCCTGGTTCTTCTTGTCGGCGCTTTACCTGCAGTCGGTGCTTGGCTATAGCCCGCTGCAAGTGGGCCTGGCGTTCGTCCCGACCAACCTGATCATGGCCGCGTGTTCGCTCGGCATTTCGGCCAAGCTTGTCATGCGCTTCGGCATCAAGCCGCCGCTGGCTGCGGGACTGTTGTGCGCAGTAGCCGGATTATTGCTATTTGCCCGTGCACCAGTAGACGGCAATTTCACGATCGACGTGCTTCCGCCGATGCTGCTGCTTGGCCTTGGCGCCGGAATCGCGTTCAATCCGCTACTAATGGCGGCGATGAACGATGTCGCACCGAGCGAATCCGGCTTGGCGTCTGGCATCGTCAACACATCGTTCATGATGGGTGGCGCGCTCGGTTTGGCGATGCTCGCGAGCATGGCTGGCGCGCGCACTCAAGGCTTGCTCGCTGCAGGCAGCGAACATCTCGCAGCTCTCACCGCTGGATACCACATAGCGTTCCTCGGCGGCGCGATATTTGCCGGGGTCGCGGTCTTGGCAGGCCTCGTGCTCATGCGCACGCATGAAGCGCCGGTGCCGGAAGTTACCGAATCCGCCTAGCCGCGCTCGCTTCCTCGAGGTAACTGTCGCCCAAAGCGGACATCAAAAGTCGGCGGTTCTGAACTTCTTCGCGCTCATCCTCGGTAGCGCAACGCATCGACCAGCAGCACAAAAGCGGGAGCGGGTTTGCCTCGGCTTGGGTAGAAGAGGTGGTAAGCCGGGTACAAGAACGCTAGGGCAATTTCAGGACGATTAGGCAACAGAAGGCCGCTTCAGGGCGCGGCCTCAGCGGTTTTTTGGGATCGTGCGGGAAGTTGATTTGGTGGAGCGGAAGGGGATCGAACCCTCGACCTCTGCATTGCGAACGCAGCGCTCTCCCAGCTGAGCTACCGCCCCACGTATTCAAGTTTGCCAGAACCTTCCGGGTGCGTGGCCCGCTCGCCATCCTGGCTGCCGATGCGAGCGTTGCGCAGCATGGCGTCCTGCGCCGCTTGGGACGCCGCAGGGGCGCGCATGATACCGCGTGCGCTGCATCGCGCCAAGTCGGAATTGCGATATTCCCTCAGTTTTCCGACAGATAACGGTGCAGCGCCGCGTATTCCGCCGGCATTGGCTCGCTATGGGTGGGGCGTGCCAGCAGTTCGGCCAGAGCCGCCGGAACGTCGACCGGGCGGCCGATCAGCGGTTCCACGACAGTGTCGAATTTGGCGGCATGCGCCGTTGCAACGGCTGCCCACGGACCGCTCGCGCCTTCCTGGCGCAGGCTCTCCAGTGTGCGTATCGCCGTGGCCGTATGCGGACACAGGATTTCTGCGTGACGCGTGCAGCGGCTCTCGATGGTCGCCCTGATCGCGTCGTCGCCAATGGCATCCATGCTGAAGTGACGGCGCAGCTGTACGTCGTCGGGGTACAACCAGCGCAGGCGCTCGAAGTTGCTCGGGCTGCCGACATCCATCGCATTGGCCAACGTCGCGATACTCGCGCGCGGAGCATAGTCGGCGCCGGCGAAGAAATCGTGCAGCGTGAGATTGGCATTGGTCGCCAGCACGATGCGCCCGATCGGCAGGCCGCACGCGCGCGCGAATACTGCGGCCACCGCATTGCCGAGATTTCCGGTCGGGATGACGAAGTTGAGCAGGTCGCCATGCGTGCGCAGGTGGCTCAGCGACGCCTGCGCGTGGTAGGCCATTTGCGGCAGCAGACGGCCGAGGCTGATGCTGTTTGCCGACGACAGCGGCACGCGTGCGCGCAACTCGCCGTCGGCGAATGCCCGCTTGACCATGGCCTGGCAGTCGTCGAACGATCCGTCGACGCGCAGCGCGGAAACATTGCCGCCGAAGCAACCGAGCTGATGCGCCTGACGCGGCGATACGCGGCCGTCCGGATACAAAACGACCACGCGGAAACCGGGCAGACCGGCGAACGCGGCCGCGACTGCAGCGCCGGTATCGCCGGACGTGGCCACGAGTATGGTCAGCGGCTGCGGCGACTCGCGTGGAATTCGGCGCATGCAGGCAGCAAGAAAGCGCGCGCCGAAATCCTTGAAGGCGGCGGTCGGCCCGTGGAACAACTCGAGGATGTGATCGTCGGGCGTTGCCAACTTTTTCAGCGGCGCGGGAAATGCAAAAGCTTCCCTGCAGATTGAATCGAGATCGTGCGCCAGCAAATCGCCGGCGAAGAATGGAGCCAGCAGGCGCGACGCGACGACGGGCAGCGATGTGGCGTCGCCGAACTCGTCCGCTTCCAGGCGCGGCAGCGTCTGCGGTACGTAGAGTCCGCCGTCGGGCGCGAGTCCGGCGTTGATCGCTCCGCTCAGTCCGACCGCTGGCGCACCGCCACGCGTGCTGTGGAATTTCATTGCACGAGCGTCGCGGCGGGGCCGTTGACCGGCGAGACGAAACTTTCGCTGGCGAGGCCGGCCTCGGCAAAGGCAGTGCGCATGGCCGGTGCCGCAAGCTCGGCAGCGATCTCGGATTCGAACCAGGCGAACACGCTCGGTCCGGCGCCGGAAATGCTGGCGCCCATCGCGCCGTGATGGAGTGCGGCCTGCTTGACGCGGGCGAAGCCGGGAATCAACGGTGCGCGCCGCGGTTCGATGAGCACGTCGCGCAGGCCGGCGCGTACGAGTGCGGCGTCGCCGAGATGGCAGCCGTGCAGCACGAGCGCCAGATTCGCGCTCTGGCCGATGAACTCGGTCAGGGCGTAGCTGCCCTTCAACGCTTCGCGCGCATGGCGCGTCTCGAGCGTCGCGTCCGGGTGTACAAGTACACAATGCCACGCCGCGGGCGCCGCTATCTGCACGAGGCGGTCCGGCGTTGCCAGTACGATGCCGCCGAGCAGCATCGGGCCGACATTGTCGCCGTGGTAGCCGCCGCTGGCGACCGCCTCGCCGGCCAGCGCGTATGGATAGAGGTCCTTGGCCGCGAGCGGTTGCTCGAGCAACGCATTCGCGGCGATCAGGGCGGCCACGCACGATGCGGCGGAACCGCCCATGCCGGAACCGAACGCAATGCCCTTGTCCAGTTCGATCTCGAAACCGAATGGCGGCTTCAGCGCTGCATGGAGCGCGATCAGTGCAGCGCCGGCAGTGTTGCGCTCCGGCTCCAGCGGCAGTGCCACGGTGCTGCGGCGAATGGATTTGATCCGAACCTTCGGCGTATCGATGCGACGCACTGTCGCGCGATCGCCCGGTCCGGCGATCGTGTGACCGAGGATATCGAAGCCGACGCCGATGTTGCCGACGGAGGCTGGGGCGAATGCGGTGGCGAAACTCAGCATTTCGAAATTTGCGTGCGAAAGAATGAGTAGGGTAGCCCAAGATAGAGCCTCAGGTTGGGCGAGAGCGTAGCGTAGAGGTGCTTTGTTGCTTTCGAGAGTACGAGCGAGCGCTTCCCCCTCACCTCGGCCCTCTCCCCCGGCTATGCCGGGGGAGAGGGAGGAAGAATTCTCATACTCTGGCTCCCAGTGCGCCGGCCACGCGCAACAGATCGGCAAACACACCGGCTGCGGTAACTTCGGGGCCAGCGCCCGGACCTTGCACGACGAGCGGATTGTCGCAATAGCGCTTTGTGGAAAATTGCACGACGTTGTCGGTCAGGCGGATGTTGGCGAAAGCGTGGTCGCGCGGCAACTCGACGAGACCCACACTTGCGCTGCCGTCGCGTTTCAGGCTGGCCACGTAACGCAGCACGTGGTCCCGGCCACGCGCCGCCCCTAGCCGCTGCGCCATGGCCGCATCGAGTTGTTCGAGTTGCGCCATGAACTGTTCGAGCGAAACGGCCAGGAGGCTTTCCGGCACGAGATTCTCGACTTCGATATCGGCCAGAGACATCTCCCAGCCGGCTTCGCGCGCGAGGATCACGAGCTTGCGCGCGACGTCGGTGCCGGACAGGTCGTCGCGCGGATCCGGTTCGGTGTAGCCCAGGTCGCGCGCCTTGCGTACCAGTTGCGAAAAAAGCGCGCCGCCGTCGTAGCTGTTGAACAGCCAAGCCAGCGTACCGGAAAAGATGCCCTCGACAGCGAGGATCTCGTCGCCGGTATCGACGAGGTCGCGCAGCGTCGTGATGACCGGCAGCCCGGCACCGACAGTTGCCTCGTAGCGGAACCGCGCCGCGCCTTTTTCCGCGGCCTCGCGGATCGCGCGATAGCGGTCGATCGGCCCGGCGCCGGCCTGCTTGTTCGGCGTGACGATGTGGATGCCAGCCGCCAGCCACGCCGGATAGTGTGCGGCGACGGCGTCACTGGCACTGCAGTCGACGATGATCGCGTGCGGCAGATGCGAGGTGTGCACGTGGCCGGCGAAGCGCGACAGGTCGCAGGTTTCGTCCGCCGCCGCGATGCGTTCGCGCCAGTCGCTGCCGTCGCTGCCGCGCCCATCCAGTGCCATGCGCCGGCTCGTGGCCAGTGCGCGCAGGCGCAGGTCGAGATTCGCCTCGCGCTTCAGGCGCGGCGCGGCGGCGGCGATCTGGTCGAGCAGGGCGGTGCCGACCTTGCCCGGTCCGATCACGCCGACCGAGATGGTTTGTGGAGAAAGATAGAAAGCCGCATGCGCGGCGCGCAACGCGCGAGCGGCGTCGGCGCTGTCCACGGCGACCGAGATATTGCGTTCCGACGCACCCTGGGCGATTGCGCGAATGTTGACGCCGGCGCGCGCGAGCGCGTCGAACAGGCGCGCGGCGGTGCCGGGAACGCCGGCCATGCGATTGCCGACTGCGGCGAGCACGGCGATGTCGCTCGTCATCTGCACGCCGCTGATCTGGCCGGCTGCGAGTTCGCGCGCGAAAGCGCCTTCGAGCGCGGCGCGCGCGCTGTTGGCCTGTGCCGCGCGCACGACGCTGCAGATCGAGTGCTCGGACGATCCCTGCGAAATCATCACGACCGACACGTGCGCGGCGCGCAAGGCAGCAAACACGCGTTCGGCGGTGCCGGGCACGCCGATCATGCCGGTGCCTTCGACGTTGATCAGCGCCAGATGATGCGCAAGCGTGAGGCCCTTGACCGGCCCGCTGGCGTCGCCGACGGCGTCGATGCGCGTGCCGGGATGCTCGGGTCGGAACGTGTTGCGGATGAAGATCGGCAGGTTGCGCCTGATCGCCGGCGCCATCGTCTGCGGGTGGATGACCTTGGCGCCGAAGTAGGCGAGTTCGCAGGCTTCCTCGTAGCTCATCGCGGCGAGCGTGAACGCTTCGGGTTCGACGCGCGGATCGGCGCTGAGCACGCCGTCGACATCGGTCCAGATGTGCAGTTCCTGCGCGCTCAACAACGCGGCGAATATCGCGCCGGAATAGTCGCTGCCGTTGCGGCCGAGCACAGTTGCGCGGCCATCGCCATTGCGCGCGACGTAGCCGGTGACGATGACGCGGGACTCGCGGTGCCCGGCTTGCCAATCGGCCAGCAGCAAACCCGTTGAGTCCCAGTCGACGGCGACGCCGAGTTCCTCGTGATGTACGACGAGTACGTCGCGTGCGTCGAGCAGCGCGTAGGCAGCGCCGGCGGCGCGCAGGTACGCGTGCATGATATGCGCCGACCACACTTCGCCCTGGCCGCTGATCGCATCGCTGCTGTCGCGGCCGGCGCTGCCGAGCACACTGATCGCATGCAGCATTTCGGCGAGCGCGTCGAATTGCGCGGCGAGCCAGGTGCATGACGCATCGGCGCCGGCGCCGAGCAGTTCTCTGGCCGTGTGCAGATGCCGGTCGCGCAGTTTCTCCCATTGCGCTCGCCAGGCCGCCTTTGTCGCGGCGCTGGACGTGAGACCGATCAGCGTGTCGGTGACGCCCTGCATTGCGGAAACGACGACGACTTGCGTGGTTTCGCCGCGCTCCAGGAGCAGGCCGGCAACGTGGCGGATTCGGGCAGCATCGGCCAGCGAAGAGCCGCCGAATTTGTGCGCGACGATCGTCGGCACCGATGCACTCCGGGCGGCCGCTGCAACGGGTGGAGAATCGGATTCTGGACTGCCACGTTCAAGCGCTTTCATCGTGCCTCCTGGTGAGGCTCCGCGCTGATCGGGATCGGGAAGGTGGCTGCCCGCATCTCGATCGAGGTGCGGGGCCGTATTTGCTTGTCTTAATCGCGAACGGCCGACCGCACCCACGTCGTCGTGGTCGTCGTACCGGTACCGGTGAACAGGTTTGTGCACATGCAGCAAGTTGAACCGATCGGCAGTATTGTGTCAAGCCGCCCAAGGGCAGGGGCAATTGCCCGGTTGGAAGACTCCGTTCGCCCTGAGCGTAGCGCCGAAAGCGCGAAGTCGAAGGGCCAGGGTAGTGACGACGCTTCGACTTCGCCAGCTGTGCTGGCTACGCTCAGCGCGAACGGCTACCTCGGAATTGAATTCAGGCCGCCGCTTGGCAGCTTGGCCATCAGCGCATCGTGCAGCAGCGTTTTGCGCCAGCCTTCCAGCGCAGCCGGCCACACCCGATCGGTCACCAGCGCTTCGAGGTGGCGGCGAGCACAGAGAAGCGTCTCAGGAACCGAAAGTTGCTCGGCGATGGCGGCAATCGCAGTTTTCATTTCACCGACGGCGCGCTTCTGTGCCGAGTCGAGCGGCAACGCGATGCGCTCGATCGCCAGATCTTCGTCGGTCAAGGGCGCTTCCAGCAGCGCCTGAAGTTCCTGACGCTGCGGCCCGCGCAACGCACGCAGCCCGCGCGTGCGCTCGAACAGTTCGTCGCCGCCGCGCGGCGGTTGCGAAGCGAGGTTGAGCGCGTGCGCATCGTCGAGCAGCCACGGCTTGGGCTTGTCGAACGTGCGTGCCGCCGCTTCGCGCCACAGCAGCAATCGACGCAGCAGCGCCTGACGCTCGATCGGCCAGTCGGCCGCGCCGCGGAACGCCCGCTGCGGGTGCGGGTCCGGCTGCGCATGGCACACGCGCTCGATCAGAGCGCGGCAGTCCTCGCGCAGCCAGCTGCTGCGGCCGAGTTCGTCGAGCTTGCGGGCAAGCACTTCGTGCAGTTGCGGCAACCAGGCAACATCCAGGGCGGCGTATTCGAGTTGCGCCGGGCTCAGCGGACGCTGCAGCCAATCCGAGCGCGTCTCGGCCTTGGCCAGTTCGACGCCGAGCAACTGGCCGACGAGCTTCTGGTAGCTCACGCCGAAGCCGATGCCGGCCATCGCAGCGGCGATCTGCGTGTCGAACAGTTCGCCCGGGCCATCGGGGAGCAGCGGCAGCAAGGCCTCGAGGTCTTCGCCGGCGCTGTGCATGATGCTGCATGTGTTCGCGTCGCCAAGGCGCGCCACCAGCGATGGCGGCCTGCGCAGCGCAACGGTGTCGATGAGGGCGGTCTCGCCGCCGATGCACACCTGCAACAACGCCAGGCGGGAAGCGAACGTGTTGGTGCGCATGAATTCGGTGTCGACTGCGATCAGCTGCGGTGCTGCCCGTGCGGCGAGCCAGGCGTCGAGCGCTTCGATCGAGTCGATCCAGCTATACATTCGTCATTCCGGCGGTTCCGATTCGGTGGAACCCACGCAGGGGATTCCGGTCTGTAGTGCTGATGACCGCTGTTGCGATGCCGGCGGCAGATGGCTAAGGTGCCATAACTCCGAAGCGAACGTAAGCGCAATGCCTGGCAACGAATTCGTCCGCAAGCAGAACGTGATCGGTAGCGCGGCCGGGATCGCTCTGCTGGTGTTTGCGCTGGCCTATCGTTTTCTGCCGTCATTCGGAGGCGGTTACAGCGGAGCGGAAAAACCTGCTTCGCCGATTCCTTCCGGTGCGCCGATGTCGGTGCAGGCGCCGCCAAAGGCGCCGCCGACGACAGCGCCCGCCGAAGCGCCGAAGCCGGAGGCGGCACCGGCTCCTTCTTCCGAGCCAGCACCGCCTGCGCCGCCGCCGCCCAAAGCCATTGCCGCATTGCTGCGCAAGGCCGACAAGGCATTCGCCGATGGACACCTGATCGAACCGCGCGCTACCAGCGCGCTGGCGCAGTATCAGAAAGTTCTCGACGGCGACAAGGACAATGCCGCGGCCAAGGCCGGCATCGAGAAAATCCATCAGGCGTTGCTCGACCAGGCCAGGGAGGCGCTCGACCGGGATGACGACAACGAATCCGAGCGCGCGATCGCGGCGCTGGCCAGCATGCCGCAAGTTCAGGCGTCCGAACTCGATGCATTGCAGGCGCGGCTGAAGTTGTTGCGCCGGATCAGCCCGTTGCTCACGCGCGCTGCCGACCTGCTGAAACAGGGCCACGCGACCGCGCCGAAGGACGGCAATGCACTTGCGGTGTATCGCGAAGTGCTGAAGCTCGATCCGGACAACAAGCTCGCTGCGCAGGGCCTGGCGCAGGTGCAGCGCGGTTTTCTCGATCGCGCGCTCGCCGCTGCCGCGCAGGATGATTTCAGCGGCGCAGATGCCATTCTGGCCGAGGGCTCGGGGATCGCCCCCGGATCCAAGGAATTGCTCGACACGCGCACGCGCATCGAGG
>Ga0157376_10000586_pt1 | contig 23442 bp, 22 predicted proteins | sample M45metaG_FD_121801 | JGI IMG/M metagenome (GOLD analysis project Ga0157376, IMG submission 121801) | Miscanthus rhizosphere microbial communities from Kellogg Biological Station, Michigan, USA - M4-5 metaG | ecosystem: Host-associated > Plants > Roots > Rhizosphere > Soil | place: USA: Michigan...
AGAGCAGTTTAATCGGGTACTGCCCGGAGGCTTACCTAAACAGTTGCATTACAACGCAGATCGCGTTTCGTTGGAATTAAGAGCCGACGAACAAAACTGTCCCAGTTCCGCGCGAGGCTTTTTTGAATTGAACATTAATTCACAAGGCGACGTTACACAGGCGAGAGATGTAAGCAGATCTCGTTCCGTTCACCCTAATAGGATGGCAGTAAAGTGGGTGAAAAGCATTCTGATGCAGATTCATTTCAGGCCTCTACGACTGGGAAGCAAGACCACTTCTGTACACACGTTTGCCACGGTAGTATGTCAGTAACATTACGCCCTTTATACGCACGCCCTACCCGCATGCAGACCAATACCTCTCGGTAAAGATTCTGTGCGCCGCCTCGCTCGAAGGGGCCAGCGGCGATTGCGCCGTGGCTTAAGATGGGCGAGGCGCAAGGTGCCTGGCCGGCCCCCTACTTCCGGGGATCGCTGTCTGCGGCCTTCGCTATGTTTCCTCCCGCTGCAGTCGCGATCCCAGCCATGAGCCGTTTGGAAATAACCGAACGCGGCCTTACAGACACAATATCGGACGTGCTAGCGTAACGATCGCGATGCTTGATGAGCAGCCAGGAAGCGCGTTCCGTCTTACCGGCACTCCTTTTTGTGCGCACCAAAACCCAGGACCCGCGCAATTTCTTCCCATGTAATGAAAACTTCAGCTCACCATCGCGCAGGCCAGATTCGATGTCCGTCTCCGGTATCCATGTTCCCTGGTCCCACACCATCACTGTGCCGCCTCCATATTGGCCCTCCGGGATGATGCCTTCGAATTTCGCATACTCGATCGGATGGTCTTCCACGGCCATGGCAAGCCGCTTGATCGACGGATCCAGGGAAGGCCCCTTCGGTATTGCCCAGGAAAGAAGCACGCCACCCCATTCGAGCCTGAAGTCATAGTGCAGATGGCTCGCTTGATGCTTTTGAACCACGAAAATGAGCGAGTCCTCCGCAGCTTTCGTCCGCTTGACGCCCTTCGGTTCCGAAGTGACCTTAAAGTCGCGCTTGGTTCGATATTTTGCCAGCGGCATCAATCACGACATTGCAATTTCGATGCCACTCTTCGTCAGCGCAGGAAACATACGGTGCACTGGAGACATCTAAACATTAGCGCTTATGCCGGTACAATCGCCGAAGAAAAGTTCGCATCCGAGTACGTTCCGGCCCGGCGCCAAGAGCGCAAAGTCGAACAACGGGAACGCCCGGCTAACCATTCCGCGGAACGTCAAAGATGTCACGTTGCAAGTTGGCGGCAAAGAGCTCACTCTGAGCAATCTCTCCAAGGTCTTTTGGGCCGAGGATGGAATTACCAAGGTCGATCTCCTGCAATATTACGCCGATGTTTCCTTCTACTTGCTGCCGCATCTTGAATCCCGGGCAATGGTCTTGAAACGCTATCCGGACGGAGCGGCAGGCAAGTTCTTCTTCCAAAAACATGCGCCGGCCACGCGGCCCGACTGGATTCCCATCTGCGAAATCAAACATCCTTCCGCAAATCTGGTCGATTTCCCCGTGATCAACGATCTTGCGGGACTCCTTTGGGCCGTGAATCTTGGATGCATCGATCTCAATCCCTGGTACGCCCGTTGCGATGATGTCGACCGGCCCGATTACCTGCACTTTGATCTGGATCCGACGCCGGGAGCGGACTTTGCCCTGGTTAGAGAGGCAGCACTGGTCCTGCGCGACGAACTGGATGCGCTGAAGATCACAAGCTATCCAAAGACCACCGGCTCGCGTGGCATTCATATCTACATACCGATCATGCGGGGTCCGCTACAGAAGGAAGTGTGGAGCTTTGCGAAAGCGTTCTCGGTCAGCGCGGCGCAAAAATATCCTAAGATTCTGACTTCGGAATACCGCGTGGCCAAGCGCTCTCCGAAGCGGATTCTGGTGGATTACAACCAGAACGCCTGGGGACGGACATTGGCTTCGGTCTATTCTGTTCGGCCCAAGCCGCGTGCGACCCTGTCGGCCCCGGTTACCTGGGACGAAATCGAGCGCGGCATTGAAATCGCAGATTTTCGTATCGACAATATGGTGACACGCCTCGCGAAAGTGGGCGACCTCTACCGGCCTCTGCTGTTGCAAAAGAATCGCTTCAAGCTCGCGGCGCTGCTATGAAGCTGCCGATCAAACTTCCATTCCCCCCAATGGAAGCCAAGAGTGTGGGAACAATTCCCAGCGGGCCCGAATGGCAATATGAACCGAAATGGGATGGCTTCCGGTGCCTGGCTTTTCGCGAAGGCGGATCTGTGGAGCTGCAATCAAAGGCCGGTCAATCGCTCACCAGATATTTTCCAGAGTTGGTGGCCGCACTACTCAAAGTGAAGGCGCAAAAATTCGTACTGGATGGCGAAATGATCATTTTGGTAGATGGCAAACTGTCTTTTGATGATTTGCTGCAGCGCATCCATCCGGCGGCGAGCAGAGTAGCCAAGTTATCCCAACAACACCCTGCACAGTTCGTGTTATTTGATCTCCTGGTGGATGACCGTGGCCGTTCGCTGGTAGATCAGCCATTCCTAAAACGCAGGGCCACGCTCGAATCTTTCACAATCAAATATTTGAAGGGGAGTGCCACCTTTGCCCTGTCCCCCGCCACCACGGAGATCCCCATCGCGCGCGGTTGGTTGAAGACTATGCGCGGACAGCTCGATGGTGTGGTCGCCAAGCGGCTAGACCTGAAGTATCTATCGGGCGAGCGAGGCATGCAGAAGATCAAGACATTGCGCACCGCTGATTGCGTCGTGGGCGGTTTTCGATACTTGGCAGGGCGGAAAGTAGTTGGCTCATTGCTGCTCGGTTTATACGACGACGAAGGGCTCCTGCAACATGTGGGTTTCACATCTTCGATTGACGCCACGAGCCGTCCCGCGCTCACGCGCAAATTGAAGGTTCTCATCGAACCTCCAGGGTTCACCGGTCGTGCACCTGGCGGACCGAGCCGATGGAATTCCGACAAATCCAGCGACTGGGAGCCGCTCCGTTCTGAGTTAGTAGTAGAAGTTCGATATGATCACTTTACCGGCCACCGGTTCCGGCACGGGACTAAATTCATGCGCTGGCGACCCGACAAAGCTCCCCGGCAGTGCCTGATGGAACAGGTGGAGCGCGAAACCAAATCGCCACTCGATTTACTGCGCGAGTCGGCGTAAATGAATCTTTGTGCCGCACGAGTTTCCACTAATAGTCCTGATGTCACCGGCGCGCATCGGCGGCCCAAGATCGAATGCCTTGCTGCGCCCCGAAGCCGGCTTCGCTCTCGCTGAACGTCTGCGCGCCCGAAGAGCGACTCTTGGCGAAGTCTACGCTTTCATCAGCGGACTCTACTTCCGTGGCAAGCTGGCGTACGCGGAGGCTTTCGCCGCTCCCCCGGAAGGCGTCCCACCTGCTCTCGTCATTGTGCCGGGGCTTGGCTTAATCCCTCCGGACACCCTGGTCGACGCGGAACAACTGCGCCGCATCGGGGACGTATCGATCGAAGAAAATAATCTGGCTTACAGGGATCCGCTCCTGCGTGATGCCAGACAGCTTGATCAGAACGCTGGCCCGGCTTGCCAATACCTGCTGCTCGGAAGCATCGCCACGGAAAAGTACACGCAACCTCTGTTAAACGTATTTGAAGATCGTCTTCTATTCCCCGTTGAGTTCGTCGGCCGAGGGGATATGAGTCGTGGCGGATTGATGCTGCGCCGGGCCGGTAGTGGTGAACAGCTATCATACGTGCGCCTGCGTGGAGCAGTTCGACGCGGGCGGCGTCCGCCCAAATTAGATCCGTGGGTGAAGCCCGTGCCGTTGCCGCAGTAGGGATGCGATCGGAATGCAAAACCTGTCGTTAGGAAGGAAATCGAGGCGCTAGAAACCATCCTGCACTCGACCACAGCTCTTTCGCTAAAGCGCGGTAGCCGTCGAATTTCAGCTCGTACAGCTAGTCCGGCCCTTCGGGTGGTTTTTCCGTTCGCAGAAGTAGCATTGGCCTCGACGATTTACTGCTCTAGTCCGCTTTTCGGCCATACCGACAGCTTAAAGGGAACGTCGAACCGGAATTATTTCCGGAATCGGAACTCTACAGCTTACTCGTGATGCGGTCGTGGATCCAGTGTTCGTCCCACCATTCACGCGGGTTGACCTGCACGCCGTCGATCTGCATGCTGAAGTGCACGTGCACGCCGCCGGCGAGGCCAGTCTCGCCGGCAGTCCCCATCTTCTGTCCCTTTTTGACCATGTCGCCTTCCTTAACGTCGATCTCTCGCAAATGACCGTAGATCGATTGCAGACCATAGCCGTGGTCCAGTACGATGCAATTGCCGTAGATGCCGAGATTCTTCGCCCACGCCACGCGACCGTGATCAGCAGCCTGGACAGGTGAGTTCTGGACATGCGTGGCTCGGAGTACAACATCGAGCTTCCGTTCGATGGAATCCCACGTGCTAAAAACCGCCGTGGCTGACGGAATCAATGAGTTTCGGGCAAAAGAAGAAAGGTTTACTTTCTTGATTGAGAAGGTTTTACCGGCTACCTCGAAGCACAAAACACCCAGAGGAAGCGCGGGCAAGCCCGTCACGCTGCAAGGAGAAAAGGAGATCTCTATGAGAACTACGTTTCTGACGATGGGCGCGCTCGCGTTGAGCCTAGTGGGCACGGGATGTGTTGCCACTCATAAGTATGTTGCGAAAACGGTTACTCCGGTGGAGCAGCGTGTAAGCGGCACGGAAGCCAAGAACACGGATCAGGATAAGCAACTCTCAACCCACACAACGGAGATTGCTGATCTGGATAAGGACGCTTCTCAGACAAAGGAACGCTTGCGCGATACCGATGCCAAGGCCACCCAAGCCGGTGAAGCCGCCAAGATGGCGGATCAGAAGGCGGGCGCTGCCCAGCAGTCCGCTGACGGCGCGAAAACGGCTGCCGATGGCGCGCGCACTTTTGCCGATCAGGGCTTGAATAAGCTGGATCAATCAATGCAGGCGATGAACAAGTTTCAGGTCGCCAAGGAAGACTCGGTTCTGTTCGACTTCAACCAGGACAAGCTGACTGCGGATGGCAAAGCGCAGCTGGATGAAATCGCACAGCAGGCCATGGGCATGGAGCGTTACGTGATCGAGCTGCAAGGCTTCACGGACAAGACCGGATCGGCCACGTTCAATGAGACCTTGAGCGAAGCCCGAGTGCAAGCCGTGGCGCGCTACTTGGCCAATGCGCATCAGATCCCGGTGCGCAGCATCTCGATGTTGGGTGCGGGTTATGCCCGGCCGGTTGCCGACGACAAGACGCGCGAAGGCCGCAAGATGAACCGTCGCGTGGAGATCCGGTTGTGGGTTCCGGAGAGCCAGAGCAAGACCTCGGCATCTAGTGGCGCCGGAAGTAAGTAGGATTGTACCTCCACGGCTGATATCGTAACGATCAATCAGCTTCAGGGCAGGCGCTTTAGCAGGCAGCGTGTTTCGTCACGAGACTCTGCTTGGGCGGCTGCCCTTTTTCATTGAATTCCGCTGTGGCAGGAACCCGGGTTTGCTGTGCACGGCTATTGGGCTTGGTAGTTGGTAAGTTGCTCGATCTACCGCACCGGTATAGACCGACACTTCAGGGTCATCCTACCCCCTGGCTCGCGAGTCCGGTTCGTGTTAACCTCACCAATATCCGCAGTTAACAGTTCCTAAAGTGCAATTCTGATCCGCGACTCCCGCAGCCTAAGCTTGGCGCGAAGAGGATGCGCCTGACTGATCCCTGCGAAGAACTGAGAGTTTGAGCGATGCCTGCGAAAACGTGGGCTTGTAGGATATGGAGTCGGAGTAATGAAAATCCCTGCATCCGCCGATAGCGGAACCATGAGACTCGTGTCGGTCCTGGCGTTAAGCGCTCTTTTTGCTGGCGCGACGCCAACGAAGACAAGCGATTACTACAAACTGCCCGGTATCGAACGGATTGGAAAAAATTTGTACCAGTCCGCGAAAGCGATCGTTGAAACGCGCGCCTGTGTCCACCAGCCCGTTGACGAGGAAGATGCGCTCTTGAAAATTCTGGGACCAGGACAGTACGAAATCGTATGGGAAGACCGCTCGACTTGCGAGGTCCAACGGGTCGCGCTAGGCGATACGCTTCCGATCTAAGCCGTTTCTGTTTGGTCACGTCGCCCTCGCTTAACAGGCCCCGACAATTTTGCGCGCCGAGATTCCGAACCGGTCGAGTAGTTCAGCAATCGATAAGCAGGTCTTTATCGATTGGCTGAACGCTAAAAAGGTCGATTGGATCACAGCTGCCTAGGGAGTGGCGCGCAACGCCCGACGCCTTGAGGACTCGGCAGAATATGAGCGCCTGGCCAAGCGGGTTTTGCGCTTTTGGCTTGGGTTACATGGCTGTACAAAGCATCCTTAAAATCGTACGCAGCTATGCGCACAGCAGCGTATCCTCTGGGAAATATCCGGCCACTATTTCACAATTCTGACTGCCACAGGGGCCGGCGCTCTTACGGGAAGCGCGCCAACAACAGGATCCCCCCCGACCGACCTTATGTGAACGTCCAATAACGGCATTGATTGCGACACACCGTCAAGGATGACTCTTTGGGCCGTCTGGGGAGTTTGTGCCGCCACGACGCGGGGAGAGACCGCATTCTGAACACAGAGACAGATAAGCGCCGCGGCTATCAGCGTGAGAATAGATTTTGCGTAAAGATCCAGCTTTATCATTTAAGAATCCTATCACGACCCGTTCTCCATAACACGCTCAGCAGAAGGCGATGTCTAGGAAACTCATGGCTGGGTTTAGAACAATCCTCACATGAATGAGGCGAAGTGAGACGTCCTACCGCGATGACCCAACCCAACAGCGCGCTTTGCTAGCGTTTCGGCGATGAAGCCCGCTGCGTGTCGGGTGGATTCGTCCCGGGTGGGTAGACCAGAATCTCCACGCCTCCACCGGCTGCCTTAGCATCCGCGGATTTTCCTTGGCCGATGGTTTTGATCCGTGTATCGGCCAACTTGAAATTTTGTACCAGGTAATCGCGAACTACCATCGCTCTCGCTTCTGTCAGCAGACGATTCTTTTCCGTGTCGCCCTTCATGTCCGTGTACACGGCCACAACCGCCAGGCCAAACGCATTGGTTTCAAGAAAGTTTCCCGCTTCATTTAGCGCCTTTGCATTTTTGAGCTTGGCGGTGTCTGGCTTATCGAAGAGCTTCACCGACTCGTACGTAAAGTTCTTGCTGACTCCTGCGCTCGGCAGTTGCGGAATTTCGTGCTTCGTCAGATCGGCCGAATCTTCATATCCTCGCCTGTTGAAGAAGCCGCGTAGAAGGAAATTGTGTTTGAGCGCCTCCATATCTTCTTGCATGGCGGCTGCTCCGGCATTGATGCGCTGATAGACGCTTTTGTCGTTGATCAATGCTCCCATGGTTCCGGTACCCTGATTGATCTTACTGCTTATGGACTTAAGGTCTTCGGACGTACTCGCGACATTTTGCATGGCGCCTCCCGCCGAATCCAAAAGTCCGTTGGTCTTCTTCATCAAATCCGAGAATTCGAGCGGTTGCTCGCCTTGGATCAGATCGCCATTGCTCACCTGCGGAGCGCTGTCGGATCCGAATGCGATTTCCACGTATTTATCGCCTACCAGCCCCTCGGATCGGATCGCCGCTACGGAATCCTTCTTAATCACGTTTCGAGTCGCGTTCTTCAGATCCATCACCACCCGCACCTTATCGTTAGGCGCGCGCGGCAGTTGGATGCGCACGATGGTGCCTTCGTGAATTCCTCCTACCCGCACGTCAGCGCCGTTGGGCAAACCGGCCACGGTCCGGAAGTCCGCATTGAGGCGATAGGTTGAACTGAACATGAACTGCTTGCCGCCGATCCAAAACACGCCCGCGGCAAAAATGAGCAGCGTCGCAATGATAAAGGCACCCAGTCGAAAAGTTCTGGACATAACTCACCACCTTAGGAACTCTCCTTTAGGAATTGAGTGACGAAGGGATGCTTGCTCTCTTGCAACTCGGCAAGAGGCCCTTCAGCCAAAATGTTTCCTTCATGGATAAGAGCCATGCGATCCGAAAACGCTTTCGCGCCGCGAATGTCGTGTGTGACGACGATGGCTGTCATTTTCCGTTTCTGCTTAAAATCTAGAATCAACGTGCCAATTTCCGCGGCGGTAATTGGATCCAGTCCAGCGGTGGGCTCATCAAAGAGCAGAATACTTGGATCCAACGCAAGAGCACGCGCCAGGCCCACTCTTTTTTTCATACCTCCGGAGATCTCGGAAGGCATCTTCTCCAGGTCTTGCTCCATCCCCACACTTTCGAGGAGTTCCCGTACGCGCTCTTTTCGGTCTGCGTCGGCCATCTTGGTGTGCCGGTTCAAAGGAAAGGCGACGTTTTCCTCGACCGTTAGCGAATCATATAGCGCAGCCTCTTGAAATAAGAAGCCCACTTTTTTCCGCACTTCATTCAATTGGTTTGCGTCGAGATCGTTGATCCGCTGCCCCTCAATTGACACCGTGCCTGAGTCGGACGGCTGAAGGCCGATGATAAGTTTCAAGAGCACACTCTTGCCAGTTCCGCTCCGCCCCAGTACTGCTACCGTCTCGCCGTGTTCTACGCGCAGACTGATTCCATTCAAGACTTTTTGATCGCCAAATGTCTTGCGCAGATCGTCGATCACGATGGGAGGTGCATCCCATTCTTTATTCATAAGCTCACCCCCACACCATTTGAATAAGTCGCACCAGCACCACGTCCGCGAGAATCACGAATAAAGAAGACAGTACGACGGAGCTGGTAGCGGATCTTCCCACGCCTTCCGTGCCTCCCTTGGTACGCATTCCCTGAAAGCACGCAACAATACCGATAATGAAGCCAAAGACCGCCGTTTTGAATGTTGGCGGAATGAAGTCGCTGAATAACACATTCTTAAAGCCGTTCTCGAGAAACAGACGGAACGAAATCGGATCCGCCAGCGTGTTCGCCAACCATCCCGCGATGAGGCCGGAGAAATCAGCAGCCAGCGTCAGCAGAGGAAGCATCAGGACGCAGGCGAGCACACGCGTCGCAGCCAGAAATTTATAGGGATTGACCGAGGAGGCTTCCATCGCGTCGATTTGCTCGGTAACTTTCATCGACCCAAGCTCCGCTCCAATGCCGGCTCCGACGCGCCCCGCGACTACCAGGCCGGTGATCACCGGGCCACTCTCCTTGATGATGGAAAATACGATCACCGCAGGAAGCAGGGACTTGGCCCCGAAGCGGGTCAGGGCATCGTGAGTCTGTAGGGAGAGTACTACGCCGGTGGCCGCCCCGGCCAGTGCGACCAAGGGCAGTGACTTGGCTCCGATGGTGTCGCACTGGCGGACTAATTCTCCGAGTTCGGAAGGAGGCGCTACCGCTGCGCGGAATACCCGCGCGCAGAACAAACCCAAGTCTCCAAACCATTCAAATCCCTTCACGAAAATCGAGTTTGCGCGAGTCTCATCTCGCAAGCCGCCAGGTGCGAGCGTCCTAGAGATCGTATTCAACATCGCAGTATCCCCTTCGGCTTAACCATGAGCCAATCTATTGCCAAACTCAAAAACACTTTTGATTTCAGAGGCCTAGACTCTCTCACTAACCTGCAATTATTACCTGATTCTTTCCAATCGCAATCAGTTCACGCAAATAACCCGCCTTACGCAGCCGCTCCTTGTTATGGCTCGCTCCCGTTTCTAGCAGTAGGCCGCTACTCCTCCGCTGCTCCAGCGGTCGCGGGAACGATTCAGAGGTACGTTAGTCCAGACCGATGAAACTATTGGTCAGCATGATCATGCCGGATACGATCCGGTGATGTAATTATGCAAATGGCGAATTGTATCGTCCTGCGCGCCGATGATCCAGTTCACCAGGTCGCCGATAGACACGATACCGATGACTCGGTCGGCTTCGAGAACTGGAAGATATCTGATCTGGCGCGAGCTCATCACGTACATACATTGGCCAATGGTCTGTTCTGGCGTGACAAACAACACGGGCGCGGTCATGATCTCGTGAACTTTCGTGGCGCGCGATTGTCTCGCTTTGAGGATGACCTTACGTGCATAGTCGCGCTCCGTGATGATTCCGACCAAATGTCCGGCGCTGAGAACAACTAATGCGCCAATGTGCCTTTCTGACATGATTTCAATGGCTTCATAAACGCTGGCATCGGGCGAAAGTGACCAGAGCGCATGACGCTTTTGACCAAGCACCGACCTTACAGTTTCATTCAAGTCGATCGCTCGCGGTGAGGCAGTGGAATGCATTGCTCTGTCCTCCTGCGTGAATTTTTTTCCTTCGGAAGTCAACCTGAGACACCATGAAGGCGGGCACCCTAGCCCGCTTGGACCTTCAAGAGATTGTTGACTCGCCTGACGCCTTCGGTCTGTTTGGCAGTTCGCTCCGCTTCATCCTTAGCGGCCATGGTTTCCACTTGGCCGTGCAAGGTAACAACTTGATCGATAACGTCAATGTTTATCTTTCGTGATGGTGTGTCGGGATTATCGATAAGTTTCGCTGTGATTTTGGTATGAATCCAGGCATCGTCAAGCGAGTTCCCTATCTTGTCACCGAACTCCTTAGCCTTCTGGCGCGCAGCACGTGCCATGTCCTCTGTATACTGACTGCGGGCGACTTGACTAGATTGGACGACAATTTTATCAGTAACCACCAAGTTCGATCGCCCGTTCTTGGCGAGATCGACCGCCTTAGTTCTAAGCTCCTCGGTAGGCACAGTGCCAGACAGAATCACTTCATTCTTGTCCGCCTTTGCGTCCACGCCGATCCCTTGAAGCTGAGGGTCAGATGAGAACTGTGTCTTGATGGACTGCTCCATTTCGGAATTGCTAGATGCTGCGCTATTCTTCCCGTTGGTGGAGCAACCGTGTAGTAGTAGAGCGCCCACAATCAATGCAATCGGTAGTAGTATCCTCATGGATCACCTCCAACTAATAGATTGCTTCAGCGACCCGACCGTTGCATTCTGAGCGAAACACATTCAAATCAAAAGGGATATTCTCCCAGGAACTCATGCCGATTGTTAATAGGATTGAGGTCTGCTATCAAGAAAAAAGAAGTCTGACAATTCCCGAACTCATACTGATTGCGGATACACGAGTGAACGCGCAGGATTGGGCCTCTTGCGAGAGGTCGAAGAGCGCCGAATCAACCTTCTGGTGCTTGACCCAGCTGGTCGAGCCGTCGTTATTGAGCTGAAACGTGGAAACGATGAGAAACGCCTGCTGCAGGCGTTGTCGTATGATCTCTACCGGAATCGGCGTTTATAGAAGAAATCGACGCCGAATAGGCCATTGTCTTCTCGTGTAGCAATCAGAGACCATTCTGCGTTAAGAGCCCATTCTACACGCACGATTTGTGCATCAGGTTGCGTGAGATTCGTGATGTAGGTGAAGGTCAATCCGCTAGTGATCTGCTGCTGCATCGTGAGTCGCGCCTGGGGAAGTTCCGACCCGCCGGTAAACGTGGGGTCGATTTTGAGCTGGCTGACTCCGAAAACGCGCTGCAATTGACCCGCGATCGGATTCGACACTGCTTGGCTGAGGAGCGCCGATCCCCCCATTTGCTGCAAATTCTGCGGCGGGGTACTGGGTTGGTGCGCAACGAGGACAGGATCCGAAGTGGGGTTTTGCCCGGCGGCGAGCAGCCCAACTATTTCCGTGAATGGAAGCGGCGGGTCGGACTGATAGGCCAGGTTCATATTGTTAATGGGCCCGCTGACATTCAGAGTGACTTCCACGCCCCGGGCCTTGGTAACCAGGCTGAGATTTAGGATGGGCTCGATCTTATTGGGATTGTAAAAAGAAACGGCGGCGTCATTCACCGTGTATTTGGTTCCGAAGAATATCAGGACGCCTTCCGTCACCGTCACCCGGCCCAGCACCCCAGGATTGGCGACCGTTCCCCTGACCGTCAGAGCCCCTTGTACCCGCAGGTTTTCAGCCACACTGGTTTGAAAACTAGCGCCGGTCGCCGTTCGGACATTGAGATTCAATTTCATGCTGTCGAGAGGTCCGCGGGACGCCGTTGTTTCTGTTGGCGGTGTGGAACTGGCCAGAATCGAGCCGAAATCGCTTTGCGGATTGAATTTCACTGTCCGAATGTTTACGTCGCCGGAAAGCAGACTGCTCTCATTCGTCCCGTTCAATTTCACATTTGCATTTCCGATGACGCTCACCCCTGAAGCTTGCCGAACTCGCACTTGATTGGCGCGCGCCGCAAGTGCATAGGTAAACGTCGAGCCGCTTCGCCCGACAAAGCCGGTGACCGTGATCTTCCCGCCGCCCGATTCAGCAGTAAGAGACTCGATTCTCGCAACGTCGCCGCTAAACTGGATAACGCCGTTGGCCTTAGAGATTCCGGTTGGCATATCCTCGGTCTGGAATGCGGCATCTTTCAGCTGCAGCCTGCCGTTCGCAGTGGGCTTACCAAACGGCCCTTGAACTCTCGCGTTGAGCGCGAGTTTACCGTCTGAGCTGATATCCGGATCAAGATCATGCAAGAGCGCCAGATTCGCATCGCCATCCACGGCCAGATCGAATGCAACTGGTTCCAGTGCGACGCTTCCGGTCACGGCAATCCGCGTCGAATTCCCCACCAGGCTGGCTCTCTGCACGTGTATGGCAGACTGGCTCGCAGTGAATTCGATGGGTCCTTCATTCCGTAGCGCCAGTGTAGCGGTGCGCGGGGGACCCGCTAACGCCGCCTTGGGCTTGGCGGAAATCTCCAGCTTCGAAAGCTGCGCGGTACCGCGAAGATTCGCCGGTTTAAGAATCGCGACCGAACCGTTCACGCTTCCCTCGGCGACAGCGTCGAAGTTTTGCAGACTCCTAGTATTTCCAAGTCCCAGCAAACCGCTCCAGTTCGAATAGCTCACATTCTTGAACGTCAACTGCCCGGAAGTCTTATAGTCGCCCGCGAGTTCGGTTTGAAACTTCGCAGCGATCGTCGACTGAGCGAGATTAGAATCCAGGTCTACGTTGACCACTGAACCGATCTGTTCCGCGCTGGCGTGGAATTCACCGTAGTCGCGGCCATTCATCCGCAGGCCGCTGCTGGAAACAGTGCCTTTCAGACTCGCGAGCCGGATTGTTGGCCCGGGGGTATTGATAGCGGCGGCTCCATCGATGTTCAGGCTGATTTGTCCCGAGAGTCCGGGACGCTGCACCTTTACGTACTGGATTTGCCCAAGCTCTAGTGAGTTGCTCGCCACGTGCAACCGAAGATCTCCTCTGGATAAATCCTGGATCGGATGCGAGAACGATCCCGCTAGCGTCAATCGGTTCGGGCCGGCCGAAAGGTTCAAAGAAGGCAAGTCCACCAGTACGTTGGAATAGTTAACATGCCCTTCGATCCGGTCGAACGGCTGCTTATAAACCACGGCTTTGGTGAGATCGACATCCAGATCGGCGCGCGGATCATGCAAGCTTCCGGAAAGTTGGCCCTTCGTAGAAAGCAAGCCGCGCGCAGGAAAATCGTCTCTGCCGGCTAGCGCGAGCGCCTGCTCGATGGGGAGGTTCTGGATCGAAATGCTGGCTGTCGTCGGATATTCCGGGATCAGCGCAGTCTTACCATCCGCACGGATGTTTGAGCCGGCGAAGTTGGAATCGATTCGATACGAAAGCTGCGTGCCCGCAGTTCGCGCGTCGGCCGTAAAATCGCCGAGATTACGCCCTCGCGCCCGAAGTCCGCGAACCGTAATGTTGCCGCTCACGGCTGCTATCTGCAGGCTGGAGTTTCCTCCAATGGATTGCAAAGTTGCATCGGCATCCAGGTTCGTTTGCGCGAGCCCACCCAAATCCGGCCGACGGCGCTGAATGGCAGGCAAGCGATCGAGAGCCACCTGATTGGTATCCACATGAACATGCAATCGGCCTGTCGAGAAGCTGTTCAGAGGATGCTCGAACGAAGCCGCTAAATTCGCGAGCGCACTTCCGGATGACATCTGCATAGACGGGATATTGACGAACTGTTCCCCATAGTTCACTTTCCCTTGGATGCGGTCGAAGGGCTGGTCGTAAGCAGCGCCATTCACGATCGTGAGATCGGCACTTCCCTGCGGATCGCCGGCGGTTCCCGAAGCCTGCGCCGAAAGAGCAAGATCTCCGCGAATCGGAATTCGGCTTTGTCCAGTGAGCGCGAGCACATCCTGTACATCCGCATTGCGCACCACCACATTCGCATGCAGCGGCGCCGATGCCTTCAGCTCCCATTGATCCAAGCCCACCGAGCCGGACAACTGCGCCTGCAAGGGCCCGCGTGTCAGTACACCGTTCTTGATGGAGGCGCCGGTCCGTGTCGCCGCCAATTCCGCCGTGAGTTGATCGAAATGGCGCTCCTCCACAACGAATCGGCGAGCTGCCACGTGGCCTGTGACTTGGGGAGAGCGTAAGGTTCCCATCATGTGCGCGTCCAGTACGATCGATCCGCCGGTGTCAAATTTCACGGGAAGGTTGGTGGCAGGCCGATTTGAGAATAGAGTGGAACCCGGAAGGAAGTCATTCAAATTCGCGGAGGTCATGCGGACATCCATCCCATCTTTCAAAGAACCGGAAAACTCCAGCCGGCTCGCTGGAAAAGCGAAGTAGGATCGCCCGACTTCCAGCGAATCGGCGGGTCCATCGTAATGCGCATTCAGCTGGCCGCTCACCGGAACTCCACGGTTTCCCGGGCTTACAATTAAGCGCGCATGGGCCTGGAGCGAACTCTCCTTGGAGGAACGGAGGTTGCCTTTGACATTAACAGGTCCAGCAATGATGCCGCTCCAGGCCGGTCTACGTCCGGTTAGCGTCGCAGCCACTTCTTGTATGGCGAAGTTGTTAATTTTCCCTTCGACCTTGTACTCCGCCCTATCAACCAAGTTTGCGCTGCCGTCAAATGTGCCGCCCGCGATAGAAACGCGGAGTGGGTTCGCACTAATTTGTTTTGGATTGGCACGAACCTTGGCATTTAGGCTCGCGTTCGAAATACTCACGTCGCTTTGACGTAGCGCCAATTGCTGTCCGCCAACACTGGCGTCGATAGAATAGTCCGAAGCGTTTTTAGTAGTCGCCGTGCCGTCGATCCGCATCCTGCCGTCCGCTCGACCCCTAAATTGCGACATCTCGCCGATCTCGCGGACATTCAAGTTCGCGCTGAACTGCAACGATCCCTTTTCCAGCGCCAAATTACGCATGGTCCCGAAGGCCTGTAGAGTTGATTGCCCCAGCGCCAGCTTCACGGCTCGGATCTGAACGCTGTTCTGATCGCTTTTCATCTCTACATCGGCATATAGAGTGTTGAGAGTGTGATCGCGCCTGGCCCCCGGGATCGACAATCCCAGCGTCCGCCTCATTTCCGGCACATCGAGTTGTGCGTTCAGCCGCCCGGAAAGCACTGGCGCCGCGAGGTGTTCCAGCACTGCATCCAGCGTCACTTTAGAAGAACCAGTGGCTAGAATTGCGTCTTTAAGCTGGATGCGGTCCCTTTCGATGACCAACGGGAGATTCACCGCGATGTCCAGCCGCGGATTGCGGCCCGACTGAAAATACAGCGGAGTCATCGAGACCTGTCCGCGATATCGCTGAACAATGGCCTCATAGATCAAGCGGGCCTGAAGGTTTTCACCGCTGGCCTGATAGTTCGCCTTCTGATCCGCGAAATCGATCGATCCGTTGTTCACGGCGAAGCGTCCGATTGCCAGGTCTACTATCGTTTGGAGGCCATTCTGATCGCCGCTCCGTGTGATGTGGGGGTTTGGCACATTGGTTCGGCCATCCGGGAACACAATGACATTCACCTGGGGTTGATCCACGGTCAAAGATGCGATGTCCACTTTGCGTGTTCTAAACAGAGACGCGAACCTGAGTTCAACCCTGAGATGCCGCACCCATAGAAGCGGCTTGGCGCCAACCGGTTCCGTTCCGTGCAGGGCGAATTGCTCAATGTCGGCCCGCAGGCGCCGCCAATCGAACCCGAACGACGCGATCTCAACTTTACCGCCGGTTGAATCCTCCACCGTCTGGACAATCTTTGTTCGCACGAAATCGCGAAACCACTGGCTTTGCGCAACGAAAATACCTAGGCTGATGCTAGCCACCACCATGAGACTGAACAAAGAACCCAGTGCGATCCACAATACTTTTCGACGGCGCGGATTCATTTGAGGGCCTCCTCGTTATAGACAATGGGCGCATTCTTCTCGGACTCATCCAACCAGGCGAAGAACTCCTGATTCACGCGCTCGCCGGTGATGGCCTGCTCGATTTCCGGGCGCAGGGACTCCAGGTCGAGCTTGGGCTTTCCAACTCGCTTGAACTCCGGCAAGTGCTGCTGATAATACGTACGCACCTCAGCGTCCAGGATCGGCGTACCGGTCGCAAAGCGAACGTTAATAAAGCGAAGAACGCTAAGCTGCCAATTTAGGTGTCTCCGCAACTCCTGATCGCTGATGCCGTAAGCCTCCAGCGCTCGCTGGTAAGCGGCATCCGAGCCGAGACTCTGTTTTAACTGCTGTAGCAGCGCTTCGACATCGCTTGAGTCCGGACTCGAATATACACCGGCCTGCAGTTCCTTGCGAATCAGCGCTTGATCGATCAGCCGGCCCACGGCCTTTTTCTGCTCGCTCAGATCAAAGGCCGGCGGTTCACGGTTGAGTAGCTTCGTCAGACGGATTTCCCTGAGAATGTCGCTGTGTTTGATGCTGTGGCCGTCCACGATTACGGAAATCCGATCGACGATCTCGGCGTTACCGAAACGCATGCACACCAAGAACGCTATGCAGTACTTGCTCATCAAAAAGTCTGCCCTATCGAGAAGAAAAACTGAAAATGACTGATATGATTCTGGACACTCTGGCAGGGCCCGGTGGTGACCCCGGGGCCGCACGCGAGCAGTTGGTCAACGGTACCTTTGAAGCCCAAATAGGAGGGTGGGTTGATGCTGTAGGCAAGGTCGCCGCGCACCGGGCCTAGCGGCGTCTTGTAGCGAATGCCGAATCCTACCGCATGAACCATGTAGTTGAAATCAGAAAGATCGCGCTGGTTGACACGGAATGAAATGTTCCGAAAGTCTTTGTAGATGTTGCCGGCATCGTGGAACACAACTCCGCCGATGTTATTGCCGAGAAGGGGGAAGCGAAGTTCGACGGAATTAAAAAACTGCGCGTTTCCGCCGAGGGGGAAACCGGTTGGCGACGTAGCGTCGCCGCCTGGACCGGCGGGCGTGCCGAGGTCGCGAGGCCCCGCCTGATTTTCAGGAAAGCCGCGATGAGTTACGCTCCCCCCACCGAAAAACTTTTCAGGAAGCGGAATGGCGTCAGCCGAATCGAGCCCGGCGGGCACATGAAACGGAACGATCACTCCAAAACTGGTTTCCCGCGCCAGAATGACGTTCGGTGTGAGGCGATGGTAGGTGGCGTTCCGCGCCAAAACCCGCGCGAAGCTCCGTTGCGATCCGAAGAGGCGCGACGCGACTCCTGCATCAACGGTATTGTAAATCCCGCGGTGTGTATCGGCCGGGTTATCACGGCGATCTTGCACATAGTTCGCTGAAAAAATCCCAATCCGGACTGGCTGCAGCAGTTGCGGCACCAGCAATGACGGGATCACTACGTCGCTGGTGGTCACGCGCCGATAGGCGAATCGAATCAGCAGGGTACTGGGTTTCGAGAGCTGCTGCGATAACTGGATCGCTGCTTCCTCGCGCCTGGATGAGAAGGTTCGCACGTCGCGCGTAAAGCTATATAGCGTGGTGAATGTAATGTTCCGTCCTTCCACGTTTTGAAAGCGCGGAGCCAGGTAGTTGACTGACGCCAGTTGCTCCAGATTCGAAATCCTCCCGCGGAGAGACACGGAGTGTCCGATCCCAAAAAGATTCAGCCGGCTAAGATCCGCCGAAAAGCGCGGACTGAATCCGGCACTGCCACCGGGCGTCGAAAGATCGCTGGTGGTACCTCCGATGCGTGCGATTTCCGCGCCGACGCCCAGCGCCAAACTGTAACGGCTTGATTCTTCAAAGTCGTAGAGAACATGCTTGTGCTCCGTGTCCCCGTCTGAATTTTGAATGGCCATGTCGATTTTGGCAAAGAGTCCCAATTGATACAGCTTCCGCTGCGCATTGGAGAGCGTAACCAGGGACAGAGGATCACCCGGCTGCATCGTTAGAGCGCGGTCCAACACCCGCTGGCGCGTGGTTTTGATGCCGCTTGTAATGACATCTTGCACGTACTGGCGCTTGCCTTCGACTACGCTGTAAACCAGATCCAGGTGATTGGGGACGGTCGAAGGAGTGGCCGTCCAGCGAAAAGCCGCCTGGGGAAAACCCATCCGGAAATATTCCGTCAGAATGGCGTTTTGATCCGCGGCGATCGTGGTTTCGCTAAAGGGCTGACCTCGCGTGGAACCGCATTGCGCCAGCAAATCGTTGGCGTCCAGGCTATCGACGCCCTCCAGCTCTAGCGTCGAGACATACAACTGCGGCCCTTCCTCGATTCGGATTCTGACGGCAACGGCGCCGGGCTTCCCTTCATAGTCGTCTAGAATGACTGGAGTCACCTTAACGTCGCGAAAGCCATTGGATTTATAGAGATTCGAGATGGACTCCACATCCTTGTTGACAAAGCCCTCGCTGTAACGGCCGTGACGCATTCGGAAAGAACTCGCCTGCAGGAACATTCGCTCGCGAATATCGCCGCTGGAGAAATATCGATTCCCTTCGATATCGACGCTGATAATCTTGTGCCGGGCACCTCGCGTTATCACATACTCGATGATGGTGTTCTCCGGGTCCTGGTCGCGTATCCGAAAATCGATTTGTGTTTCATAGTAGCCTTTCGACTGAAAATAATCCCTTAGATTGCGAGCGCCTTCCATCAGGAGATCGCGATCGACGGACTGCTCCTGGAATACGGGCACATACCGCTTCAAGACTCGCTTGGAAACGTTCGTCTCCACCGCCTGCACACTCACCTTAGGACCCGCCTGTATTTCCAGCTTTGGCTGCAGCTTGCGGGTGGCCGAATGATATTCGGGCGGTTGCAGGTCGACCTTTGCCGTAAGCCGGTCCTGCTGCTGATATTTCTTGAGGATGCCAGCGACGCCGGCCCGGGATCGATCCTGGGTGACCTTCCGCCACCATCCTATGAACCGCAATCTCCAACCGGTAGCCCGAAGGATGGTCTCGTCGGGCAGTTTCGTATCGCCCTCAATGATGGGCATCTCATATCGTGCCCGGGGGCCCATCTGGACGATAAATTTTACGTTGCGCTGTTGGATGTCCGGCTTATCCTCGGTCTCGACCCGGATGGTGTGTTCGTAAAGCCCGTTTCTCTCCAGCAGACGGTGTAAGTTTCGCTCTGCGGAGGCAATATCGTCCTCGCGGTACGGAGTTCCCAATGCCAGCCGGGTCACGTCCTTCAATTCTTCGCGGCTGGGAGGTCTTTTGACCTTGCCCTCGACGGCGATATGCCCCACAAACCAGTTATTCACCGTCATGATACGGACTGCCACTCCTTCGCGTTCGGGGTTCACGTCGATCTGCACATCTCGAAACCGCCCGGTAGCGAACAACTGGTCGATAGCGGCGGCGGCGTCGGCGGCGTGAAAGGGAGTTCCCACTTTGAAGACTTCATGTTGGGCCAGGTCTGCAGGGGCCAAAACCCGAGCCGGAGGCTCGTAGTTAACGCTGGTAATCGGCATCCCCTCAAAGCTGCTGCCCGACTGCGCCATGACTTTGTGCGCGCAAAGGACAGTTGCTAGAGTTAAGGCCCACACCATCGAGCCAGGATTCCGCTTCACTTATAGTGAGACTCAGATCGGCCATCTCCCGTTTCCAACCTGCGATTCAGGCATCCAACTTGCTCCAAGAAGGGCATGACGATTCGGTCCCACCTATCGTCGACGGGGCATTTTCTAGAGCACCTCTATCACCAGTGGGACTCCCTGGACGTCCCCAGAATGGCGGCGAGCCTCACCTACTATATGACCATTTCCCTTGCGCCTTTGATGGTCATTTTCCTGGCAGTCGTGGGACTGGTGTTCGAGTCGGCCGAGGCTCGAGACCACTTGGTAGCGGCCATTCGGCGCGAGATCGGAGACGCTGGAGCGAGCTTGGTCGAGGCTTTGATTGCGCGCGTTTCCAGCCCGAGACTCGGAGTGCTGGCCACGGTCTTAGGAGGCATTGCTTTGTTCTTTGGAGTCACCAGCGCTTTCATGGACCTGAAGGGTTCGCTAAGGGCAATCTGGCACGTACCCGAAACCGGTGCCGGTGGACTGGGGAGTGCCCTGCTAGCCCGCCTGATATCGTTCGCCATTGTGCTTCTCACGGGTGCAGTGATCGCCATCTCGATTTCCGTCAGCGTGACGCTGACGGCCGTACAGCGCTATTTTGCGAATTCGGCGCCGGAGAACGGCAGTCATTTCGCCGAGTTTGTCCTTTCGTTCATAGTCACTACCGTGTTATTCGCGATTGTTTACCGGATTGTGCCCCCCGAGCGCATGCCATGGCACCAGATAGCTTTTGGTGCCATGGTTACCGCTATATTATTCACCGCCGGAAAGATGGCCATCTCAATCTATCTCGGAACCGTTGGCGTCGGTTCGCCTTACGGGGCCGCGGGATCGTTATTCGCCTTCCTCATCTGGCTGTACTATTCTTCCCAGGTCTTTTTCATCGGAGCGATCATCACCAGATCGAGGTCCCGCGCGGTAAGAATCGGCGAGGCCAGAAGAAAAGATGGAGGGGTGCCGGCTCTCCCCTCGGCTGCTCGAGGCGCACAGCCGCGTCTACCTGGAAATTGGTAATACTCCTAGCTAACCATGCAGCTTCTGGCGCGCACTGGAATGAGATTACGACGCACACGGCTGTTAGTAAACGAAGGCAGCCGAGGTGGGGAGCGATCGGTCTAGTCTTGCCGCTTTTGTACTCCTGAGATGCCCCTGCCTCCCGATGGAACTCAACGTGTCCACAACGCTTCGCGGGAAGTGTGCGCGCATCCAATTGATGAGGGCACACAACAGCCTGACTGAATCCCTCAACAGTGGAATGTGCCGGAAGATTTGAAGCGAAATCGGTAAATTCTTACACGCGGCGAGATGGCGGTGGGCAAACAACTAACGTGTTATGTAGGAAATGGCGAAAGGGGCAGTCACAAGATCAAGCGGCGTAGATCGGGTTGCCCATGATCAAATCGTGACCCCGCGACGCAATGTCTATGCGAACATCTTCTGCGCGCCACGTACAATCTGTTCACTGCGGGATAAGAGTTCGTCTCGCCTCTGACGCAGCCCCCTCTTTACCCCCGACAATCGCTTTGCGCCGTCCTCAATTCTGCGGCGGGCAAGTTTCCTCATGCGTTTCCCCGAACACGGGGCCGCTAAGGTCGGCGGCGACGCCCCCCTGCTAATGCTCCAGCCAGCAATAGAGAAAGTTTTCCTCTGACCCGCTCCCGAAGTTCGTACCAACCGAAGCTGGGATTTTCGGCTGTTACGGCCCTCCAGAGCCCGTTTTACGGGCCTGAAAGTCACTCCAGAGACTCAAGAGAGAGCCTCTGGTTTGGGCGATGCGTAAGAGCGCTTCGCCCTGATAATGGATATCTTCAGACAAACGGCGAGCCGGGTCAAGGGCGGCGTCAGCCGGCAGAGCGAACCCTTGACGCGGTGAGCTGTTTGTCGCATTCGATGGCAACAGGGCGAAGCGCGGTGGCGATTCTCGGTGCCGTTCTGCAAAGACAGCCGGAGGCCGATCATCGAGCGCACTGTGAGGTCGCACATGATTGTAGTGATTCCGCCATTCGGCGAGCTTTGCTTGCGCTTCCTCCAGGGTCGTGAACCACTCGACGTTGAGGCATTCGTCGCGGAGCCGGCCATTGAAGCTTTCGATGAACCCGTTCTCAACTGGTCTTCCTGGGCGGATGAAGCACAACTGTACGCCCGCTTCTATCGCCCACATCTCCATGGCGCGCCCGGCGAACTCGCTGCCATTATCTAGGGTGATGCTCCGCGGCGAGCCGCCGCGTTGGGCGCTCGCACATCTGAGCGCGGAAACTACCTTTGGGCCGTTCATCGAGCGATCTGCTTCCAGCCAGACGCATTCCCGCGTGAACTGATCGATGACCGTGAGGATGCGGATCGCTCGGCCATCCGATAGCTTATCGCTCACGAAATCAGCCGACCAGCACTGGTTCGGACCAGTGGCCTGTGTTTGCGGAACGCGCTGGCGCCGCGCAATTTTCTTCCGCTCGGCGCTGCGAACCTTCAGGTTCTCTTCGTCATAGAGCCGGTACACGCGTTTGGCGCCGATCTTCCAACCTTCGCGCCGCAGCAGCACCGTCAGCCGGCGATAGCCATAGCGCACATGCGTAGGGCCATTTCCCGCAGCCTCCGGATCAGCGGTTCCTGTGATTTCTTGCGACTCTTATACAGCAACGTCGCCCATGGCACCCTCACCAATCGTGCCGAACGGCGCGCCCCGATCCGATATGCCTCTTGCGCCCACCTCGCCAGCCGGCATCGCTGGCGAGGCTTTACAGCTTTTTTGAGACAATCTCCTGCAAGATCTGCCGGTCCAAGCTCAGATCCGCAACCAGACGCTTCAACCGGCTGTTCTCATCCCGCAGTTGCCGCAACTCGCGCAACTCCTGAACACCCATCCCGGCATACTGCTTTTTCCAGGTGTAGAACGACGCCTGGCTGACCCCCAGCTTCCGGCAGATCTCCGCCACCTTCTCGCCGCCTTCGTACTGCTTCAGCGCGCCAATAATCTGTTCTTCCGTGTGCCCCTTCTTCGGCATGTCGAACCTCCTCGCTTGTTTTTCGAGGGCCTCAACTGCCTACGATACCTCCAGTCTCGACTGGTACAACTTTCGGGGTCAGTCACAATCCTTTAATGTGATGCGTCACGCTGGATTGAGAATAGTCAAGCTCTTCTGCGGCACGATTGAAGCTCATGGTGGCGACTACCCCATGAACGTTTTGAGGTGTTGCAAGTCAAGCATAGTGGGATGAACTCCGAGACGATTTACGTTCAAAAACCATCTTTAGCAACGGGGGCGTGATAAAGGTTGTGAGCATAATCATCAGCACCAATGCGAAAAAGTTGTCGGCGCGGTCATCCACGTGCAAGCATGTGTTGCTTCAGGCGGGCGATAAGAGGCCAGGCTTACGATTGCTTGACACCCAACTTGCGCAGAATCGTCATCATGGGGCACCAGTTTGTAAAAGCAGATTGAAACAGATTGAGCCCTACGAACCCTGTAAACAGGTACCAATAGGCACTCATCCAGTAACCGAGCGCGAGGCTCAACACTACAAAAGCCCCGGCAATCATGTGCAAATAGCGATCTACGGTCATAAGATCTTCCTCCTTCGTTGATTGAATAGATAGAACAGAACTGGAACCGTCA
>Ga0157376_10000588_pt1 | contig 23426 bp, 20 predicted proteins | sample M45metaG_FD_121801 | JGI IMG/M metagenome (GOLD analysis project Ga0157376, IMG submission 121801) | Miscanthus rhizosphere microbial communities from Kellogg Biological Station, Michigan, USA - M4-5 metaG | ecosystem: Host-associated > Plants > Roots > Rhizosphere > Soil | place: USA: Michigan...
GCCTTGGCCTTGTCGATCAGGCCAATGACCCGAGCCACCGAGATTTTGCGCTTCGCGCTCGCGTCCACCTCCGCCGGGGTTTCGCTCAGGGGCGGCAACACTCCCCCATCCGCCTGGGCGGTCTGGAGCAGCGGCGCGGCCGAGGAGAACGTCACCTTGTAGTTCGCCGCCGGACCCGTGACGATTTCCAGGCAGTAGATTTTCCCGTCAACCGCGACGTTCAGGTTTGTCGCCACGTTGTCGGCAAGCGGAGTGATCGAGAAATAATTCGTGTTCGGCAGGAACCCGAATTCGAACTTTCCGGACTGCTTGGCCTCGTCCGAAACGAGGCCCTTACCGTTAATCATTTCGATGGTGTCGGGAAACTCAACCGTGGTGGTAACAGCCGGGGCCGTCACCACGCGGTAAACGTCCGCGTCGTTCAGAGAGTAAATCTTGATCCGGTCGGTTGCGCCGATGGCACAGCCAGCGGCCAGCAGGTAGGCAAAAAGGTACGGCTTCATTTGAACACGAGCTTGTATTCGTCGACGACGTAGGGGAACCGACCCACGGAAAGCAGGTCGCCGTTGCGCGTGAGCTTGAGGCCAAGCTCGAACTTCTTCGGGTGAAGCTCGAAGACCGTGCCGAACTGCCCCGTCTCGACGACGTGGCCGGTGATCGCGCAGACAAAGCCCAGGTTATCGAGGGAGACTTGCGACTTGATGCTGTCAAACTCGACCTTCCAGCGGAGATCGTTCCGCATCGCGGCCTTCGAGAACTCTTGAACCTCTTTGTTGAGCTGGTTGAGGGCTTTGCCGGAAAAAACCACGTCCGCAACCGTCTTGTAATCCAGCCCCTTCGGGTTGCGGGACAGCATGGCGTTCGCCGCCGCCTGGGCGCAGTAGTCTCGCAGTTCTTCCGAGGAATCGGCGTTCTTGAGCGGGGAGACGTAGAGGTTGCCGGCCGGGTCGATGATCGCCACCTGTTGCTGCTTCTTAATCAGCTTTTCCAAGCTGGTGTACATCATGAACGGCAACGCCGTTGATGTGAGGAACAGGAAGGTAATGAGCAGGTTTTTCGCCCGGTTTCCCCGACGCTCGCGCTCGATGCGGTCGAGGATGCTTTTACGCGGTTCCACCGCGATTTTTGGTTTGTCCTTCATGAAAGAGCTTCTTTGTTTTCGGCCTCAACACGCTTGTTCGTGCGCCAGTTGCTGGTTTGCGGCTTTGGCAGCGGAGGAACGGACCCTTTGAGGGTGGCGAAGCGTTGGCCGGCCGATTGCGGTTTGAATTGAAACGGCTGCCCTCCCCCGCTGTTCGAAGTGCCCAACGTCATCGAGCCGCCGGAGGTTCCGCCAAAGCCCGAGGCGGGCGAGGCGGAGGCCATGCCAGGAATCGCCGCGCCGGATGATCCGGCGGCAGCTCCGGCCCCTCCCGCTGCCAGCGAGGCTCCGCCGGTCATTTTTGCCAGGGCGACGTTCCGGGCGGTTGCGGCCGCGCCGCGCACCATGTTGCCGGCCATTTCGATGATGCCCCCGCCGATGCTGCCGAACACCCAATGGGCCAGACGAATCGACATGATGTAGCCGAAGAAAATCATGGCCGTAATGACGGCCATGAGGACGAGCGTCGTCATCATGCCGCCGGTTCCATCGAGCGCGTAGGCCGCATAAAACTTCGCGTCATTCTGAATGATCGTGCTGCCCCCGATAGAGGGGTCCAGAGGCTTGAGGGCCATGAGAACGATCGCGTCAACGAACAGCCAGCAAAGCGGCCAGATGGCCACGCCAAGAACGGTGAAAATGAACTGAATCCCGCGCCGCGTGTCGAAGAAGCTCGAACCGACCAATCCAAAGGCGAGCGGTGAAATCAGAATCGCGGAATAGAAAACGAAATCGTGGATGAGATAAAAAAACTTGAGAATCAAAGCGGCCAGCCAGGCGACGGCCGTAATTCCCGCGATCATGTTGGTTAGGACAACCTGACCAATGGAGTCGGTTGCCTTTGCAGCCAGATCGAACCAAGACGATGTGGGGTTGTCGTTGGCCTTTTCCTTGTATGCCTGTTCGGTTCGCTTAGCGATCCGGTGTAGCGAGAAGTTCATTTCCTCCGGCGTGAAGCCTGTGGCCGCTTTGATTTTGATGCACTCCACCTTGAGAGTTTCCGCCATCCTGCAAAATGGAAGCATCAGCGACCCGCAGATGAGAGCCCTCATGATCACGCCAATTAGCGCATTGGCGTCTCTCGATTTCCGGAAGCGAAAAACGCCCGTCAGGAGGAAGAGAATACCTAGAATGCAAGACAGCTTCCACAGCGCCTTGATTGCATTCAGGTCATAGAATGCGTCCTTGCCGCCGAAAAAGAAATCGAACGCTGATGCTAAAATGAACATGGCGGTTATTTGCTCCAGAACTCTTTATCGAACTCTTCTTGCGCCTTGCGATTTTCCTCGGCCTGAGCGGCCTCTTGCTCCGCGATCTTCTTCTTGAGCATTTCCAGCTCCTTCGCGTTTTGGCTGGCGGTGATCGCCGCTTGCGCTTGCACGTCGGCCGCAGCGTTCGCTTGCTGGCCTTGAAGGTTCTGGATTTCCTGATCGTCGGCTTCCGCCGCAGCCTTGTAGCGTTCGAACTCCGCTTGATCCTTCGCCGCGGCCATCTTTTCGAGGTTCGATTTTTTCGAGGCCGCAAGCTGTTGCTGGCGTTCTTGGCCGTCTTTTGAAACCGCTTTGTAGTTCTCGTAAGTGGCTTCCTGAGCGGTGTATTTCCGCAGATCCTCCGCAGTCATTTGCGGCGGCTTGCTCATGGGCGTGAAGACGCCGCCGCCGGTGTAGCTCGCGCTCGATGAGGTATTCAGCGACGTGGTGAGGTCGCTCAAGCTCTTGACGTTGCTGTAACGGTCTTGCTGGTTGAACACCTGCGTAAGGCTCGATGTTCCGCCGGTTCCATAAGTGCCCAACGTGTCGTTGGTCAGATCAACGGCCGTGTTCAGGTTCTGCAACTCTTGAACCTGTTGCGTGAGCTTTTGGATTTGTTCGACCTGGTTGGAGATGGATTCGCCCCATTGGGCCATGGTCTCAACTTGGTTCATCATGTCGCGCACCTGCGCGGACGGATCGAAAACGACCCATTGTGCATGGGCGCCAGAAACCAGGGCGGCAGTGATGCAGGCGATTCGTGCGATGGTTTTCATTGCTTATTCAACGGTTGGAATGAATGCGGTTCGAGGCATGAGAAAGCGGCCGTCCGGCGTCTTGGTCGCGGGAATGTCGATCTCTTGGAGAGTCACTTCGCCTTCCGGGTTCAGCCCGCTTTGGGTCTTTTGAAGCTCCCAATAACGGCGCTTGGTGCTGTCAGCGACGCCCCGCTGATAGCCCTCATTGACCCCGGCGGCGTAGGCGGTTTGCTTTTGCTTGTCGCCGAAAGCGAGTTGCCCGACGACCGCACCACCGATGCCGCCGACGGCGGCCCCAATGGCCTTGTCCTTGGTGTCATCACCCGCCACCACGGCCCCGGCGACAGCTCCCGCAACAGGCAATCCGTAGGTCGCCACATTGTCGGGGAAGCTGGAGGCGGTCGGGCCGGACTTGGCCGCGCACGATACGAGCGCGGCCGATAGCAACAGGGCCGCAGGATTAAGAATGCGCATGGTGTTTGATGCTTTCGATGATGTTGGTAGAGCCCTTGAGAGCAGTCATGCGGGCTTGGAACTTGGCCCCTTCGCTGTCCGCCACCCAAAGCACCTCCTTGGGGGCGTAAACCCGCGCCACGGCGTTGATGCCGGCACCGGGGTTGTAATAGACCATCGAGGCGTAACGGTCGGTTGGCGGAAGGTCCGCCGGGGGTTTGAACAGGCTGGCCTTGTGCGCGAGCACTTCGGGCAGGTTGATCCGGCGGGCCAGCTCCTCCAGGTCATCAATGGAGTTCCGCAAAATCAGGAACTGGCGGCAGTTGCCCATGGCGACTTTCGCCACCTTTTCGTTCTCCATGAATTGCGCGAGCTGCTGGGTGATAATCATCACCTGACAGGAGTATTTCGCCATCTGCGCGAGTGATTCGAGGAACAGCTCGGCAGCCCCCGGAAGACTCAGAATGATGGAGGCTTCTTCATAGACGAAGACCTTCTTTTCTGATCGCGGGCGCTTCACGACTTCAGCCCGCACGCGGTTGGTGAGGATGAAGCCCACCATGCGTTTCAGATCGACGGCGGAATCCGGAATCTCGCCCAGCTCGAAGTGCACGACGCTCGCCGCCAGGTTCACGGTGTTAACCCCGTCAAAAAGAACACCGTAGGAGCCACCTTTTCGCCATGCCGCAAGAGCGCGGCTTGTCGTCAGCAATTCTTTGCGTTCGGCTTCGTTCCGAAGCCCCCCGCCGCTTTCCAGCAGCTCGACGAACGAGGAATGCGTCGGATAATCCTCCGGTTCATAGAAGACGTGCGCGAACGCGAGGATTTCCCGCTCGCCCTCACTCGATTTTTCCAGCTCCACGATTTCCCGCTCCGTCACTTCGTGCAGGATTCGGGCGTGTTCTGCGGCATCTTCGGCAGCGAGTTCCTGCCACAAGGTCAGCAGCTCCCCGAAGGTTTCCCAGCCCTCGACGATCTTTCCATACCGCTTCAACGCAGCATAAACCCGACGGAGCACCTTGTACTTTTCGGGGTTCTCGGCCTTCCAGGACTTGAAGCGGTCGCGGTAAAGCTCGACCACGCACCTTTCCAGCAGGCCTTTCCGTTCGGTCAGGCGGTCCTCATCGACCGTCCGGGCCATGCCCAGGGCGACCGACACGCAGAAGTCGATATGGGACGGAGCCAACGGTGTTCCAGCGGTGTCGAAATAATTGATCGTCATCGCCCCGTCGCTTTTAACGACGATGCTCTGGCCGCTCATGGCCTTGACGAAGGTGCCCCAGGAATTGCCCGACTCGACGATCACGATGTAGCCGAGCATTCCGGCGAGCTGAGAAAGGATCGAAATGCACGTCACCGATTTGCCCGCACGGGAAGCGCCCGTGATGAAGGTATGCAGCGGCGTGGAGCCGAGGAATGCGGCGTAACCCATCAAGCCCCCGTCCTCGTTGTCGAAAATAACTTGGCCGTTGCCAAGGTAAGCCTCGGTTCCCGCGCTGATAGGCAGAACGTCGGCCATCACGTCGCTTTCCGCGTAGATCTTGCGGAGCTTGCTATGGACCTCCCCTTGCCAGCCAGGAAGCGTCACCGCGAACGCCAGACGGGCCGTGACGGGGTCATTTTCGGCGTAGTAGTCGGCACCGCCCATCATGCGGATGGACTGCTTGAGAATGTCGCCACGGATGCGCAATTCGGTGGGGTCATCCGCCCACACGTTGAAGACGCAGGAGGCGTGCAGGGGCTGCAACGAGCCTGAGAGCAAGGAACGCTCGCGTTCCTTGAGGGATTCCATACTCAATTCCTCTTCCGTCGTCGGGTTGCCTCGGCCGAGCTTGGCGCGAAGGTCAGCGGCCTTTTTCGCTTCCGCCATCGGGTCCGATGGAAAGAGGGAAACCGTGACGTCATAGGCGTTGAACGGCAGCCGGGTGATCGGCCGCGTGACCATGGGATAGGTGGGATTCGGCCAGCGGTTGAGCGAGTAGGTTGCGAGCTGTCGGCCGTCCACCACCAAGCCCGTCACCCCGTCACCGATTTCCACCACGTCGCCGCTGGAGCAGTTCTCCAGCATCGACAGTTCAGGAATGAATTGCTCTTTCCCGACCTTCCAACGGAAGTCGTTGCACAGGGATTTGTTGAAAGCCTTGAAGTACGACTCGTAATAATCGCTTCCCTCAAGCGGCGAAACCTCCGCCCCGTCCAAGGCGTTTTTCAGATTGGTTTCGATGTTCGTGTAAACCGGCGTAAGCGATTCAAGGTAAGCGTGAAGTCGCTTTTTGCTCGTCACCTTGACGCTGGTTTCAAGCCATTTCCCGAAATACATGTCCGTGTATTCCCGGCGAAGCAGTCCCGTCCGCGACGCTTCCATGAAGCTGTCAAAGACCAGCTCGCGAATCAGGTTCGACCATTCGTGTCCCTCCGTCGCGGAGGCTTTGAAGGTCTCCAGCTCGTCGGTGTAGTCGCTATCGAACGTCCGCCGGAGCTGGACGTTGAAGCCCTCGCGCAGCGTGACGGTGAGGAAGTTTTCAAGTTTGCGACGATACATCGCCAAGTGCGCGTCCTTCGCGCCATCGAGCGGGACCGGGCGGATTCGAAAACCGCGGGTAATGTAAAGGTGCTTCCCTTGGCCGAAAATCAGGTAAGGGCCATAGGCGAAGCAGTCGGGGAAATGCTTCATGCGTTTTCGTCTTCCGCAAGGGGGGTGAAAACCGGCGGCTTGAGGTATTTGGGGGCCACCAGGCTGCGCAGCAGGTTCGTTGTGTAACCTTCGGGCTTGCCTCGAACCTTGAGCGAATAGGAATAGGCAGCCACCGAGGGCAGCAGCCCGAGGACAATGGGAAGCCCGCCGCCTATCACCATGCCCGCAAACAACCCCCCGATGACGAACGCGATGCAGACAAGCGCGTAACGGATCGGGACAAAGGCAACGAGGCCCGTGCTAATCCGCTGATTCGTCTTATAAATCGGCTCAATCATCGGGGGGCGGGTGTCCGGGTTAAGCCATGTTCTGGACCATCGGGACGATCATGCCGAAGGGTCCGTCCTGCCATTTTTCGTAAACCGCGCCGATGATCGCGGGCATTGCCGCTAGAATGACGGCCCCGATGATCCAATACATGAGCGAGTCGGTGCGCTTCATCTGAATCATTGCCACGATCACGATCGTTTCCGCGGCCAGAAGAAGCAACGTGACGATGCCGATGACTTTCCACATCGGGTTGCCGACATCCTGACTGAAGTTGTCGAGGACGTTGGCTTGAGCCACGAGCGAGGTGAATACGGTAAGCGATTTCATTCTTGGTTACTGGGGTTGTGGGGTTGTGGGGTTGTTGCGGCTACCGCCCACGCGGGCGGTGTCCATTGTGCCTTCCTTTCCTCCCGCCGCTCTTCCGCCTTTGCCGCCGCTTTCCGGAACAATCGGCCGTTCTCTTCAACGAGTTCGGCCTTGGAGATGACTGCTTCATCCCCGTTCTCATCCTTCACCAGGGCAAAAGCATGGTATTTGCTGGCGAGTGTTAGAGGGACCATTGACACGCCCGCGATGAGGTATTACTGCGCGACTGCGGGCAAGCTTTTATTTGTATCACCGTGGATACAAAAACGGCCATATGGTCACAAAATCGGCCATAACGGGGAAAGCATTCGGTCTTGTCGCGTTTCGTATTTTCGCGTCTTCTTCCTAAAAATCCCCCCGGCCATATTTATCTCATTGATTCTCAATGCCTAGAGACACCACAGACCCAAGCGAAGAAGACGAATCGTTTGGCGCGCAAATGATCCGCTACCGGAAGGCCAGAAAGATGAGCCGGAAGGATTGCGCGGACTACCTTCGTTCTAAGGGGTTTGAAATAAGCCAGTTGTCCATTCTTCGGTGGGAAAAACACCGCCGGTTGCCTCAAAATCCAGAGCTTTACCACTGGCTGGTGACGGAGTTTAAGCGTCTAAAACTCTGAAAACCCTTTTCTGTTATGCAAAAAACTCTGCCGCAGGCATTTTCCGCTTGTGTTTGTATCCGCCGAGATACTTTTTCGCGGGGTGAAATCCACATTGCTTTGCGTTGTTGCGTGCGTTCTGGCGTTCCCGCTGGTCTCTTGTGAATCCGAAGCCGATAGACAAGCCAAAGAGCACAAGCGGATTATGAAGGAAATCACCGAGCGTGAGGCGAAGGCTTTTGAGGAGAACCGCAAGAAGCAAGAAGAGTTCGATAAAGAGTTCTGGAAGAAATGATGGGGGAAAGGACTTTCCCCCCGGCGAGCCTGCGTCTCCCCTTCCCCATTCTCCTAGGGGCAAGCCCCATGCGCGTCACCTTAAGAGCTCGGCGTGAAGCGTCGTGAGGCTCTTGAGGCGTCTGCGATCGTAACGGCAGTAATAGAGAAGTCGTCGGACGTGTCCTTTCCACAAGAGTGCTGACCGGCCGGTGAGCCACAGGGCTTCGAGCGTTTCCCTTGCCTGCCCCGCCATTTTCAGCAGACTGGAAGGGTGTTCAGGCGAGCTTCCAGCTAATGCCCGCCATAAACGCAGGTTCAGAATGACTTGGAGTAGCTGTCCCAAAAGCAAGACCTGCAAGTGATGGGGATTGGACACATGGGACGTCAGAAGCTGCAAACAGCCGTTGCTCTTGAAGGTTTTGAAAACAATCTCCACGTGCCAGCGCAGGCGGTAAAGCTGCCGCAAGGTCTCGGCATCGGCCTGTTCCTTCGTGAGGTTGGTGATAAGCAGGACCCAATCGGCCAAAGCTAGCTTCAGGGCGCTGACCGTAGCTCCCTTTTTCTTCGCTTGTTCATGGAGTCTGCGACGACGTTGCGCTGCCACTTCCCCTGGCACCCGGAGAGCCACCAAACGGGCGTGGAAATCGCCCGCTTGGCCCAATTGAACCCGCTGATCAACGAGATCTCCTTTCATTCGGCTCAAGAATTTGTCGAGCCGGAGATGGGAGCCGCTTCCCGTGACGACGGTGACCCCGCTCTTGAGCCGGCTGACGTAAAAAGCGCCCGCAGCTTCCATCTGCTGAAACCACTCCGCTTTGTAATAGCCCAGATCGCGCAAGCACAGGTCGCCTGGTTTGAGATGCTCGATGAGATCACCAGCCGCCGCGCCATCGGTCCTCGGATACGGTTCAAGTTTTGCGAAAAGCGTTTGGCCGCTGGTGAAATCGTAAGCGAACTGGAGACGCAACATCGCCTTGTCCTGTTCAGTGCTGGAAACGGCTGGAAAGTGTGGGTTCAGCGCATCGGCCATCCGTATGAGCGATCCGTCGTGGATCAACACACGTTTGAACACACCTGTGGCGACAGACGGGAAAGGAGATCGATGTTGCAAGGCATGGGCACTGACCGCCTCAAGAAAACGGACGGCGCTTTCATCACAACGACGATGAAGGTTTTGGCGGGAACTTGCCTTTCCTGCGATCCGTCCAGCTTGCCAAGCGATGGCGTTGAAGCTGGCTGAACCGCTAGTACCCGCAAGCATGACGGCTTTGACGAACCCTTCAGGAGTGACTTTGCGGGGCGCGCGCTGGAGGAATCCGGAGGTTTTGGCGAGTTGATGAAGAGTATCGAAGTCGCCGAGAAAATCGATCTTGCGACGACATGGCAGAGAAGAATCTTTGAGCATATCGAGTCGCTGTCAGCAACTCTACAAGTCAATCAAAAAAGATGCTTTTTCGTCGTTTGCACGCTGATTGTGAACGACATGCGCTTGAGGTGATGGCACGGGACCATGCACGGTTCTTGCTGCTTGTTCGCAAAAGCTGAGGGACTTTCTTTCTCGTCCTGCCTTTGCTCATGATTCATTGATTTCTTTCAGCAGCCGTAGGGAGTTCAGGATTACGATGAGGGTGGCCCCTGTGTCCGCCAGGATGGCCAGCCAGAGTCCGGCTTTCCCGACCACCGCGAGGCTCAGGAACACCACCTTGATCGCAATGGCGAAGGCGATGTTGAATTGAATGACCCGCAAGGTTCTGCGCCCAAGCACGATCGTGTCGGCAACCTTCGAAAGGTCATCCTTCATGAGGGCAATGTCCGCCGTCTCGATCGCGGTGTCGGTTCCTGCGGCCCCCATGGCGATGCCAACCGACGCCGCCGCCATGGCGGGAGCATCATTCACACCATCGCCGATCATGCCGACATACCGCTTCTCCTTCATCAGTTCGCGAATCCGGCCGATTTTGTCGTCGGGCAGGAGATCGCCATGCACCTCGTCGATGCCGACCTGGGTGGCCACCGCTTCCGCCGTGCGTTGGTTGTCGCCGCTCAGCATGACGACCCGCTCCACGCCCGCCCGATGGAGTTTCCGAATGGCCTCCGCCGCATCGGCTCGAATCTCATCTCCCACCGCCAAAATGCCGAGCACTTCGCCCTTGCAGCCATCATGGGGGCGATGGCCCACCACTACCACGGAATGCCCGCGCTTCTCGATCTCGGCAAGCTGCTTTTCGATCTCCTCAGAGCAAACACCCAGTTCGTGGGTGAAGCGGTGGTTTCCCACGAAATAACGGTGCCCACCAACGGAGGCTTCGGCCCCCTTGCCCGTGACGGACTGAGGCTCGCTGCTATCGGGTATCTCGATGTTCTTTTCCTTGGCGTAGTCGATCACCGCTTTCGCCAGCGGGTGGTCCGAATGTGTGTCGATGGCGGCGGCGATGCGGATCACCTCTGCTTCTTCGGTGCCGTTGATCGTAACGACGCCTGTGATCCGCGTGGTGCCCTGGGTAATGGTCCCGGTCTTGTCGACCGCGAGCGCCTTGAGCCTGCCGATGGCTTCAAGGAACGCGCCACCTTTAATCAAGACGCCTTTTCTCGCCATGGCGGTGAGGCCGGATACGATCGAAACCGGAGTGGAAATAACCAGCGCGCATGGGCAGGCGATCACGAGAAGCACCAGCGCGCGGTAGAACCAGGTTCCCCAAGGTTGATGACCGACCAGTGGCGGGAGGATTCCCACCAGGAGCGCCAGCACCATCACCGCCGGGGTGTAATACTTGGCGAAGACATCCACGAATCGCTGCGAAGGAGCTCGTTGTTCCTGGGCCTCCTCCACAAGGTGGATGATTTTGGCGAGGGTTGTATCCTTCGAAGCCTTGGTGACCCTCAACACGAAGCGGCCCTCGCCGTTAATCGTGCCCGCGAATACCTCGTCGTCCTTCTCCTTCTCGACGGGTAACGACTCGCCGGTGATGGGGGCCTGATTGATGCTAGTCCTACCCTCGGTCACGATCCCGTCTAGCGGCACCCGCGCACCTGGACGCACCTCCACTTCCCCACCGGTTTCAACAGACTCGACAGGGACATCCTCGAAAGCGCCGCCCTTTTTCACGCGCGCTGTCGGCGGTGAAAGATCCACGAGCGTCTCAATGGCCCGCCTCGCACGTGCTATGCTGAAGCTCTCCAACAACTCTGAAACGGAGAACAGCAGCACCACCACCGACGCCTCCGACCACTCGCCGATCAGCGCGGCACCGATCACAGCGATGGTCATCAGCACGTTCATGTCGAGTTGGAATCTCGACAAGGCGCGGAAGGCCTTGGGGGCGACATAGAAGCCTCCCGAGAGAATGCCCACGATAAAGGCGGCGGTCGAAAGGAACGGGGACCCCAGGTGCAGCCACTGAATTATCAGGCCAACTCCCGTGAAGAAGGCCGAGATCGAGACAGCCCGCACCCGGGATCTCCGCAAATCTCCGCCCTCCTTCTGGCGCTTCGATCCAATGGTGGCTTTCAGGCCGGTCTTTCCGATCGCTTCAACCAGCCGCTCAGAATCAACCGATCCGTCGTGCTGAACCACCGTCTGGCCCGTCAGAACATTCACCCTCACGTCTGAGATTCCCGCTATCGGCTTCAGCGCCTTCTTGATCAGGGCAACCTCTTCAGGGCAATCCACGCCGGAAACTTGCAAGGTGACCGTTGGCCCCTTCAAATCCTCCATCGGATCGGCGGCTTCGCCAACTTCTTCCTCCTCGTGATCGTGGTGATGGCAGTGCTTGCAGCCTCCGGATGGCTCCTGTGATTTCATGATGGTGGTAGTTGTTGGATCAATGGCTGCGCGTGAAGGCGCCCGGAGCGAAAGCCCCGGGCGCGTCGGAATCGCTCAATCCGCCGTTACCGGCTCGTCATGGGATTCGAAGTCGATGTCACGATTGAAGTTCTCCAAGCCTTTGCGATGGAAGATCGCATAAAGCACCGGAAGGACAAACAGGGTCAGGATCGTGGAGGTGATGATCCCGCCGATCACCACGGACGCTAGAGGCTTCTGCACCTCCGCGCCGCGCCCATGGGCGAGAGCCATGGGCACGAAGCCCAGGGCCGCCACGGAAGCCGTCATGAGGACCGGTCGCAAACGCAGGACGCTGCCCTCGATCACCGCCTCGATCAGCTCCCTGCCCTCCTTGCGGAGGCTCTTGATGAAGCTGACCATGACCAGGCCGTTCAACACCGCCACGCCGGAAAGCGCGATGAATCCCACCGCTGCCGAGATGGAAAGCGGAATGTCACGCAGCCACAGGGCCGCGATTCCACCCGTCAACGCCAACGGCACGCCGGAGAACACCAGCAGTGCGTCCTTCACGCTGTTGAACGACATGAACAACAGGACGAAGATCAGGAACAGTGCCAGCGGGATCACCAGTTGGAGACGCTTGGTCGCTGACAGCAACTGCTCGAACTGGCCGCCGTATTCCACCCAGTAGCCGGTGGGGATGACCTTGGCTGCGGCCACTTTCTCTTGGACGTCCGTAACGAATGAGCCAAGATCGCGTCCACGCACGTTTGCGGAAACCACGATGCGGCGCTTGCCGTTCTCGCGGCTGATCTGGTTCGGGCCGTTGGTCAACTCTAGCTTGGCCACCGAGCCGAGTGTCACGAAGCCGGGCTCCTTGCTGTTGGTGACGGCAATGCTTTTGCCTTCCTCGGCAGGGGCCGTGCTCGTCACCGGAATCGGAAGACGGCGGATGGATTCAAGGTCTCGCCGGATGTTCTCAGGCAGGCGGACCACCAATGGGGAACGCACGTCGCCCTCATAAACGGTGCCAGCCTCCATGCCGCCGATCGCGATTTCCACGGTCTCTTGCACCTTTGCGACGTCGAGGCCATAGCGGCTGATCGCCTGACGGTCGATGTCCACCGTGAGCATCGGAAGACCGGTAACCTGCTCGACTTTCACTTCGGATGCCCCGGAAACGCCGTTGACGACGCGGGCCACCTTGTTGCCGGTGTTGAGCAGAACATCCATGTCATCACCATAGATCATGATGCCGAGGTCGCTACGGACGCCGGAAATCAGTTCGTTGAAGCGAAGCTCGATCGGCTGACTGATCTCATAATTCGCACCGAGCTGGCCATTCGCAGTCTCGGTGATCTTGTTGAGCACCTGTGCCTTCGTCATCGTGGGGTCTGGCCACTGCGACTGCGGCTTCAGCATGACATAGCCGTCTGAGATATTCGGCGGCATTGGGTCGGTGGCGATCTCCGCCGAACCCGTGCGAGCGAACGCGTGGGCAACCTCCGGCAGCTTGGTCAGCTCCTTTTCGAGGTTCTTCTGCATTTCCACCGATTGCGTGATGCCGGTGGACGGCATGCGCAGGGATTGGAGCGCGACATCGCCTTCATCGAGGCTGGGGATGAATTCCGAGCCCATCCGGCTTGCTAGTAGTCCACACAGCGCCATCAGGGCCACCGCCGCACACACAACGAAAGCACGGTTGTTCAACGCCAACTTGAGAAGCGGCTCGTAGATCTTCTTGGTGCCACGGACCATGAAGTTCTCCTTCTCGGAGATCTTCCCTCCGAGCAGCACCGCAATCGCGGCAGGCACGAAGGTGATGGAGAGGATCATGGCTCCGACCAGAGCGGCGATCACGGTGAAGGCCATCGGGTGGAACATTTTCCCTTCCACGCCGGTAAGGGCGATGATGGGAAGGTAAACCACCATGATGATGAAGCTGCCGAAGAGGCTGGGCACCACCACTTCCTTGGTGGCGTCCCGAACCACACGGAACCGTTCCATCCTCGATAGCAGGCGACCGTGGTGATGCTGCCCTTCGGCGAGTCGTCGGATGCAGTTTTCCACGATGATCACTGCTCCATCGACGATGATGCCGAAGTCGAGCGCGCCAAGGCTCATCAGGTTGCCGCTGACCTTGTTCTGCACCATGCCTGTGATGGTGAAGAGCATGGAGAGCGGGATCACCGCTGCTGCGATCAGTGCTGCCCGGATATTGCCGAGAGCGAGGAAGAGCACCACGATCACCAGGATCGCGCCCTCGACGAGGTTCTTCTTGATGGTCTCGATGGTTGCGTCCACCAGCGTGGTGCGGGTGTAGACCGTATTGAGGCGCACGCCGGGCTGCAGGCTCTTGTTGATTTCTTCAATTTTGTCATGCACGCGTTCGGAGACCGTGCGGCTGTTTTCCCCGATGAGCATCATGGTTGTGCCTAGCACGACCTCCTCGCCATCAAGCGTGCCCGCCCCCGAGCGAAGCTCCTTGCCCAGCGAAACCTCCGCGACATCTCCAATCCGGATCGGGATGCCGTCACGGGTGGCGGCGACGATCCCGGCGATGTCCTCGACGGTTCTCACCTGTCCGGGCGACCGGACGATAAACTGTTCGCCATTCCGCTCAATGTAGCCCGCGCCGGTATTCTGGTTGTTGCGGGACAGCGCTTCGACCAGGTCATGAAGGGAGAGGTCGTAGGCCAACAACTTGGCCGGTTCCGGCTGGACGTGGAACTGTTTTACGAACCCGCCGATGGCATTGACCTCGTTCACACCTTTGACGTTCCGAAGCTGGGACTTCACCACCCAATCGTGGATAGTTCTCAGATCGGTCGACGTGTAGGGAGTGCCGTCCGGCTTCTTCGCGCCAGGCTCCGCTTCCACGGAGTACATGTAGATTTCCCCGAGGCCGGTGGAAATCGGGCCCATTTCCGGCTCGATGCCCTTCGGTAACTGCCCGGCGACCTGAGCCAACCGTTCGGCGATCTGCTGGCGCGCCCAATAAATGTCGGTTCCCTCCTTGAAGGAAATCGTCACCTGGGAGAGCCCATAGCGGGACAAGGAGCGGCTTCTTTCAAGATCCGGAATCCCAGCCATCGCCGTTTCGACGGGATAGGTGATGCGCTGTTCCGTTTCGAAGGGCGAGTATCCCGCCGCGCTGGTGTTGATCTGCACCTGGACGTTGGTGATGTCCGGGACGGCGTCGATCGGCAGCCGGTTGAAATTGTAGGCCCCCAGCGCCGCCATGGCGAGGGTGGCAAGGATCACCAGCCACCTATGGCGGAGGGTGGATTGCAAAAGCTTTGTGAGCATATCGTGTGTCTCTGGTTTGGTGGAACGGCACTTGCTCAGTCTTCCTCGGCCATGGCCTTGCCGAGTTCGGCTTTGAGAATGAAGCTGTTATCCGTCGCGTAGACGGCGCCCGGCTTGATGCCACCGAGGATTTCGGTGCGCTTTTCATCGCTTCGGCCAAGCTCTACGGGGATGGCCTTAAAGCCATGGTCCTCCTGCACGAAGATGACGTTCTTTTCCTCCCATGTTTGAATGGCGGAATTTTCCACCGCCATCGCTACGTCTTCGCGACCAATCAGGATCTTGCCTTCGGAGAATAGTCCGGGACGCAGATGTTCATCGGGATTTTCGATGGTGGCTCGGGCCAGCATGGTCTGCGTGCCTTCGGTGCCGAAAGGCGAGATGTAATCGATCTTGGCAACGATCGGCTTCTCCAGAGCGGCGGCCTTGATCTCGACCGGCTGGCCGACCTTGAGAATATGATAGTCCTCTGGGTAGGCATTGAGGTCCACCCACAGGGTGGAAAGATCCGCGATCGTCATCAGCCGCTGACCCTCGGTCACGGCCTCTCCCAAGGCTGCATCGCGGGAGATGATCGTGCCACCGATGAGGGCCTTCACCTCGTATTTTTCGAGACTTTCGTTGGACTCGATTTCGACAAGAGTTTCGCCCTTGCTGACACGGTCTCCGAGTCGCTTGCCGATTGATTGGATCACGCCGGGAAAGCGGGGAGTCACCCTTCCGAGATGCTCTTCGTTTGCTCGGAATTGTCCGAACAAAATCCGGTTTCTTTCGAGAGAAGCAGCGCCGACCTTCGCGGTCTTGATGCCGACTTCCTCGACTTTTTCAGGAGTGATCTTGACGAAATCGGTGCCGTGTTCTTCGCCCTTGCCTCCCTCTTCGGTGTGGGCTTCCGACTCTTTTGTAGCAGGCTCTTTCTTTTCCATATTCATGATCGACCTGCCCAGCACTAAGGTGGCGACGATCAGGACGATGATGTTGAGAAACTTCAGGATGCGGTTCATGAATTCAAAAATGTTGGGAGGGGTTTACTTCGAGGACTCGCCCGGCATGGACGCGGTCAGGCCCGAAATCTCGGCGACCGATTGCTGATAGGCAGCGCTGGCATCCAGCAACTGGACCTTGGCCTCAGTAAGACTGCGCCTGGCTTCTATGAGATCGAGGTAGCCGAAGCGGCCTTTGGAATAACCGTCCTGTACTCCGTCGAACGCTTCCTGCGCCCCGGGGAGTAGTTCGGCCTTGATGGTTTCAATCTCCTTCCGGGTGTCTTCGAGTTCCTTCAAGGAAGAGCCGAGCTTCACCTGCAAGCCGTTGAGGGCGGCGCTCCTTTCCTTCCTCGCGACCTCAACGCCAGCCGCTGTTGCCGCGATCTCGCCTTGGTTCTTATCGTTGAGTGGAAGCGGGATGGAGAATCCGACAACGACTGCGACATCTCCATCGTTTTCTGAGAAATGGCGCACGCCGCCTTGGATGGTCACATCTGACACTCCCTTCGTGAGCGCCAGACGATGCTCCGCTTCCGCCTTCTCCATCTCCTTTGTTTCCTTCCGATATTCGGGATGGGACAGGAGCCGCGTCTCCAGGGCCGAGCGCCCTGCCGACGTTGTAGGATCCCCCAATTTGCCGACCAGACTCTTGAAGGTGACGTTGGTGCTGCCCCACGTGCCCGCGATACGGAGGCATGCGGTGTGGAATTCCCGTTGGGCCTGCTGTTGAGCCAAGCGAGCTGTGGAAACGGCGGTCTTCGCCCGCACCTTTTCCACAGCGGTGACCTTTCCTGCTTCGATCCGCTTGTCGATCTCCGGCAGGAAAGACTCGTTGAGCTTCACCAGATCGCCATACAGCGTTGCTTTTTCCTGGGCAGCCAAAGCCTGCGCATAAGCTTGCCCGACCTCTGTGAAGATTTCGCGGCGGGTGATTTCATAGGCCGAGATCACGACGGCTTTGTCGGCTTCCTTGACGGCTTGCCGGGCCTCGCGTTTGCCTCCTCGCTCGATGAGTTGGCTGATCGCAAGGGTGGATTCAGCCGCGTCGAAGCCACGGTTTGGGCCGCTGCCGAGGATATTTTCGATCTGGGTATCCAGTGTCGGATTCGGCTTCAGTGACGCTTGGAGGATGTTTCCATCGGCTTCTCGTTTCGCGGCATCGAATGATCTCAGCCGAGGACTGTGCCTCAGAGCCAGCAGTGCTGCCTGGGTGAAGGAAAGGGTCTCACCGGGCTCGACTATACCGCCGGAGATCGAAACTTTACGCCGCACGATTGATGGCGATTCGGATGTGGGACGGAGAGGTCCTGGCACTTTGCAGGAGGCTAGGACACCGCAGGAAATAACGAGTGTCAGATGATGAATGCGCATGGTTATAAAGATTGGGAAAATTATGGTCGTCCTCCGCTTGGACCAGAGGGACGGCGGTAAGGCGATTCAGTCGCTCCGTTTGGAGTTTTCTCCGAGGAATGACGCGCTGGACGCCTGTCCTAGCAGTCGCCCGTCTTGGACAATTTGGACAGACCAGCCGTAGAACTTCCTGCCGGTGGCCTCGACCTTGGTGAATTTTGCACGACGTCCGTTTCCGACCTTTTTGGAGAATGCCGGGGTGTAGGTGAACTGGACTGGTGCGGTGGTCACCACGGCCGAATGGCTCGAGTCCAGGTTGGCGGAGCTTTCGAGCTTCTTTTCCACGACTGTGGTATTGCTGCCGAGATCCCGGGAGTAGAAGGTGGAGTTCACCTGAACGCTGCCTGTCACGCTATTCGCGGCAGACAGCTCGATGTTGAGTTTCTTCACTACGACCTCCGTGGTGCTGTCCTTGGGGTCGTCGTGCTCGTTTTCGACCTTCACTCGGATGCTGACCAAATTGGCCGAGGCGGTGGAAGGTGCGGAGGATTGGGCGACGGCCATGCCTAACGTGGCCGTCATGAAGCATGATAAAAAAAAGAATCTTTTCACGATGGGATAAATTGGAGCTCAAATGCGAAACTCCTCCGTGACCGCCTTCTGGAAGAAGCAATACCGTGCCCCGATGGCCAGCGCCTAAGGGATGGAATGCATGCGATTCTCGTGAAGGAAGTGGATGTCTGAACCCCGTTCCGGTCCGGCCATCTGCAAACCAACTCGCAAGTCAGCCACGTAAGGGAGCCGGATCAGAGAATCAGGGATCAACCCGCTATGCGGGGCGGTGGAATCAGGTCACAGAGGTATTGAGAAATGGAATCAGGTGTAAGGGAGCAGCCATACGGACTACGCCACATCGGTTGCCGGAGTCGGTAGACCTCCGCGCGATCCTGATTCAGGCCCTCGGAGGGCGCTCAATACCTTCGACGATACCACCGGGCACGAACACCACCGGTGCTTCCAATGCCTCGGGCGTCTTATCAAACAGCACGATCTTCTGGACATTCGCCACGATCACTGCCGCTGCACACACGTGGTGGCAGGAACAACTGCAATGTTTGGGCTGCGATCGATTTCCCGCATCAGCCAGACCTTCCGATTGATTCGACGATGCCGATCGATCAGTCGAATATGAGGAACCTTCCTGGGTTTCACATTTTTGACAAATGGGCTCGGCACCCTGCGAGAAGACGAGTCCAATCACCACTAGAATGGCGACCAGAATCCTAGGAACGAAAGGCTGACAGACCCTCGACAAGCGCGCACAAGCTAATTTTGTCCGTTCATGTCGCAAGCAAATAATTCGGCCCGGAATTCACCGCAGTTCTCAAGACCTGCTGGTTTGCGATGGAGCAGCTGCGCGGCAAACGGATGAAAGGCATGCTGCCGATGAGGGCCGGACATCTGGATTGCCCGGAGGAAATCCGGCTCCAGCTTTGTGCCACCAGTGCCGCAGGCATCGACCGGCTGCTGCGCGACTTCAAGCTTGTGGCCGGAAAAAGAATCCGCCCGCCGAAGCCGGTCGGAGAGGTCAAGGCCCTCATCGAAGTGCGTGCGCAAAGCTGGGATACGGCTGAAGCGGGCTGGACCGTGGTGGATATGGTGTCCTAATTATGAGGCAAAACCGCCAACTGGTCAGGAACCTTTCGGCGTGCGCCATTTATGGGAAAACAGGGTTTCGCACTGATTGTGAACGACATGTGCTTAAGGTGACGCGCATGGGGGCAAGCCCCTAAGACCCCATTGAGTTGGGCGCCCGCGGGTGCCACCAACTTTCCGCACCGGGCGAAGCGCCCTCGATCCGCCCAGGGCGGAGCAGCTTGCGGCCGGGCAGGCCGGCCGGTGGCACGGCGCGGAATCCGTCAATGCAACCTTGCCGGCATAAATCGGCCTCCGGCCGACCGGCGCGAGCGCCGGACTTTATCCCGCCCGGCAAGGGCGGCCTCCGGCCCGCGCCTTTGACGGTTTCCTCATTGCGCCGTGCAGCGTTGGCCGCGTCTTCGATTCGCTTCCAACGAAAATGTCAGGGCCATTTTCTCTTGGAAGGAATCGAGGGAATCCCTTGAAAATAAACGCTTTCCGACGAAATAAAGCGTGACACGTCACGCAATACCGAGTAGAGTCTAGCCATGGTTCGGGACGCTCCCGGCCAGCCAAACCACCAACACCTTGCACACCATGATCGAACTGAATCAGCTCCTTGTTACCGGCAACCTCGTCGCGGCTCCTGAAACCCGCCCCGCTGGTGAATCCTCCGTAACCCGTGGCCGCATCCTTCACTCGTCGTCCTACCGGGACCGCCAAACTGGCGAAAGGAAGAAAACCGAACCGCTGGGTATCGACTTCGAAATCTGGAACGGCTACGGCGAAGCCTTCGCGCAGCATGTCGGGAAGGGAACGGCCGTGCTGTTGGAAGGCGAGTTGAAGCCGAACAATTACGAACGCGAGGACGGTTCCATGTCCTTTGGTTTCCGCCTCCGCGTGGATCGCTGGCAGATCGTGGCGCAGCCGGGCGAACGCCGCACCGGCGGCGAGACTTCCCAGGTGGAAGCGCCGAAGGACGAGGCCCCGACCAAATCCGAAAAGCGCGGAGGACGCCGCAGCGCCTGAGAACATTGATTCGGCCGGGGGCGCTTGAGTCCCCGTCCCTTCCTGAACCCACTCGCTTGCAGTCATGAAGATTGCCAACCTCCCGGCGGGCCATATTGGCCAACAGGTTCGCAGCGTCGCGCAAAACCTCATCCGACTCATCGAAGCCGAAGGGGCGGCGCTGGCCCTCGGCGACCTAGCGAGCTTTGTCCCGCTCACTTCGACTTGGACAGAGCACGGCCTTTTCCTTCGTGGCGAGCTGCACCTTTCCAGCGCCCGCGTTCTCCGCGTGGCGGGTGAAGCCAGCCCGGCCGCTCAGGGCGGCAAGTGGGTTCTCACTTGGGAACTGAAAAAGCGAGGCACAGCCCTTTCCTAATATGGAACTTTTCGAACACGCGAACGCCGCCACGGCGGCAGCATTCCCCGAACAACTCAAAGCCGTGAAGCGTGCGGCCGAGGATTTCGAGTGGTACCCCACCACCCGCGAAATCATCGCCGCCCTTGTGGCCGACGTGCGGCAAGAGGGGGACCGTTACAATTACAGCCGGGCCAACACCTGCCGGGCGTTCCTCGATGTTGGTGCCGGGAACGGCAAGGTACTCGATGCGGTGCGCGAAATCGAGGGAATGGAATCCCTTCACGCTATCGAGAAGAGCAACACGCATCTGCATTCCCTGCCGGCCGACGTGTTTATCCTTGGCGTGGATTTTTGGCACACGTCGCTTTTGGACAAGCAATTGGGCTTTGTGTTCTCGAATCCGCCTTATTCCGAGTTCGCGGAATGGTCCGCCAAGATTCTACGCGAAGCGCCCGGCGATTGCGTGGTTTACCTGGTCATCCCCGAGCGCTGGGAGCGGTCCGAGCTGATCGCCCGAGAGATCGAGGCGCGGAAGCTCAAGCCGGAGATTCTAGGCCGTTTCGATTTCGAGTCGGCCGAGGACCGTGCCGCCAGGTGCAAGGTGCATTTGATCAAGGTCAAAATCCCGGACGGCTGCCGATGGATGAAAGACAGCCCGGACGACCCTTTTGTCCGGTTCTTCAACGAGTCTTTCCCCTACCCCGAGACCAAGGAGGAGAAGCCTTTTGCGGAGCAGATTGAGGAAGCCAAGATCGTGTACCGGCTGAATTTCATCGAAGCGCTTTGCCGCCTGTTCGATCTGCGTATGGCCGAGCTGCAGGAGAATTATCGTGCCGTGTGCACGCTGTCCCCGGACATCCTCAAGGAATTCGAAATCAGCCGGGAAGGTCTCATTACCTCGCTGCGGATGAAGCTGGCGACAGCCAAAAAGGAATATTGGCAACGCCTGTTCGACGGCATGGGGGAAATTCAAACCCGGTTGACGGCCGCGACTCGCAAGCGCGTTTGCGACCTGATGCAGTCCCGCACCGGGATCGAGTTCAACCGCGATAACGCCTACGCCGTTGTGATGTGGGTCATTAAGAACGCAAACGGCTACTTCGACCAACAGTTGCTCGACACTTACGAGAAGATGGTCGAGGCGGCGAACGTCGAAAACTACGTTTCCAATCAGCGGGTTTTTCAGTGGAACCGCTTCCGATACGACACCGCCCGAGAAGAAAACAGCACCCATTTCCGGCTTAAAGTCGGGCACCGGATGGTGCTCCAGCACTGCGGCGGCATGGAAACCGGCTACTCAGAACGCTGCACGGGTTTGACACGGCATGCAGCCGATTTCCTTTCCGATTTGATCGTCGTCGCCCGAAATCTTGGCTTCGACGTGATCGACGGCGGACCCGAGGAACACGAATGGAAGGACAGCGAGGCCCGTGTGATCCGCTTCAAATCGAAGTCGGGCAAGGTGGAATCGCTCTACCGCGTGCGCGCCTTCTACAACCGGAACATGCACTTGCAGCTTCACCCGGATTTCGTGCACGCGCTGAACGTGCAGCATGGGAAGTTGCGCGGCTGGCTTCGTAACGACGCGGAGGCGTCGGCCGAGCTGGAAATCGCGCGAGAATCCGCAGTGCAGCACTTCAGGCCGCATTTCCGCTTGGACGGCATTTCGTCCCTTCCGGCCCTCACGCTTGGGGCTGAGGAAGTTCCTCAGCACCGGGACGCCGCCTAAACGATTTGAGCACCGGGGGCGTTGAACCCGCCCCCGGTGCCTTTTGGAACCCAACACCTTGCAAGCGATGATTTCCGACACCAATACGAACACAGCCACCGGCCAGACAGCCAGCTTGGAATTTCAGGACTTTTTGAACGACATCCCGGCCGAAACGGCCATCGAGGCACATGAGGCAAGCAGCTTGTTTCCTCATCGCAAAGGCTTCGCCGAGCGCCGCGATTTCGCGCTGTTGCTGGCACAGGATCTCGACGAGTTCCGCGAGCTGGCCGAGAGCCACGCGACGGAAGGGATTTTGGAGCTGATTTTCCCTGTTTACCGCGGCCACCTCCGCAAGTTGCGGATCAGACACCTAGAAGCGAAGGCGGGCTTGAACGCTGAAACGGCCGAGCCGGCCGGGGCGGCGGACCGTCAGTTTCGCCGGGCGAAGCGGCGGGCCGCGCTCGATCGCAAGCACGGCCACGGTTTCACCGTCGCCCGCAGGAATTGGCGCCGCAACATTCTCAAAATTCTCAATCCGGATGCTCTTGTGATTCCGAACACCCCATTTGAACTCGAACGATTGGCCGTGCTCCTGCAGGCGGCGAAAGCCCGCCAGGCGAAAATGCACGGCATCAATTCTACCCTGCGCAGGCTGGAGAAAGCCCCCCATGAGGAGCGCGTTGCGGCCGTCGTCGCCTTCGGCATTGCGCCGGGCGTGGCGGAATTGCTGGTGATTCCCGGGGAGTCCGGAGCGGTCGGCTTCGGCCCGTTCTGCCTGGCCAACACGGCGAACGAAATCCGCCAGCTTGAGAAGAAACTCGAACCCGTCGCGCCATGAACCAGACCCACGAAATTCATGGCGATTTCGATCCCTGCGAGGCACCAGCCGGATATTACGCCGTTCCCAAGGTTGGCCTGCCAAAAGAGCTAGGCAATCTGTGCCGTCAATGTGACTGGCGGAGCACATGCCAAGACCCTGCAACCGATTTGCTCGCCCCAGGGCATCGCTGTATGTCCGACGCCGTTGTGGCTACCAGAGATGGGAAAACCTATCAGCGCCGCGATGGATGCAGTGTCGTCTTCAAGCGCAAACAGAGATCCGGAGCGACCTCATGAGCGGGAAGTGATTTTCCAGGACAAGCAAGGTGGAGGGGGGCGGGGAAATCCGCCCCCCCTTTTCGTGCCTCGCTGCGCAACGGCCGCAGACGCGGCCGGGCCTTCGAGACGAAGGCAACCAGGGCAGCGGGTCCGGCGGCTGCCGCCGGTCGTCAAGGAACTACGCTCCTCGCTCCTACGTCGCTGCGGTGCGTTCCTCCTGGACGACTCCCCTCCCCCGCCACCTTCAACCTTTACACCGGGCGAGTCGCCCTCGATCCGCCCAAGGGCGGAGCCGCTTGCGGCCGGGCAGGCCGGCCGGTGGCACGGCGCGGAATCCGTCAATGCAACCTTGCCGGCATAAATCGGCCTCCGGCCGA
>Ga0157376_10000591_pt1 | contig 23396 bp, 17 predicted proteins | sample M45metaG_FD_121801 | JGI IMG/M metagenome (GOLD analysis project Ga0157376, IMG submission 121801) | Miscanthus rhizosphere microbial communities from Kellogg Biological Station, Michigan, USA - M4-5 metaG | ecosystem: Host-associated > Plants > Roots > Rhizosphere > Soil | place: USA: Michigan...
CGCCAGCGTAGAAGCCATGCGAGCCGAAGCCAACCGTCAGCGGGAAGGAAACCGTCAACCCAGCGAAGGTAGGCAGCGCCGGAGCAACGCCCACTTCATAGTAAACGCCCTTGGTGGAACCCAGACCAGCCTTGTTCGAGAGTTCGAACAGGGTCGTGAAGTGCGGGTGGAGCGCGAAGGCGCCCAGCCACTGCGAGTTGTCAACCGCGAGGTTCAGGTTGATACCCTGGAAGGTAGCAAACGCATCGTTCGGGCTGAGGTACGCATAGTAGCTCGGCGTGAAGGTGAAGATCTTCGCGAAGGTGAGCGAGATGCCACTGGTGACATCGGACTCATACCAAGCCGAAGTGGACGAGCCAGTGCCGATGGCACCGGTGTGCTCTTCGTGCGCGCTGTCCCAGACACCCAGGTTCAGGGTCGCCGAGTTCAGGAAGCCGTCACCTTCATAAAGCTTGAAGTAGAGATCGGCGTAGGGCTCGATGATGAAGCTCTGGTTCTCTTGGAGAATGCCGCGGGAGAAGTAAGCACTCACCACGTTGACGCCGAGGTCACCCGTGATGCAGGACTTGGTAAGCTCTGGAGCCAGAGGCTTGACTTCCTTCTTCGCGTCAGTTGTGTCGGTGCCGGCGAAGCTCTTGCTGGTCGAGAAGCTGACCAACGCGAGCGTTGCGCAAAGCATAGCAACTTTCAGGATGTGTGTTTTTACCATGTGTGTTGTTGTCTTGGTTTTGTTTAGGGCCGAAGAAAATCGGCAGCGCCACTTTAGCAATCCTCCTGCCAGTGCGAAGCACATTTTTCCTTAAACTTTGTAAAGCATTGCCAGCGAGCTACTTAAAATTTACAAGGGCACGCCGTTTTTCTTTGTAAAGTCCTCGCTCTGTGACTTCTAGGCGAATTTTGTCCAGCTTTGGCCAAAAAGCACCAAACCCCGGTTCGATTCCCCGCGGATACGGAATTTTAGAAATGTGAGCGTTTCCATAGCTGCTAGAAGGTGACTAACGGGCTGTTTAACGCCACCCGCGCGCCAGCGCTTACTTCTGGAGGGAAAATCCTCTGCCTCGAAAATGAGGTGGAGCAGGCCACCGGATGCGCCGCAAGTGGTTCGCCCTCAATCCCCTCAATCCCCTCAATCCCCTCAATCCCAACGGGATTGTGTCCCAAAGCCCAGGGTTGCGCACCGCGCTACCCTGGGGAAACCCCACCCATTAATCTCAACCGCAACGCGGTTGTGGCCCGCTGGTGCGTTCGATGCTCTCAACCGGGCCGCAACCGCGTTGCGGTTGGGAGGTATCTTATGATCGATTCCCGGGGTAGCGCAGGCGCGCAACCCCGGGCTTTGAGCCAGAACGCCGTTGGCGTTCTCCAGCAAAATGGGCCCCACCATTTTCATGCCGCATGGGACCCCGCCCGCTCCAGGGCATGGGAATCTCGAAAGAGAAGAGGTCGAATTGCACTGGAGAAAAGATCAATCCGGTGACGATCCAGCCTTTGGAAGGAAGCAAGAAGCCAGAAATCCAAAAAGGATCATCCGTTCACCGGCCCCCTCTTTCCTGGCCTCCTGGCTTCCTGCTTCATCTTTTCTCCAAAGCAAGGTCGAATCAGGAAAAGAGAAAGAAGCGAAAGCCGCCTATGGAAATAAAGCCCTTCCTTCAATTCCTGATTCAAACAAAAGAGCGCAAGACCAAGAGCATGAGTAAGAACCGCCGGGCGAGGCCCCGTCCTCTCCCTCTCTCCTTATGGATGCGGTGGGATCGGGACCATCGCCCCGCTGGCCAGTCCCGCCTGGTAATCGCTCCAGCTCAGCTTTGGCTCGCCGGTCTCGATCGTGGTCATGGTGATACACTCCTGCACAGGGCAGACCAGCGAGCAAAGGTTGCAACCGACGCAATCCGCTTCGCGCACCTGCGGCACCGGCTTGTGCGGGACGCGACCGGGCCCGAGACCGATGCCAAGTTCGTCGGGAGATTTGAGGTCGATACACTGGTGCGCGCCGTCCTCGCAGGCGATGAAGCAGAGGTTGCAGCCGATGCACTGGTCGTAATCGATGCGGGCGACGCGCTTGTAGTGCAGGTCCAACACCTCCCAGCGGGTGACCTTGGAAACGGCGCGTCCGCACAGGTCGTCAAGACCGGTAAAGCCTTTGGAATCAAGGTAATTCGAAAGGCCCTCGATCATGTCCTCGACGATGCGGAAGCCGTAGTGCATGGCGGCGGTGCAGACCTGCACATTGGAGGAGCCGAGAGCAATGAACTCCGCGGCATCGCGCCAGGTGCCGATCCCGCCGATACCGGAAATGGGCAGACCCACCTCGGGATCAGCCGCGCAGCTTTGCACCATGTTGAGCGCAATCGGCTTCACCGCCGGACCGCAGTATCCGCCATGGGAACTAAGGCCGCCGACGAAGGGCTCGGGAACGAAGGTGTCCAGATTCACCTGGGTAATGCTGTTGATCGTATTGATCAACGAAATGGCGTTGGCCCCGGCGCGACGGGCGGCCCGGGCAGCGGCGGTCACATCGGTGATGTTCGGCGTCAGCTTCACAATCACCGGGATTTGCGCCACTTCCATCACCCAGCTGGTGATCTTCTCGGCCACGGCGGGCTGCTGGCCCACGGCGGAGCCCATGCCGCGCTCGCACATGCCGTGCGGGCAGCCGTAGTTGAGCTCGATCCCGTCCGCCCCGGCGTCCTCGCTGCGTTTCACGAAGTCGTGCCAGTTTTCCCGGGTATCCACCATGAGGGAGGCGATGACGGTGCGATCCGGCCAGCGTTTCTTCACCTCGGCGATTTCGCGAAAGTTGGTCTCCGGCGCGCGATCGCTGATGAGCTCGATATTATTAAAGCCGACCATGCGCGTGCCGTTCAGATCCAGCGACGAGTAGCGCGAGCTCACGTTCACAATCGGCTCGCCGATCGTCTTCCAGACAAACCCGCCCCACCCGGCTTCAAACGCACGATGGGCCTGATAGGCCGTGCTGGTGGGCGGACCGGAGGCGAGCCAGAAGGGATTGGGGGAAATGATGCCGGCGAGGTTGCTGGTAAGATCGGCCATGGGACGGAAACTCAATAAAAACGGGGAGTGGGACGGTCGGAACCATCGCGCCAGGTAAGGGTGATGAGCGATTGACCGGTTGCGCCCTTGCGCACATTGAACTTGGCCCAGATCCAGGCCAGCGACTTGCGGTCCAGGTCCCGATTGCCGGTTTTCTGCTTGGTGATGACCTTGGTAATCACGCCTTCCTTATATTGGATGAGGAAATCCCCGGTGTGAATCCCGGCGGGCACACTGGCAGAGATGGGTGCGGGCTTGGTGGCCGGCCTGGTCTTCTCCCCGGGAGCGGCGGCTGGCCCGAGATCATCCGGCAGGAAGGGAGTGAGCGTAATCACCGGCTTGGGCGCGGCCTCACTGGTGGTAGCGGGTTTGGGCGTGGGAGAAACGGCCGCCTTGGGCGGTGCGGGCTTGGTTTTGACGACCGGCTTCGGGGTCGCTTTCGGCGCGGGCTTGGGCGTCGCTTTTGGGGCCGGTTTGGGAGTCGGCGTGGGCGCGACCTTCAGAACCGGCTTCGGCGTGGGCTTGGGAGCCGGGGTCGCCTTGGGCGTGGGCGGGTAGAGATAATGCGTCTGCGTGTCGTAGTGGGTGACACAGGCACTGAGGGAAGTCAGCACGAGCGCCGCGAGGGCGGTCCGGATGACGCTGGCTTTAATGGAGATGGCCGGGGGCTGGGTGGTGGGCTGTTTCATGGTGGGACGTGGTGGTGGTGGTGGAAAAAATCAGGAAAGCAGTTCGTGGACGCGGATCGGGGATTCAATGCCGCTGCCGAGGGGTTTCCTTTCTTTGAGCCCGTGCCGGGATGGCTGAACCGGCAGGCTGGAAGTCTCGCCAGTAAGAAGAAGATGGATGCCATGCGCCGCCTTCTTGCCTTCGCCGACCGCATTCACGACCTCGCGGCCGCCGTTCGAGCAGTCGCCGCCGGTGAAGACCTTGGGGAGACTGGTGGCCCCGGTGGCGGGATCGCTTTCGATGGAACCGTCCGTCCGCAGGCGCAGGCCGGGGAAATGCTGCTGGAGCCAGCTCGATTGCTTCCCCTGCCCCACGGCCTTGAGCACCATGTCGCAGGGGATGACGGTTTCACTGCCGGAAATCACCCGCACCCCGCCCTCGGGCGTGGACTCGGTGCGAACGACACGCAGACCGGAGACCGCGCCCCCCTCGCCCGCCAGAATTTCCACCGGAAGCGCGTGGAACAGGAACTGCCCGCCATCCTGCTTGGCCAGCTCATATTCAAAATCATAGGCGGACATGTCGCCCTCGCCGCGGCGATAAACGGCGGTGACCTCCTGCGCGCCAAGACGCCGGGCCTGGGTGATGGCATCGATCGCGGTGTTGCCCGCGCCAATCACCACCACCCGTTCGCCGACGGAGACGGCGTGCAAGGGCAGCGAATGCAGGTGCTCGATGAACGTGAGCGCATCCAGCACGCCCGGAATGTCTTCGCCGGGGATGCCGAGCTTGCGACCCGCCGCAAGGCCCACGCCGAGGAACACGGCATCAAATTCCGCGCGCAGTTGCTCGGTCGTGATTTCGCGGCCGATTTCCACGCCACAGCGCACTTCCACCCCGAGGCTCTTCACCAGTTCCACCTCGTGAAGGCTGATCTCGGGCTTCATCTTATAAACGGCGATGCCATAGGTGTTCAGCCCGCCGGGCAGCGGCTTGCGCTCAAAAATGACCACCTCGTGCCCGAGTTGCGCCAGTTCGGCCGCACAGCCCAGACCGGCCGGACCGGCTCCGATCACGGCCACGCGTTTGCCCGTCTTGCGCGCGGCGGGCTTCAGCACCCGGATGTCGTGTTCCGTTACATAATCGGTCGCGTAACGCTGGAGACGGCCGATTTTAATCGGGTCGCCCTCGCGGTCGAGCATCACGCACGCGCCCTCACACAGCACCTCGGTGGGGCACACGCGGGCGCAACTCGCACCCAGCACATTGGCGGTGAGGATGGTACGCGCGGACCCGGTGAGATTGCCGGTGGTGATCTTCTTGATGAAAGTGGGAATGTCGATGCCGGTGGGACACGCCATGATGCACGGGGCATCGAAGCAGAACAGGCAGCGGGAGGCCTCGGTGAAAGCTTCCTGTGGGGTGTAGGCCGGTGCCAGTTCCGCCATGGCGGCGGCCAGCTCATCGGGAGATTTTTTTGGAGACCCTGTCATTAAAATTCCGAGTAAAACCTTGCAGCCTAATTACCGGCTCATTACGTGTAAACAACAAATCAGAGAACCCGAAAAATTGCTTCCCGATTCATGAGCTGGACCCTCGAAAAAGTAAACGCCCTGCCCGCCGCCGAGTTTAACCGCATTTTCAGCCCGGTCTTTGAGCGTTCGCCGTGGATCGCGGAGCGCGCGGAAAAGCAGCGTCCCTTTGCCAGCGTCGGGCAACTGCACACGGCGATGAAGGCCATCGTGGAAGCCGCGACGGCTGATTTGCAGCTGCAACTCATTCGCGCGCACCCGGATCTGGTCGGCCGCGCGGTGCTCACCGCGGAGTCGCAGGGCGAGCAGGCCGCCGCGGGGCTTATCAATCTCTCGAAGGAGGAGGTCGCCCTTTTCGACCAGTCCAACCGCGAATACAAGGAGCGCTTCGGCTTCCCCTTTGTGATCTGCGCCCGCATGAACCGGAAGGAAGCCATCCTCCAGGCTTTCCCCGTCCGTTTAAAAAATGAACCGGCCACCGAGGTGAAGACGGCGCTGGAGGAAATTTACCAGATCGCGTGGCTGCGACTCACCGATCTCGTCAGCGAATGAGCGCGAAACTGAGCACCCACGTATTGGACCTGGTGACCGGGAAACCGGCCGCCGGGATGCGCATCGAGCTCTGGCAGCGCGCGGCGGAAACCGGCGGACGCACCTTGCGCAAGACCGTGCTCACCAATGCCGATGGCCGGACCGATGCCCCTTTGTTCACCGCCGAAGAAATGGCGGCGGGCGATTATGAGTTGATCTTTTTTGTGGGCGATTATTTTGGCGACCGCACGTTTTTGGATCGCGTCCCGGTGTGTTTCCGGATCAGCGATGCGGCGGCGGGCTGCCACGTTCCCTTGCTATGCACACCCTGGGCTTACAGCACTTATCGCGGGAGTTGATGGAGCGCTGCGACACGCTCGCAGCCATCACCGACGAGCCGGGCATCATCACCCGCACCTTTCATTCCCCTGCCATGCAGCGCGCGAATGCGCTCGTCGGCGGCTGGATGCGCGACGCAAAGCTGGAGGTGCGCGAAGACGCCGCGTTCAATCTCATCGGGCGCTGGAGCAGCATCGCGCCGAAGGCGAAGACGCTCGTGCTCGGCTCGCATCTCGACACCGTGCGCAACGCGGGCAAATACGACGGCCCACTGGGCGTGCTCGTTGCGCTGGCGGCAGTGGGCCTGTTGCGCGCGCGCAATGTCGCCATGCCGTTTCATCTCGAGGTCGTCGGCTTCTCCGACGAGGAGGGCGTGCGCTACCAGACCACCTACCTCGGCAGCCGCGCCATGGCCGGCACGCTCACGGATAAGGACCTCGCGATCGTCGGGGAAAAGGGAATTGAGAAAGCGAAGCGGACGGCGGACGAACTGCTCGCCTATGCCGAGGTGCACATCGAGCAGGGTCCCGTGCTGGAGGCGAAGAAGAAGGCGCTCGGCGTGGTGACCTCCATCGCCGGGCAGAGCCGGCTCAGCGTGGAATTTGCAGGCGTCGCCGGTCATGCCGGGACGACCCCGATGCGGTTGCGCCGCGATGCGCTCGCCGGGGCGGCCGAGTTCATCAGCGCGGTGGAGCAGACGAAGATCACCGCCACCGTGGGCCAGCTCCAGGTGGCGCCCGGGGCGAGCAATGTGATCCCGGGACACGTGAAACTGAGCCTCGACGTCCGCGACCAGAGCGATGCGAAGCGCCAGGCGGAGGTGAAACGCCTCCGTAAAAAAGCGCTCGCCATCGCGAAGAAGCGGAAACTCAAGCTGCAATGGAAACCGGTGCAGGAGACGACCACGGTGCCCTGCGATGTGGCTTTCACCAAGCTCATGCGCGCCGCCGCCGACAAGCAGGAGAAGCGCCCGCCCCTGCTCGCCAGCGGTGCCGGGCACGACGCCGCCGCCATGTCCGTGCTTTGCCCGGTGACCATGCTCTTCGTGCGCTGCAAAGGCGGCCTGAGCCATCATCCCGATGAAGCGATCAAGCAGGCGGATGCCGGAAAGGCCATCGGAGCGCTGGTGGATTTCATTCTGAAGTGCAAGGATCTCTACGTGTGAGCGACCACGCCGAAATTCTCGAAGGCTCACGCGCAGGCTAAAAGCAAGCCATCGCGGCGGTCGGCAGCGCTCAATTTGCCGGATTGGAAATCTTACTCTTTGTCTTGCTCCTGCTCTTGCGCTGGAAGTCGCGGGTCCGAGCAAGAGCAGGAGCAAGACAAAGCGGAAAGAATTTTAAACGGAGCCACTACCCGGCGGTCTATGCCCATCGTCTCTTCCCTCTGAGCGATTCTGCGCCCTCGGTGTCCTCCATGGCCCGTTTTCCTTCGTGCCTTCGGGTCTTCGTGGTGAAATACTCCGGCCATGCCTGATTACGATTTGCTGGTTCGTGGAGCGGAACCGTTTGGATTCGTCGCGGTCGTGGATGAGAAATTTGTCGCCGTCGCGGCGGAGGGCGAAGGATCGGCCGCCCTGGAGATCGATGGACGCGGGCTGGAGATTTTGCCGGGGGTAATCGATGCGCACGTGCATTTCAACGAACCGGGACGGACGGATTGGGAGGGGCTGGAGACCGGCTCGCAGGCTTGCGCCGCCGGCGGGACGACGACCTTTTTCGACATGCCGCTCAATGCCCATCCCCCGACGGTGAATGCGGAGGCGTTCGACGAAAAGCGCGCGCTGGCCGAGGCGAAGTCGGTGGTCGATTTTGCGCTGTGGGGCGGACTGGTGCCGGGAAATCTGGATGACCTGGAGCCGCTGCGAGATCGCGGGGTGATCGGATTCAAAGCCTTTATGTCGAACAGCGGGATCGAGGATTTTTCCAACGTGGATTTAAAGACGCTGTGGGCGGGAATGAAGAAATCAGCCGCCCTCGGGCTGCCGGTGGCTGTGCATGCGGAGATCGATCATCCAGAGTTGAAGCACGGGAGCACGATCCGCGATTACCTGGCCTCACGGCCGATTTCGATGGAGCTGGAGGCGATTGGCGCGGCGCTCGATATCGCCGGAGAAACGGGCTGCGCGCTGCATATCGTCCACGTGAGCAGCGCGGAGGGCATTGAACTGATCGCACAGGCGAAGGCCAACGGACTGGATATAACGTGCGAGACGTGCCCGCACTATTTCACGCTCACCGACGCGGACGTGGAGCGAATCGGCGCACTGGCGAAGTGCGCGCCACCGATTCGCAACGCGGCGGAACGCGCGGCATTGCTGGCCAAAGTCCGCGCCGGGCTGGTGGATACGATTGGCTCCGACCATTCGCCCTCGCCCATGGCGATGAAGCAGGACGCGGATTTTTACAAGGTCTGGGGCGGGATTGCCGGGTGTCAGCACCTGCTCGCCCTCGCGTTGAATGCCGGACTCACGCCGACGGAATGTGCGGCCATGCTGTCGGGCAACGTCGCAAAGCGCTTCGGCATCGCCGGACAGAAAGGCCGGATCGCGGTGGGGCTCGATGCGGATTTTGTGCTCGTGAACCGCAGTGGCGCGACCCGGGTGGAAACGGAGGGATTGCGCTACCGGCATCAGGTGACGCCCTACGCGGGAATGCAGTTGCAGGGCTGTGTCGAGAAAGTCGTGGTGCGTGGAATGGTCGGCGGTGGCCAGGGACGGCTGGTCAAAAGAGATTGCCCATCTTAATCCGCATTTTCGGAACTAATTTCCGAAAGCTTCCGTTGGCTTTGCGCCCCTGCCAAAAACGCTGTCATGCTGAGCGGAGTCGAAGCATCTCCAGCTATTTCTGCTCTGGGCAGACGAAGTAATCCCTTCCGGGAAAGCGTCCGTAACCCGCCCGAAAACAGGGTCCGCGAAAGACGCCAAATACACGAAAAGGGCGCTTTATTTTCGCGAATTTTCGCGTCTTTCGCGGACCAAAAATTTCTTCCCCGCCGGTCAATCCCGCCCCGCGGGTTCGCGGTCTCATTTTGAGCGATGTTCCAGATGCCCAGCCCTTGGAATCCACAACGGATTGACCGGGAATCCAAATCATCGTATTTTGGAAGCATGAAAACCACGGTGGATATTCCAGAAAAGGAGCTCCGGGATGCCATGCGCTTCACCAAGGCGAAGACGAAGAAGGAGGCGATCGTGAAGGCGCTGGAGGATTTCAACCGGCGGAAGAGGATGGCGGAACTCACGAAACACTTTGGAACTTTTGAATCGCTCATGTTGAACGAGGAAATCGAAGGGATGGAAACTGACGATTCCAAGAGCTGGACGAAAGGCTCCAAGACTTATCCGCCCAAGCCCTTATGAAGCTGGTCGATACGTCGGTATGGGTGAATGCGCTCCGACGGGGTGGTGATGAGTCAGTCCGCGAACGGCTTCGCGCCTTGATCAATGAGGGGCAGGTTTGCTGGTGTCCGGTGGTGAGGCTGGAATTATGGGCCGGGGTGGGTCGTGATCCCGAGCGAAGGGTGTTGCGCGAGTATGAGCAAGTGATTCCCGAACTGCCGATCAATGACGAGGTCTGGCAACTGGCTTGCGAACTGGCCGATCGCTGCCGGAAAGCCGGGAAACGCGCCCCCGGAAACGACATCCTGATTGCCACCTGCGCCCGCTACCATCGGGTAGAAGTCGAGGCGGCCGACGCTCATTTCGAGTTTCTGATGGCCTTGTGAATTTTTCACCACCGGCCCGCGCGAGCACAGGATTTTCCCCGTTCCGAAACTGGTCCCCAGCCCGCTGTAGCGCAGTCTGTGACGGTCGCTCCAGCTCCATCCGCGGTTATAGCCTCTCTGACTCGAAAATTCGGGGTCGGCCACTCCTGCGAAGGGCGTCCTCATCGGTTCGCCCCAAATCCGCTCAATCCCAACGGGATTGTGTCCCAAGGCCCAAGGGTTGCGCGCAGCGCTACCCTGGGTCAAATCCACCCCACAAAATCAACCGCACCGCGGTTGTGGCCCGCCTGTGCGTTCGATGCCCTGCCCCGGGCCGGAACGCCGTTGGCGTTCTCCAGCAAAATGGGCACGGACATTTTCATCCCGCGTGATGCCCCGCCGCGAGGCATCGGAATCTCGAAATTGCTTTGTAGAAACCACCCGGCCGAGGGGCCTCAAAGCCTGGCTGTGAAGCAGGAAGCCAGAAATCCAGGGGGGATTTCCTTCCTCTTGTGAATGCTTTTTCTGCCTTTCTGGCTTCCTGCTCGATCATTTCTACAATCCATCTCGAAATCAATTTCCGAAAGCTTCCATTGGTTTTGCGCCCCTGCCAAAAACGCTGTCATGCTGAGCGGAGCGCAGCGCAGTCGAAGCATCTCCAGCTATTTCTGCGCTGGGCAGACGAAGTAATCCCTTCCGGGAAAGCGTCCGTAACCCGCCCGGAAACAGGGTCCGCGAAAGACGCCAAAAATCGCGAAAACAAAGCGCCCTTTTTCGCGTCTTTTCGCGTCTTTCGCGGACCAAAAAATAATTGCTTTCGAGCGATGCGATAAAAACCCTTTTCCCCCTTCGGGTTCTTCGCGTGCTTCGTGGTTAATTTCCACCAGCGCCCCATTTTTTTGCGCGGAAATGTTTTCATGGATTGATTTCCGGGGGCAGACGGGGAAAGAGTGGCGGCTTAGCCATTTACGTTTATGAAAACTTCCCTGGGTCTCACGCGAACGGTGGTAAGGTCGAACTACGCGCTCATTGCGCCGGATGGCTACGTGCCGAGTGTCGTCCCGGGCTGGGAAAAATGCGTGGTGAATGTGATCCTCTCCGCCGCCCTGGGCGCGAAGCTCGGGCAATGGCTGGTGACGCTGGAGAAGGACGGGCGCGGACGCGGCGAGCTGTTCGGCTACGAGCTGTTCGTTTTCGTGATCGAGGGCAAGGTGACGGTGAACAAGACCGCGCTTACCGGTGGGGGGTATGCCTATCTGCCCCCGGGAACGAATTTTGAAATCCGGTCGAAGAAGGCAGGCACGAAGCTGCTGCTCTTCCGCAAGCGCTATGAGCCGCTGGCCGGCGCGGAGGCTCCGGCCTTTTTCACCGGCCATGAAAGCGACGTCGCGGAGACGCCGTTTCTGGGCGATCCCCGGGCGCGCTTGAAGACGCTCATCCCCGATACGATGGGCGCGGATATGGCGGTCAACATTTTCACCTACGATCCGGGGGCGACCCTGCCCTTCGTGGAAACGCACGTGATGGAGCACGGCCTGCTGTTCCTGAACGGCTCGGGCGTTTACCGGCTGGGCGACGACTGGCATCCGGTCGATGCCGGGGACAGCCTGTGGATCGCGCCCTATTGCCCGCAGTGGTTCATCGCCGCCGACCCCGGGCCCGCCCGCTACATCTACTACAAAGACGTAAACCGAATTCCTCTATGACCAATGCCCTGACGCCGGAAGAACTGGGACCGATCCTCACCGAACTGGGAGCCGCCAACCGCGAGTTGCTGGCCCGCTACCCCGGCGAATCGAACCGCAGACAGGCGGTGCATGTGGTCTATGGCGGCGCGCATTTGTTCAAGGCCGACTCCGCGCAAAAGCTGGGCGTCGTCGCCCTGAAGTCGCTCGACGAATACGCGCCCACCTCCGAAAAGCTGCGCGAGGCGCTGGGCACGAACTGGAGCGACGAGTTTGCGACCACCCTTTACGACCGCGTGGTGGAAAAGCTGCAACGCGAGCCCACCGAGGATTTCCGCCTCGATTTCGAGGACGGCTACGGCAACCGCCCCGACGAGGAGGAGGACGGACATGCCGTCACCGCCGCGGAGGAAGTCGCCGCCGGTCTCGCTGCGGGCACGCTCCCTCCCTTCATCGGCATTCGCATCAAGCCGATGAATGAGGACTTGCACGCGCGGAGCATTCGCACCTTTGAGCGGTTCATCACCGCGCTGGTCGCGAATACCGGAGGCGCGCTGCCGCCGAATTTTGTGGTGACGGTGCCAAAGATCCAGAGCGTGGCCCAGGTCACCGCCGCGGTGAAAGTCGCCGCGCTGCTCGAGCAAAAGCTCGGCCTCGCCGAGGGCGCGCTGCGGCTGGAGCTGATGATCGAGACCCCGCAGTCCATTCTCGATCACGAGGGGCGCTCGCCGCTGCTCAAGTATATCGAGGCGTCGCAGGGCCGTTGCTCCAGCGTGCATTTCGGCGTGTATGATTACACCGCCTCCTTCGGCATCACCGCCGCCTATCAGGCGATGGGCCATTCCGCCTGCGACTTCGCCCGCACCGTCATGGTCGTCTCCCTCGCCGGCACCGGCGTCCACCTTTCCGATGGCGCGACCAACATCCTGCCCGTCGGCCCCAACCGCGGCGAAAGCCTCACCGAAGCCCAGGTAAAAGAAAACTTCGCCGCCGTCCACGGCGCCTGGCGCCTCGGCTTCCACGACAACCTGCATTCCCTGCGCAACGGCATCTACCAGGGCTGGGACCTGCATCCCGCCCAGCTCGTCGTCCGCTACGCCGCCGTCTATTCCTTCTTCCTCGCCGGCCTCGAAGCCGCCTCCAACCGCCTGCGCACCTTCGTCGAAAAAGCCGCCAAAGCCTCCCTCTACGGCGACGTCTTCGACGACGCCGCCACCGGCCAGGGCCTGCTCAACTACTTCCTCCGCGGCATCGCCTGCGGCGCAATCACCGAAGCAGAAGCCCTCGCCACCGGCCTCACCCTCGAAGAAATCCGCTCCCGCTCGTTCTTGAAAATTCTGCAATCGCGAGTTAGGTAATCACAGTCGCTGAGGTTGGGACTTTTGCGTGGAAAGACTGCTGACTAATTCAATCCAAAGGTCTGTCAGTATTGGATCCGGAGAACCAAAAAGATGGAGAGCACCGTCTCTCCGAATCTCGCACTTGCGGATGGTCTTCCCGTATTCAAATTCCACCTTAAGGCTAGCGAAAGAAACATCCTTGCGGCGAAGAAATTTTCGCACATCTATCCGAACATCTTGCGAGGAACCCTCACAGGTTAGACGAGCTTCTACAGCAGGGGAAAGACGAACATTGTTGACTTTAACAGCATAGACTCGAAAAACGGGGACAATCTTTGCTAAAGATTGAAGCAAAGTTTCTGGGGACCACTCCATCCCTTTTATTGAAACTCTAAAATCAGAAAATTCCGACAACCGTCCAGTCAATGTTCTGAGAAGAGGATTCGCGTTGAAAACAATGAGTTGGGGGCTTGAGTCACGCAAAATAAAAGGCTGCTCAAGAAAATAAGTGGTGTCTTGACGGTGCTCTTTGCCAAGAGGGTCGGTGAAAACATCTTCAGACGAAATTTTTTGGACGTAGCGACCATCTACGCCTTTTTTACTCTGTTTGGTAATAAGAAAGCCGGAGGATTTTCTAGCCGTAAATCGTTCGGCCTCAATTCGGTCAGCAAGTAGTTCCAGTCCTATGATTGGAATCTGCGGTATCTCATAAAATGACAGGCGAGCACTCACTTTTTGGACTTCGATTTCACAACAGGTTTGGTTACACCAATCGTGATAGCATCGTAAGAACGAAATGCCGCTTCTTCCAAAAGCCCCGCGAAATGCCGCCGCTGCTCGTCGGACATTTTCACCGACTCCTCGCTGTCAGGAGCTTCAGGCTTGAATCGCCAATAGCGGGTCACATCAAAAGTAAATTGGTCAGCTTTTACAGGATCAGAGAAACCCGCCTCGCAATCTATGTGAAACCGGGAATCTTCTTTGCTTTCGCACGACCAGGAAATGTTGCAAATGTAGTAACCGGATTCAAGTGCGAGTTGATACAACTCGGCCGCCAAAACCTGCTCTCCCGTCAAACTCATCTTGTTAACCAACCCCTTGACCTTCTCAGCTACTTTGCTCTTCTTCCTTTTGTCCTCTACCGACTCTTCATCGGACTCTTCATCTTCGGCTGCGGGAAAACGCAAATCTACATTCACGTGGGTCGTGTTTTGATATTTGAATCCTTTAATATCTTTAATGAGATCAGTAAAAAACTTTGTCCTCAATGCCGCATCGCGAACTGCAAAGAGCGAAATCGCTGCTACTTTGGCAGGAGCATCATCTTTTAAGCGAAGTTGACTCTGCATAAGTTGTACAATCTGCTTGGCGCGGTCATTGGCTGAAAAGCGAAATGAAGTAGTCTCGCCGCTCGTCGTCACATCTACATACAGCTTTCTCTCTCGTCGTTGATAGGGCACAGCTTTGGAATAATCTACTTCAGTGTAGGTAACCTCCGTCCGGGTCGTGTCATTCGAGATTTTGGTGACGTTGTATGTTTCGTCACTGCTCAAACCACGCTCGTTTCGGACGTGAGCAACAAGTGCAAAAACGTCGACATTTGGTGCACAGTTTTGGACGTGAAGGCTGGTTTTCCTTTCAGCAGGGTCAGGTCGAGCCATGTCTTCCAGAATTCGCGACACAGTCTGCCAATCCGATGGCAATAAGGCTAGTTTCCCCCGTACTATTTCGTTCGGTGCGCGAAGACTGAAGACCAAACCTCGCGACCGAGCCAATTTCAGCAGGTTCGTTGCCGCAAGATTTTTCGGCGACAGAAGCTCAAAGAATTCGACATCTCCCAAGTAGACACGCGACAGATGAGTGAACTTCATAAATTTAGATTATTTTCGAGCCATGCCCAAATTGGTTTGGTGAAATTGAGGCACTGTGGCTTGGATGTGGCGAAACGTGATATTATCGAGAATTGACTGAAATTGTTCGGGATTAGTTTGTCCGATTGGCCAGTAATCTCGCGCGAATTCTTTCTTGGCTCTATCGAAAACTGCCGCAGCGTCCTCATCACAGTAAATTAGGTTGATCGCGATATATGTCCTCTCGTCGGCAATCTGATACTTGAAGAAATAATCTAGAAGATACTTGAACTCATGGATGGATGCTCCTGGTCCATCGTAAAAGGCGTAGTAACCTCGCCGATGCCATGTTTCTGTCACATTTTTAGGTGGAACGCTCGATTCTGGAAATTCATAATCAAGTATAACAAGCGGTGAGAGAAGAGCAGGAAGAGGAACTGCCTTGCTAGCTTGGTGAATCGCTCCCGACCGGTTCAAATGCGGAAAAAAGAATCGACGGTGCTCTTTTGCGGGAAGAATCTCGTCCGAATGCAACGACTTGATTTCTTTTGCAATTGAATTCAAATAAAGCACCCGTTGCGGCCCGACAACTCCAAGAAAAATATTTGGATCAAGCTCAAATTGTGAGGGTGCCAACGATGCCAATGTTTCGCCAAACTCCTCATCGTAACCTCCGTCATGATTGTAAATAAAAAGCAGCCCAACCACTTCGTGACTGCGAGTCTGATCTACATACAAGTTTTTCCAATCAGCACTTTTGTTAGCGCATTCGACAGCGCGCCCCAAATCCCGAATCGTTTTTGTAAGGTCGGCAGCTTTTAGTGTAGTTTTTGCATAACTTTTCAAGTCTGCGTTTACGTATACATCCTCGCCGCTGTAAGGATCAACGTATCGAAAAACAGCATCGCTAGGATGGGAGTGAGGTGCTCGGATTTTCCGGTGCTTATTCCGCTCAACGCAGTCCCAATTTTGGTTCATGAGGGGCAATTGTTCCCAACCAAACACTGAAAAAATTTGTGCTGAAGCAAGCTCAGCCATCTTCTTGATACTCTCAGTTTCTGCCATACGAGGAGGCTGCTTACCTAACAAACGCGATCATCCTTGACAAGCGTTTAAGCGTGAAAAGGGTCTGTGCATATGTGCAAAATGACGTTGACGTGATGAGTAGTGGTTAAAAAAGATGAGATATACTCAGAGCGGTGCGAATCCAATATGGGGGGGAGTGTTCTATCACATGATGTGCCGGAGCGACCGAAGGGAGGCGATCTCCTCTGCGTCCTCGATAGCTTGTTTCCTCCCTCTATCCGCAAAAAGCGGTGTTCCCATTTTCGTGCTTTTCCCATCTTCCGCGGACCAAAATTCTTCGCCGCTCTCCGATCTTGCAATCGGGGTTCGTTGACATCACGAAGAATATCCTCTGGTCATTTGTTCGGACCAGCCGGATAACCCGGATTTGAAAAACGCGGGATTAACGATTAGATATGCCGATGAACAGGGCTCCCTCGGATCATTTCGTTTTTACCCTCAATGGCCAGCCGGTGACGGTGGGCGGGGTGTCTCCGAATTTGTCACTGGCGGAATATTTGCGACGGAACGGGTGGACGGGGACGAAAATTGGCTGTGCGGAAGGCGATTGCGGGGCTTGCACGGTGGCGCTGGTGGAGCGGGATGCGGCGGGCCGGGCGACTTATCGGGCGATCAATAGCTGTATCACGCTGCTGCCGATGGTGGCGGGGCGCGAGGTGGTGACGGCGGAGGGCCTGGAGCAGAATGGAAAACTGCATCCGGTGCAGGAGGCGATGGTGAAGCATTACGGCTCGCAGTGCGGGTATTGCACGCCGGGGTTTGTGATGTCGATGTTCGAAGGATGTGCGCGCGGGTTGCAGGACCGGGAGCGGCTGGCGGATCAGCTTTGCGGGAACCTGTGCCGGTGCACGGGGTATCGGGCGATTCGCGATGCGGCGCTGGAGGCGTGCGCGCAGCCGGTGGGCGAGGAATTTACGAAGCGGCTGGAGCAGGCGGCGGAAACGGGCGGGGCGGCTTACGAGACGGGCGGGCGGTTCTTTTTGCGGCCGGCGTCGCTGGAGGAATTGCTGCGGCTGAAGCAGCAGCATCCCGGGGCGCGGCTGGTGGCGGGGGCGACGGAGATCGGGGTGGAGATCAACAAGAAAGGGAGCGATTTCCCGCAGTTGATCTCGACGGAGGCGGTGGCGGAATTGAAGACGATCCAGGCGACGGAAACGGCCTGGCATCTGGGCGCGGGGGCGACGCTGACCAATCTGGAGGAGGCGCTGGCGGGGGCGCTGCCGTCGTTCCAAAAGATGCTGACCCTTTTTGCCTCGCGGCAGATTCGCAACCGGGCGACCCTGGCGGGAAATCTGGTGACGGCCTCGCCGATCGGCGACAGCGCACCGGTGCTGCTCTCGCTGGAGGCGGCGGTGGTGCTGACCAGCGGGCGCGGCGAGCGGACGGTGCCGCTGGCGGAATTTTTCACCGGCTACCGGAAGACGGTGCTCGCAGCGGACGAGGTGATGCGCGAGGTGATCGTGCCGCGCGGGACGTGGTCGCGGGTGGAGTTTTACAAGGTGTCGAAGCGGCGGGAAATGGACATCAGCATTGTCTCGGCGGCGTTTGCCATCGAGACGGACGCGAGCGGCGTGGTGACGAAGGCGCGGCTGGCCTTTGGCGGTGTCTCGGCGCTGCCGCTGCGGGCGCGGGCGGCGGAAGCGGCGCTGGAAGGCAAAACCCTGGAAGCCGCGCGGGAAGGGGTGGCCGGGGCGTTGCGCGGGATTTACACGCCGATCGACGATGCGCGCGGGAGCGCGGAATACCGGCGCGGCTTGATCGTGAGCCTGTGGGAAAAGTTTCTCAGCGGCGAAGCGGAGACGGGGCCGGAGTTCGTGCCCGATGACGTGTGGGAGGTGGCGACGGCCTCGCATGGATTGAAGCACGAGAGCGCGGTGGGGCATGTGACGGGGCGGGCGCAATATATCGAGGACACGGCGCTGCGGCGGCCGATGCTGGAGCTGTGGCCGGTGTGCTCGCCGCATGCGCACGCGAAGATTTTACGCCGGGATGCGAGCGCGGCGCGGCGCGCGCCGGGCGTGCGGGTGGTGCTGCTGGCGGAGGACGTGCCGGGGCACAACGACGTGGGCTGCGCGCGGAAGGACGAGATTTTGCTCGCGGATACCGAGGTGCGGTATCACGGCCACCTGGTCGCGGTGGTGGTGGCGGAGAGCATCGAGGCGGCCCGCGCGGCGGCGAAGCTGGTGGAGGTGGATTACGAGCCGCTTCCGGCCATCCTCACGGTGCCGGAGGCCATCGCGGCGGGGAGTTTTCATACCGAGCCGAACTACATGCGGCGCGGCGACTGGGACGGCGCGCTGGCGACGAGCCCGCGCCGGTTCGACGGCGAATTTGAGCTGGGCGGGCAGGAGCATTTTTACCTGGAGACGCATGCGGCCTGGGCCGAAGTGGACCCGGAGGGCAACGTCTTCGTCGCGTCCTCGACCCAGCATCCGAGCGAGATCCAGACGATTGTGAGCGAGGTGCTGCACGTGCCGCGTCACCGGATCGTGGTGCAGGCACCGCGGATGGGCGGCGGCTTCGGCGGCAAGGAGACGCAGGGCAATACCTGGGCGGCGCTGGTGGCCCTGGCCGCCTTGAAAACCGGGCGTCCGGCCCGGATTCAACTCGACCGCGATCTGGACATGATCCTCACCGGCAAGCGGCATCCGTTTTACAGCAAGTTCTCGGTCGGCCACGACGATGAGGGGAAGATTCTCGCGCTGAAGTGCGCGCTGGTTTCCAATGGCGGATGGTCGCTCGACCTCTCGATGCCGGTGACGGATCGCGCGATGTTTCACGTGGATAACGCGTATTATATCCCGAACCTCGAAGTGAGCGGGCAGGTCGCGAAAACGCATCTCACCTCGCAGACGGCGTTTCGCGGCTTCGGCGGACCGCAGGGCATGCTGGTGATCGAGGAGATCATGGACCGGATTGCCCGCCAGACGGGGCTGCCGCCGGAGGTGGTGCGGGAGCGCAATCTCTATCATGGAAGCGGCGAGACTAATACGACGCACTATGGAGAGGAGATTGGGGACAACCGCATTCCGGCGATCTGGGTGGAGCTCAAGCGCGAGGCGCAATTCGACGCGCGGCGGGCGGCAATTGCGGAGTGGAATACGGCGCATCCGAATCGGAAACGTGGGCTGGCGATCACGCCGGTGAAATTCGGGATCAGCTTCACTTTTACCCCCTACAACCAGGCCGGTGCGCTGGTGATGATTTATCGCGACGGCTCGGTGCAGGTAAACCACGGCGGCACCGAAATGGGGCAGGGACTTTATACGAAAATCCAGGGGGTGGTGATGCGCGAACTGGGGCTGAAAGCGGAGCAAATCCGCATGATGCCGACCGCGACGGACAAGGTGCCGAACACCTCGGCGACGGCGGCCTCGAGCGGCTCGGACCTCAACGGGGCGGCGGTGCAGCACGCGTGCGGGCAATTGCGCGAAAAGTTGCTGCCAGTTGCGGCTGAGTTGCTGCGGGAACGCTTCGGCAAGGAGGTGCCGGTGGAACAGGTGCGCGTGGAAAAAGATGTGTGGTTTGCCGCGACGACGCCAACGGAAGCGGTGGATTTCATGGACGTGGTGGAGCGGGCATACATGCAGCGGATCAGCCTCTCCGCGAACGGCTTTTACGCGACGCCGGGCATCCACTGGAATCGCGCCACCGGCAAAGGACGCCCTTTCCACTACTACGCCTGCGGCGCCTCGGTGAGCGAAGTGGAGGTGAACCGCTTCACCGGCATGTGTAAAGTGCTGCGGGTGGACATCTTACACGACGTGGGTGATTCGCTCAATCCCGGGGTGGACCGCGGACAGATCGAGGGCGGATTCGTGCAGGGAATGGGCTGGCTCACCAGCGAGGAACTGAAGTGGGACGGCCAGGGGCGGTTGCTGACCCATAGCGCCAGCACCTACGCGATCCCGGCAATAAGTGACGCCCCGGCCGATTTCCGCGTTTCCTTTTTCAAAAATGCGACTCAACCCACGGTGATCCACGGCAGCAAGGCAGTCGGGGAACCACCGCTGATGCTGGCAATTTCGGTGCGCGAAGCGATCCGGGATGCCGTGGCCAGCTACAGAGGAGCTACAGAAGAGGTGGAGCTGGCCTCCCCGGCGGGATGCGAGGCGGTTTACCGGGCGATCACCCGGTAAACTAGTGAGCCTGGCTAAAATTAATTTTGCTGAAACGGACTCCACAGCACGGCAATTGCTTTAGCCTAATTGCGAAAAGCGCGTATGTCGGATTCCATTGTCGAAGCACCAGCCCCAGAAAAAGCCGCGGCGGAAGAGGCCCCCCGGAAGGTGGAACGCGCCTCGGTGGAAATTCCGTTTCGCGCCCTCTGTGGCAAGCATCCGCAACCGATGTGGTTGCTCGCCTCGGAAGATTTTTCCATTCTGGCCGTCAACGAGGTGGCCCAGCAACTATGTGGACTGGGGGCAGCGGTTTTCCACGTGCCGTTTGCCAGTTTATTCCCCGAAGCGGAGTTGCGCCGCCTGCGGCTGAGCAATCCTTTGAAGACGACCTTGGTAACGAAAGCCGGTCGTCGGCATGAGTTGGAACTGACCGCCTGCTCGACCTTTTTCTCGGGCAGCAGCTCGATTTTGGTGATCGGGAGGAAGATGGCCGATCTGGCCGATCCCTGTCTGATGGAAGTCTCGTCAAAAACGGCAGGCTTCGAGGAAATGCTGCGGGTCACGCCCGTCTCGGTGATCGTGACGGACGTGAGCGAGAACATCATTCTCTGGAACGAAAACTCGGAGCGTCGCTACGGATGGCATGCCGAGGAGGTAATTGGCCGGCCGGTGGGAGAAGTGATTTTTGAGCAGGGCGCGGCGGATTCGGCCCGTCGAATCGTGCGCGAGAGCGGCGAGTGGAGCGGCGAAATGGCGCAGCATCATCGCGACGGCAGCAAGCTGAACATTCACAGCCGCTGGCGCTCGGTCGTCGAGGAAGGCGGCGCGATCCAATTCATCGTGATGGTGAACGTGGACATCACGGAGCAGAAGCAGATCGAGGCGCAGTATCTGCGTTCGCAGCGGCTGGAGAGTATCGGCACGCTGGCGAGCGGGATTGCGCACGATTTGAACAACATTTTGACGCCGATCCTGATGTCGGTGGGCATCTTGCGCACACGAAACCAGGCACCGGAGAACCAGAAGCTGATCGACGCGATCGAAGGCAGCGCGGAGCGCGGGGCAGAGATCGTGAAGCAGGTGCTGACCTTTGCCCGCGGCGTGGTGGGCGATCACATGACCTTGCAGCCGAAGCACTTGATCAGCGAACTGATGAAGATTCTGGCGCAGACGTTTCCAAAGAATATCCATGTGCGGTCGGAGCTGTCGAAGGAGCTTTCCGCGATCTCGGGCGATGCGACGCAGATTCACCAGGTGCTGCTGAACCTGTGTGTGAATGCACGCGATGCGATGCCGGAAGGCGGGCAGATCACCCTGCGCGCTTCCAACGTGATGCTGGCGGTAACCGATCAGGCGCGGCAGCCGGAGTTGAAGCCGGGCCCGCATGTAGTGATCGAAGTCGCGGATACCGGCTCGGGGATTCCACCGGAAGTGCTGGACCGGATTTTTGATCCTTTTTTCACCACGAAGGAACCGGGCAAGGGCACCGGGCTGGGCCTGGCCACGGTGCGCGGCATCGTGAAGAGCCACGGGGGAACGATGGTGGTGGATACCGAAGTGGGACGGGGCACGACCTTTAAAGTCTATCTACCCGCCGTGGAGGAGGAGGAGGCGCAGGAGAAGCCCGCGCTAATGCTGCCCCCGCGGGGAAGCAACGAGACCATCCTCGTGGTGGACGACGAAGCGAGCGTGCGCATTGCCTCGGTAAGCCTGCTGCAATCGCACGGCTACCAGATTTATACCGCCGAGGACGGGACAGACGCGCTGGCGCTTTATTTCCAAAGACAGGGCGATGTGGATCTCATCCTCACCGATTGGAAGATGGAGCAAATGGATGGCTACCAACTGGCGTGCGCGATTCGCAAGCTGCGACCGGAAGTGCCGATCATCATTTCGAGCGGACAACTGACGGAGGAAGATCGGAAGATTTTCATCGAGGCGGGATTCCGCAATTTCCTGGAGAAACCCTACAAGCCGGAGCTGCTGCTCAACGCGGTGCATGAGGCGCTCCAGAAGCGGGAGCCGAAGATGGTGAATCTGGGCGGGCGCTAAGTCTCTGGGTGGCACGCCCGCTGCTATCTAGCACGGGTCATTTTTTGATCAGCCCTATGTCTTATCCCATTCCTGCCAATGAATCGAAGCGCCTGGAAGCCCTGCGGCATTACCAGATCATGGATACGCTGCCGGAGCAGGCGTATGACGACTTTATTCTCCTCGCCTCGACGCTGTGCCACACGCCGGTGGCGTTGATGACGCTGCTCGACGAAAGGCGGCAATGGTTCAAGGCCAACATCGGGCTGGCCGTCTCGGAAACCCCGCGCGGTCACGCCTTCTGCACGCATACGATTTTGCAGCGGGAGGTCATGGTGGTGGAGGACGCGACGAAGGATGAACGGTTCGCGGCCAATCCCTTGGTGACCTCCAGCCCCAACATCCGCTTCTATGCGGGCGCTCCGCTCATCGACAGCGAAGGCATGGCGCTGGGCTCGTTGTGCGTGATTGATCGCGAGCCCCGGAAGCTTTCCATAGAACACAACCGCGCCCTGCAGGCGCTGGCCCGGCAGATCATGTCGCATATGGAAACCCGGAAAGTCTCGGCGGAACTGGCCTCGGCCCTGGGCCAGATCAAGACGCTGCACGGGCTGCTGCCCATCTGCTCGTATTGCAAGGAGATCCGCAATGACAACGGCTACTGGCAGAGTGTGGAAAGCTTTGTCAGCAGCCACAGTGAAGCGCATTTCAGCCACGGTTTCTGTCCCTCGTGCATCGAGGAAAATTTTCCCGATGTTTACGAACAGTTGAAACAAGAGGATGGTTTTTAATCAGGCCTCCTCGGGCTCGGTCGAACGGTGATTGCTGACGGCCGCGCCGTCGTGGACGCGCAGGCCGAGGAAGGTCGTGCCGCTGAGAATGGTTAGAATACCAAGCGTGATGAACGCGTGGTGCAGGGCGGGGACAAGCAGGCCGGTATCCGACTGCGCAATGCCGCCCAAGAACCAGCCGGTAATGAGTGAAGCGCAGGCGATGCCGAAGCTGATCGAGAGCTGCTGGCCGGTGCTGGCCATGGTGCTGGCATCACTGGCCTGCGACGGAGTGGTATCGGCATAAGCGAGTGTGTTCATGGAGGTGAATTGCAACGCGGAAAAAGCGCCCTGGACGAGGCTGAGCAGGACAATGCAGGGCAGCGGGGTGTGGACGCCCACGAGCGAGAAGGAGGCGATGGTGAGGCCGATGCAGAGTGTATTTAGCAGGAGGATGCGGCGATAACCAAGGCGGGCGAGAATCGGCTGGGTGAGCGTTTTCATCCCGATGGCCGCCGCAGCCTGCGGCATGGTGAGCAAGCCCGCCTGCCAGGGTGCATAGCCGAGCCCGAGCTGGTAAAGGAGCGGAAGGAGAAACGGCATGCCGGCGATGCCGAGGCGGGTGACGCAGCCTCCCACGACCGAGATCCGAAAAGTGCGAACGCGGAAGAGTTCGAGCGGCATGA
>Ga0157376_10000594_pt1 | contig 23386 bp, 23 predicted proteins | sample M45metaG_FD_121801 | JGI IMG/M metagenome (GOLD analysis project Ga0157376, IMG submission 121801) | Miscanthus rhizosphere microbial communities from Kellogg Biological Station, Michigan, USA - M4-5 metaG | ecosystem: Host-associated > Plants > Roots > Rhizosphere > Soil | place: USA: Michigan...
CTCCACGTTCCAGGGCGCGGAGCACCCGGTCCCGTAAATCCTGCGAATAGGCTTGCATGCCCGTCGCTCTTACCTCTTTCGCCTTTGAATGTATATATTTAAATCAAAAATGCTCTAAGCGGCAGTCCCCCATCCTTTTCGCTTTCTCTGCTTGATAAAACCGCCAGGTCGCCAAACCGCCAAGGTTTGGATGATTGGCGGTTTTTGAATTTGAGAAGGAGTGCTTCGCCATCCCAAAACAATTTTCCCCGCTTGGTGTCTTGGTGTCTTGGTGTCTTGGTGTCTTGGTGTCTTGGTGTCTTGGTGTCTTGGTGTCTTGGTGGTGAAATTTTTCTCTCCCTGGCGGTTCCGCCCCTTGCCGCATAACTCTGCTTGCAAGTCGCGCGGCGAAATCTCAACCTTGAGATTTCCTTAATCCCTGACCGTCTCATGCAAGTCCCGCTTCTCGATCTCAAGAGCCAGTATCAAACCCTCCGCGAAGAAATCCGTGCCGCCATCGACGAAGTGGCCGATACCCAGACGCTGATCCTCGGGCCACGGGTGGAACGGCTGGAAAAAGCGATCGCCGACTATTGCGGAGCGAATCACGCGATCGGCGTTTCATCCGGGACGGATGCCGAGCTCGTGGCGTTGATGGCGCTGGAGATCGGTCCCGGCGACACGGTGCTGACGACGCCCTATACTTTTTTCGCCACCGCAAGCTGTGTCTCGCGCGTCGGGGCACGACCAGTCTTCGTCGATATTGATCCGGCGACATTTAATCTTTCCGTCCCGGCGCTCCGGCAGGCGCTGGAGAACACGTCAAACGTCAAGGCGATCATCCCCGTGCATCTCTTCGGCTGCTGCGCGGCAATAGATGAAATCATGGCGCTGGGCCGCGAATACCACGTGCCCGTGCTCGAAGACGCGGCCCAGGCCCTCGGTGCGCAGTATCCATCCAAGGCCACCGGCCAGGTGCATGGCGCAGGCTCCATGGGCGATTGCGGGTGGTTCTCCTTTTATCCCACGAAAAATCTGGGCGCCTTTGGCGACGCGGGAATGGTGACCTGTCGCGACGCGGAACTGGCGGCAAAGATTCGCGCTTTTCGCAATCACGGCATGGAGCCGCGCTACTACCACCAATGGATCGGCGGCAACTTCCGCCTCGATGCCATTCAGGCCGCCGTGCTGGAAGTGAAGCTCCCCCACCTCGACGGCTGGCATGCGGCGCGTCGGGAGCATGCTGCTTTTTACCATCAGGAATTTGCGCGGCTCGAACTGCTCGACACCGTCACGCTGCCCATCGAACCCTACGCCCGGCAGGCGGCTGGAGGAGGCGCGGTGAATCATCACATCTACAACCAGTTCGTCATCCGCGCACCGCGCCGCGACGCATTGCGGGCGCACTTGCAACAGAACGGCATCGGCTCGGAAATCTACTACCCCCTTTCACTGCACCAGCAGAAGTGCTTTGCGAGTCTCGGCTATCAAACCGGCGATTTCCCGGAGAGCGAACGCGCAACCGCGGAAACGCTCGCCCTGCCGATCTACCCCGAGCTGACCCATGAACAGCTTGCCTACGTGGTGGAAACCATCCGCGCCTTCTACCGGTAGCCGCCGGTAAACCGTTTCAAAACCGACCGTTCAGTGTGTCCGAAAAAAAGTGCAAAAAAGTTTCTAAAAGCACTTGCAAAGCAGGCACATCCCGGTCACATTGCGCTCCCTTTTTCACGGGGTCTTAGCTCAGTTGGTAGAGCGCCTCAATGGCATTGAGGAGGTCAGGGGTTCGAATCCCCTAGGCTCCACTCCCCGGGTCGGTAGCAAATCAGCCCAAGAGCCTTTATTCATAAGGGTTTACAGCGATTTTTTATCAAGACCAATTCCCAGCTCAATAGCATTTCAACTTGCAGATTTTGGTATATAACGGTATATAAAGAGCGTGACGAAGCCACGCTCAACCGGCCAGTTTCGCCTTCCCTTTCGATTCGAGAAGAACGGTCGGACTGGGAAAATCTACCGCCTTGGGAACGGAACTTTCAAAACGGCTTTCACATTCGCGGGGCTCCCCAATCAGAACACATTCAAAACGCCACAGGCGGCCCTGGAGTATCTCGATAGAGAGTTTTCCAAACTGGATACCCAAAGCGAGAACTCGCTCGCGCTGCATCCACTGAACGGCAATGTGAAGTCGTATTCCGAATTGGAGCAGCTTGACGTGACTTCACTTTTTTGAGCCGGGGGAAGAGTTAGTCCAGTCGGTATTCGTCGTCGTATCCCAAGTTGCCGTGCCGGTGGCAGAGGTCGCGCCGGAACCTGCCGTTGCACCATTCAGGTCAAAATAGGCATCGGCGGCCGTGGCAGATGACGTGATCGCCGCAGCCATGACAAACGCTACGATTGAGCCCGTAAGAACGAACGGGGGAACGGACAAATTACTAACTCTTGAATTCGCCCCGCCGAAGAGGGAGCGGGAGGATTTGAATTGTTTCATGTGTTTTTAACTGGTGGGTTGGAGTAGTAGGGCTTGAAGACAACTCAGGCCGGGGGTAAAATAAAAAGGGACAGCCGTATCGCAATCGCCGCGCGGTGAACACGGTTTCAAAAATGACCGGATGACGCATTCCCCCAAATCCCCTACCGGTAAACCGCAAGGAGCTCTCCTTCCTTCCATGAACGAACCAATACACCAGCCCGCCGTTACACTCCGACACATCGCCCAGAGACTCGGAATCTCCCACGCCTCCGTTTCCAAGGCCCTGCGCAATGATCCCAAAATCAAAGAATCCACGCGCGAGCTGGTGCAGAAAACTGCGCGCGAAATGGGCTATCGCCCCAATCCCATGGCCACCGGGCTGGCGGAATACAAGCGCACTTCCGCCACCAAGCCGATCCAGGCCGTGCTGGCGTGGTTCAACTTCTGGCCCCGCCCGCGGCAATTGTACGAATACAAGTCCTTCCACCTTTATTGGGTGGGAGCGCAAAAGGCCGCCGAGAAATTTGGCTATCGCCTTGAGGAATTTTACGTCCACCGGGGCACCTCGCCCGCCCGGTTGCAAAATATCCTGCTCACCCGCAATATTCAGGGCATCCTCCTTGCTCCGCTCCCGCATCCCATAAAATGGCCCAACTTTGAGTGGGATTATTTTTCGGTCGTCCGGCTCTCGCGCGCCACCATGGGGCTGCCCGATTTCCCCCTCGTCACCAGCGCCCAGTTCGACGGCGCGTCCCTGGCGCTGCAAAAGATGATCGAAAAAGGCTATAAGCGAATCGGTTTTTTCGGTCACCGGACCAGTAAATGGACCTATCTCGGCGGCTTCCTGCATGCGCAGATGCTCAGTCTCCCCACCACTCTTCATTTGCCGCCCCTTCTCATGGAGGAATCAATTACCGACGAGACCTGGAAGGACCCGAACCAAGTGGAGGCGATCCATTCCACCCTTAATAAATGGCTGGAAAAGTACCGCCCGGACGCCATCCTCACCGACTCCTCGGCGTTGGAGCTGCTACTGGAACGAACCGGGCATCGGGTTCCCGAGGATATCGCGGTGGCTACGATCAATACCCTCGACACGCCCTTCACTTCCGGCATCTACCAAAATCCGGAGGAAATCGGGCGGGTCGCCGTTCTCGTCTTGATCTCCCTCCTCAACGACAACGCCCACGGACGCCCGGCGATTTACCGGGAAATCCTTGTCAAAGGTGCATGGATGGATGGCGACAGCCTGCCAGCACCAAAATAACCCAGTCTCTCCAGCGGCGTTGACCATCCACTGCATTCCCGATATCTTCACAGCACTCCAAAGTCCTGCCGCTGCTCATGAAAAGTCTTCCGATCTGTCTGCTCGCCCTCGCCCCTTTTTGCTCACTCAACCTGCCTGCCGCGGAAAAAATCATCGTGCAGACGGATCACCCGGGGGCAGCGGTAAGCCCGACCCTCTACGGGGCCTTCTTTGAAGATATTAACCGTGCTGGCGATGGCGGTCTTTACGCCGAGATGGTGCAAAACCGGTCGTTCGAAGATTTCCCGGACCGCCCACTGGCCTGGACTCCCCTAGAAAACCAGGACGCCCAGTTCGACCTCGCTCTTGACCACACACAGCCGTTGAATCCGAACAATCCCACCAGCCTGAAGATCGTTGTGAGGAAGATTGGAAGTGGCCGCGTGGGAATTTATAATCAGGGCTTCTAAGGCGTTCCCGAATATCCGCGCGACAAGCCTGCGGAGTGGCTGCCCAAATTCGAAGCAGCACAGCGCCAGCCAGTCAACGGTCTGGCGGTGCAGGCCGGCCAGAGCTACGACCTCTCGCTCTACACCCATGCGCTCCAATCCGCCGCCCCCCTCACCGTTTCGCTGGAAACATCGACCGGTGAAATCCTGGCCTCCCATGAATTCACCGGCCTCCCCAAAAACTGGCGCAAGCTCGCGACCACGCTGATCCCTGCCAAAACGGACTCCGATGCCCGGCTCGTGATTGCCCTCAAAGAGCCCGGCACGATCTGGCTGGACATGGTCTCGCTCTTTCCCAAGAACACCTATAAAGGCCGTCCCAATGGACTGCGCGCCGATCTCGTGAAGATGATGGCGGACATGCATCCCGGCGTGCTGCGTTTTCCCGGCGGGTCCTTTTCCGAAGGCCATGTGCTGGCGGATGCCTGGCATTGGAAGGATACGATCGGCGACGTGGCGGAGCGTCCCGGCACGTGGAATATCTGGGGCTATCGTTCGACCAACGGGCTGGGTTTCCATGAATACCTCCAGCTCGCCGAGGATCTGGGTGCGGAACCGCTGTATGTGGCGCATGTGGGAATGGCGGAGAAGGATTTCGTCCCCCCGGGCGAACTTGAGCCCTGGATTCAAGACACGCTTGATGCCATCGAATATGCCAATGGCCCCGTCACCTCGAAATGGGGCGCATGGCGGGCCCGGAACGGGCATCCCCAACCCTTTCACTTGAAGTACGTAGAAATCGGCAACGAAAACGGCATGGGCTATTCGTGGGGCGGTGGCACCCGTACTGATTACCTGCCTCGTTATCGGATGTTTTACAATCGCATAAAGGCTGCCGCTCCCAACATCGTCACCATTGCCAATATCCACTCCGAACCCGACGCCCCCGCCGAAGTCGTGGACGAGCACTATTACCCGACTGCGGACTGGTTTTTCAACCAAGCCTCACGCTACGACCATTACGACCGCCGCCAGCCGAAACTCTACCTCGGCGAGTATGCTGTGAAGAAAGACGGCGGCCACGGCAACCTGCGGGCTGCACTGGCGGAAGCCGCCTTTTTAACCGGCCTCGAACGCAATGCCGACGTGGTGTTGATGAGTTCCTACGCCCCGCTGTTTACCAATCCATCGTGGGAACGCTGGCACCCCGACGCGATTACTTTCGATCCCACCCGCGTCTATGGTTCGCCTTCGTATTATGTCCAGGTCCTGTTCGCTTCGAACCGGCCCGATGTGGTGCTGCCAGTCGAGCTGCCAACTAGCGCCACCAATCCGCCCACGCTCTTTGCCGTCGCCGGCCTAAGGAAGGATTCCGGCGACGTGATTTTGAAGGTGGTGAATAGTTCAGCCCAGTCCATATCAATGCCGGTGGAACTTGCGGGCTTGTCGAAAGCCTTTTCTCACGGCACTTGCACGGTGTTGCACGGGGCCAGCCTGGACGACGAAAATTCATTCACAGAGCCCACGAAAATCGCCGCCAAAACATCCACTTTAGCCGCCCGATTCCCGCTGAGCCACGAGTTTCCCGCTTTTTCGATATCTATTCTGCGCTGGAGCAGGCAATAACACAATCCCTCCGGTTTTCGGAAAATTTTTCCGCTCTTGTTTCGCACCATTCTTGATGGATGATTCGTTTTGCGGATCACTGTAAATCACGCGTTCAGTAGTGAAACCGTGTTTCCTTCGGAAAGGTTGCCGGGCCAGGCCGGGATTCTAAGATTAGCTCACTGCGCCCCCCCGCGCGGCTCTTGCAGGAATTTTCCGATCTGTATTCCCAGGTCTTTTCACGCACGATCCCATCAAGCGGGAGGGGCTGCAGTATTTGCAATACCTCCCACAACATGAACAAAGCACTGTCCCTACTGCTGGCAGCTCTCAGCCTGTCCGCAACGACCGCAACCAGCCAGGCCTACACCAACCCTGGCATTCCGTTCACCAAAACGGATCTCGATACCATCAAGGCCAATCTCAACGTTCAACCATGGAAGGACGGCTATGCCGCCCTCCAAGGCGACGGCCACTCCTCGTTGAGCTACACCATGCAAGGGCCATTCGCGACGGTCACCCGCAATCCCAACCTCAATCTCACCCAGTGGGAAAGCGACATGACCGCGATCTATAATCTCTCGCGCATGTGGTACTTCACCGGCAACACCGCCTATGCGCAAAAGGCTCACGACATTCTCCTCGCGTGGGCCAATACACAGACCAGCTTCGGCGGTGGCGAAGCGGGACTCGACCTCGGCGACTACGCCTTCCGTTTCGCGGGCGGCGCGAGCATTCTCCGCGGCACCTGGCCGGGCTGGACGGGAGCCGACACGACGGCGGTTCAGAATCTCTTCGCGAACGTCTATTGGCCAGGCACTGGCTGCCAGGCTACCGCCACGATCGGGCCGGCCAACAAAGGCACGCTTGCCATGGTCGCCGGGCTGGCCATCGCCACCTTTTGCGACGACAGCACCAAGTTCAACCACGTGATTGATCTCTTCCGCACCAATGCCGCCTCCGGCCTCGTGAATACTTTGCCCAGCGGGCAAATGGGTGAGACCGGCCGCGACCAGGGGCATGCCTACGGCAACCTGCTCTCCGCCGCGATGATGGCAGAGATCGCATACAAGCAGGGCGTGGATCTCTTCAGCGAACTCAACAACCGCCTCCTCGCCTGCGGCGAATATTACGCCTACAACAACCTCATCTCCGGCGTGCAATATGTCCCCTTCGGTCCGACCGATGCCTACTATTGGACCGACTCCTCCGATGCCGGCGGCGGCTATGCGGCGGACAGCATGGGCCTCAACATCCTCCATGCCGCCTATACCGTGCGCAAGGGGCTGAGCACCCCATGGATCGATCGCAAGGTCGCCCAGCAAAGCGTCAACATGGACAACTTCATGACATACAAGAATGCGGATACCTCCACGGCCTCCGCACCATCGTCCATTACCTTTCCTTCTGTCGCCACCGCAACCAGCGGGTTGACCGATATCGGCATCAACACGTCCATCGCCTACAATGCCAGCTACAGCGGCGGCACCTGGACCCTCAATGGCGGTGGCACGGAAGTATGGACTCACAACAACGACAGTTGCCAGTTCCTCTACAAGCAGGTGACGGGCGACTGCGCCATCATTGCCAAAGTTGTAAGCATCGGCAGCAATTCCGGAGCATCGGCCAAGGCGGGCGTCATGATTCGTGATTCCGTCGCCACTACTGGCGCCTCGGCAAACCGGGCCTGGATTGGCATCCGCCCCGACAACGGATTCGAGGCTTACAACAATGGGTGGACCGAAATGTATGGCGGCAGCAATTGGGAAACCCGCCCGCGCAGTGGTGCCAGTGAGGAAAGCGTCCCAAGCATGCCGTACTGGGTGAAAGTGGAGCGTCGCGGCAACGTCATCAACACCTACCTCTCGCAGGACGGCACCAGCTGGGCGGTGGGCACGGTCGGCGTTTATGCCAATCTCCCGAGCACCGCTTATATCGGCCTCTTCGTTTGCTCCGTGAGCACCAGCACGCAGATCCAGACGACCTTTCAAGGCGTGTCGTTGACCGGTGGTGATGGCGGCAACAATTATGTGCCTGCACCGCCCGCGGCGGTGGACGCCTCTTCCAGCAACGGAAAGGTCACTGTTCGCTGGCTCAGCTCGGCAAATGCAAGCAGCTACAACGTCCTTCGCTCCACCACCAATGGCAGCGGCTATTCGTCCATTGCCTCCAACGTGACCACCACGGGCTACACGGATACAGCGGTAAGCAACGGCACGAATTATTACTACGTCATCCAGGCCGTGAATTCCGCGGGCACGAGCGGTAATTCCCGCCAGGAGACCGGCAGTCCTAAAGCACCGCTGGCAGACATCGCCTTCGGCGGGACGGCAACGGCCAGTGCCAACGGCTCTTCCAGCACGCAAGGCGCAGCGGAGACCTTCGACACCGATGCCGGCACCAAATGGTTCAACGGCAATGGCGGAACGACGGGCTGGATTATGTATGATTTTGGCTCGGGCAACAACCAGACCATCAAGGGATACAGCATCACCAGCGCCAGTGACGTTCCCGGCCGTGATCCGAAAACCTGGACGCTCCAGGGCTCCAACGACGGCTCTACCTTCACTAATCTGGACAGCCAGTCGGGCCAGACCTTTACCTACCGGCAGCAGACGAATACTTATTCGATCGGCAGCCCCGGTTCCTACCGCTATTACCGGCTCAATGTCACGGCAAACAATGGGGATGCCAGTGGCTTGCAAATGGCGGAACTGGCGCTCTGCACCGATGCCGGACACACCGTTCCCAACGGCACCTACCGCATCCTCAATCGCAACAGCAACAAAGCGCTGGAGGTTTACAACGGGAGCACGACCAGTGGAGCCACTCTCGACCAGTGGACCTACAACGGTGGCACCAACCAGCGCTGGACCTTCGCCGATCAGGGCAATGGCCAGTATCAAATCCTCGGGGTGGCCAGCGGCAAGGCCGTGGATGTCAATGGCAACAGCACAGCCGATGGCGCGCTCATCGACATCTGGCCATGGTCCGGCGCCAACAACCAGCGCTGGACGCTTACCCCGACTGGCGATGGCTATTTCACGCTCACGTCGGTGAACAGTGGCAAAGTCATCGATGTCAGCGGCGGCAGTACGGCCGACGGCGCCTCGGTGATTCAATATCATAGCGTCGGCAGCAACAACCAGCAGTGGACCTTTACCATTGCTCCATAATCATTGAAAATAACCCGCCGGGCAGGATCGCCGCCCGGCGGGTTTTACTCTTCCCCTCATGAATGGAATGCTTCGTCTTTCGATCGCGGGCGCCGGTGCAGCCACCGGCGTCTTCGCCCTGCTGAGTTTTTGGCCCGATGGGCAGGTGACATCCTCTCCAGTCGTCTCGCCCCCGGTAACTGCGTCGAGTTCGTCCGCTCCGCTCCCTGCTGCGGAGGCTTTATCGCTCCCGGCTGATTCCACATTTGCCGGGGCTGTGGATTCCATCCTGAAAATCCAGTCGCCGCTCCCACAGGAGCAGGCGCTGGCCGGTTTCGTGGATCATTGGGTGACTCGCGACGCCCTCGCAGCGGCGGAGCAGGCCCACCACATGGGTTCGCCCGAGCTCCGCACCCGACTGCTCCGCCTCGTGCTGGAAGCTTGGACGGCAAAAGATTTTCACGCGGCGCTGGCCTGGGCCTCCCACCTCGCCGATCAAGTGGAGCGCGACGCATCCCTCTCCTGCATTTGCACCACGATGGGTGCACGCTCGCCGGCCGGAGCGGTGAAGGTAGCGGCGGCGTTCCCTCCCAATGCAGCCCCGCCCGGACTGCTCCCCAACCTTGCCGCCCAATGGATGGAACGTGATCCCGTGGGCGCATTCCAGTGGGTAAAACAGCAGCCCCCGGGTGAATCTCGAGATGCATTGATGGCCCGCGCCTCCTTCGTCTGGTCGAAAACCAATCCGGAGGAAGCGGCCGATCTCGTCATCAACGACATGTCCCCCGGCCCTGCCCAGGATGAAGCCGCCATGTCCGTCCTGCACCAATGGGCTCTACAGGATCTTGATGCGGCCGGAAAATGGGCCGCCGTCTTCCCCGAAGGCAGCCTGCACACCCGCGCCATGCAGGAGCTCGATGGCTTGAAAAAGCAGCCCTAGCGCTGGAATCGTTCGCCCTTCATCTCGCTTATGAAACGGTGTTCATTAACGGTAAATTGAAGCAGTTACACACTCCCTTCATCTGCCCAACCCTCTCCCGATCTCATGCAGTGGCGACATTTTGTTTCGCTTTCCAACTGAGCCAACTTGCAGGCTGGAGCGGATGGGACGCTCGGGATGCACCGCTCCTCCTCGAAATCCGCAATTAAAACCTCTGCGCCTCCGCGCCTCGACGGTCAAAATTTGCCCTCATCCATGTTCTCTGTGTCCTCAGTGGCTAAAATCGTTGATTTTTTTCCCTGTTTTGTCCAGATTGCGCGCGTCAATCACCACGAGCTCACCCCCTTGAGCGTGAGCGCCACTTTTCATCCGCCTCATGTCGAAAGAAGAAGCGATCAAAACCGAAGGTATCGTCATTGATGTCCTGCCCGGAACCATGTTCCGGGTCAAGCTGCCCAACGACCAGCAAGTCCTCGCCCACATTTCCGGCAAGATGCGCCGCAACTTCATCCGCATCGTCCCCGGCGACAAAGTCGAGATCGAACTCTCCCCCTACGACCTCTCCAAAGCGCGAATCATCTTTCGCGAAACGTAGAGCCCGAGTTCCACTCGGTTCCAAGCTCTCCTCACTCCCCATCTCTCTTCTTCGAGACGAGGGAAGATTCCAAGGCGATCGCAGACATTCATCGGTTCGACGCGGCAAGCAAAGTGGGTGCCGTGCAATGTGAACTCACCTCCGGCGAGAAAACAACGACGGTGGGGTCGGTTTCCATAACCAATGGCCATCGCAAGTGGACAAGTAGCATGAGCACGTCTTACTCACTCAAAAATGGGGAGTTGGTGCGCCTCGATCCGGAAACGCACTGAGCCAATTGGCCTCTCCACCCATCTCGGGCCGAACCCCGAGGACTAAAAGGCAACTATTAAGGGCCAAAGCGGCTGGCCACGCCGATTTGTTAGCAGCTTCACCTCTTCTCATTATGCTCGCGATCATCGGTATTCTTCTCATCATTTTTTGGATTCTTGGCCTTACCCTGCACATTGCGGGGGGACTGATTCATCTCCTGCTGCTCCTGGCGCTGGTGATGATGGTGATGCATTTCCTGCGGGCGAAAAATTGATTCCCTTTCCCGGCGAAAAAACGCCGCCACCCCAAAGCCTCTCCCCCCCATTTCAATCAAAGATAGAAACCCAAAACACACCCAATATGGCCAAACAAGTTACAACCCTGCAGGAAGTATTCGTCGGACAACTCAAAGACCTTTACAGCGCGGAGACGCAGATCACCAAAGCCCTGCCGAAACTGGCGGCGGCGGCGACCGATCCCGAATTGAAAAAAGGATTCAAGCTGCACCTTGAACAAACCAAGGAACACGCGGTGCGGATCAAGGAGATTTGCACCGCCTTGGGCGAAAAACCGACCGGGAAAAAATGCCTCGCCACCGAAGGGCTGGTGAAAGAAGGCCAGGAGGAAATCGAAGAGGAGGCCACGCCGGAGATGAAGGACGTGATGCTGATCGCGGCGGCGCCGCGCGTGGAGCATTACGAAATCGCCGCCTATACCACCGCGTGCTCGCTCGCCAAGGCGCTCGGACACACCCCCGCGCTCAAGACGCTCTCGAAGACGCTAAGCGAGGAAGTAGCGACCGATGACAAGCTGTCGCAGGCGTCGGTTCCGGCCATTGCCAAAGCCTCCTCCTCGGAGGAGTAATTTCAAATCATCAACGCATCTTCGCGGGAATCAGGAAGCCAGAAATCCAGGAAGGAATCAATTCCCCGGGCGGCGGTTGAGCCGCCCGCCGGGGCTTTTGAAAATCACTTCCAAGAGAGGCGACAACCCTTTCCCGAGGCCAGATCATCAATGTGACGTAGAAAGCGACTTTGCCCTCTGCATTCCTTGATTTTATCGCAGCCAGGTGTCATCCTGATTTCGATTCGTTCAACAAAGGAGAACACCATGTCAGAAGAAACACCCATCAACGACACGCCCGGCACCGCGAATCTGCACGCCGAAGCCGCCGAAAAATTTGAAAGCAGCAAGGTTCACGCGAAACAGGCCGCCGAGGACTTGAAGGCCGCCGCGAACGCCAAGGCCTCGGAACTCCGCTCCGCCGCCTAGGTGAAGGCGCAGGAATTGCGCGGACAGGCCGAAAAGGTTTATGGCGACTACCGTGCCCGCGCCCGGACCTTGCGCGAGGACGGCGAGCAATACATTCGCGAAAACCCGACCAAGGCCGTCTTCACCGCCCTGGGCGTGGGCTTCTTCCTCGGCCTCATTTTCCGTCGCTAGCCGGAGTTGAATATGGATCCTGCCAGGGGCTCCGCGTCGAATGAATCGCCGGAGTCCGGCATTTCCGGCAATTTCCGGAATCTGCTCGCCAGCGTGCTTGGTTATCTCCAGGCGCGCTTTCAGCTCTTTGGGCTCGAAGCGGGCGACGCCGGGAAGCATTATCTCACCCTCGCGGTCTTCGCGCTGGTGGCGCTGGTAGCGTTGCTTTTCGGCTACATCTTTCTCTGCCTCGGGCTTGTTTTTCTGGTCGCGCACTGGACCGGCTGGCATTGGGAGTGGGTGCTGCTCGCTTTTGCCGGGGTGCATTTGCTGGCGACCATCATCTTCGGCGCGCTCGCGTGGCGGATGATTGGCAAACCGTTTTTCATCGAGACTTTCAACGAATTTAAAAAGGACCAGGAATGGCTGAAAACCCGGACAAAATCGCTTTAATCGCCGAGCTCGCCGCCGCGCGCGCCGGGGCGAAACAAGCCTGGCAGGGCCTGGAACAGTCGCTGAATTTTCCCGCCCGCGTGCAGCAATCGGTGCGCCGTAATCAAGGCACCTGGCTGGCGGGCGCCGGCCTTGCCGGCTGGCTCCTCTCCCGCCTGCCGGCGCGGAAGAAGAAGGTGAAGCTGATCAAGAACAAGGACGGCATCCAGCGCGAAGTGAAGGAGGTGGCTGCCGCCGGGTTTTTCATCACCGTGTTTAAACTTTTGTTTACCCTCTTCCGCCCCGTCCTCACCGGCGTGTTAATGAAACACGTGGGTGAATTTGCCGAGCAGTATATTGCGGAACGCTACGGCATCGGCGGCAAACACGAGCCGGGCCGTCCGGGCCGCCCCGCCAATTTTCGGTAGGCGCTTTTGGCTGGGACGTGCATGCCGATGACGCGGGACGCGTGGGCTCCCCAGAAGGCAACGTCTCTTCAGGACTTCCGTTCAATCATAATTCGCAAACATAGATCGTTGTTTGCACCTCCAGCTTTGCCATGGGGCAGATTGTGGGCGAAAATCGGTGATGTTATTCCCGTATTTCACGCGGCGTCTGCTGCAGATGTTCGGCGGTTTGGCCGCCATGATCTTCGGAACCATTGCGACCCATGCGGACGTGCTTTTCCACGACGATTTCGAGGGCACTTCGCTCGACGGAACACAATGGACGGTGGCGGATTGGAAGCTGGGGCGGGCGCGACTGGGGAACACGCCCAAGGTGGTAAATGGGATGGCGCGGCTGAAGGTCCAGACCTTCGATCCCAAGCACCCGGGGCAGGACTTCGTTGGAACGGAAATCGATACGGTGCAGACGTTTCCCATCGGATCGGGGCTGGAATTTGAAGCGCGAGTGCGTTTTTCCAAACTCCCCGCCGGGCTGGTGCCGTCCCTCTTCACCTACACTTCCTGGACGAGCAGCAGCGATGTCCTTTCCGATGAGATCGACTACGAGTTTCTGACCAAGCAAATCCGCAAAGCACCCAAAGGGCAGAAACCCGCACAGGTGACGACATGGCATGACTTCGACAACACGCACCCAAGCTACGACAGCACGCATGAGAACTCGCAGAATGTACCCGTTGCGGGGCTGGATTATTCGCAGTTCAATACCTTCACAATCCGCTGGCTGCCCAACGAGGTGGACTGGTATGTAAACGGCACGCTCATTCACACCGCGACCACCGCAGTGCCCCAGCAGGCGATGAATTTGTGCCTCAACTTCTGGGTCCCGGGAAAGGGATGGGGCGAGGCGTTTTCCCCGTATCTCCTGCCGACAAAAACGGCGGCGGGGAACCAGGTCTATTTCTACGACGTGGATTACGTCGAGGTGCGCACGGTGGCGTCCGGAAGTTAGCCGAGCAGGTCATTTATTCCTCGTTCCGCAACTCTATTGCGGCACGAGGGGACCGGAAAAGCCTAATCAAACACGCTAAGGTTCCACTCGGGCAGCCACTTTACGGTGAGTTCGTCGCCAGTTACTTCCAAGGGCAGCCAGACGTAGCGGGAGTTTTGTAAATTCTGTGGAAACCAGCGGTCGCCCATGAAGATGTATTTCCCCGGGCGGTCCTGAACGGGAATGACAAAGGTGTCCTGGGAATGGAAGGTCGTTTCGGCATCCTTGCCGACACAGGGATTGCCCTTCACCTCCCACGGGCCGTGCATGTGGTCGGCGACGGCGTATTCGGCGGCATTTGGATTCCAGCCGGTGGTGCCGGAGGTGATGATGAAGTAACGACCGTCCTGCTTGAAAACGGCGGCGGATTCGCGTCCGTTGTTGGTCGCGCCGGCATCGAAGTGGCGGGTGTAGTGACCGGTGAGGCCGAGATAATCGTCGGTAAGATCGGCGATCATGGTGACGCTGTTCCAATCCGATGAATGCACGAGGTAGGCCCGCGCGTCGTCATCCACATACACCGTGAAATCGCGGGAGTCCTTCCCATTCGGGCGGACGTGGCCGACGTATTGATAAGGGCCAGCGACGGTGTCGCTCACCGCGATGCCGCAGGCGGCGAGGATGTAGTCGGGCGTGTCCACATGCATCCACATCACGAATTTTTTCGTCTTCGCGTTGTAGATGACCTTCGGGCGCTCCACGACCTTGGTCGGATGTAAATCGTGATCCGGATCGTCCGGCACGGCGGGCAGGACGATTCCCTCGTGCTTCCAGTTGAGGAGATCGCGCGAGGAGTAGCAACTAACGCCGATGACGTCCACGCGATCCATGGTGCTGCCGTCGTGAAGCTTCAGGTTTTTGGCATTGGGCGCGTTCTTATTTTCGCCAAACCAATAGTAAACCCCCTCGACAAAAATCACCCCTCCTCCGTGCGCCTGGATGAGGTTGCCTTCGGTATCAAGCCATTCTTGGCCGGGTCGGAAAAAGGTATTCTGAGTCATGAAAAAATTAAGTGCCGAATGCTTCGAGGAAGGCGACTTCGACGGCAAGCGCTTCTTGAATATTACGGTTAAGATTCTCGCGCAGCCCTTCGATGGCTCGCAAGCGGCGTAACAGCTCAGGTGCGGTGAACTTTTGGGCGAGCTGGCCGGTCATCCCGCTCCACTGCGGCAGATCGAGGTGCCCCACCCCGCTTTGCTGGCGCAGGACATCAGCCCACCACTGCATCACCACATCCACCAGGGTGAAACGCGTCTGCACGTAGCGCGATTCGGTGAGCGCCTTGAAGTAATCCTCGCGATCCTCCAGCCACTTGCCCGCCTCCGTGGTCTGCTTGTAGAGCTTTTCTTCGCCTTTCAACTCCGCCTCATTGGCATCGGAGATTTTCTCGCGCTCGGCCTGGAGCAGGCCGGTGAAGGTACGAACCAGTCCATAGACAGCACCAAGACCGGCCCCCCCCCCTTGAAAATAGCGGGCCAGCGCCTGGAGCAGCTCGGTTTCGGCCGGCGTGGGATCGGGCTTCGCCGACGGGGCCAGCGGCAGGAGAATGCAGCGGGAAATGATGGTATCCAGCAGCAGCTCCGGGTGCGCGGTGACGAGCAGCAGCAGCGATTGCGCCGGGGGTTCCTCCAGGGTTTTGAGGAACGCATTGGAAGCCTGCGGCTGCATGCGGTCCGCATCGAAGATGACCCCGATCTTGCGTCCGCCCCGGCTGGAACGCATCTGCAGGCCACGTTCCAGCTCACGAATCTGCTCAATGACGATGCGGCGTGACTTCGATTCCGGCTCGGCGGAATGGAAGTCGGGATGTTTCCAGACCTCCGCCTCGGAAACGCCCTGGAGCATGGCGGCAAAGCTGGCGGCGAGCTGGCGCTTCCCACTGCCGGGCTGGCCAGTGATCAGATATGCATGGCCGAGCCGGTCCTGATCGCGAGCCCGCTGGAGAAAGGCAATCGCCTGCTCAGGCAAAAAGGCCATGGAATCGCTCCTGTAAATGGTTCCAGATCTCCGCGGCAATCGCCTCCACCGGCTGGGCGGAATTGACGACCCGGATGCGCTGCGGATGCAGTTCCGCCAGCCTGAGGTATCCGGCGCGGACGGCGAGGTAAAATTCGTCGGGCTGCTCCTCCATGCGATCAGCCACCGCGTTTTCCCGCTGCTCCATGCGAACGCGGGCCGCAGTGAAATCAAGATCGAGCACGAAGGTGAGATCGGGCAGGCAGTTGCCCACCGCGAATTCGTTGATGAATTTCACCGAATGCGCATCAATCGCCCGGGCCACGCCTTGATAGACGGTGGTGGAATCCAGGAAGCGGTCGGCGATCACAGTTTTTCCACTCTCCAGGGCGGGCTCAATGACCTCGCGAACGAGTTGCGCCCGGCTGGCCGCGAAGAGCAGCAACTCAGCCTCGGGTTTCATGGCGTGGCCGATCTTGTCGTATTGCAGTAGATCGCGAATGCGCTCGCCGATCGCGGTGCCGCCCGGTTCGCGGGTCAGGATCATGGAAATCCCGGCCTCCTGCAAGCGCGCGGAAAGCAGACGGATCTGCGTGGACTTGCCACAGCCTTCCGAGCCTTCAAAAGAAATAAAAATGCCGCGTTGCATGAGTGCGCGATGTAACGAAAACGAAAAGCGGTTGTCTATTAATTCGTGAGTTAACGGGGAAAATAAGCCTGCTTCGGGAGAGATATCGCGCACCAAGGGTACGGAGTCGCCCAGGTAAGCCCGTTCTCAAACGGAGTCAGGGAACGAGGAGGAGAGAGAACCAGGCGTCGGAGTTCTTCTTCGCCCTTCAATTCGGCCAAGCAGGTTCGCTGTCCCGGGATGACTCCGATGTGAAATGGCGGCTGCTCCGCTTACTTCGTGAGGACGGTGGGGCCGTCGCTGTTCTGGCGTTCGACCACGCGCTCGGAGGAACGTCGCGCATTGATCACGAACGTATTGTTGTTTCCGTAGCGACCCCAGGGGCCTGGGGGGATGTCGCGGAACTCCACAAATTTCCAGTCGGTCACGTCCTTGTTGGCCAGGCCGAGATAATCGCGGACGGCGGGCGAGACGTCGAGGCCGGCACCGTTGTTCAAGCGCGGGTCCGGAAGCTGGTTGCCAAAGACATATTGCCAGTAGTCGGTGCGCCACGGGCCGCAATCGGACCACTGCGCGTAGCAGACCTTGCTGCCATGGCGGATGGCGATCCAACGGTCACGGCAGACGGACTGCCCTTCCTTGATGAAAGTGTTCTTGAACCAGGGTATAACTAGGCGGGCTTCCGGTTTAGTGGCCCCGGAGGTCACGTCGTTATAAGGCAGGGCGCAGTAAAAGGGATTCTGCTGCGGCACGAAATTGGCCGGGACATAGCCACGACGGGCGCCGGGATCGGGATTGTCGAAGCCGCCGAAGCTGTTGACCCAGTAGCGATCCCAGGAACTGGCGGTATTCGGCACCGGGTTATTCTGGGTCGGCTGCTCACCCACCCAGAAGATGGTGGTCACGATATTCGTCTTCCACGGGTAGTTCCCGCCGACGAAAGTCCGGCCGAGCGTGGGCACGAAAACCCGGGGTTCAATTTTGAGCAGGGCGCTCTCCCGCAGCTTCATCGCATACTTCGCGAAGTCGTCGCCACTGGAGTACGGCGACTGGGCCCGGGCAGCGATCGCCGCCATGGCCAGCACCAACATCACGATGGTTCGAATGGGCTTCATTTGGTATTGGGGGCAATTTTTAATCCAAACTAGGGCCGTGGTAAAGGCTTTTCGCCGTTCACGGGCTGGGTGCTCTGATCATTAGAATCGGTAAATTTTTCTCTTTGGAAAGTGAAATTTTATCTAATTTCCATAAAAGCATCGCCCGTGCCATGAAACGACACTCCCACTTTTCAGAGAAAATCGCCCGTTTTCAGAGCCGATGGATCAAGGTCGGCTTTTGGTAATACCGGTCGTCCGTTTCCGGGTAATCCAGCGTATAATGGAGCCCCCGGCTCTCCCGGCGCAGGAGGGCGGAATCAACAATGAGCGCGGCGACGGTGGCAAGATTGCGGAGCTCCAGCAGGTCAGTCGTGACCTTGAAGTTCCAGTAAAACTCCTGGATCTCCCGCTGGAGATTGCGCAGCCGAGTGCTGGCGCGCTGGAGGCGCTTGTCGGTGCGGACGATGCCCACGTAGTCCCACATGAGGCGGCGGATTTCCTCCCAGTTGTGGTAAATGACCACGAGTTCATCCACATCAGTAGCGTCCCCGCTTTTCCACTCGGGAAGCTGGACGTCGAGATCGCGGGGCTGGCCGACGGGCTCGGTCTTGAGCACGTGCTCGTAGGCCCGGTGGGCCATGACCATGGCTTCCAGCAGTGAGTTGCTGGCGAGGCGATTGGCTCCATGGAGACCAGTGCAGGCCACCTCGCCGATAGCGTAAAGTCCTCGCAGGGTGGTCACTCCATGAGAATTGGTCTGCACCCCCCCGCACTGATAATGCGCGGCCGGAACGACCGGAATCGGCTCCCGGGTAATATCGAGCCCGAGGCTCAGGCAGGTCTCGTAGATATTGGGAAAGCGGTCTTTCACAAACTCCGCATCCAGGTGGGTCACATCGAGATACACGCACTTGGCACCCGTGCGCTTCATCTCCGCATCGATGGCGCGGGCTACGATGTCGCGCGGAGCCATCTCCTTCTGCGGATGATACTTGTGCATGAACTGGCGACCCCTTACATCCACCAGCCTGCCCCCCTCCCCGCGCACGACTTCCGAGATGAGGAAGGAGCGCTTCCCGGCATGGTAAAGGCAGGTGGGATGGAACTGGATGAACTCCATGTTCGCAATCGTTGCTCCGGCGCGCCAGGCCATGGCGACGCCGTCCCCGGTCGCGATGCCGGGGTTCGTAGTATAGAGGTAAACCTTTCCACAGCCGCCAGTTGCGAGGACGAGGCGGTTGGTCCGCACGGTTTCCACCAACCCACTCTGCTCGTCGAGCACATAAACGCCGAGGCAGCGGTCGTCGGTGACGTAGCCGAGCTTCCCGGCGGTAATCAAATCCACCGCCATGTGGTTTTCTAGCAAGGTCACGTTGCGATTAGCCTCAACTGACCGCAACAACGCGTGCTCGATTTCGCGACCGGTCGTATCGCGGGAATGCAGCACCCGGCGCTTCGAGTGTCCCCCTTCCCGTCCCAGGTCGAGTTCACGTTCCCCCCCTTCCATTTCGCGCTCATCGAAATTCACGCCCACTTCCATGAGCTCGCGAATGCGGTCCGGACCTTCGGTGATGATTTTGCGCACCATGGTCTCGTCGCAAAGCCCGGCCCCGCAGATCAGCGTGTCCTTGATGTGAAGATCGAAGGAATCCTCCCCGCTGGTGACACAGGCGACGCCGCCCTGGGCCCAGGCGGTGTTGGAATCATCGCGCAGTTTCTTGGTGATGAGCGCAACGGTGCCATGCGCCGCGGCCTTTTTGGCAAAAGTCAGCCCGGCGATGCCGCTGCCGATGACGACGAAATCAAAATGCTTCACGAAAGGAGAATATTGTCGATGAGCCGTGTTTTTCCAAAGAAGACGGCCACGGCGACGAGCTTCTTGCGGGTGCCGGGCAATGCCGGTTGCAGGGTGATGGCGTCCACCACCTCCACGTAGTCAATCCGCGCCAGCGGATTTGTCGAGATTTGGTTTGCGACCAGATCGCGGAGTTGCGCGGGTTTCTTTTTCGCAGCCACCGCCTTCGCGGCGAGCAAGGCGGCCCGGAGCACCACGGCTCCGGCCCGTTCCTCCGGGCTCAGGTAGGCATTGCGCGAGCTGAGCGCGAGGCCGTCCGCTTCCCGCACGATCTCCGCCGGCACAATTTTTACCGGGAAATTCAAGTCCCGCACCATGCGCTGGATGATGGCCAGTTGCTGGTAATCCTTGCGGCCAAACACCGCGGCATCGGGCTGCACAATATTGAAAAGCTTCGAAACCACCGTGCAAACCCCGCGGAAATGCCCCGGGCGCGATTTCCCGCACAGCACGGAGCCGAGACTGTCCTCCACCACATAGACGGTGTGATCCCCGGCATACATGTCCTTCGGCTCCGGGTGAAAAATGGCGTCCACCCCGAGGGACACGCACAACTTTTTGTCCTGGGTAAAAGGGCGCGGGTAGCGACTCAAATCCTCGCGGGGACCGAACTGGGTGGGGTTGACGAAGATACTGACCGCCACGCTGCCCCGGGGACCGGCGAGCTGGCGCGCCTTTTTGATGAGCTCGCCATGGCCGCGATGAAGCGCGCCCATGGTGGGAACCAAAACGAGTGGACGTGCCGCCTGGCGGGCCCACGCCAGCATCGAGCGTGGAGTGCGAACGATTTTCATGCAGGAATAGAAAGCGCACGCCCGGCCACCAGGTGGCCAGGCATGCGCGCTTCAAATATGTTTAAACAAAGTATGACTAATGACGACTGAAAAAGAAAGAGCCTACTTGCCCTTCTTGCCCTTCGTCTTCGTTTCCACCGGCAGGGCGTAATCCTTTACGTCTTTTTCAATCAACGTAATCAGATAGTTGCTGAGGGAGCGACGGTCTTGCTTTGCTTTGGCTTTGGCCTTGAGGAGCAGATCCTCGGGGCAACGGAATGCAGTATATTTGCTCATAGAAAGCGAGTTGTTAACAAACGGTTGAGCAGGGATCGCCATCAGTCAAGGGCCGCAATGCCTAAAATGTAAAAAACAGTTAATCAGCAGTGTGCGGTTTGTAGCCGGAAACAAACTTTTCGCGAAACGCCTGAAAAGTGCCGTCCACGATGGATTCCCGGATCTTGCGCATGAGGTCGAGGTAGAAATGAAGGTTGTGCAGCGAGATGAGCCGCAGCCCGAGGATTTCCTCGGCCTTCACGAGGTGCCGGATGTAACCGCGGGTAAACTCGCGGCAGGCCGGGCAGGTGCAGCCTTCTTCAATCGGGCCGCGATCCGTCGCGTAAACGGCGTTCTTTAAATGAATCGTGCCGGCAGCGGTAAAGGCCGTGCCATTGCGCGCGATTCGCGTCGGCAGCACGCAGTCGAACATATCGATGCCCCGCGCCACCATTTCCACCAGTTGCGGCGGCGTGCCCAGCCCCATCGCGTAGCGCGCCTTCTCCTTGGGCAGGAAGGGCACGCTGTCGTCCACCGCCTTCATCATCTCCAGCTCGCTCTCCCCCACGCTCACCCCACCCACCGCGTAGCCTTCGAAGTCCATACCCGCCAGCGCCTCGGCGCTTTCCTTGCGCAGTTCCTCGTAGATGGAACCCTGCACGATGCCGAAGACAGCCGGGCGTTCGTTTTTGTCGAACTGCTGGGACCACGCCTTGCACCGCTGGGCCCAGCGCAGCGTGCGCTCGTTGCTCTGCGCGGCGTATTCGTAGCCGCACTCATGGGGCGGGCATTCGTCGAAGGCCATCGCAATATCGGAGCCGAGCGTCTTCTGGATATCCATCGCGGTTTCGGGGCCGATGAAACAAGGCGAGCCATCGAGGTGATTTTGAAAATGCACGCCCTCCTCGGTGATTTTCCGCAGCTTCGCGAGGGAGAAAACCTGAAACCCGCCGCTATCCGTAAGGATCGGGCCATTCCAGTTCATAAAAGAATGCAGCCCGCCCATGGTGCGCATCACGTCCAGGCCCGGGCGGACGAAAAGATGATAGGTGTTCCCGAGAATGATCTGCGCGTTGAGTTCCCGCAATTCCCGCGGGCTGACCGCCTTGACGGTCCCCTGCGTACCCACGGGCATGAAGATGGGCGTCTCGATCACGCCGTGGCGGGTGGTCAGCCGTCCGCGACGCGCTTTGCCCTGAGTGGAAAGGAGTTCAAACATAAAGAAAACGCGCACCCTACGCCGCTGGAGTGAAAACGCACGTAAAATCCCGAGTTAGAAGACGACCTCATCCGTCTTCGCCTTGAGCCAGCGCTCTGAAGCATGGGGCTGCATCGGCCCCTTTTTAAGGGAAAGCTGACTCTATAGATTCCCTTATCACAGTGTTAAATAATAATACTTATCTACGTTTCAAGAACCGTTGCCAAGGTGAAATCTTACAGTGAAAATTTAAAAATCAGGTGTTCATTAGCCACCTCAAAACCACTGAATCACCTGTGCATACGCATTTATACGCACATCAAAATCCTAAATGAAAAATCACCCCCCTCCGATAACACTGGGAGTAAACCTTAACCCAAGGAGTTGGCGGTATGATAAGTAGTATTTCCCGATCAGGATGGTGCGGCTGGCTGGCAGCAGTCGTCGTAGTTTTATTTATTCCTCATGGATTAGCCCAGAGCAGCGTCACCATTGGTGACCAAAGCTTTGAGGTGACCAGCAGTGTCGCGGCGACAGCCTCGATTACCACGAATCCGAAGACGGCCAGCAACGGCTATTGGACGGCCTCGTCTTATGCCCTGGTGCCTGCGGTGGGCGCGCCCACCGTGACGCTGGACAGCAGTTCCACCAGTGGCTTGAGCGGCTATAGCGGATCGAAGATTGCCTCGGTAAGCTTTGGCACGCTGGGGCTCGCCGGCACCGGCACGATCAGCCAGACGCTGGGCACGAATTTCACGCAGGGAAATACCTATACCCTCACCTTGAGCGTAGCCGCTTCAAGCCTGACCAGCCTGGCGTCGGACACCTTCATCAACCTGCAAGCCGACGGCACCACGGTGAGCAGCTACAACAGCGCCAATCTTGTGACGTTGTTGCAGACGGCCAATCAGTTTTACCAAATTTCCCTGACCTACACGGCGACTTCCGCCGATGCCGGCAAGGCGATCGGCCTCAGCTTTGGCACGGGCGCAGTCGTGAGCCTGGCGGGGACCACTTACTTTGACAACGTGCAGTTGATGGCAGTGCCAGAAACGGGAGTTCCCTTTCATCTGGCATGGTGTGCAGGATGGATGGTGTTGAGGAGGCGGCGGTGGATGTTGGGGCGGGCGGAGTAAGGAGAGGATGGCGGCAAGGCCCGCACCGGAACCTTTCGAGGCTCCGGTGCGGGCAGCCATTTTTAAGAGTAGTTCTGCATGGCGTTAAGATAAGGCCGATTACAGAGGGCATGGACGCGCAGGTAATGGAGAACTGTTAAACAAACTTCCGCCAGTAGTTTTAAACGAAGCATCACTTATTGGTCTGCCTTGCTGCCCTCCGATCACATCCCATCAAAAGTCTCGAACGGTGGTGAGCGATGCGTGGATTGTCGAGCGCCTGCACATGGGGCATCGTACCAATGTGAGCCGCGCCATCACCGCCTTTCGCGAAAACCAGTCTCGGATTCGAGAAATAAAGGAGCTTTTGCACGTATGCACGGACTTGTATCTTGGATTTGACCAGAGCTTAAGGCTTGCTTTGAGCTCTTGGTTGAGCCGGGAGGTATGCAGCCTCCCGGCTCATCAAGTCGCCCTTTGGAGCA
>Ga0157376_10000604_pt1 | contig 23219 bp, 14 predicted proteins | sample M45metaG_FD_121801 | JGI IMG/M metagenome (GOLD analysis project Ga0157376, IMG submission 121801) | Miscanthus rhizosphere microbial communities from Kellogg Biological Station, Michigan, USA - M4-5 metaG | ecosystem: Host-associated > Plants > Roots > Rhizosphere > Soil | place: USA: Michigan...
CGATCCGACCGATCCCAAAACGCCCTTCGGAGATTTGCGGGGCGACCTGCAAGCAAACTACGGACTGTTGGTTACTCCAGACGGCGGCGAACTGCTGGCCATGCCGCAATTACCGACAATCCGAAACGGCCTAACGAGGAACGGCAAATTCTTGCTGGACGCGCAGGGAACCCTCAAGGCGGACATTAGTGAAACCCGAAAGGGCGATCACGCAACCTATGAGCGCTACGCTCAAATCTCCTTGCCGAGCAGCAAGGATCGGGTGAAGCGTATCGAGCAGGAAGTTGCACACTCGATAGGAATGTTCGAGGTCACCAGCGCATCTATGACGGCTTTGGACGCAACGGAAGTGCCGTTTGGATATTCCTATTCGTTTGTGGCGCCCTCGTATGCCAAGCAGGCGGGAGATCTGTTGGTAGTTCGACCGCGGGTAATGGGAATCGAATCCAGTGATCTACTGGAGACGAAAGAGCCGCGAAGATTTCCGGTGATTTTTGAAGGGCCTGAGAAAAATACCGACACTTTTGAAATTACCTTGCCCGGCGGATATGCGGTTGACGATCTGCCGCCCGCGGTGGATATGGACTACAGCTTTGCCAGCTACCACAGTAAGACCGAGGCGTTCGGCAACAAACTGAAGTACACACGAGCGTTTGAGATCAAGGAATTGAGCGTACCGATGGAAAAGATGGACGATCTTAGGAAATTTTATAGAGTGATTGCCGGCGACGAGCGGAATACCGCGGTACTGAAGCCCTCCACGGCTGCTGTAGCGAAATAACGAAGCGCTTCCATTCAATGACTACTAGGCGGGTTACGGCTAGGCTTGTCTGTATGCGGCGGAGCGGCCAGATCGCGTTTCGCCTCTAGCCAAGCACGTACTGACCATACCGAGGTCGAGTCGCCGATCAGAAAACTGAGGAAGCAGAGCGCCAGTACGGAATGATCGAGTGAGGCTCCGAAGTATTGCCAGAGCGGTGCGCCGGCACCGGGGTAGTTTGAAGAAAACAGCAAAGTGAGCATGAAGAGGATGCCCAAGGTGCTCGCCAGGCGAACCCAAATTCCAAGAGCCAGCGAAATACCGATGGCCATTTCTCCGAACGCGACTAGAAACGCGATGGGCGTGGCGTGAGGCAGTACGAACCCGCGAAGTACCGGAACCATGAACGGATAGGTACTGCCATCGAGGAACCTGTTGATCCAGAATTGAAAACCACCGTGCAGCGTGAATTGCGTGCCGAAGACTTTGTACTGGCCGAAAATCAGAAAAAGAATTCCAACGGAGGTGCGCAAGAAGGCGAGGGCCTTGGCATTCGTCAACTGCGAATCGATTGAGAGTTTCATTTCTTGAAATGTAAATTTGATTTAGAGCGTTCAGAAAGCCGTGGCACGCGATCAGCCTAATTTAGAAAGACGATCGCGAACGAGATCGCTTAATGCCTTACCGTCGACGGTTTTGCCTTCGAGCGTAGTTTTTGCCGCTTTGACTACCGCACCCATCTGCTTGATGGAGTTGGCGCCGGTCTCAGCGATGCCTTTGTCGATCGCAGCGTTCATTTCTTCGGCGGAAGCGCCGGCTGGAAGGTATTCCTCGATGATTAAAGCTTCTTTCTTTTCTTTTTCGGCAAGCTCAGGGCGATTGCCTTTGGTGAACTGATCGATGGACTCTTTGCGCTGCTTTAAAATGGTTTGCAGCAGCTGGATGGACTCGGCGTCGTCGAGCTTGCGGATTTTTTCCACTTCCTTAAGCTGAATTGCGGCTTTCACCATGCGCAGCACGCTAAGCCGGAAGTCGTTTTTGGCTTTCATGGCCACGACAATGTCGGATTGAATTTTTTCGGCGAGAGTCATGGATATTTTCTCCTCGGCTACTATAACAGGAATTTATGGAGGCCAGCGTTTCCCCAAGTTTGACAGTGGTGGCTCGGCTCGGTAACTTTGATAGTTTCCGGTACGCGGAAAATCCGCGGTGTGGCGGCGGAATGGTGCGATTTGGATCGTTGGGAAAATATTTGCCAGGGCCAAAAGGGCTAAAGAGGACTCATGAAAGTCATTGTAGCGGACAAAATCAGCGAGCGCGGCGTGGAATTGTTGAAGAAATCCGGGCTGAACACCGTGCTGACCACCAAAGAGACGATTGGAGCGGAATTGGCCGATGCGGACGCGCTAATTGTGAGAAGCGCGACGCGCGTGACACCAGAGCTGCTGGACAAGGCACCGAAATTGCGTGCGGTGGGGCGCGCGGGCGTGGGAGTGGACAATATTGATCTGCCGGAAGCGACCAAGCGGGGAGTACTGGTGATGAGCACCCCGGGCGGAAATGCGGTCAGCGTGGCAGAGCATACGTTCGCGCTGATGCTGGCTCTGGCGCGGCAAGTGCCGAAGGTGGATGCGGCGTTGCGCGAAGGCCGCTGGGAAAAGTCGTCGAGCGGGACGGAAATTCGCGGAAAGACGCTGGGGTTGATTGGCATGGGAAGGATCGGCGGGGAAGTGGCGCGCCGCGCGGAAGCGTTTGATATGAAGGTGATTGCCTACGATCCGTACATCAGCGAAGCGGTCGCGAAGGAACTGCAGGTGGAGCTGGTGACTTTGGAACGGCTACTTTCGGAAAGCGATTTTATTTCGATGCATACTGCGCTGAGCCCGGCGACGCAGAAGATGATCAATGCTACGTCGATTGAAAAGATGAAGAAGACGGCTCGAATTGTGAATGCGGCGCGTGGAGAATTGATCGACGAAGCAGCGCTGGCGGAGGCTTTAAAGAGCGGCCGATTGGCGGGAGCGGCTTTGGACGTTTTTGTGGAAGAGCCGCCGAAGAATTCGCCGCTGGTCGGGCTGCCGAATGTGATTTGCACGCCGCATATTGCTGGGTCGACTGCTGAAGCTCAAGAAGAAGTTGGGACGCAGGTGGCGGTGCAGATTCGCGACTACCTGACGGACGGAATTATTCGGAATGCGGTGAACCTGCCAGCGCTTTCGGCTGATCAGTATCGTCGTGTCCGTCCGTATCTGGAATTGGCGGAGCGGCTGGGCTCGTTGGTCTCTCAGGCTACGTCATTTCGGCCGGAGCGAATTCGCATCCGCTACGCTGGAGAAGTGGCCGAAGTTGGAACACATCTTTTGCGAAGCGCAGTGCTTGCGGGCGTATTGAATGCGGTGCTGGATGAGAAAGTGAACGTGGTAAATGCCCCAGCGATGGCGGCTGCACGCGGTCTAACGGTAGAGGAAGAGACAAGGAAGCGCGAGCACGGTTTCCCGAATACGCTTGAAGTGTCGGCTTCGTCCAAGAAGTCCGGCAATGACGGATTTTCGGCAGAGGGAACGGTGCTATTTGACGGTTCGCCGCGGGTATTGGCTATTGATGGGATTTCGCTGGAATCGCAGCTGGAAGGGACGATTCTATTCCTGCGAAATCATGACGAACCAGGAGTGATCGGGCAGGTTGGCAATACGTTGGGACGACTTGGAGTGAATATCGCGACTTTTGCGCTTGGAAGACGAGAGGCGACGCGGGGAGCGGAAGCAGTGTCGCTGGTTCGGGTCGACGGAGCGGTGCAGGACTCCATCGTGGGCGAGTTTAGCCAGATCAAGGCCATCACCGAAGCGCGCCTGCTGAGATTCAATGAATGGGCTGCCAAATAGGGAATGCCGTCAAGTTAGAGCTCAATTGAAAATAACTTAGATTAATTTATCCTAAGTATTCGGAACTTAAGTTGACTCACTCGCTCTGGCCATTCTAAAACTCGACCAATTGCGAAACTGCGGAATAGGGTCGGTTGCGCGGAACAAGTGTAGCCAGAATCCCGCCCGGCAGTGCGAGTAGCTATCGGAACACGCTTCCAGCTCGCGATAAATGCTAACAAAAACCAAAACGAAGTAAGGTGCGGAAAAGGAGCAGTTCATGCAGCGGCAGATTAAAGGCCTGATCGGCCTTTCGATCGTTCTGGTGTTGGTGTGTCTGGTATTTGGATACTCAGCAAGAGCTCAGACAGGTACGACCTCATTAAGAGGAACGATTCTGGACAAGACTGGTGCGGCGGTAGCCGGAGCTAGAGTGACGCTGTCGAATTCTGAACAGGGATTCGAACGGACGGTCAGCAGTTCGGAGACCGGGGCCTATGAATTTGTCGGGCTGACGCCCGGATTGTATTCGCTGCGAGTGGAGAAAGAGAATTTTCAGAAATTCGAGCTGAACAAGGTGCAATTGCTCGTCAATACTCCGGCTACGCAAACCATAACTCTGCAGCTAGGTTCTTCGACTCAGACGGTGGAAGTTTCGGCGATAACCGAGACACTGAACACGACGGATGCGTCGATCGGAACAGCATTTAACGAAAATCAGATCAAGCAGCTGCCACTGGAAGGGAGGAACGTCCCGGAATTGCTTTCATTGCAAGCCGGTGTGGTCTACACCGGGAACCGAAGTGATATCAATAAAGATGCCGACACACGAAGCGGCGCAGTAAACGGAGCGCGCAGCGACCAAAGCAATCTGACATTGGATGGGGTGGACGTAAACGACCAGGTGAACGGGTATGCGTTTACCTCAGTGTTGCCGGTGTCGGTTGATTCCGTACAGGAATTTCGCGTGACCACAAGCAGTTACAACGCCGACCAGGGCCGGTCATCCGGCGCGCAAGTGTCGCTGGTCACAAAAAGCGGCACGAATAGTCTGCATGGATCGCTGTATGAATATCATCGGAATACGCTGACCAGCGCGAACGATTATTTCGTGAAAAACGCTGAGCTACAGAGCGGCGAGCCTAACGTCGCACCAAAGTTGATCCGCAATATTTTTGGGGCCTCGCTGGGAGGTCCGATCAAAAAAGACCGGCTGTTTTTCTTCGCGAATTACGAAGGTTACCGGCAGGCCGAAGAAGCTTCAGAACAAAGAATCGTGCCTAGCGACACGCTGCGGCAAGGCATCGTGATTTACCAATGCGCAGTTGCAGCGCAATGTCCGGGAGGAACCATTTCCGGGACGAGTTTTACCACCCCTGCGGGTTACGCGGCGCTTACTCCGGCGAATCTGACGGCGTTGGACCCACTGCATATCGGACCAAACCAGGTGGTACAGAATTACTTCAACAGTTTTCCGGAGCCTAACGATTTGACACTGGGCGATCAACACAACTTTGTGGGGTACCGTTTCCGAGGTCCGATTCCCACCACCAATAATTGGTATATCGCGAGGGTCGACTACAAGCTCACCAGCAACGGCAATCATTCGCTGTTCTGGCGCGGGGCGCTACGAAATGACGTACATTCCACGGCGCCCTATTTTCTTGGACAGAGTCCATTGCAATCAAACGTTGATTACAGCAAAGGGTTCACGGTCGGTTATACGGCTACGATCCGGTCGAATCTACTGAACAACTTTCGCTGGGGATATACACGACAAAGTGTTGGAGTACTGGGGAACAACGACACCGATCCGTTCATTTATTTCCGCGGCTTGAACGACAATAGTACGCCGGCAAACTCCTCACAGGCGGTCACCCGCAGTTTCAACTACCAGACTCCCGTGAACAATTTTGTGGATGATTTGTCGTGGATTCGCGGCCGCCACACTCTGCAGTTCGGAACCAACGTGCGGTTCATTCGCAATCCCAGAAAGAATTTCCTTTCGTCGTTCAGCGACTCGGTTACGAATTCTTCGGGATTAGACACGGCGGGCTTGGCCAACAAGGCGAGCCCGCTGGATCCGGGATCCAATGGATTTCCGGCAGTGGCCAAGCCCTTCAACAATTCTTACGACTATCCGACCATGGCGTTGATGGGGATCCTCAGCCAGCTTGATGCAAATTATAATTACGACAAGCAAGGGAACGCGTTGCCGCTGAACTCACCTGTGACTCGGCATTGGGGGGCGGATGAATATGAGTTTTACGCCCAAGACGTATTCAAGGCCAAACCCAACCTGACCTTAACTTTCGGTTTGCGCTATTCGCTGTTCTCGCCTCCGTGGGAAACGACCGGAACACAGGTAGCCCCCAATATAGGATTGGGCGACTGGTTCGGGCAGCGTGGTAGCGACATGACACAGGGAGTCGGTTCCAATCAGGATCCGGTGATTTCTATGGATTTGGCGGGACCGGCCAATGGCAAGCCGGGGTTTTACAACTGGGACTACAAAAATCTGGGTCCCAGGGTAGCATTTGCCTATGCACCGAATTCTTCTTCGGGCCTGATGGGGGCGCTTTTCGGCACCAACAAAACCTCGATTCGGGGAGGTTTCGGGATGGTGTACGACCGGGTTGGCGCTGGCCTGCTTAGCACGTTCGATCAGTTTGGCTCCTTCGGGCTATCCACACAATTGACAAATACGACCGCTCCGTCGGTTTCCACTGCGCCGCGCGTAACTGGATTAAACGATCTCCCTACCTCGAGCCCGCTGTTCCCGACCGCGCCTCCGGGAGGGTTCCCATTCACTCCGCCGGATCAACAAGGCGGCCTAGCAATCAACTGGGGTTTGGACAGTTCAATTAAGACTCCGTACTCCTACACGGTGGACTTCTCGATAGGCCGCGAATTTGCGAAAGGCTTCAGCCTCGAAGTTTCTTACGTGGGTCGGTACTCGCATCGACTGCTGGTGCAAGAAGATTTGGCGATGCCGCTCGACCTGACAGATAAAGCTTCGGGAGTCACTTATTTTCAGGCTGCGCGACGCTTGTCAGAATTGGGAGCCGCAGGCACACCAACGTCGGCCGTGACACCCGGTCTGGTGGGTGCTACCGCTCCATATTGGCAGAACTTGTTGGCTCCCCTTGCGCCAGGCGACGCATATTCGCTTGCGTGCAGCGGGGGATCGACGACTAGCCCGTTGCAGGCTGTATATGATCTCTATAGCTGCAACGTTTTCAACGAAACCACCCCACTCTGGCAGTTGGACCAGGTCGGCTCCGACTTTTCCGGGAACGCTGGGATCGCGGGTGTATCTACGGACGCTTCGGGAAATCCGCAGCATTACTATCCAACTAAGCTTGGTCCGGCGGCGTTTTTCAACAAGCAGTTCAAGTCGCTATATGCGTGGCGGTCGAACGGGAGCGCCAACTACAATGCATTGCAAGTAGCTCTGCACAAGCGCATGGCAAAGGGGCTTCAATTTGACCTTAACTATACGTATTCGAAATCCATAGACTTGATGTCCGATGCCGAACGAATCACGGAGTGGGGCGGCCTGAATGGCCAAGTCATTAACTCCTGGGACCCAAATGCACGGCGCGCGGTCTCCGACTTTGACTTGCCCCATCAAGTGAATGCCAACTGGGTGCTGGAGCTGCCATTTGGCAGAGGCCGCACCTTTGCACACGATGTCGGCAGGCCACTGGACGCCGTAATTGGCGGTTGGCAATTGTCCGGCGTCGCGCGATGGACGAGTGGCTTCCCGGCTAGCGTGCTCAACGGGGGCACTTGGCCTACCAACTGGCAACTCGGTGGCGGAGCGGATCAAATTGGTCCGGTGCAGACGGGCACCACCGTCGATCCAGCGACCGGAACAATCAGCCTATTCAAGGATGCGCAAGGGCCGACAGGAATCGGAGCCTTTGGGCATGCTTTCCCGGGTGAAAGCGGAGGCAGGAATCAAATCCGCGGTCAGGGCTTCGCAGGATTGGACTTCGGGCTTTCAAAGCGTTGGATCATGCCGTGGAAGGAATCGCACAGCTTGCAGCTCCGCTGGGAAGTCTTCAACGTGCCCAACCTACACCGGTTCGATGTACAGAGCGCGAACCTGAACATCGATTCTGGCCCCGCATTTGGGCTCTACACCGGTCTGCTCACCAACCCGCGCGTAATGCAGTTCGCATTGCGGTACGAGTTCTAAGAACTCGAACCACACCAGACAACAAAAGCCCGCCGGGGACAGTAAGCCGGTGGGCTTTTTCTTTTTGCATGGAGCCATAGAGTTCAAGCTGGGGTGCCTGACATTCCGAAGGCTAGGTGCATGCAATAGGGCTGAAGGCCTGCTGAACGACCGGAGCGTCTATGTCAGTGGAGTCCAAATTAGTGGGGTCTAAATTTGTCGTAAGATTGTAAATCGCAAGCTTCTTCTTGACACGTTGGGTCAATCTGTCCTAAAACACTGGCAATTAATAATGACGACTGAAGTGGGATAGGTCGCTGGGAGGGGGACCGTCTCGTAACCCCTATCTAAATGCGTCCGGCGAGGCCCCGTTCGCATCCTGCTCAGTCCGTTCAACACCCATTTAATCGCGTTGTCCGGAACACGTATTTTGGTGCTCGAACGGAGGAAATGATGATTCGCAGGTCCAGGTCCATTCAAAATGGAGTACCAAGCGGTCTGTCCATAAGTTGGTTCGCAATATTTGAAAAGTTCAGTCTCATCATCTGCTTTTTACTCTTCGCAGTCTCCACGCAGGGCCAAACCGGAACTTCTGGCATCACGGGCGTGGTCAGTGATCCGCAGGGGCGGGCCGTTGCGGGTGCCAAGATAACTCTTACAAACATAGGAACAAATGCCGCACGAGAGACGGTTTCGACGGACTCAGGTTCTTACACATTCGATTTGTTACCGCCTGCGGAATACCGCATTGAGGTTGAAGCGGCTGGCTTTCGCAAGTCGGTGATTGAGCACGCCAAGGCGCTCATCGGCAAGCAAACAGAAATCAATATTCGCCTAGACGTAGGTACTGTTAGCCAGACCGTGGAAGTTTCGATCAGCTCGTCAAATTCTCAGATCAACACGCAGGATGCTTCGCTTGGCAACGTGCTGGAAAACAGTCAGATCAGCCAGCTGCCGCTAGAAGGCCGCAATCTCGTCGATTTGTTGAGTTTGCAGCCGGGCTCCACCCGCGAAGGCTACGTGACGGGTTCGCGAGCCGACCAGTCAAACGTAACTCTGGATGGCGTTGATATCAACAACCAACAGTCCGGCAACGCCGCCATGGCAGGAACGGGACCAGGCGGCCAAGTCCTGGTGATTGGTGCGTTGGACACAGACAGGGGCAACATTACCAGCGGCCCAGTACTCCGTCTGAACACCGAGGCAGTTGAAGAATTCCGGGTGACTACGGCTAATGGAAATGCGAACCAAGGCCGTTCGTCTGGCGCGCAGGTAAACCTCCTAACGAAATCAGGATCGAATTCCTTGCACGGTGCGGCGTTCGAGTTCTATCGCGGCACGCCATTTGAGGCCAACAACTGGTTTAGCAACGCTTCCGAAGTTCCTCGCACGCCGTTGGTTCGCAACACGTTTGGCGGCGCGCTGGGCGGGCCAATAGTAAAGGACAAGTTGTTCTTCTTTTATAGCTATGAAGGCCGGCGCGATGCCACAGCAGTGGGCGTCACCGAGGTTGTTCCCTTGCCGACTTTGGGCGAAGGCAAAATCAACTATTCCTACTGCACGGATCCAGCTTGTAACAATACGGCCGTGGCGCAGTTAAGTTTGGCACAGAATCAGGAGGCTTTTCAGGCGGCCGGAATTAATCAGGCGGCTCTGGACGCCCTGGCTACCGCCGCCGCCAAATATCCTGCGAATGACTCGACGCAAGGGGATGGACTGAACACCGGCGGCTTCCGCTTTAATGCTCCGACGCCCGTCCGGCTGAACTCGCACGTCCTGAAGCTGGACTACACTCTAACCAGCAAGCAGAGCATTTTCCTTCGGATGAACTTGATCAGTGACAGTCAAGCGCTGGCGCAGGCTTACCCTGACACCATAACGCCTCAGGTGTGGAGTCACCCACGAGGCATCGCTGCAGGTCACACCTGGACCATCGGAAACAACTGGGTCAACAGTTTCCGATACGGCTTCACTCGACAGGCGTTTACACAAGGTGGAGACAGTACCGGAAACGACATCGCTTTTCGTTTTGTGTTTTTCCCCAACAACCAGACGCACACACTGGAACGCGTCACGCCGGTCCACAACATTACGGACGATGTTTCTTGGATTCATGGCAACCACACTTTCCAGTTCGGGTTAAATTTCCGCAAGATAAATAATGAGCGAGTAACTTTTCAGAACGCGTTTGACAACGCCATCACCAATCCTTCCTTCTACCAAGGCGCTGGCGAACATATTTCCGATACTTTCCAGCAGTATCTGGATGACAATAATCTGCCGGGAGCGGGCGGCAACCTAAATTCAATTAACGAAGTTCAAAATGCTGCTACCGCAATCATCGGAAGATTTTCGCAATATACCGCTAATTTCACATTTAGTAATGACACCGCTGGAACTTTATTCCCCACAGGAACTCCGACCACTCGAAATTTCGCTACCCAAGCCTATGAGGGATATTTCCAGGATTCTTGGCGCGTTCGCCCACATCTAACGCTCACCTTTGGGTTGCGTTACAGCCTCGAGAAGCCAGTGTATGAGACCCAGGGTTTCGAAGCCCAGCCGGAAGTTCCGCTTGGAACTTATTTTGAGCAGCGTTTGGCGGCAGCAGCGGCAGGCGGCAACTTTACCGATCCCATTATTATCAACAGATCAGGCCCGGTAAACGGCGGAAAGCCGATGTATGACTGGGACAAGAACAACTTCCAGCCTCGCGTTGCGGTGGCTTGGTCACCGAAGTATTCGAGCGGGTTGCTTCACTCATTGTTCGGTGATGCCGGCACATCGGTTCTTCGCGGTGGATTTGCGCTAACCAACGACTATTACGGCCAGGCGCTCGCGGTGGACTGGGACCTGAACAACACGCTCGGCTTCACACAAGCTTCGAACATCAATGCGAACACCTTCGATACGACGGGCGACCTTGGGCCGTTGTTTACCGGTTTTAATCAGGATATCCGGTCGCTGCCTCAGCTCACCGTACCTAGCAATCTGCAATTCCCCATACAGCAACCGAGCGACATCGGTGGGCGCATCGAGACGGGAGTCGATTCCAAACTACATGCTCCGAATGAGTATGTTTGGAATTTCACCTACGAACGCCAAATGCGGGCGGGTACAACACTGTCGGTATCGTATATCGGCCGCATGGCTCGCAGCCTTCTTGCTCGGCGAGACGCCGTCTCGTTCAACGATATACGCGATCCGATAAGCGGCATGGACTGGTATACCGCCGGAACAATTCTGGAGAAACAGCGGCAAAAGAACGTCAGTACGAGTCAAATCGCGTCCATTCCGTTCTTCGACAATCTTTTCCCGGCAAATTTGGTAGACCTCTTCAACAATGACCCGAACATCGATGCTGGCTTTCCTTCAACCTGGACACCTACGCAGGTGTTCTATGGAATGCAAAGCAGAGGAGGGGGCTCGCTACCGACTAACCCGTTTGCCTTCTTTGCTGGAAACGACTGGACAGATGCCCAGCTTGAGGCCGATTTTGCACTTTTCGATGCCGGCTTGCCGACTCGATTTGTACAGCCACAATATGGCGCGCTGTCTGCATGGAGTACAATTGGAAATTCCAACTACCATGGACTTGCTGTTTCAGTGAAGCAGCGGCTCAGCAATCTGACTCTGGATTTCAACTACACATTTTCCCATTCGTTGGACGACTCTTCCGGATTGCAGAATGAAACCAGCGCCTTCGGGAATAACAACAACGGCGGCGCATTTATCGTCAATCCCATCCGGCAGCGAGACAATTACGCCAGTTCTGATTTCGACATTCGGCATATCATCAATGTGTCCGGCGTCTGGCAGATGCCGTTCGGAACCGGCAAGCGTCTTTTTAATACCCAAAGCCGCCCGCTTAACGCCATAATCGGCGGTTGGCAACTCTCCAGCATTTATCGCTGGAATACAGGCTTGCCTTCGGGGTCGCCCTTCGATGATGCGCGCTGGGCAACCAACTGGAACGTCCAGGCTGCCGTGACGCCTACCAGCCCGATCCACACTTGCGTTGACCGATCCACAACCGGCGAACCGAAATTGTTTGGCGGCACCGGTTGTGACATCAAGGCAATTTACCAGAGCTTCCGAAATGCCTATCCCGGTGAAACCGGTCCACGGAATTACCTCCGGCTGCCGGGTTACATGAACGTCGATCTCGGACTCTCGAAATCGTTCGGCATGCCGTGGAGCGAGAAGCACCAACTGCAGATCCGTTGGGATGTTTTCAACGTGGCGAACCTGCAAAGATTCGGACTTGTTGATATTAGCCGCACCGGAATCGGTGTTGCCCGCGATCCCGCATTGCGCGGACTCAACCCGCCGTCCGGGTGGTCCAACTTGATCCAAATTCAGGGGAATCCTCGAGTATTCCAGGTTGGAGCGAGGTACTCGTTCTAATACAGCAACAATAATTCGCCAGGTAATCGATTAGGGCTGCTTGGCGGAGAAATCAGAATTGATTACGTCCCTGTCGGGCAAGAATGCTCCCCCGACAGGGACGCTTTTTTACTCCTCGGGTGATGTGCCGCGATTCCGCAATAAGAAACCTGCCCGAACTGGGGCGGCCATCTGGGGCGAAGATGTTAGGAGATGTTGGAAATCGAATTGCTCCGATCGATAGTGGTTGGCAAATATTCAAATACACTTACGCGCCCGCGAGTAATGGAGTTTGCGCTGCGGCACAGCTTCTAGTTCGACTCTTCATATGAGAATCGACGGAGGGTAAATTAATCTTGTTCTCCGGCATTCTTCTTCCCAACCCCGATTTGAGCTTAAACATTTATAAATTATCACTAATTTTCTGAGATTTATAATTTTGTAGACATACTCCACTTGACGAAGGGCGTCAAAATGGCGTAGAAAAACTTCATGGTGTAACTGTTGTTCTTGGTGACGTAGGCTACTTCAGGACGGTCCTCGTGCAACTGCTCCTTCGTTAATTCAGCGCCCCTTTTGATGGGGTGCCTGCCTACTCGGTCAAACGCCCAAGCCCAAAGAAAGTGTTTCGCAGTGGAAGCGTATTTTCTGGGGGGGGTCATGAAGAAGTCCCAATTCGTTCATTACGTAGTGGTGTGTCTTGTGGCAACACTTTTCGCGACGGCAGGTTTCGCGCAGAGCGGCGGAACTTCGTTGCGAGGCGTGGTTACCGACCCGAAGGGCGCGTCTGTACCAAATGCCACTATAACTCTTACCAGCGCGGCGATCGGCGTGACGCTAACGGCGCAAACCGACAAAGACGGCGCATACCAATTTCAGGAAGTGCGTCCGGCCACGTATTCGGTGACTGCGGAGGCTCCGGGATTTGCGACGTTCAAGCAAACCGATTTACAACTGCTCGTCGCAACGCCGGCAACCAATAATATTGTCATGCAGTTGGCAGGCGTGACGACGACGGTAGAGGTCGTGAGCGCGGCCCAGACCATTAACACGACCGATGCGACGATTGGCAACGCCTTCAATCAGGCGCAGATTTCCGGGTTGCCGTTCGAGGGCCGCGATCCGGCGGCAATTTTAAGTTTGCAACCGGGCGTGGTCACCGTAGCCGATCGTGATCAGGTGGATTTGAAGGGCGACAGCCGCGGCGGTTCCGTGAACGGCGGCCGTAGCGATCAAACCAACCTCACGCTCGACGGTATCGACAACAACGATCAAACGCTCGGCACTGCATTTGTTGGTGCTTTACGAACCACTTTGGATTCCATCGAAGAGTTTCGTGTAACCACCACCAACTCCGGCGCAGATCAGGGACGCTCGTCTGGCGCGCAAGTCCAGTTGCAGACCAAGAGCGGGACCAATGAATTTCATGGCACGGCGTACGAATACCATCGCCCGACGAACACGGTCGCCAACGACTATTTCAACAAGCACGCGCAGTTGACTTCCGGTGAACCAAACAAGCCGGCGCACCTGTTGCGTAATACCTTCGGCGGAAGTTTTGGCGGACCCATCAAGAAAGATCGACTGTACTTTTTCCTGGCTTACGAGGGCCAACGCACCCGCGAAAATACGCAGCAACTGCGCCAGGTTCCGAGCCAGACGCTCCGTGAAGGGATCCTGATGTACCAATGCGTTGATCCGTCTACCTGTCCGGGTGGAACACAGCAAGTGCAGGGAGTAGACGCGCAATTTCAACCCCAGACTTTTAGCGTAAACGTTCCGCAAGGATTCCAGGCTTTGGGCGCTCCGCAAATTGCAAGCATGGATCCGAACTGCGCCGCAAATGGCGTTTGCCCTTGGGGGCCCGGCGTAAATCCAAATGTGATCGCCACGCTGAACCAATATCCTTTGCCGAACACCAATCAAGGCGCGAACAGCGACGGCGTGAACTACCAGGGATTTACGTTCTCCTCTCCCGCGCCGAACAAACTCGATACTTACGTTGCGAAATTTGATTACAACATTACGCAGAGCGGGACGCAGCGAATTTTTGCGCGGTTGGGACTGCAGAACGACAACAAAGCCCTTGGAGAATGGTTTCCCGGCCAAGCCCCGCAAGAAGTCGATACCAACAACTCCAAGGGAATATTGGGTGGGTACATTTGGGTCATTAGCCCGACCAAAGTGAACAGCATTCACTACGGCTACATTCGTCAGGGCGTTGGACAAAATGGTGCGTCAACCGACCCGTTTGTTCGTTTGCGCGGTTTGGATACGCCAATCGCTCGAACTCGGACCACCAGCGTCATCGTGCCGGTGCATAACATCACCGATGATTTCAGCTGGACCCGCGGAAGGCACACACTGCAATTCGGCGGGAACTATCGTTTGGTCACGAATTTCCGTAACTCTGATAACAATTCCTTCAGCGAAGGTTTGACCAACAGCGCGTTCTTGCCCGCGGGAGGAATCGCCAATCAAGGCGGTACGCTCGATCCGGGCGCCAACGGGTTTCCGAGCGTTTCTGACGGTTTCGCAAACTCTTACGACTTCGCCGCCATGGCGCTAGTCGGCTCGGTCAGCGAGCTCGACACCACCTACGTGCAGAACAAGAGCGGCCAGTTCCAGACGCCAGGTTCGTTTGTCGGCCGGCATTTCCGTGACAATGAACTGGAATTTTACGCGCAGGATGCCTGGCGCGTTAAACCTAATCTGACCTTTACTTATGGCCTGCGGTACTCACTCTTACAGCCGCCCTACGAAACAGACGGCAACCAAGTGAATCCGAGCATCAGCTTGCACGATTTCTTTGATACTCGGATGAAAGATATGGTCGAGGGAATTTCCTTCAACCCACTGTTCACCATGGATCTATCCGGCCCGGCCAACGGCAAGCCCGGTTATTGGGCGTGGGACTACAAGAATATTGCCCCGCGCATTTCCATGGCATATTCACCCGGCTACAAAGACGGCTTGTTTGGAAGCCTTTTCGGCGGTCCTGGCAAGACGTCAATTCGGTGGGGCGCCGGCATGTATTACGACCATTTCGGCCAAGGAACCATCAACACTTACGACCGGCAAGGTTCGTTCGGATTCATTTCGACGAGCACGTTTCCGCCGGGATTCGTTGATCTTGACACCGCACCTCGATACACCGGACTGCACGATCTCCCGCCAGCGATGATCGTGCCGCCCCCGACGCCGGGTTTCCCGTCGATGCCGCCATCCGATCCAAGTTCCGGAGGCTTTGCAATCTATTGGGGGCTCGATGACAAGATGAAGACCCCCTATTCGTATGCCTTCGATTTTTCGATTACGCGCGAACTCAAGTCCGGCTTTACATTTGAGGTAGCCTATGTCAGCAGACTTGGTCGCCGGTTGCTGCAGGAAAAAGATTTGGCGCAACCGCTAAATCTTGTTGATCCCAAGAGTGGGGTCAGCTATTTTCAGGCGGTCACGGCGCTAGCCAAGATTTATCGGACCGGCGTCACTACTAACAACTTCAACCCGGCGAGTCTTCCAGCCAACATTCAGCAATATTGGACAGACATGCTTCAGCCTTTGCAGCCGGGCGGAGCGTATCAACTGGGTGTCGGGTTAGGCGCAACCCAAGCTGGTTGCAGAACTCCTGGACAGCTGATTGCTTCGACGACCAATCCAATTGTTGCCGCCTATGATCTCTTCTGCGTAGGCAGTACCAATGAAACGACTCCACTCTCAACCTGGGATCTTTTTGGAGTACCCGACGCAAACAACCCGGCGGTGTCTTACTTCCCGATGAATGGGCCAAATTCGTTCTTTCAGGCACAAGACGCTTCGCTCTTCACCTGGACGTCTTCTGGTCGCAGCAACTACAACGCGCTGCAGTTGATGTTGCGGCACCGCCAGACTCACGGACTGACCTGGGATTTCAACTATAGCTATTCGAAGTCCATTGACATGAGCTCGGACGCAGAACGCGTTTCGCTGTTTGAAGGAAGTTTCTTCGGCACCGGTGAAATCTACAATCCTTTCGATCCCGGATTGTTCCGCGCGGTCTCCGACTACGACATGACTCATCAGATCAACACCAACTGGGTCTACGAACTTCCATTCGGCCGCAAGCAAAAATGGGGCAGCGGATGGAACCGCGGCCTCGATGCAATCGCCGGCGGCTGGAGCTTGTCGGGGCTTGCCAAATGGACGAGTGGTTTGCCATTCGGTGTTCAGAACGGTTTGGTCTTTCCGACCAACTGGGAGTTGAACGGTTTTGCGAACCTTGTCGGACCAAAGCCAAAGACCGGGACTTTCACCGATGCCGACGGCGACGTCAACATGTTTCAGAACAAAGACACCGCGATTTCTGCGTTTGACTTTCCATTTCCGGGCGAAGTAGGACAGCGCAACAATCTGCGAGGGCCCGGTTACTTCGGAATCGACATGTCACTCAACAAGAGCTGGAACTTCACGGAACGCCAAAGGTTAGCGTTCAACTGGAGCGTTTACAATATCACCAATTCCGTGCGGTTCGACGCGTTCAGCGTGCTGCCCGAAATTGACGTTAGCGGCGGATTCGGAAAGTATTCCCAGACGCTCACTCGCCCGCGGGTGATGGAGTTCGCGCTTCGCTATAGCTTCTAACTCGGCAGTTAAACTCGAAACGCCGCCAAGCCGAATTCAAACTTGGCGGCGCTCTCTTGTAAAGCAGTAATCCTTGCTGGAGCGAGTAAAGTCGAAACCGCCTTGTGGCCGCGGCGGGCAAGGCTATGTTATTCTAAGTATCCCTACAGTGAATTCCCTTGGAATTTGCTGCCTTTGTCGGGGCGTAGCGCAGCCTGGCTAGCGCGCCTGGTTCGGGACCAGGAGGTCGAAGGTTCAAATCCTTTCGCCCCGACCACTTCCCATGGTTTACGCCACGTTTTTATTTAAGTCTTCATTTCATTTTGTGGATCAACGTGGACCAACTGAAAGCCAAGGCCGACTCGTTCAGCCCAAACAAGTTGCCGCCTTCCGGTTCGGAATTCGGCCTCTCCCGCTGGTGCGTGGGATGTGCCTGCCTACCTTCGTTTCAAGGCTGTACGATACCCTGGCGTACCGCGTAGCGCACCAAGCTTGCGATCTCGTGAATACCCAGCTTGCGCATGAGTCTCGTGCGGTGAGATTCGGCTGTTTTCACACTGATGCCGAGTAAAGTTGCGACGTCTTTAGTGGATTTCCCCTCAGCGATCAACTGAAGAACTTGTCTCTCTCGCAGCGTTAGCGGATTCTTGGATTTCTCCGATTTGGAGTGATACGCCTCCATGACGGCGCGAGATACACCGGGGCTCAAATAAACCTGGCCGCGCGAAACTTGACGGATGGCCAGTAGCAAATCGCTGGCGACCTGGCTCTTCAGCACGTACCCCTTCACGCCTGCGTCCAGCGCTTCTGAGATGTACTGACCTTCGTCATGTTGTGTAAGGAGAATGGTCTTGGTCTTTGGAGAAGATCGGCTCATTTCCCGTGCGGCATTCAATCCATTCAATATGGGCATGCTGATATCCATTATGGCGATATCCGGCCGAAACAACTCCGTAAGACGAAGAGCCTCTTGCCCATCGGAGGCTTCTCCAACGACTTGAAATCCTTCGCGCTCGAGTAGGGACATCAGGCCCTGGCGCACTAGGACATGGTCGTCAGCGAGCACGATGCGGACTGGCATTCGAAGCCTCCGTCGGAAGGCGGATCAAGATTTTTGTTCCCCGTCCGGGTTCCGAATCTACCGAGAGCGTCCCTCCAATCGCGTTCAAGCGTTCCTGCATGCCGATGAGGCCCAGGCCTCTGCGCTTGTAATCCGTCTCGACTGCCCTGACATCAAAACCCACGCCATCGTCTTCGATGGAGCAACAGAATATGCGATTTTTTCGGCCGATCCGAACCCATACTTGGCTTGCCTTCGAATGTTTCGCCGCGTTGGTCAGCGCTTCCTGAACGATGCGATAGAGGGCTATTTCAGTAGGACCAGGCAGCCTGCCCGCAATTGTCGTTTTGATCTGAATGCTGAGATTGGCGCGCTTTGAGATTCCTTCCGCCAAGAAACGGATCGCCGGAATCCAGCCAAGGTCATCCAAGACTGTTGGCCGAAGTTCATGGGAATACCGCCGCAACTGCTTTTCAACCTGATTGAGCAATTCTTCAATTTGTCCAACCTGCTTCTTTTGACATTCCGGCAATTCGCGCGCGACGTCTGCGAGCGCAAGGTGTACGGCCACCAGAAGCTGCCCCGCCTCGTCGTGCACGGCATAGGCGATGCGCTTGATTTCTTCCTCCAGGGTCTCGTTGAGTTGCCGCAGAGCCGCGATCGCATCTTGTACTCCGCGGTGCGCCATTTCATAAGGGGAGAGGGTCTCCGCTACGAAATCGGCAGCGGCTGCCAGCAATTCTTGTTGGCTCGCCGCTCCCCGTGTATCGGCCAGCATCGCCTGGAGAGCCTGATGATGCAGGGAAGCGATTTCCATGAGGCTCTTTTTCTCGGTAATGGCGCGCCGCCCAAGCTCATAGGCGCGGCCCAATGCGGCTTCGCCGCCACGCTGGGCGTATTCAGCAAACGCCAAACGATATTCTTCTTCAAAAGTTGGTGGCGACTTCGTCTTCCGTTTGGTTGCCGTCTTCACGCACGAACTCCTGTTAGCCGTACCACCAAAACGAGCGCGTCATCATTCCCGCGACAATGCTGTCTCAAGATCTTGTCCGCGGTTCGTTGCGGAGGCTCCAGGGCGGAAAGACCTTCGGCAAATTCGCTTCGAACCCCATCCGTAACAAAAACCAGAGTATCCCCCTTCGCAATCGGAAGCACAGCGGCTTGCAGGGCAGGCAGTTGCGAGCCCACGACACCGGCGCGCAACAGCAGCACCTCCTGTGCGCTTCCCTTCTGGGCACCAGCGCGCTTCAAAACTCCCTGAACATTTCCAACACCCAGCCAAGTCATCATGCCATGCTCCGGGTCAAGAGAGGCAAGGCTCAGTACCACCCCGCGCGTCGAGCGGAGTCCTTCGTGACAGCGCTGTACCAGAGAAATGACCGGTTCTTCCGCACCCGCTTTGAGAATGGAAACCGCCGCCTCCGCGGCGTTGGCTGCTTCCTCGCCATGCCCAATTCCGTCCAGCGCCGCGACCAGAATTCCAGTCTGGTTACCGCAAACCAGATGGTGATCGCCCGACTCAACCTGGCCCGGGAGAACAAATTTTGCCACGCCATACTCCACCAGCGGCACGTCTATTGTTTCCACTTTTTCACCGTCACGATCGTCCCCCGGCCCGTTTTGGAGGCAATTTCAAATTCATCCATCAGTCGGCGCACTCCTGGCAGTCCGAGGCCAAGGCTTCCTGATGTCGAGAAACCATCTCGCATGGCTTGACGAATGTCCTGAATTCCCGGGCCGCTATCGGAAGCGATGATCGAGATGCCCTGGCGGATCGAGGAATGGACTATTTTCAGGGTGATTTCGCCTCTGCGGGCATAGGACACAATGTTGCGCGCAAGTTCGGAAATGGAAGTGGCGATGAGTGTGGCGTCTCCTGTGGAAAAACCAAGTTCGATTGCGAGAGCCCGGCCTCTCTGACGGGCTGTCACGATATCTTGGTCCGAGTTGATGGTCACCCGGATTTCTCCAGCCCTCACTGTGTGTCTCTCTCAGTCTATGTTCTTGAATTTTTGAATCAAGTAAGCAAGACCTTCCTCTAGGTCCAGCGCCGTCGCAACGCCTTCCAATGTCAGCCCCAGCTGAACCATGGCAAAAGCCACTTCGGGCTGAATTCCTACGATAACCGTTTCCGCACCGCGAAGCCGAATCATGAGTGCGATCTCACGCAACGTCCGTGAGGCGAACGAGTCCATCACGTCCATCGCGGTAACATCGACGATAACCGCACGGGAGCGAAATTTAACAACTTGCTGAACTAAACCCATGCGCAGTTGGTTGAGGTCCGCATCCGAGAGAGCGGCCTGAAAGGTTGCGATGAGGAACGCTCCTTGCTTGAGAATCGGGACTTCCACTGTGGCCCATCCTCCGTTTTGCCTAGCGTGGCTCGGCTAGCGGCACCACTTTGTATCCCAACAGTCTTTCGGCCTGCTCGATGCCGCCTTGCAGGTCGCCCACGGTGTTCATCTTGCCAAGATCGACGCCGATCGTCACCAAGGTTTGGGCAATCTCCGGCGAAAGGCCCGTGACGATGACCGTCGCGCCAAGTAGCCGCGAAGCTTCCACCGTTTGCACCAAGTGGTTCGCAACCGTCACGTCCATGGCCGCCACACCAGTGATATCGATCACGATAACTTTCGCGCGGTTGGTGCGGATTCCCCGCAGGAGTTGTTCCGTCAACTGCCGGGCGCGATGCGGATCGATCACGCCGATGATGGGCAGAATCAGCAAGCGCTCGCGAACCTGTAGTACCGGCGTGGAGAGTTCGCGGATCGCTTCCTGTTGCTGACGGATGACGCGCTCGCGCTCCTGCACGAAACCAACGGCCACGGTGTTCGCGATGCGGTTCGCGGCAGGCTCATACGCATCCAAGATGCGATTCAATTTCTTGAAATCGGTCTGGTACTTTGCGAACAGAGAGCGTGCCAAGACGTCACGCAGCAGCAGAACGATTCCAACGACTTCGTGCGTCTCGACCCCTCGCGGAATAATGCGTTCAGAAAGGTTGCGCGCATAAGCTTGCAGCGCTTCGAATGCTTCGGTTTCCAGAGCCTCCACGTAGCTGTCATACACCGAGGTTGCTTCCGCGAAGATCTCTTCTTTGGTCATCGCCGTAAGCAGGCGCGTCTCAGAGATGCGCACCACCCATTCCTCGCGTAGCTGTGTGCGGTTCTGACGAAGGTGCGCCACAAGTTCGCGAAGGAGCTCTGACGAGGCCTCACTCCGCACTAAACCCACTCCTGGATTGCTCCGTGCCCCAGAGTCCTTCGAAGTGCTCTCACGTTTGGACATGAATCGATTCTCCTTGCTCTGAACGGCATGCACCCGTATCGGCGACTGGTCTGGTTCCCCTGCAGATTCGAAACGAATACCATGACTTACCCGGCATCTCAAGCAGGCAAACCCCTGCGAACGGCATCAGGTGAAAACCTGAGTTGCCCGCTAAAGTATTGGCAGAGTTGAAGAACCGGTCTCTTCTCTAATCCTTTACTAAATGCCTAGTTATGGGAAGTACTACTGGAAATACCTGCTCCAAAACTGCAGCCTTTACCGGCTTGCCGATTTATCCAGGTTAGTGGAACCATGTGTTATCCAGTGAGGCGGCTGTTCGCACTTGCTGGCAGGAGGGTTGATGCCAATGCGCGAATTGCAGGCCGCCACGCAAGCGGAGGCCGCTCGCTTTAGGACGGGTTCGCCGAAGCAGACTTCCAACCGCAGGGTTCTTGCGATGATTCGAAGGAACGGCCCGGCGGAGGAGCGCCTTGAGAATATTCTGTCTTCCGCACTGCAAGTCGCAGACGACGAGCTTGGTCAGATTCTGCATGAAGTTGACCAGATTTCTAAATCGCTGAAGTTGGAAACCCCGGACGCCCAGACTCTGAGGGCCGCGGCCCACCCCGCAGTCTGGTGTGCCGTTAGGCAGGCTCTTTTGGACAGAGAGCTACGCCATTTGGCTCTCACCGATGAATTGACCTGCCTCTATAACCGACGCGGTTTTCTGGCTGCCGCGGCGCAGCAGCTCAAGCTGGCGAGCCGTAATGCCCAAAGCCTTTTACTGTTGTTTTGTGACCTTGACAACCTGAAGAAGATCAATGATTCCTATGGGCACCGGGAGGGAGATCTGGCACTAATTCGCACAGCAGACGCTCTGGAACAGGCATTTCGAGATTCCGATATTCTGGCTCGCCTCGGCGGGGATGAATTTGCCGTATTGGCGACGGAAGCGACCAGCCAGGCCCATGAAGTCCTCCTCCGCCGATTGGAAAAGAATCTCAAAAAGTCGAACGCCAATGAATCTCGTTACGAGCTATCGCTCAGTGTCGGTGTAGCGAGGTTTGATCCGAAGCGTGCCATCTCGCTCGGTGAACTTATCGCGCAAGCCGACGAAGCCATGTATGAACAAAAACGAAACCGTCAGAAATCTTGCAATGGCAACAACTGAACGGCAAGGCCCAGCCCGGGCTCCCGAAAAAGATAGTTCTGAAAAAAGTGCTGATACTATGACTCTAGATGGAAGAATCGAGAAGCGCGTCCCGATGGCGGTGCCAGTTGACCTTGTGATCGCGGAAGAGATGCTCGTTGCCGAAAGGGTGGTAACGGTCAACGTAAGTCCACACGGCGCTCGCGTGGTAACCAAGCGGCGTTGGCGGGCTGAAGAGCAGCCGTGGCTAGCTTCATTGACAAGCTATTTTCGACTGCAGGGGAGCGTGGTCTACTGTCAGCCCCTGACGAACGGGGATTTCTGTGTGGGACTAAAATTTCGGGCCAGCTTCATAGACTGGGGCAATAGGCTGTGGGGGTAGTGCCTGGCACAAACCTTCGCGGCGCCTTTGGAGCGAACATCCGCGGTTTGTGTACCATGTGGACCAACTGAGGGCAGGTTTTTGAGGCAGCGCGGGCCGTAAGTGCGACACCTGCAAGGCTTTAGAGTTTTCGACTCTCTGGTTCGGGACCAGGAGGTCGAAGGTTCAAATCCTTTCGCCCCGACCATTTTATTCCTGCAGAATCATGATGATAAGAGCCTCCGGCTCGTTCCCCAGTTGTGAGTGTTTCGTCATTGTGCCTAATTTTGTGCCCAGCCAGCCTTTCAACGGCATCAAGAACTGCCTGTTCCGAAGGGTGAACATAGCGAGTGGAGATTGCGACGGAACTGTGCCCTGCAATCCGCGCAAGAGTCCAAGCCGTGGAACGCCATTCGCGCTTTGTCATGCTGATCAAGGTAGCTAGCAGAGATACGGCGGAGGTTGTGGGGCATTGAGTAAACACGTTCGTAAACTTCCCGCTACCCTGCGGCGCTCGCTGACCTGGGACCGCGGACTGGAGATGGCCAAACACAAGGACTTTACGGTGGCCACGGAGGTGAAAGTCTAC
>Ga0157376_10000605_pt1 | contig 23209 bp, 17 predicted proteins | sample M45metaG_FD_121801 | JGI IMG/M metagenome (GOLD analysis project Ga0157376, IMG submission 121801) | Miscanthus rhizosphere microbial communities from Kellogg Biological Station, Michigan, USA - M4-5 metaG | ecosystem: Host-associated > Plants > Roots > Rhizosphere > Soil | place: USA: Michigan...
AATCAGCCGTGCCCCAGATGTCCGAGCCGGCGCCTTCGACCGTGAACATGTAGCAGCAGTTCTCAGGCTCGGCGTCGATTGCCGCGCTTCCCACGAGCCCGGTGTTCCCGATCTCGTCGGCCGAGAGCTCGGGCCACAGCAGGCTCAGGCCGCGGAAGTGTGCCGTCGCGGGAAGACCCTCGTGGTGGCTCGTGACGGCGATCCCCGCTTGAAATCTCGGCGCGCGCTCCAGCAACGCTTGCGGGGCGAGGTCGATCCAGTGGACCTTGTCTTGTGAGACCGACGCCGTGACCCTGGCAATCGAGACCTCGCCGGCCCACGACAACTGCAGCCAACGGGCATCGTCACCGTAGTGCCTGCAATGAAGATCATCCTGCCGTCTTGTGATCCCCGCGTCATGAACTCCACCTCTCCGTCCGGCTTGACGTCGAGGATGACGGTTGGAGCGCCGGCGTCGAGGCTGGTGCGCAGCATCAACCCGGCCTTGGCAAACGGGTGGGTATCCTCGAGGTCGTCCACGCGCACCACGAGGTGTTGTCCGTCGGGGGACGCCGACCGATGGAGAAACTGGAAAGCGTCGGCCGTGCTCCAGATATCGCCGCCGGCGCCGGTCACCGTCCATGCGCCGTTGTTCTCCGCCGCGTGGCCCGGAGCGCCCACTTCGCCGATGTCGGTCGATCGCCATCCTGGCCCGGTGGCGACGAGGCTCAGGCTCTCGAAGTGCGCCGTGTTCAGCTTCGTCGTGTCGTGACTCGTCACCGCCATGCCGACTTCCGGCGCCGGCGCGATCGCCACGTCCAGGCTCCTGAACGGTGTCCAGCCGATGCCATCCGTCGACGTGAAAGCGGTGACCGTGCGGCCCGACCAGCGAACGCCCAGCCACACCGGCGTGGTCCCGGCTGAACCCGAGAGGTATTGCACCGCCGCGCCCGTCTCGACGCGCGCCATGAATTCCAGCTCGCCGTTCGGCTTGACGTCGAAGATCGCCATCGCCGCGTCGGCGGTCAGACCGGCACGCACCATCAGGCCGGCCTTCGCGAAGGGATTGGTGTGTTCGAGGTCGATCACACGCACGCTGAGGAACCCGATGAATCCGGACGGCTGATGGAGGAACTGGAAGGCGTCGGCGTGGTTCCAGATGTCCGCGCCGCTGCCGGCCACCGTCCAGGCGCCGCTGCTCTCGTGGGCGCTCCCGGCCAGGGTGACGGCACCGACGTCCGTGGACGTCCACGACGGTGTTTGCGCGGACGCCGGCACCCCGATGAGAAGCCAGGCGGCGATTGCAACGGCAACCGATCCCGCTCGAATGACTGAGCGTGTGGCTGGATGCATGGCAACCGAACTCCGTTTTTGGGAAAGAGAACTCGCATACCTGCTCTCCCGACAGGCGGTTTCGTCATCAGGGCAGGCCACGCGACGGGAGTGAGCAATCGCGGTACCGTCGAGTCCGAGGCTTGGGAGTGGATGGACGTTGGACAATCGTGGTTGAATCGGTGAACCGGATGCCTGAGCCGACCGCCAAGGAAGCCGTCGCGAACTACATCACGCCGAGCGGCCTGCAGCGGCTCAGAGACGAACTGCGGTTTCTGCTTACGAGGGAACGACCGGCGGTGACGCAGGTGGTGGCGTGGGCGGCGGCCAACGGCGATCGCAGCGAAAATGCCGACTATCAATACGGTAAACGGCGGTTACGCCAGATCGATGGTCGGATTCGCTTTCTCGTCAAACGGATTGACGCCGCTCGAGTCGTGGACCCGGAAGCCCCGAGGGAGGGCAGGGCGGCAACGCAGGTCTTCTTTGGGGCAACTGTGCGCTACGTCAACGGTGCCGGAACAGAACGGGAGATCAGCATCGTCGGCGTCGATGAGGTCGATCTGAATCTCCACCACATCAGCTGGTTGTCGCCGCTGGCGCGCGCGTTGATGAAGTCTGGACCAGGCGACCGCGTCGTACTCCATGCGCCAGGCGGTGCCGAGCAGCTGCAGATTCTCGACGTGCGTTATGAACGCATCCCAGTCAGGGCATTCAGCGAGCCCCCTGGCGCAGAGTCCGCGCCCAAAGTCCCGCCTCGCGCCGGCTGAACGCCGGTGCTCCTACGGCGGCGACACTATTGCCACGCTCGCGCTGTCAAACGTCGCTGTGTTCAGCACGGCGTTGTCGTGGCTGGTGACGGCGAGACCGGCGATCGCGGCCGAGGGCAGCGTCGCCGTGGTGGTGCCGATCGGCTGCCACGCAGCCCCGTCGCCAGAAACGGCGGCGCCGAACGTCGAACCCGCGCGCGTCAACCGTAGCCACCGCGGCGTCCCGCAGTTGCCGCCGGTGGCGACAAACGTGGTGGCGGCGCCGGCACTCGGGCGAGTCATGAACTCCACGCAGCCGTCGGGCTTCACGTCGAGGATCACGTATGCGTCGCTCGCGCCGGTCCCGGCCCGGAACATGACGCCGGCCTTGGCGAACTGGTTCGTGTTCTGCGTGCCGGTGACGCGCGCCATGATCTGCGCGTCGCCGGCGATCGGTTGATGAACATACTGGAACGCGTCAACAGTTCCCCAGATATCGGCGCCGGAACCCTTCACGGTGAAGACACCCGAGTTGTAACTGGCGCTGCCGGCCACGCCGACGGCGCCGATATCGCCGCTGCTCCATGGCGCCGGCAGCCCGGGCGGCGGCGTCGACAGGCTGCCGAAGACCTCGAGCTCCCAGAGCGAGTAGCCCCACTGCGTGCCGCGGCGTGTGCCCAGGATGCGAACGTAGCGGCCGCTGCCCGAGAGGCCGCTAAGATCGTCGACGCTGCCGTCGCCATTCGTGACGCTGGCGATGGTCGTCCATGCCGCCGCATCGTCGGACACTTGCACCTGGTAGTCGGCGCCAAATGCCGTTTCCCAGCGCAGGACGACTTCGCTGATCGCGTAGGTCTGTCCGAGGTCGACATAGATCCACTGCGGATCGCTGAAGACGCTCGACCACCGCGTCGTCGGGCTGCCGTCTACGGCGTACGCACCGGCATACTCCGGCGAAAAGATGGATGACACGACGACGGTCTTGTTCAGGGCGATGTTCGTTCCGTCAGGTGGCGGCCCGACGTCGCTGAACGAGACCTTCGAGATGAACGCATCGCTCGCACCGCTGCCGTAGAACGGCTGCGGCGCATTCGGCGTGGTCGGAAAATCGTACGTCGACGTGGAGCCTGTCACGTAGACGCCGCTGCTGCCGTCCACGGCGATCCCGGTTGGCCAGTCGGCAATCGATCCGACGTTGCTGCGCGAGCCGTTGAGGACGTACTCGGCAGTGGTGGCGCCGGCCGGTTCCACCCGATCCACGAATATCGACTTGTCCGAGCCCGAATCGTTCTGCTGTCCGGTGATATAGGCGACGCCGTTGGTGTCGACGGCAATCCCTGCGACCCCGCCGGAACCTGGCCCTGCCGCTGCCGGTCCGGCGTAGCTCGAGACGGTATAGGAGCTGCCGTCGGACGAGACGCGTGCCACGGCAGACGGCCGGTAATCCGTCGCTGCCGTATTCGGGACGTCGTGCGAGGTTGTCCGAATCGCGACCACCGGGTTGCCGGCTGGATCGACAGCAACGCCAACGGCCGCATCGTCGAGGCTGCCACCGACGTAGGTGCCCCACATGATCGAGTTCGACGCCGCGTTCGTGTCCACTTTGAAGAGGAAGCCGTCCGAGAATGCCTGTGTGGCGAGAAAGACAACGCCGTTGCGGGCCGCGAGATCACGAACCGGCATCTGGTTGCCACGAACGGTCAAGGGCGTCCATGACGCCCCTTTGTCGGTGGTCCTGGCAACTGAGAAGTTGCCTGAGCTGCTCGAGCTCGTGTAGCCGATATAGAGCGTTCCACCGTCGAACGTCATCACCGCCGGGCCGGCCAACGCCTGACCAGCCGGCGGCTGAACCGCCCACGTCGTTCCGCCATCGCTGCTCTTGAAGACCTTGCCAACGTCGTTGCCGGCCCAAACGGTGTTCGGCGACGTTGGATCGACGGCGAGACACCTGATCGGTCTCGCACTCCCCGGTTCGACGATGACGCTCGACCAGGTGTTGCCGCCCGTCGAGGACTTCATGACCACCCCGTCCCCCGTCCCGCCGTACACGACCGATGCATTTGTCGGATCCACGGCCAGGGTGGCCGGCGTCGGAAACGGCACGCGGGTCCAGGTTGAGCCGCTGTCAGTACTACGCGCGAGACTGCCGCCGCTGGCGGTCGCGTACACAATCGACGGGCTGGACGGTGCGATCGCGATTATCCGAGCGTCGTCCAGCACCTCTGTCCAGCTGCCGCCGGCATCGAGGCTCCGGAATACGGAACGGATCCCATTCGTCGACTCGCTATACACGATTGCCAACAGGGTGCTCGGCGTGTTCGGGTTGACGGCGATGTCCCACGCGGAGGGGCGGATCCCGAACCCGCTGTTGATCGGGAGCCACGAGCCGCCGCCGTCGGTCGATTTGAACATGCCGCCGTCATACGTCGCCTGGTAGATCGTGTCGGGCTGCTGCGGATCGATGGCGACAGCCATGGCAATCGATGAGTCCAGACCATGATTCGCCGGCACGAACGTCTGCGCCCCGTCGGTGCTCTTGAAGATCGCGCTGTTCGGGTCGGGTTGCGCTGGGGTGCCGGTGCGCGACATGGCGATGCCATCTCTCGACAACCACGTGTTGCCGACCACGTAGGCGTGCCCCGCGCCGTCGACTGCGACGCCGGTCGCCACGTCGCTCGACATCCCGCCGAGATATGTGCCGTAGGTCACCTGGCCCGTGGCGTTGAATTTCAGCAGAAACGCATTGTCGTTGTTGACTCCGGCAAAGGTCCGCCCGCCGGAGGTCACCGGCACATAGATCGACTGCGTCGTTCCGGCGACGTAGGCGTTTCCGGCAGCGTCGACCGCGACCCCGGCGACTCGAGTGTCGAAACCCGTGCCGAAGAATGTCGAGTACACAAGGCCGGAGCCGTTGGCGTTGAGCTTGGTGAGAAAGCCGTCGATGCCGCTGCGCTTTGGCGTCGCCCCGGGGGTCGTGGGGAAGTTGTCTGACGTAGTCCTGCCGGTGACGTAGGCGTTGCCGCCGGCATCAACGGCGATGCCGGTACCAAAATCAGAAGAGCTGCCGCCGAGATACGTCACGTACTCGAAATGGGTGCCGGCGGGATTGATCTTCGCGACAAACGCGTCGTCGGAACCCGCGGAGGTTGTCCGGTAGGCGCCAGGCGTCGCCGGAAAATCCGTGTACGCCGTCCTCCCGGTGACATACGCGGCGCCGCTGTGGTCCACGGCAACGGCGCTGGCGTCGTCGTAGCCGCTGCTACCCAGATAGGTCGAGTAGATCAGCGTTGGATCGATGACCAACGGCCGGCTGCGGTCGTAGGCGCCGAGGGCAAAGCTGAGGTCGTCGCCGTGCCGCTCGAATCGCACAGGGACTGGCCGCATACGGCCGTTGATGCGCTGATACGCAGTCGGTGCGCGATCGACGATGGTCGTACCGCCGGTTTCGAGAAGCAACTGACCGTCGCCGCCGAGCGTGACACGATCGGCGCCGCGATAACGGAGATGGATCAGTTGCGGCTCGGCATGCGGTGCGATCTCGAACGAGTACTCCACACCCTCCGCAATGCCGCTGACGCGCGCATCGATGCCCGGCCAGAGTCGGCGATAGACGACATCGCGGTACGTCGGAAGACGCTCGTCCTCGCTCCCACGCCTGATGTAGCTGACGGCCCCGCCCGTCGGCGAATCACCCTCCACGCGCGCGACACGGCCGTTCACGAAGGTCAGCCACAACGACGCGCGGCGCGCCGGGTCGACAATTCGCACATCGTCATCCGTGAAGAAAACTGGCCGGCCGCCGCCGACGGCGACAAAGCGCGCGGACGCGTCGGCGTATCCGGTATTACGCACGAACGCCGGAGCGATCGCACCAAAGCCTGGAGAATGTATGACTGGTGCCGGTGCCGCTGCCGGGCGATTTGGAACGACCAGTGCGATCGCGATGACGAGCAGGCTGGACCGTAGACGCTGACGACGTGTCGCGTGAAGCATTGCGCACCCGCCGGCGGAGCTAACGACCTGGCTGTGAGGGGGCAGCCTGATCGACGCGTCGTCCGCCCAGCACGAGCGCGTCGCGCCTCGCAGTGCAAATCACATTCCGTGCGTTATTGGAACGAAAACGCACGAATTACTCTCGATTGTGGTTGGAAGGGGTCTCTGTTACCAGGGCGAGGGCAGTGCGATACCCTTTCGAGGAAAACCAACGCACCAGCGGGGTTCGGACCGACGTGATCTGACGCGCGCCCCGGCGACGCTGATGGTGCTGGACTTCGCCTTGAGCTACAGCGACGACTGGTTCCTGCTGCCGATGGCGCTCGACGCGTGGTCGCTCTTCGAGGCGATCGAAGTGGCGGTGACCGATGTGTTCGGCGACGTGACCGTCGCCGGCCCTCCGGCCAGCCGCTGGAACCTCTTTCGACTGCACTCGAGCGGAACACGCTTCACCCTCTCGAACGTGTTCGTCGCCGCAGGGCCCGGCCGAGGCCATCGACGGCCCTCCGCTCGAGGAGGTGCACTTTCTCGCCGACGAAGTCGCCAATGTGGCGTGGGGTAGTTGTATCGCAAATACCAGGCTTGACTGCCCGCTCCTCGGTTTTGCTCAATCCCGTTCCAGATTTTCGCCAGCCAGGACCGACGGCGCCTCTGCCACGATTTGTCGTGTGCGATCCGGAACAGTCTGGCGAGAGCGTTATGCGATATCGTCACGTCGACGATCGAGGAATGATCGAATCACCGAAATCCGGGAGGAGTACGCGATGAGCCTTGTAGTTCTGTTGATAATCCTTCTATTGCTGTTCGGCGGGGGTGGTCTTTACGTAGGTGGCCCGCTAGTGGGGGGCGGTCTTGGCGGGCTCATCCTCCTGGTGCTGATTGTCATGTTATTGACAGGCAGGATCGGCAGTCGGGCATAACGCTCGTGACCATCTGAATTGAACAGGACAGGACCGACGGGCGCGGCGCTCGGCGCGCCCGCCTGTCCCTGCTGAACACTCGATTCGCCACTCGACCTCATCCACCGGGCACGCGGCGACGATCACGCCAGCGATCCTGCCTCGCTCGTTCGTTCTCGTGAACCAGAGAGAGGTCGAAGTGAAATCCAGATTGATCGCCACGTCGACGATCGTGATCGCGCTCCTGATGCCCGCCGCTGCAGTTTCCCAGGACGTGCCCCCGCCATGGACCGCAACGGACGTCGGTCAGGTGGGCACGGCCGGCAGCGCGTCGTTCGACGGGCTGTCTTTCTCTGTCCAGGCCTCCGGCGCGGACATCTGGGGCTCCCGGGACGCGTTTCGGTTCGTGTACCAGCCGCTCACGAGCGACGCCACGATCGTGGCGCGGGTGGCGGCGGAACATGCATCTCACCCGTTGGCCAAAGCGGGCGTGATGTTCCGGCACAGTCTCGATCCGGCGTCGGCGCACGTCATCCTGGACCTGAAGCCGGACGGCGAGATCGAGTTCATGTCGCGGCTCGGCGACGGCGACGACACCCTGTTCATCGCCGGAGCCCTTCGCCTGGCCGATGCGCCGTGGCTGAAACTCGTGAAGACCGGCAGGAACGTCACGGCGTATCAGTCGGCCGACGGCGTGAGCTGGATCACGATTTCCAGCATCACGATGACGGCCGATTCGCCGGAATTCCTTGCGGGCCTGGCGGTGACGAGCCACGACCCGCGCGCGCTGAACGCGTCCGTGTTCGACCACGTTCTCGTCACGGCCCCACTCAGTACGCAGAACGTGCTGCGCGATCCCGGGTTTGAGCTGGATGCGCCTCCGGCGCTCGATCATGGATGGGTCTCCGACGCGTTCCGTGAATCGCCGGCGAAGTCCGAAACCCACCAGCCGCGCGCCGGCGCACGAAACGGCGCCTGCTGGACGCCGGAATTCCTCGATTGCGGTCTCTTTCAGGACCTCCTCGCGCCGAGCAGCGGCTTGTACACGTTGCGTTTCTACGCGACGGCGGATCGGGCCGGAGGGCTGGTGGGCGCGAACGTGAACGGCGCGCTCGCGGCGTCAAACGCCGTCGAACCCGGTAATTTCGGCGACTACAGCGTCTACACGATGTCCTTCCGCGCTTCGGAGGGCGACGCCATTCGCGTCTGGATGTACTCGCCGGCGACGCCCGGCTATGTGGTGATCGACGACGTCAGCCTCGCGCGCGACTACACCGTGACGATTACGAGCGGCAACTGGACGATTGGTCCGTTGTTCATTCCTCCTCCCGTCGGCCGCTTCCGTCTCCATGGTGACAACGTGGACTTCGAGGGCCGGTACAACGACGGCATCGTCGAGGCCGCGTCCGCCTGCGCGTTACACGTGTGCCTGCCGGGAGAGATGGTCAGCCTGAGAACCGTGTTCGAGAACGAGATGCCGCTCACGATTGCCTCGTTCGCTCCGGGCACGGCGACAGTCGCCGGGGTTTCGTACGTCGTCGAATTCGCCGGGAAGCTGACGCTGGACGGTGGAACGGTGACGCTGCCGGAGCCCACACCCGACCCTCAACACGATCCCGATCGAGTGACGGTCAGCGCGCCCTTCACTTTCGGCGGCGATCTGAAAGGGTTCGAAGTGCTCGGCCTTCGCGATCCGAAGCTCGTGTTCGAGGTGCCGCTGACCGGCCGCGGTACGGCGACCTTCGAGCTGCTGGTTGGTCCGTCGTCGACGCTGACCTTCTTCAGCCTGCGTTACGACTTCGAGCAGAAACCGGCGGCCAGCCGATGAGGCCATCCGATACTCGGCGGCCGGACGTTCATCAGTCCCCGCTCGCCTGTGCGTCGCATTCGTGCGTCGCAACAATTGCGCGTGCCTCTGAAGCAGCTAAAAGGCCTGGGAATGAACGAAAGGCGGGAAGAGGCTACGTTCCACCAGGTCGGTTGCTTGATCAGCAAAGTAGTTCGACAACCTCGCGAAAGTCGGCCGGTTACACTCGCCTGTCGTGGTTGTCGTTGTTCGAAAAAGTGCTGACCCATAAGCTGACGCTCGAGACCAACGCCGGTCACTACGACGCGGGGTTCGACCGCGGAGCGAAACTGCTGGACGCCTTGAACCGATTCTGGCCTCCAACGCAGGACGCTTTTCGCGGAATCGAGACGTTCCGTCAGTGACGGACTACGTCACGAGCTAGCGCAGGTGGCCGTGAGCGTGACGGCCGTCTCGACCCTCGTCCCGCTGTCTTTCACGGTCCCAACGATGCTCGTGAGCGATCACTCCCCGAGCTCCTTCCCAGTGACCGTAGTAGTACTGTTCGCTGTCGTGGTACGGCTCAACCCAGTACGCGCCCTGATAGGGAGGCCGGGTCCAATACCCGTCGTGCCAGCTGTAGTGGCCCTCCTCGGCATACTGGTAGCCTTCGACCCACACATAGTGGTCCTCGGGAAAGTAATAGCCTTCGACCCACAGGTAGCCGGCGCCAGGGCAAGGCGGCACGTGAGACACACGGGGCGGTGGCGGCTCACCGATGCGGATGCCGAAAGAGAACTGGGCATGCGCGCGTGGGACCGGGCCAAGGATCACGACAAGGATGGCCAGCGTCTTCAGGAGATGCGTCCTCATGCCCAGGCGTTCAGCAATCACGATGCCGTGAAGAAGACGCCGACCCGGGCCTGCGCTTCGACAATTGACCGATTTCGCGGAGTGTCGCTGCAGAAAACGTAATCGAGCGGCGAAAATTGCACGTCCTTCCACAGAGGTCGCTGGGCTTCGGCCACGCCTGGCGCTAGAATCTGCGGCGATGCGTTGGGAATTCGCCCTGGTCGGGGTGCTCGCGACCGGCGTGCTTTCGCTCGGTGCGCGCCAGCCGGATCCGCAAGTGGCGCTCGAAGCCAGCATCGCCCGCCTTCAAACTCACCTCGAACACATCGAATCCGTTCGCGCCGTCAAGCGCCTGCAGTACGCGTACGGGCACTACGTCGAGCTCGGTCTGTGGAACGACTTCGCGGATTTGTTCGCCGACGAGGCCACCACCAACTACCAGCAGGGTGTGCGCGGAAAGGAAGAAGTCCGCACGCTCTTCCTCCAGCAGGTGGGGCAGGGCAAGCTCGGACTTGCCGAAGGCCGCATCTACCCGCACATCCTGTTTCAGCCAGTGGTCCACCTGTCTCAGAGCGGCCTTGCCGCCAGGGGACGCTGGCGCATCCTCGCGATGCTGGGCGGCCTTGGAGGTTCAGCCACCTGGTATAGCGGCGTCTACGAGAATGAATACGTGTTCGACAACGGAGCGTGGAAGATCGGCGTGCTCCACTCGGAACCTCGGGTGACCGCGGCCTACGGCGCCGCCGGATGGCGAGACTCCGGCGTGAAGGTCCCGCCGCACTACGACGCGGCCAGCGTCGCGAAGCCGATTCCGGATCCGCAGGGCATCGCCCGGACAGGCGGAAGCACAATGTCGTCTGCTGCGCTCGCCGCGCTCGTCGATGACCTGGCCCGCCGCGCAGCCCGGCTCAACGACCAGGACGAGGTCACCGGTCTTCAGGACGCCTACGGCTACGCCATCGATCGCAAACAGTGGGACCAGGCGGCGAGCCTGTTCTCCAGCGACGGCACGCTCGAACTGGGACAGGAGGGCGTGTACGTGGGCCAGGCCAGCATTCGCCGCGGCCTGAACCGGCAGGGACCGCAAGGCCTGCGCGACGGCGAGCGCAACGACCACATGTATCTCCAGACGCTCGTCTCCGTCGCTGCCGACGGGCGCGTGGCGAAGGCGCGAGGCGTCGAGCTGATCTTCTCAGCAGCCCCTGGCGGCGCGAACGGCGAACTGAGCGAGGGAACGTTCGAGAACACCTTCGTGAAGCAAGACGGAGCATGGAAGATTCAGTCGGTGCACTTCTACCCGCGCATGATCGTCGACGCCGCCACAGGCTGGGCCAGGAGCGCGAAAGCCGCGCCGGGGCCCAGCACGGAGTTTCCTCCGGACCGCGGGCCGTCGTCCGTCTATGCCATCTATCCCAAATTCGTGGTCGCGCCGTTCCATTTCGACAACCCCGTGACCGGGCGGGCTCCCCAGTATCCCGATGGGGTGCAAGCGGTGAGGTCTTTCGACAGCGCCGTGGCCACGAATGTACCGGCGGTTCCCAGCGGCACGGAGCTCTCGGACCGGCTGGCGGAGGCCGAACGCCGCGCCGCCAGTGCCGAAGCCTACGACGCCGTCGAGAATCTGATCGGCGCGTACGGCTACGGCCGGGACGGCGCCGCCCTTCGTGACGGTGGCGCCAGCTTCGTCAGCCAGATTTCGCAACCCGTGATCGAGATCTCACGGGACGGTAAGCGCGCAAAGATTCGCGCACGCCTGCTGGAACTCCAGGGCACGTCGGGCGGCACGGGCTCATGGGCTGCCGGCGTGTACACGGGCACCGCCGTCCAGCAGGCCGGCTCATGGAAACTTCAGACGTTCGCTCTCAACCGCACCTGGTCGGGGCCCTATCCTGGCGGTTGGGCTCGATTGCCTTAACGGCCGGCCGGGGCGCCGGGCGATGGGCGCACGGGCTTGCCCGCGACACCGCCCTTCGCTATCAGCAGGTCCGCCGTGTCCTTGTGGACGTCGATGCGCTGGCCGCCACGGCTGTTGCCGCCGGCCCGCCCCATCGCGTAATCGACGGCGGTGTAGCCGCGGCTGTCGGCCAGGTTGATCTCCGCGCCCTTCTGCAGCAGATACTCGACGACGCGATTCCAGCCCCAGAAGGCGGCCCCGTGCAGCGGGACCTGGGCAAACTGGCCGGCCTTGCCGTTAATCGGGCCGCCGGACTTGAACATCAGGTCGAGGGCCGCGATGGCGCGCTCCTGCACGTCCGACACCGTGAAGTAGCCGCGCGTGTCCGCGTCCGTGGAGCCCATGCCGGAGGCGGCGAGCGTGGCCGTCATGCTGCGGCTGTTGGTCAGCGAGATGTCCGCGCCATGCTCCAGCAGCACCTTCATCGACTCGACATCCATCGCCTTGGCCGCGCGAATCAGCGGGGTCGTCCCCGGTGACAGCATCGGATCCAGGCCGCGATCGTTGCCGGTGGCCCGCAGGGGCGCGGTCATCTTCAGCTGCGGATTCGGATCCGCTCCCTTCTCGAGCAGCAGCCGCACGATCTCGATCGGCAGCGTTTCGTCGAGCGACGGCTGGTCCGGGCGCCCGCCGTGCGGGAGCGTCACGTAGTCGACGGCCAGGTACAGCGGCGTCCGTCCCCACCAGTCCCAGCGGTTGACGTCCGCGCCGTGCATGATCAGGTACTTCGCCACGTCGAAGCGCGTGTTCCAGACGGCCCACAGCAGCGGCGTCACGCCCTCCGGGTCGGGGAGGTTGACGGCGGCGCCCTTCTCGACCATCGCCGCCACGCAGTCCAGGCAGCCTTCGCGGGACGCGAACATCAGCGCCGTCATGCCTCCCGGCGAACGGGGTTGGGCACGAGGCTCGGCGCTGACCAGCGGCGTCATCAGGTCGGTCGCGGTCTTCGCGTTGACGTCCGCGCCGACCTCGAGCAGCAGCCGCGTCATCGGTCCCTGGCTGTTGGCCGCGGCCCACATCAGCGCCGTCTGCCGGCGCTGCGACTCGCTGGCCCGTGGATCCGCGCCCTTGCCGAGCAGCATCTTCGCCGCGACCACGTTGGTCCCGCGGGCCACCAGCATCAGCGGCGTCTGCCCGTCGGATCCAGAAATATTCGGGTCGGCGCCGGCGTCGAGCAGCGCCTCGATGATCTCCGAGTTCGAGTGGAAGGCCGCCTCGAGGAGCGGGGTGGTGTCGAGCTTGTTCCTGACGTTCGGATTCGCGCCGGCCTTCAGCAGCTGCCTGACCTTCGCCGCATCGTCACTGCTGGCGGCCACCAGCAACGGGGTCGATCCGTTCGAATCCCTGGCGTCAATGGAGTCCGCCGCGAATACCGCCGGGACGGACAGCAGCGCCATCACCCACAGGGCGGGCAGCGCGCCCAGGAATCGCCCGAACACGACTAGATCTCCACCAGCTTGCCGGTGCTGTCGCCCAGCTTGTCCTGCGCGATGTTGATCTTGTCGAGGAACGTCAGCAGGACGTTCGCCAGCGGCGTCTTGTCCGGCGGCACCACGTGCCGGTTGCCCTTCACCGTCTTCCAGCCGCCGACGAACGACGTCGGCAACGGATAGTGATTGTGGGCATTGCTGTTGCTCATGTTGCTGCCATAGAGGAACAGCGAATGATCGAGCATCGTCCCGTCGCCGTCCGGCATGGCCGCGAGCTTGTCGAGGAATTTCGCGAACACCTGCGTGTGGTATGTCTGGACCTTGACCAGGCGGTCCAGCTTCGCGGGTTCGTTGTTGTGGTGCGACAGCGGATGGAACGCATCGGAGACGCCGATGTGGTTATAGGTCTGGCCGCTGACCTCGGCCGCCATCATGAAGCTGAAGACCCTCGTCATGTTCGCCTGATACGCCAGCGCGACCAGATCGAACATCAGGTTGATGTGCTGGTCGAACGGCGGCGTGCCTGCCGGCGCGTCCGGGAGGTCGATGTGCGACAGGTCGCGCGCCTCCATCTTCTGAATGCGGCGCTCGATTTCGCGGACGGTCTCGAGATAGTCGGACAACACCCGTTTGTCCGACGGCCCCAGGCTCCGCTGCAGGGTGTTGACCTCGCTCGTGAGCATGTCGAGGAGCGACCCGTATTGCTTCGACAGGCGCGCGCGCTCGGCGGCATTGTCGCCCTGACCGAACAGGCGGATGAACAGCTTGCGCGGGTCGTTCTCCATCGGCAGCGGGGTCGTCGGCGTGCGGAACGAAATGGTGCCGGCGTAGGAGCACCCGTAGTCGCGGTCGCAGAATCCGCCGCCGCCGCGGACGTCGGTCGCGACTTCGAGGGACGGGAGCGGGGTGTCCTGACCGATCTGCTGCGCGGCGATCTGATCGATGGTGATGCCGGCCTTCGCCTCCTGGCTGATCGCCGGACGCACGCACGACAGCCAGGTGCCCGGCGACAACGCATGGACGGGCCCGATGGCCGCCTGGCTGTCGATGTTCGAGAACACCGTGGTCATCGCCTTGTACTTCTCCAGGGGCTTCAGGATGTCGCCGAGTTCGCCGATCTGGCCCTCGCCCGTCGGCGTCCAGCGATTCATCACCGCGCCGTGCGGGAAGTAGATGAAGCCGACGTGCGGCGTCGCCTTCGCGGCCGTCTGCGCAAGGGCCGTGCGGGCCGGAATCATCGCGTCGAGCAGCGGAAGGCCGATCGTGGCCCCGAGACCACGGAGTACGGCGCGGCGCGTCAGGTGCTTCCTGGTGACGAACATATCTGCTCCTTACTGTTCCACGAGGCTCGACCGGAAGGCCGGCGCGTTCACGATTCCCATGACGATGGACGAAAACTTGTAGTTCGTGGCCTTCGAGTCGCGAACGATCCTGCGGATGCCCGGCATGTCGTAATACTCGATGCTGCGGCCCAGCGCATAGGTCGTGAGTTTCTCGGTCAGCGTCTGGACGAACTGCTCCGGATGGGCCAGCAGTGCGGCCCTCAGATCGGCCGGCCCGTTGACGGCCGTCCCGTCCACCAGCTTGCCGCTGGCGTCGATCTTCGTACGCGTGAAGGCGTCCACGGCGCGATACGTCCCGATGGTGTCGAAATTCTCGAGCGAGAAGCCCAGCGGGTCCATCACCCCGTGGCAGGCGTTGCAGGTCGGGTTCGCCCGATGCGTCTCCATGATCTGGCGAATCGTCTTGAACTGCTCGCCTTCCTTGTTTTCCTTGAACGCTTCCACGTTCGGCGGTGGTGGCGCGGGCGGCGTGCCCAGGAGGTTCTCCAGAATGTAGGAGCCGCGCAGCACCGGCGAGGTGCGATTGGGATACGCCGTCACCATCAGGACCGACGCCTTGCCCAGCAGGCCGAAGCGGTTCGGATCGGTCAGCGTCACGCGGCGGAACTGATCGCCGCGCACGTCCGGCACGCGGTAGTGCTGGGCGAGCCGCTCGTTCAGGAAGGTGTAGTTCGCCGAGAGCAGATCGAGGACGCTGCCTTCGCCCTGCGAGTGAGGCGAAGGGCGGAACACGCTGTCGAGGAACAGCTCCATCTCCCGGCGGATCGCGGCGCGCAGCGGCGCGTCGAACGCCGGGTAGGTATACGGGTCGGGGTCGAGCGACGCCGTGTCGCGCACACGCAGCCACTGGAATGCGAAATTCGTCGTCAGCGTCTTCGAGCGCGGATCCGCGAGCATGCGGCGCACCTGCGCCTCGAGCGTCTTCGGCGCGCTCAGTTTGCGTTGCTCGGCCAGTGTCAGCAGTTCGTCGTCGGGGATGCTCGACCAGAGGAAGAACGACAGCCGCGACGCGAGTTCGAGGTCGCTCAGCCTGTAGATCGTGCCCGGCTGGGCGTTCGCGGGCGGAGGTTCAGTGCGATAGAGGAATTTCGCGCTCGACAACATTGCCGTCAGCGCGTTCCTGATCCCGTCCTCGAACGTGCCTGCGCCGCGGCCTTCGGCGAAGAATTGCATGAGCGGCGCCAGATCCGCGTCCGTCACCGGACGACGGAACGCCCTGCGCGCCAGGGTCGCCATGATGCGCGACGCGCACGCGGATTCTTCTTTGGGATCCGCGGGGACCTGCCCTGAGCTTGTCGAAGGGCGGCAGATGAAGACCTTTTTGCGGTTTGGCGTCTCGACCGGAGCGCCCGTCCGGTCGAAGGGACCGTCGATCGTGACGGTCGGCACCGTGACGGGACCGCGTCCTCCGACGGCCGTGGTGCCCGGCGTCAGCGTCCCTGTGCTCGCATAACCGGTCCCGGCCGCACCGGGGATGAAGCCGAAGAGCGCGCCTTCGCTCTCGACGGGACCGCGGCCGGCTCCGGCCATGATGACGGGATGATTGCCCGCGGTCAGATGCGTCCGCCCGCCCGTGTCCACGGCGCGGCCGTCGACCGTGAACAGGACGGCGCTGCCCGTCGCGCGGATCTCGTAGTCGCCTTCGAATGGTGCCAGGAAGGTGCCCGTGACGCCGGACCGCGCACCTGGTGGAAGCGAAACGCCCGCGTCCTGGCCGCGCAGCGTCGTTCGCGTCTGTCCCTCGGGTACAGGCGCGCCGACGGCCTGCTTCGCCAGCGCGCGCGCCGCCATGATGTACTGGTCGAGGAACGAAGGCGACACCTTCAGCGCACTGGCGATGTTGTCGAACCCTTCGCTGATGTCGTCGTTCGGCAGCAGCGTCGAAACATCTACGCCCAAGCCGAACAGGTCGCGCATCGCGTTCGAGTACTCGGCGCGATTCAACCGGTGAATCCGCACGCTGCCGGGATTGGGGTTGGCGGCGCCCGCCGCGTCGAGCGTCGTCTCCAGATATCCGGCGAGGGCCTGCAGGTCGGCGGCCGCGGGCCGCGCGGCCCCTGGCGGCGGCATCATCCCGCCGCGCAGCTTGCGAATGGCGCGCTCCCACGCGAGCGCGTCTTTCTCGGGGTGGGTCAGGTCGAGCCTGTCGAGCTCGAGCTTCGCCGTCTTCAGCCGCTGGTTGTGGCAGGTGACGCAGTAGCGATTGACGACGGCGCTCGGCTGCGGCTGCGCTTGCGCGCAGATGGCAAAGGGCAGAGCGCAAAGGGCAAAGAGAAGAGGACGAAGGGTAATCACACGATCCCACCAAGTTCCCGCGCATGCGCCCAGAGCCCTCGATATGCCACATAGAGGAACGTCGCCGCGTCCCCCGGCATCACATCCTTGAATTCGTCGACAGCCCTGGCGTCGATCATGTTTTGCGCGCCCTGGCCCTTCTTCATCAGCCCCACGAGCTTCTCGCGGATCCGTACGATCGTCGTCTGGTTCGCCTGCAAGTCGGCCTTCGTCATCACCGGCCCCGATGCCGGGACGATCTTCGTTTGGTCGTCGACGCGGTCCAGCAGCGCTTTCTGTGCGTTCTGCATGCCGCCTATCCAGCCCCCGCAGAACCAGTCGAGCGCCGGGAGCCGGCCGGGCTGCACCGCGTCGCCGACCGCCAGCACATTCGCGTTCTTGAAGTGCACGAAGAGATCCCCGTCGGTGTGCGCCTGCGTCAGCAGGCCGTATTCGATCCGCTCGCCCCCAATCGTCATCTCGCCCGAGGTCGCACGGAACGCCTCCGTGGGCAGCGCCGCTTTCGCGCGAGGCGGATACACCTTGCCCCCCTCCCAGTCGCGAATGATCTCCTGCGTCATCCACAGCTTCGAGTTCAGGTGCGCGACGATCGTCGCCCCGGCCGTGGCCATCGCGTCGTTGCCGCCGGTTGATTCCAGATGGTAGTGCGTGTTGAAGACGGTGCTGACCGTGCCCGACAGCTTCAGCACTTCTTTCAGGAGGGCGGGCGCGTGCGCGGCATCGCCCGCATCCACCAGCACGCTCCCGGTGTCGCCCGCCAGCGCGATGACATTGTTGCCGGCGCCCGTAATGAGTGTGACCCGCTCGCCGAGTTTCGTTGTCACCGGGGTCAACGGGGCCACGGGGCCTGCCTGTGCCCCTGCCGTGCGCGGCGCAGCGAGCGGCAGGGTCCCCAAGGCCCCCGCCAATGCCTGCAGGAATGTTCGCCGGCCCGGGTGCTCGAGGTGGCGTCTCATCGACCGACCGCCATTGTAAACGACGTAAGAGCGCCTCGCGGCCTCCATCTGTGCCCTTGCCCGCATGCTCTTTCCCACGAAAAGGGGTCACACATCAGGATGGGTTCCTAATGGATCCGAACCCCTGCGGTTCAGCCAGCGGGCCCGGCCCGGCCCGATCGGCATCCAGGTTGCAGTTTCAGGATCGAAGTGGAAGGGGAGGGTAGCTCGTCGGCGAGTTAACTCATCAGAGGAGAATCGTCATGCTGTACTACGCGCTCGTGTTCCTGGTTCTCGCGGTTATCGCCGGCGCGCTCGGCGCGTCAGGAGTCGCCGCGATGTCCACCAATTTCGCGTATGTCCTGTTCGTCGTCGCGCTCGTGCTGTTCGTGGTTCACCTGCTCAGCGGGCGGCGTACGCTCACACCGTAGGAACGCTTCCGTGGCGACTCGGACGTCCGGTCCGAGCCGCCACGGCTTTCTCTTCGCGACGCTAGTCTTCCTCGACCTCGTCCTCTGCTTCCGCGTCGTCATCCGAATCATCGTCGTCTTCGAACTCGGCATCATCGTCTTCGGTGTCGAGCGTCTCCTGGGCGTCGTCAGGCATGGCGTCAGGCGTCGCCTGCGCGTGCTCCGGAAATTCTGTGCCGATGGCATCCGGATCCGGTGCGATGGGATTCATATTCATGTGATTCTCCTGGTGGCCGATCTTCGCGACGGTGGGCTAGCAATCGGTATACCGGCCATTGTCGGGTCAAGGCAGGGCTTCGCGGCCGGACAGTGGCTGCATTTGATGCAGTCCACATGGCGTCATGCATGTCATTGATGCGCCGAGGGCCGGAGAGTGCTGAGTTCGAATGACCGTTCTCGGCCATACTTCCTGCTGTGGTTGGATCCGTAGCCGGGGCGTTTGCGTTCGTCGCTCTTGCGGGCGCGATGGTATCCGGCAACGGGCGGTACACACCGCTCGCGATCGTGCTTGCGCTTGCCGGGTTCGGCGGCATCGCGGTGATGGCGCGGGAGACGCTTCGTTCGCAGGCCCCCGCCGAGCGCACCTGGGAACAGGTGCTGACCGTCTGCCTGCTCTTGTGCCTGATCCTCGGGCTCACGACGCCTCCGGGGTCGTTCGTCCAGGGCGCCGCCTATCGCGTGGTGCAGGCCCTGGTGAATCTCGTTCTCATCGGCGCCGTGAGCCGCACGTTCCTGCGGCGCGCGCCCGTCTTTGCCTCGTGCCGTGTTGTCTTCCTCGCGGCGGCTGCCGCCGGCTTCGCGCTGAGGCTCGCGATGCCGGTGGTGTCACCGTCGCCGGTGATCGACGTGTTCGCGCAGTTCCAGGAGTCGGCGCAACATCTGCTCGAAGGACTGAATCCGTACACGGTTCCGTTTTCGGACGTCTATCGCGGCACGCGCGACTACGGCTATCGCACTTTCGGCTACGCCTACCTGCCCGCGAACATCCTGCCGCAGACCGTGTCGTACTGGCTGACGGGGGATGTCCGGTACGGCTGCATCGCGGCCGAGGCCATCGTCGCCGTCGCGCTGTACCGGATCGCGAGGCCGGCGCCCGGGCGGCTCGCACCGATGCTGGTCGTCCTCCTGTTCCTGTTCCACCCGCGGGGACTGTACGTGATCGAGCAGGCCTGGACCGAGCCGTTCATCGCCGGCGCCTTTGCACTGTTCTTATGGCTCCGCGATCGGAAACCGGGAAGCGCGTGGCCTGCCGTCGCCTACGGCTACATGCTGTCGCTCAAGCAGTATCTCGTCTATTTCGTGCTGCACCTGTTCATGATCGAGCGGCGGCCGAAGACCCTGGCTGTCGCGGCCGCGACGGGGTTCCTCACGCTGGTCCCGTTCCTGATCTGGAACCCGGCGAGCCTCTACACCTACGGCGTCATGTTCCAGCTCGAAACGCCATTCCGGCCCGATGGCCTGACGGTCGTCGCGCTGCTGTACCGCCTGTTCGGCTTCACCGCGGGGAAGTGGCTCGCCGCCCTCGTCGGGCTGGGCGTGGGCGTCTACACGTACTGGCGCTTCATCGGGCTGGGGCTGCGGGGATACCTGCTTGCGGTGACAGTCACGACGTACGCGATCTTCCTCTTCGGCAGCCAGGCGTTCTGCAACTACTACTACCTGGTTTCAGTGCTCTGCCTTTTCGTGCTGGCCGTGCACGATCGACCAGAGGCGAGCCGAGCTATTGCCGAAGCCGGCTGATGCCGAAAAGACTCCCATGAGCCCTCGCCGCCTGCTTCAGACGTTCGTACTCCTCGCCGCGGTCATGATCCAGGTGGCGTGCACGAACCCCTTCGCCAGTTCGACCGCGCCCTCACCCAACACGCCCAGCAGCGACTCGTTCAGCGGTTCGCTCGCGCCCGGCGGAGCGGTCGTGTTCACCTTCTCGGTGACGACGGCCGGCAGCGTCGGCGTGACGTTGACGTCGGTCTCGCCATCGACGACGAGCCCGCTGGGGCTCGGCGTTGGACCATCGAGCAACGGCGCGTGCACCGTGACGAACTCCACATCGTCAGCGGTCGCCGGTTCGGCCGCGCAGCTCACGGCGTCCGCCAATCCGGGCACCTACTGCGTGAGGGTCTCCGACGCCGGCAGCCTGACGGCGACGTCGACGGTCAGCGTCACCGTCCAGCACTCGTAAAGCCTGCCGCGCCATCGCGCGCTCCAATCATCGCTCGCCGGCGAGCTCTATCGCGGGTCACTGTGACTGCGCCGGCTTCCAGTTCACAATCACGGAAATAGGTGGGGCGCGAGATCGGGACGGCGGTGATGGTACCGGCGGGCGTGATGGTCACAGGCGTGCACCAGCGGGTGCATTCGCGGTAGGACGAGTTGGCCGGCGCACTTTTCACAGTGCGCCGGTCATCGGAACGCGTTCTTCTACGTGCCGGCCGGGATTGCGCCTGCGATGTTCTCGAAGACCACGCTGACCTTCGTGCCGGCGAGCGCGACGGCGCCCACGCAGACGAGCGCGATCAGCGCGATGAGAAGGGCGTACTCGAGCAGGTCCTGTCCTTCGTCCTGCTTGACGAATGCGCGAAGACGGCTGAAAAAGGTCATGAGTTCCTCCAGCGCGTCTCTGGACGCGCGAATACCCGTGCAGGAGCAACCCACGTACCCGCGGCAGAGAATAGCCATAACATGTTTTACGTCATTGACTTAGCGTGGATAGTGCTCGGCCATTAGATGGCTCCGCAGATGGTGGAACTGTAAGCAGGATTACGCGGACGGCCTGAACGCATCGATCCGGTACGATATGGCCCGTGAAGCTGAAGGACCTGCCCCGGGCATTCGGCTTCGGGTCGGCCCCGCGGGAGTACGGCCACGAAATCCTGACGTTCCCGCTGCCGGGCATCGGCGACGTGCGGTTCGCGCGGTGGCTGCACCCGGGTGAGACGCCGAAGACCATCACCCGGGACAGCGTGGACGCCCTTCGATCGTTTCTGCGAGAAGGGGACGTCGCCGTCGACATCGGCGCTCACACCGGCGATTCGACGCTGCCCATCGCCCTGGCGGTCGGCGCCAGCGGCGCCGTGTTCGCGCTCGAGCCCAATCCGTATGTCTTCCGGGTGCTCGAGGTGAACGCGTCGCTGAACACGTCGGCCGCGCGGATCGTGCCGCTGATGTTCGCGGCCATGCCGGCCGACGGCGAGTTCGAGTTCGAGTACTCGGACTCGGGCTACTGCAACGGCGGGTTTCACGAAGGCCTGAGCCGCTGGACGCACGGGCACTTTTCGACGCTGCGCGTCGCCGGCCGCAACCTCGCGGCGTACCTGCGCGAGCACGCCGCCGCCGATCTCGCGCGGCTGCGCTACATCAAGATCGACACCGAAGGCTTCGACCGTGCCGTCGTCCGATCGCTGGCCGACCTGCTGCGGACGCGGCGTCCCTATCTCAAGGCCGAGATCTACAAGCACCTGCCGGATGCCGAGCGCGCGGGCTTTCACGCGGACCTCCGCGGGCTTGGCTACCGCGTGTTCAAATGCGGGGACGTCGAGTATCGCGGCGAGGAACTGGGGCCGTCCGACTTGAGCCGCTGGAAACACTTCGACGTGTTCGCCGTCCCCGAAGAACTCGCGTAGAGGCGGCAGGCCTGAAGGCCTGCACTACTTCGGATGCTCCCGCGCGAGCGCGGTGGCGCGTTCCAGGTTTCTGGCGGCCTGCGTGTGCTGCGGGTTGATGCGCAATGCAACCTGGAACTCCCGCACGGCTTCGTCCACCTGCCCCTGCTGCGCCAGCGTGACGCCGAGGACGTTGTGCGCGTCCGCGTCGCCGGCGTTGAGCCGCAGCGCCTCGCGCGCCTGCGCGGACGCCTGCGCGATGTTTCCCTGCTCGAGAAAACGCGTGGCGCGGATCCGCGCCACGGTGGCCATGCCCTGGTTGGCCGCCACGCTCGACGGGTCGGCGGCGAGGACCGCGCTGAACTGGCTGGCGCCCTCGTCGATCCGGCCCTGCGCGAGAAGCGCCTGACCCATCAGGATCCTCGCCGGTATGCGATTCGGATGGGACGGGTTGGCGCCGATGAACAGATCGAGCACGTCGATGGCCTCTGCCCGCTCTCCCAGCAGAAAGAGCTCGGCCCCCAGGCCGGCCCTGGCGTCCGGGTAGTCCGCTACCGCCTCCCGCAGCTGGGCGATCGCTTCCTCGTGGCGGCCCGCGGTGAAATATTCGGTCGCGAGCGCAAAACGCGCCCGCCCGTGAGGGCGCGTCGCGACCGCGCTTTCCCACAGGGTCAGGGGCGTGGCGTAATCCCGGTTGCGGTAGGTGGTCCTCACCGCGAGGGCGGCGACCGCCAGCGCTGCGACGCATGCGGCCGCGATCGTCAGCGCCCGGGCACGAGCCGGCCGCTTCGCGCGCAGGCGCTCGACGAATGCCCACGCGAGCGTGACCGCGAGCACCGACAGCGCGGCGAGCGGCAGGTACATCCGCCGCTCCGCGCCGACCTCGCTTGCGATCGGCACCACGCTGGACGTCGGGGCCAGTGTCAGAAAGAACATGGCCCCGAGAAACCCGATCGCCGGCCAGCGCACGAGCGCGACCCCCGTGCCCGCGACCAGCGCCAGCACGAGCAGCGCCTGGGGCAGGGCATCGGTCACGCCGATCGCCCGGGGCAGGCCGTAGTCGATGACGAGGGCTCGCGGCCAGACCGCGAGTCCGATGTAGCGCGCGATCATCACGGCCTGGTTCACCAGGTACGTCCAGGAAGACACGTTCGCCGCGCCAACCGTCGAACGGGGCCAGCGCCACATCAGCAGGCCCAGCTCCACCCACGTCGCGGCGAGGGCGCCGTAGAACCACCCGCGCTCGCGCGCGGCGTCGCGCCACGAGTCGAAGACGAAGACGCGGTCGTACAGCATCACCGCCAGCGGCGCGACGGCCATCGATTCCTTCGTCGCCATGCCCGCCACGCACGACACGACCGACGTGGCAAGCCACCCGCCCGACTCGCGCCCGCGAATCGCGGCGTAGAGCGTCAGCAGGAAGAAGAACCCCATCATCGACTCGGTCCGCTGCGTCGCGTACTCGACCGTCTCGCTGAGCAGCGGATGCGCCACCCAGATCAGCGACGCGGCCAGCGCCAGAGCGTCGCCCGGCAGGCGGCGATCGACGCCGCCGAGCGTCAGCCGGACGATGCCGAAGAGCAGCAGCGCGCT
>Ga0157376_10000607_pt1 | contig 23162 bp, 19 predicted proteins | sample M45metaG_FD_121801 | JGI IMG/M metagenome (GOLD analysis project Ga0157376, IMG submission 121801) | Miscanthus rhizosphere microbial communities from Kellogg Biological Station, Michigan, USA - M4-5 metaG | ecosystem: Host-associated > Plants > Roots > Rhizosphere > Soil | place: USA: Michigan...
GGTGCAGCTGTGGCCCCGCCGGCTAGTCCAAGGTCGCGATTGTCGTCAAAACCGATCCAGATCACCGTGACCAGGTTGGAAGTAAAGCCCGCGAACCACCCATCCCTGGAAGTACCGGTTTTCCCGGCAGCCGGCAAGGTGAATCCTCGAGCGCGCACTGTCGCACCGGTACCTTTGTTCAACACGTCTTTCAGCAGGCTGGTCACCAGATACGCCACTCGCGAATCGAGTACCGCGTGAGTCTCGGGAACGGTTTTTTCCAGCACCGTTCCGTTTGCGCTGACCATGCTACGCAAGAACTGCGGCTCGGCTCGTACTCCACCCTGTCCAAATGCCGTGTACCCTGCTGCCACATCAACCGGAGTCATCTCATAGGCGCCCAGTGCCACCGCTGGCGTTGCCCGGATGTTGTTACCCAGTCCCATCTGCCGCGCGATCTGTACCACTCGCCCGTAGCCGATCAGCTCCGCCACTTTCACCGTGGCTACGTTCAATGAATTGGTCAATGCTTCGCGGATCGTGACCTTTCCCATGAACCTTTCGCCGTAGTTGTTTGGCGTATACTCCTGGCCGTCAAATTCAAACGTTGTTGGCTCGTCGTCGACGGTTGTGGCCGGCGTTACCACCGGCTGCACGCCGTCTACAGCGTTATCAAAAGCTGCTGCATACACAAAGGGTTTAAACACTGAGCCTGGCTGCCGGTGAGAAATCGCGTGGTTCAACTGGCTCTGGCCATAATCACGGCCACCGATCAAGGCGCGAATCTCTCCGGTACGAGGGTCGAGCGATACCAGCGCCACCTGCACTTGTGGAATATTTTCGGTGCCACCCTTTCTTGCTTTGTCCTTCTTCCACTTCTCGTATTTCTTCGCCAACAGCGTGTCCACGTTCTTCACACCCGCATCGACGGCGGCCGCCGCCGCACGTTGCAGCGCAGGATCAAGCGTCGTGTACACCCGGAAGTTCTGGCTCAACAGATCGTTTTCGGCGTACTTGTCCAGCAAGTGATCCTTGACCATGTCCACAAAATACGGCGCTTCACTGGTGGTCATCGACGTTCGGACGATTTTCAGTGGCTCGCGTTTCGCATCCTGCAGGTCCGCTTCGGTGATGTATTTGTTTTCCACCATCTGCGGCAAAACTCTGTCGCGTGATTGCATGCCACGTTCGGGATGGCGGTCAGCGGAAGAGTAATAGTTAGGTGCGCGAATAATTCCGGCCAAAAACGCGCATTCGCCCAGTGTCAGCTGGCGCAAGTCCTTGCCGAAATAAGCCACGCTGGCCTGCGAGAATCCGCGAATACCAAAACTCCCGCGATTCCCCAGATACACCTCGTTGGCATACATCTCAAAAATGCGTTGCTTTGAAAAACGCTGCTCCAGCTCAAAGCTCAGCATCGCCTCGGCCAGTTTTCGCCGCCAGTTCCGGTCGGTGGACAAAAAGAACGTCCGCGCTACCTGCATAGTGATGGTACTGGCTCCCTGCAGATGCGTTCCGTGACGCAGATCGTTCCAAGCCGCTCCGAAGATGCGGATAAAGTCGAAGCCAGGGTGTTCGAAGAACCGTTTGTCTTCCGCGGAAAGAATGGCATTCACCAGCGTGGGAGGCAGATCGTCGTACCGCACCGGTCGCCGTTTTTCTCGCGCGCTGTCGAACAGGTTGGTGATCAGCTCGGGCTCGATATCCGCCGTGGCCATCTCTGGTCCGCCAGAGAGCGGCCGGATCGCCTTGATCGTCTTTCCGCTGAACTGCACCGCCAGGGCATTCGTGTTTGCGAAATAGGAAAGTTTGGACGGCCGGATATCCACCACGTTGCCATTTACCGTGTACTGTCCCAGCGCTCCGTTGTCCGCTTCCGGCCGATACCCTACCCGCTGCAGATAGGTCGCTAGCTCATCGGGCGCCCACAGCTGACCCGGCGATATCTGCTGTGGCGCGGAAAAAATCTGGGTGGTATTTTGCAGAACGCTGCCGGAAAGCCGCGCATCGATCATGCGGCCGAATCTCACGTAGTAGTAGCCGAAAACGCTGGCGGCGATTAGGAAACAGCCGAAGATTACGCCAAGCAGCGCCAGTCCATACTTAGAAGTCCAAAAGCCCTTTTGAATGCGAATACGCAATTTTTCTCCAGCGGGCTGAAGCTGTTCTTCACTAAACGATTAGGATGTTACAGCGCTAGCGAAGATGTCTTTAATAGTGTCTCGTACTGCCGGATGCAAGGAAAGCAACAGTTTCCCGCTAAGCGGCGGGGCTGGCCCCCACTTGTTCACGTCAACGACTTGTTTTCGCTCGATGGAGTGAAGTGCAGATCCAGGTGGTAGTTGAGAATATCAACAGGGACGGTGTAGTCCACCACGATATTAACCTTCGATCCCGTGTTCGTGACTTTTATGTCTTCGCGTTTCGCGGGAATATCTAAATCCTGGATGGTCTTGAAGACTTGTTCACGGATTTGATCGTCGGTATAGCGATTCACCACTGCGAAGCGCGCAATTTCATCAATCTTGTCGGCCAGCTGATATTCCGCCGAATACGGAGGAATTACCTTCCAAGCCGCAATAATCCCGACGATCAGGATCGCGGTGACGATGATGGCCTTCAATTTCCCGGCGCCTCGTTCAGACCGCCTAATTCCCATTTTTGTCGCACTTCCAGCCACGCAGGCTCCCCTACTGCAAAGAGGATTAGGATGCTCTATTTCTCAAAACTAGCACCGCGTGGTGTTAGTGTCGACAGTTCTAGAGTACAGGTGTTTCATTGGAGCTAACCCCGGCGGGGACTGCTCGATGAGTGCGGTTGGTGATTCTTAGCTAGTACGCCCGCGCAAAAATCGCCCGTTCTTTGGCAGCTTGCCCGCAACTAACGCACTTGCCGGTACCAGCAGCGCCGCCAGCGCCCAACACCGCTTCCTGGTCCAGCGGGATGCACCGCATCGTCGCGCGGGTCTCTTCTTTGATCTTCCCTTCGCAATCGCCGCTGCCGCACCAGCCAGCGAAAGCGAAGCCGGTTTCGACCGCCTTTTTGAACTGGTCGGAATTCGCGGCAGCATGGGTATTCGAACGCCGGAACGCTAGTGCTTTGTCGTACATCGCTTGCTGAATCTCTTCGAGTAGCTTTTCAATCGTCGCCGGCACATCCGTCAGGGACACCGAAATTTTGCCTTCGCGGCCAGGACGATCGCGCCGCGCCAACACGGCTGCTTGCTTGGCCACGTCCTTCGGACCTAGTTCCACGCGCACCGGCACGCCCCGCATCTCCCAGTCGTTAAACTTCCAGCCGGGGCTTTGCCCTTCGCGCTCGTCCAGCGTCACGCGAACCTTGGCCTTCACCAGCTGCGCCTTTAATTCCTTCGCCGCGCCTACCACCGCAGCCTTTTCCTCGTCATTTTTAAAAATTGGCACGATCACTGCTTGGATCGGCGCTAGCCGCGGCGGCATCACCAGCCCTTGATCATCGCCATGCACCATGATGATCGCGCCGATGAATCGCGTCGACAGCCCCCACGAGGTTGTCCAGCAATGTTGCTGCACGCCGGTCTGGTCTAGATACTTCACTTCAAATGCTTGTGCGAAATTTTGCCCCAAGAAGTGCGACGTTCCCGCTTGCAGGGCCTTTCCATCGCCCATCATCGCTTCGATCGAATACGTTAAATCCGCGCCGGCAAACTTTTCCGCGTCGGACTTGGCGCCGGCTATCACCGGAATTGCGCCTTCGTTCACCGCGAAGTCGGTGTAGGTATCCAGCATCTGCCGAGTCTCTTCTTCGGCTTCCTGTTTCGTGGCGTGCGCGGTGTGCCCTTCCTGCCAGTAAAATTCCAAAGTACGCAAAAACAGCTTTGTCCGCAGCTCCCACCGCACCACCGAGTTCCACTGGTTCATTAGCACCGGCAAATCGCGGTAAGACTGAATCCATTTCGACCACATGTGCCCGATAATCGTTTCCGAAGTCGGACGCAAAATCAGCGGCTCAGCCAACACTTCTCCGCCACCAATCGTTACCACCGCCAGCTCCGGCGAAAATCCTTCCACGTGATGCTTTTCTTTTTCAATGAAACTTTTCGGAATCAACAATGGAAACGCCACGTTCTGATGGCCGCTCGCTTTGAATCGTGAATCCAACGCCTGCTGAATGTTTTCCCACAACGCCCAGCCGTACGGCCGGACAATCATGCAGCCGCGCACCGGCGCATAGTCCGCCAGCTGTGCCTTCAACACCAGTTGGTTGTACCACTCCGAAAAATCCTGTGCTCTTGTGGGAAGTTTTTCTTCAGCCATGCGACGCTCTGTCTTCTTTCACCGAAAAGTTTGCGTTTCTCCGAACGAAAAAGCGTAACGGACACGTTACCCACTGTCAACGAACCCGCGCTGACAAGCGAGTTCAGCACCATCCTGGATTTTGCTTTACACCGAGGTCAAGGTAGCATCCTTCGCCAAGGCATCCGCGTGAGAGACCAACAGACTAAACCGCAGCAGTCCTCCGGCGCTGTTCGCACCATCGGCTTCCTGCCGTTACTCGCTATTTTTTACGGCTACACCGCGGGCGGCCCCTTCGGCTACGAAGATATCTTTTCCCAGTCCGGCCCAGGCATGGCCCTGATGTTCCTAGCCTTCGTCCCGCTCTTCTGGAGCATCCCCATGTCCTACGCCTCCGCCGAACTCAACAGCATTCTCCCCGTTCAAGGCGGTTTTTATCGCTGGTCGCGCGCGGCGTTCGGCGACTTCTGGGGATTTCAGTGCGGTTGGTGGAATTGGACCGGCACATTCCTGCTTAACAGTCTTTATGGCGTGCTGGTCATGGACTATCTCGTCCACTATTTTCCGTGGCTCACCGGAAACACCAAATGGGCCGGTGCCTGCCTCGTTCTTTGCGTCCTGTCGTACCTGAACATGCGCGGCATCCAAATCTCCGGCTGGGTCTCCGTCGCCATGCTGGTCGTTGTACTTCTTCCCGTCGTCTGGCTTTGCATCGTCTCGATTTTTCACTGGCACTACAATCCAGTTGTTCCGTGGGCTCCACCCGGCCAACCGTTCGGTTCAATCTTCGGCGTCGGGCTTGCCCTAGCCATGTGGAACTACGCCGGCTACGAACAACTCTCCAGCGTCACCGCCGAAATGGACAATCCGCAAAAGACTTTCCCGCGTATCCTGTTCTGGAATACGCCGATGAATGTGCTCACCTACATTCTTCCCGCGTCTCTCGCCATCGCGGCCCTGGGCAACTGGCAGGACTGGCGCACCGGCTACATCGTCGAAGCTTCACGCCGCATCGGCGGCGAAGCACTCGGTATCGCCATGCTTCTTGCTTCGATCATCGGTACGGCTTCCCTGTCCAATAGCACCATCCTGTACACCACGCGCATTCCCGCGGCCATGGCCCAGGACGGCTACCTCCCCGCATGGCTCGGCAAGATTCATCCACGCTTTGGAACTCCTGCTCGGGCAATCGCCGTTTCGCTGATCGTCTATTGCCTGCTCGCCCGCTTCGATGTCGCTGATCTGGTGAACATTTACATCTGGGCACGCATCGCCACTTCCATGCTCACGCTGCTTGCCGTATGGCGCATGCGCGGCAAACTTCCCAAGGCTCTCCGCGAATTTCGCGTTCCCGGCGGCACATTCGGATTGGTTTGCTCAATTCTTTTCCCCGCCATTCTCTGCGGAGTCAAAATTTATTACAGCGAACATTTCGTGTGGCTTTGGGCGCCTTGGCTACTGGTGTCCGGCCCCATTGCGTATATCATTCTGCGCTGGGGTTTTTCGCTAAAACCGCATCCGCTTGAGGTATCCAAATGACTCTGTTCTCGCGCCGCAATTTCCTGCAGACGATTTCCGCCGCCACACTCGCGCCAGCTCTCAAGAATCCTTTGCCAGGAATTTCTGCAGCTCTCTTGCAAGCTTCCGGTCCTTCTATTCACTTCTCTACTCAACCACGCGAACGCATTGCGGTCGCCACTTACCCCTTTCGCGAATTCATCATCGGCCGGCACGACGACAAATTCGCTGCTTCCAAAAAACTTCCGCTGAAAGACTTCCCTGCCCAAATAGCTGCGAAATTCAACGTCACCAAAATCGAGCCGTGGAGCGAGCACTTTCTTTCCACCGAAGGCGCTTACCTCGACGAACTCCACAACTCCGCCACAAGGTCCGGCGTAACCTTTGCCAACGTTGCCGCCGACACCGATCACAGCATTTATTCTGCGGACGCATCGGTCCGCCAACTCGCCTCTCAATTCGGGAAACAATGGATCGACGTCGCCGCCCGTCTCTCTTCCCCCAGCGTTCGCCTCAACATCGCCAGCGCCGCCAACGCCAAGCCCGAACTCACGCAAGTTGCCGACGGGCTGAAGCCCATCGCCGACTACGCCGCTTCCAAAAATGTCGCGGTCCATCTCGAGAACGACAATCCCATCAGCGAAGATCCGTTCTTCATTGCCAGCGTCGTCGATCGCGTCAACAGCCCGTGGCTTCACGCGCTGCCCGACTTCGGCAACAGTTTCGCCGTTCTCTCCACCGCAGACGCTCTCCGCGGCCTCGACCAGATGTTCGCTCACGCCTACGCTATTTCGCACGTCAAAGACGCTACCACCACACCTGCAGGCAAAGTCGTCCCGATCGAGCTTGCGCGAGTTTTCGCGCTCGCCTCAAAACACCACTACCATGGCGATTTTTCTATGGAATTTGAATCCGCAGGCGATCCCTACGAAGGCACCGCCAAATTAGTCGCCGCTACCATCAAAAATCTTTCCTGAGCCACCATCTCCGCCCACAACTCCGCGTACCATTTACAACTCCGTCGCTTCGCGCTAATTTCAAATTTCGGCATGCGCCCTCTCAGCCCAAATCATCCGGGCAGCCGCAAAGGAGCGTCATGGCCGCCACCAGAAAAGCACAATCTTCCCATCCGCCCAAGACTGAGCATCAACGCCCTCTGCGCATCGTTCCACTGCATAGCGCTCCCCGTATCGCCTCCACTTCCTCTCCCCAGCTCACCTATCGCAACGGCCCGCTACTCACCAAAGTCGAAGTTTTCGCAATCTACTGGGGCAACCCCTGGAACTCCTCCGCCAACGCCCCACTCAAATCGCACATGGACAATTTTTTCGATTTCATTCTCGCCAGCAAATTGCTGGACCAGATCGCCGAATACAATGTTCCCGGCCAATCCATCGGTCACGGCTCATGTATCGGTTCAACCGTCTACGCCGCATCCGAACCAGGCAAATCCATCACCGACGCCGCCATCCAACAAATGTTGCAAGCCGAAATCTCCGCCGGCACTTTTCCAGCAAGAACCGCCAACACTCTCTACTTCGTTTTTCTTCCGCCCGGCACACAAGTCGATCAAGGCGGCAGCAAGTCCTGCCACGCTTTTTGCGGATATCATGACACTACTAGCGACCACATTTTCTACGCGATCCTGCCCTATCCCGGCTGCACCGGCTGCGCAGGCGGCCTCGCCGTCCCCGACGCGCTCACTTCCACGTCCTCTCACGAGCTCTGTGAAGCCATCACCGATCCCGTTCCCGGCACCGGCTGGTACGACGACGCCAACGGCGAAATCGGCGACATCTGCGCTTGGAAAACCAAGACTCTAGGCAGCTACACCGTTCAATTGGAGTGGTCGAACTCCGCCGACGCGTGCGTCTAATCTAGTGACTAGCTTTGCTGATCACACTTCTTGCAAAGCAATGTCGTACCGATGCGTGTCGCGCGTCCCTCTTCGCTCCTCACCCACGGCCGGTTCATCCACGGCGGATCGTGACGCACGTGCTGTGCGTGCCCGCACTCCAACTCCGCCACCCAATCATTCTTTTCATCCTGGTGAAATCCCGTGATCCTTCGCTCAGGCACCGCAACCCTTCCGCTCTTCGCGCTCCGCGCTCACGGCAATCCAAACGTAAACAACGCCGACCCAGCCGCCACCGCCACATATTGCTTCCCATCAACTGCATAAGTCATCGGCGAGGAATACACCGAAGCTCCGCACTGAAAATGCCACAACGCTTTTCCGCTCGCAGCGTCTAGCGCAATAAAATTTCCTTCCGCGTCGCCGGTAAAAACCACTCCGCCCGCCGTGGACAACACTCCCGACCACGTCGGTGAAGGATGCTTCCACTCCCATTTCACTTTTCCGCTCGCCGGATCAATCGCCCGCAGCGCTCCATAAAAGGGTGCCGCATCATCATTCGGAAAATACGCTGACCCGTAGTACGCGTGCCCCGCATCGTAAGGCTGCGGCGCCGTAGAAAACACGTCGCACTGCTCCCGCGCCGTCACGTAAAACAATTTCGTCAGCGGATCGTAGGTTGGCGACATCCAGTTCGTCGCTCCCGCCGCTCCCGGGCACACTCGATTCCCCTTCGGAGTTGGTTTACCTTCCTGCGCCGGCACCGGCCGCCCACTGGCATCCTTCGCAGTAGTCCAGGAAACCTTCGCATACGGTTCCGCGCGAACCAATTTCCCGTTCATCCGGTCGATCACATAGAAAAAGCCATTCCGGTTCGCCTGCAAAATCAATTTCTTCCCGCCGTCATCTACCATCACCGGTACTTGCGTCGCATCGTAGTCATGGTCGTCGTTTTGCGTATACTGAAAATGCCATTTCAGTTTTCCCGTTTCTGGATCCAGCGCCAGCAGCGAATCCGAATACAAATTATCTCCGGCGCGTCCGATCGACCGGTTTGATGGCGAAGGGTTTCCCGTGGTCCAGTACGTCGTATTCGTTTCCGCGTCATACGTGCCGGTAATCCACGCTGGCGATCCGCCAATCTTCCACGATTCCCCTTCCCAGGTTTCATTTCCCGGCTCACCCGGCCCGGGAATCGTGTAGAACCTCCATTTCCGCTCTCCAGTATTCGCGTCGTAGCCATCAATAAATCCGCGAATCCCATACTCGCCGCCCGATACTCCCATCAGCACCAGGTTCTTGATCACCAGCGGCGCCAGCGTAAAGCTATAACCCTTCGTATAGTCCGCCGCCGCCACATCCCATATCACGTTTCCCGTTTTCGCATCCAGCGCGATCACATGCGAGTCCAGCGTGCCCATAAAAACTTTGTCGCCCAAAATCGCCAGCCCGCGATTCACTCTTCCGCAGCACGGACGAATATCCCCCGGCAATCCGCGCTGATATTGCCAGATCGGCCGCCCCGTTCGCGCGTCCAAGGCAAACGCCCGGTCGTCTTGCCCCGTTCCATACAAAATTCCGTCCACCACCAGTGGCGTCGTCTCAAATTTTCCGCCCGCCATGGTCTGGTAGGCCCACTTCGGCGCCAGCTTTTCCGCATTTCCAATTTTGATCTCCTGAAGCGTGGAAAATCTCCGCCCCGCGTAATCTCCCGAATACATCATCCAGTTCTGGGGCTCCTGCCCCGCATTCACCAGCCGCTCGCTGGTGACCTGCGCCGCAGCCGGGCCCGCCATCACCAAAGACAAAACCATCATCATCCAAGGAAGACCACCGCCCTTAGCACAGACTTCAATCAGTGCGCTGTTCGTCCGCTTCAACCATCCCCGCCCCCTCACTTGCCACCTCCAAGAAAAAACGCCAACAAATCCTGCAAATCCTTCTCCGGCAGCATCTTCTCGTCATAAACCGGCATCAACGACACTCGGGACTTCAGCAACGTCTTAAGCGAAGACTTGTCCACCGAATGCACCTGCTCACGCATATCCATAAACTGAATCGTGAAGTTATCCTCGTTAATCAACGTCCCCTGATATTTTTTCCCGTCACTGGTCTCCACACTCACCGTCTCGTATTCCTCAGAAAACTCTTTCATCGCTTCAATCATTCCCTGCGCCAGTCTCCGACTCGGATTCCGCACCGACTCCACCAAATAATCCGTCGACCGCGCCGCTCCCGTTCTGGTCAAATCCGGCCCAATTCGTCCACCCTTCCCCGCAAACATGTGGCACGTACCGCACGCCGCCGTCCCATAAAACAATTCCCGCCCATGTTTCGCATCGCCGTTCACCACCGCCGGCTTTTTCTCCACGCTGCGAATGTAGGTCACCACCTGCCAGACCTCTTCTTCCGTCATTCCCACGCCCTGTTGTGTGGCTCCATTCGGCGGCATCGCCGTTCCCGGCACTCCGTTATTGATGGTGTTAAAAATGTTCGCGTCTGAGTCGCCATGTTTTTTCGGAGTTCGCGTCAAATCCGGTCCGCGCCCGCCGCCTCGCGCTCCCAGCCCATGGCAAAACGCGCAGTTCGCACGAAACTCAAACTCCCCCAGCTTCGCCACCTGGTCGTCGCCCGCATAGGGATTTTTCCCCTGCGCGCCGAGCGGCCGCACCGCGGCCAATCCCAGTACTAATAACCCAAAATACGCGAACGTTTTTTTGAATTGGATTTTCATCGCCAATGATCCTCGGCGGCAGCCCGTCCAGGAAACGGAGAGGACCGCGGATGTTCGGCATCTGCCTGGGAGACTATACCATCGCGCCTGGAACGGAAATTCCCGTGAAGAAAATTTCAACGTCACGCTACAAAGCGAAGACTCCTTCAGCCGATTGGTCTTCCGCCTGCAGTACGATAACCACCCTGCGCATGCTCTTTCCGTTGCCTTCGGCTGCTCCCATCTCAGGTCGTAAGGGCGGGCTTCCTGGTGAACTCTGCTCGCTGCTATCTGCTCCCTGCTCGCCACTCACTATTCACTCGACTTTCCCCATTTCCCCGTTCTTCCCGCTCCGCGTTATCATGTTTCCGCGCCGCCAAGGGCCACGCGCCACATCCGCACCTTTCGAGGACACCCGACATGAGTAAGACCACCGAAGCCAATTCCAGAATGCAGCGGCCGCTCTCCCAGGTCGATCCGCACATCTCCACGCTGCTCCGGGAAGAAGCCGAGCGCCAGGCCACCGGCCTCGAACTCATCCCCTCCGAAAATCTGGTCTCCGAAGCTGTGCTCGAAGCCATGGGCTCCATCTTCACCAACAAGTATGCCGAAGGCTATCCCGGCAAGCGTTACTACGGCGGGTGCGAATTCGCCGACAAAGTCGAACAAGTCGCCATCGATCGCGCCAAGCAGCTCTTCGGCGCCGATCACGCCAACGTACAATCGCACTCCGGCACTCAAGCCAACGTCTCCGTGTACATGAGCACCCTGCAGCCCGGCGACACCGTACTCGGCATGAATCTTTCCCACGGCGGTCATCTCACTCACGGCCATCCGCTCAACTTTTCCGGCCGCATGTACAAGTTCATCGCCTACGGAGTCCGTCAGGACACCGAACAAATTGACTACCACGAAATCGAACGCCTCGCCGCCGAACACAAACCCAAAATGATCGTCGCCGGAGCCAGCGCCTACTCCCGCATCATCGATTTCGCGCGTATCGCCAAAGCCGCCCAATCCGTTGGCGCTCTTTTCTTTGTAGACATGGCTCACATCGCTGGACTGGTCGCCGCGGGAGTGCATCCCAGCCCCGTTCCCCACGCCGATTTCGTCAGCACCACCACCCACAAAACGTTACGCGGCCCGCGCGGCGGCCTGGTCCTCTGCAAAGCCGCATTCGCCAAGGAACTGGACAAGCTCACTTTTCCCGGCATTCAAGGCGGCCCGTTGGTTCATACCATTGCCGCCAAGGCCGTCTGCTTCCAGGAAGCGCTCGAACCATCATTTAAGAAATACCAGCAGCAGGTCGCCAAAAACGCCAAAGCGCTCGCCGCCGCCATCACCAAACACGGCCTTCGCGTCGTTTCCGGCGGCACTGATAATCACCTGGTCCTGGTCGAAGTTCACTCACGCGGAATCACCGGCAACGATGCCGAAAAAGCGCTGGACCGCGCCGGTATCACCGTCAACAAAAATTCCATTCCCTTCGATCCGCTTCCGCCGATGAAAGCCGGCGGCATTCGTCTCGGCACTCCGTCCATCACCACCCGCGGCATGGAAGAACCGGAAATGGATTTAATCGCCGGATGGATCGCCGACGTCCTTGCGCAGCCCGGCAACGCCGAAACCGAACAAAGGGTTCGCAAACAGGTCGCGGAGCTTGCCGCAAACTTCCCGATCTACGAAGATCGAGTAAAAGGCGCGGCCCACGCCGATCATGCCCGCATGCACTAGCGCATGCACCAGGAAGAACTAACCGGAAAACAATTTTCAGGTCCTCAGCAACGATACCAACTGCACCATCGTCCGGCTGTCCCAAGACTGTCCTTCAGTTCAGTAGAATTCGGGACAACCCTCCTTTACTGTTAGTCACGTCGGCGATGGGAACACTTCTCACAGCACTCCTCGAAAAAACAGGCGTCAGCCGCTTTTTCCGGGGTGTGTCGGTGGAACTTCCGGCGTATTTCCTGCCAAATTTTCAAGTGCTGGAAATTCACAACGCGCAACGAGCGCCGCGAATCGGTTCCCCTAAAGCCCCTAAATAACTCCGCTGGAATTGCGGACGAGGTGGCCATGACAGAGACCGAAGCATTTCGAGAATTCAAGCAAGGCCTGGCGCTGTTGCGCGACAACTATGCGGACAAAGCGTTGTCGCACATGCAGAAAGCCGCGCAGCTTGAAAAAAATAACCCGTACTACATGTCGTACCTGGGTGTCGTGCTGGCGCGCTCCGAACAGAAATGGGCGGAAGCGGAAAAATTGTGCGACAGCGCGGTACGCATGAAGCGCAATCAGGCGCAACTGTATTTGAATCTGGCGGAGGTTTACGCAACCGCAGGCCGTAAGGACGATGCGGTGGAGACCTTGCAAGCCGGATTGAAATACGCGCGTCGCGATGTGCGTTTGAATCTGGCGATTAACAGATTAGTGGAACGCCGCGCTCCGGTATTTTCCTTTTTGTCGCGGCGGCATCCGTTGAACCGGCAAATCGGAAAAATTCGCCATCGCACTTTGGAGATGATCGGCCGCAGCTAAAAAAGTTCACCCCCCCAAACACAAGAAATGGCGCCGGGAGAAATCTCGGCGCCATTTCTTTTTTCTGCAAGCAGTTTTTTGGACGAACTAACGGTGTGCCGGCGGGGTGAACGAATAGCTGTGTTGCATACCCATTTCCATCAGCAACTTTACGCCAACTCCGGTAAGTCCATTTTTCAGCGCTTCGAGGCGAACCACTTCGCCGAGGTATTCGCGGTTGGTCGCGGACGGATCTTTCGAATAAGGCATGGTGACGAAAAGGCGCATGCCAATTTCGTAGCTGGTTTCGCTGGTCTGGAAAGAGACCCCGCTGCGCGAAACGCTGGTGGTCCCGCGCAGATCCTCGAAATGTTCTTTCTCCGGATCGGAGGGGCGGATGCGCATCAGCTGATTAATTTTGCAGCGGCGGCTCCCGCGGCGTTCGGCTTGCGAAGTTTTCCCAGGGATTGGGGCATTTCCAGTTGTCTTGGTCATGATGTCTTGCGTCGCCATGTGGGAAGTTCCCTTTCACTCTACCGCGATTGCAATTACAAGTGTAGGCGAGAGCATGCGCGGCTCCTATAGATAGGAAGTACTTAATCGGGCAGGAAAAACGGTTCACGGCCTGATGAGAAGAAGGTACTACAAGGGATTGGTACTTTTCTCGAAGAGTAGCAAAAATGCCGCGACAATTGAAGGAATGCGCGCAGAAGTCTGCGGGATGGCGTTGCAGGGACAAGTGTGCGATTCTTCTGCATCCCAATCATTGCGAATCAGCCCATAAGGACGGAGCTGGATGCAGAAACGATTCAAAGAGTTGACGGAACGCGAAATCCTGGCGCTGGCGATTCAGAACGAGGAAGAAGACGGCCGGATTTACGGCGAGTTCGCGGACGCGCTACGGCAGACCTACCCAGCGACAGCGGATATGTTTGAAGAGATGCGCGTAGAAGAGGCTGGGCACCGCGACCGGCTGTTCGAGGAATTTCGGGGACGATTTGGGGAGCAGATTCCGCCCATCCGCCGCGAGGATGTGAAAGGGTTTTTGCAGCGGCGACCACTGTGGCTGGTGCGTCCGCTGGGAGTGAATGCCGCGCGGAAGCACGCACAAGTAATGGAGATGGAGGCGGTGCGTTTTTACCAGCGAGCGGCGGTGCGGGTGACTCACGCCGGGACTAGAGAACTACTCAACAAATTAGCTGATGAGGAAAGAAAGCACACGGAGACTGCGGGAAACCTGGAAGAGAAGCATCTGACAGAGCATGCGCGGGCGGCGGAAGACGAATCACACAAGAAACTATTTTTGTTGCAGGTGATTCAGCCGGGGCTGGCGGGGTTGATGGACGGATCGGTGTCCACGCTAGCGCCTCTGTTTGCCGCGGCTTATGCTTCACACAAGACGTGGGAAGCTTTTTTGGTAGGCATGGCGGCTTCGCTGGGCGCGGGAATTTCCATGGGCTTTGCGGAAGCGCTTTCAGATGACGGATCACTGACGGGGCGAGGTTCACCGTGGATACGCGGACTGGTGACCGGGGCGATGACCACCGCGGGCGGTTTGGGGCATACACTTCCTTTCCTGATTAAGAGTTTCCAGCTGGCGATCACCGTGGCCATTGTGGTGGTGATCCTAGAGTTGGGAATCATCAGCTTTGTGCGGCACAAATATATGGACACCCCATTTTTGCAGGCGGCCTTTCAGGTGGTGGTGGGGGGTGTGCTGGTGTTCTTGACTGGAATATTGATCGGGAGTTCCTGAGGCGGCCAGTGAGTCGGATGCAAGGATTGGGCGGTTGCTCCAGGCTGGCTCTAAACCCGTACACTTTAACGAACCATGAGCCAAGGCTGCGCCAAGGAGAATCGTAGTGCCGACGAAGCGTTAGCAATCCTCCGGCTACGATAGCCCTTGCCTTCGTTGCTTATCTAGTTGGCAGGGTGCCTTTGCGAAAGGTTCATCAGCGTCGGAGCCGGTGACGCCTTCCGCGCTTTCGCAAAGGCCTGAAAAACTCCCTGCTCGACATGACTGTCCTCATCTTTGCGGCCGATGACCAAGCGGACATATTCGCACTCTTCCAGCACGTCGTGGCGCTCGAGGATGAGCTCCTCGTCTGCCTCGACGAGACGAGACCTCCGGGAATGCAGCGGACTTCGCCGTCATGACAACAATTAAGAGTCGGTATATCAAGTTGGGTGCTATGCTGCGTGCAACTCCGCTCGTAGACCGAGGCGGAGCGTCGATTCCAGGAGTCCTGAGCCTGACAGTTCTTCCCTACTTCAGGCACGGCGCACAGAAATAACTCAGCGGAAAAGAGCACAACGTGAGACCTCTATCGCCCGCCATCTTGTTACAGACCGGGTTCGTTCTTGGAAGATCGTTCTTTCCGCTATTTGCAATCGCAGTCATCGCGGGCTCGGCGCTGTGGGGGCCTTGGGTCAGCTTGACAGTCACGGCACTGGCGATCGCGGCCGCATTGAGGTTGTTATGAGTGGAGTGGCCCGCGATGCCCAAGTGACTGCGAGCCGTTGGCGCATTCTCGCCCATGCCCAGGACTGGCACTGCGTGGCTTTCCATTTCACCTGCCTCGCAGCATACGCCGTGGCCTTCTGGTTGTACCAGCACCCCGAGCTAGCCGGCATCACTGGGCCGTGGTCCCGCATCGCTTTTGTCACAGCTTCGGCCGCAATGCTTGGCTGGATCTCCGGCATAGATGTCGGCGTCAACTTCCACAATCATTCCCATCGCCCCATCTTCACTTCGCCCTTCATTAGTCGCTGCTTCGGTCGAATCTGGACATTTTCGGGCGGGTGGCCATCGTTCTTTTGGGAGTACTGCCACGTCACCGTTCATCACGCCAATCTACTCACCATGGATGATTGGACTCTACCTAAACGGAACGACGACGGATCATTCGAAGACTTTCGTAAGTACCTGTTCATGCACTGGCCTTGGCGCATTATGGCCCATCTCTGGAAGGACCTGACCGCGCGGCAGAGCCTGCGCCGGAAGGCATTCCGCGAACTGGCCATCTTTGTTTCGCTTTGGTCCATTCCTTTTTGGATCGATCCGTTAATGGCCCTATGGCTCTGGGTGCTGCCGCACTGGATTGCCAACGCCTTTGTAATGAATTCGGGAATGTATGTCCAGCATGCCGGATGTGTCCCAAAGGTCCCCTCCCAGCCGGTAAATCACTCCACCGTGTTTGTCTCGAAGTTCTTCAACCTCACTATGTTCAACATAGGTTTTCACCTCGAACACCATGACCATCCCAGGGTGCATTGGTCGGAATTGCCGGACCTTCATCAGCGCCTGAAGCAGGATCTGATCGATGGCGGTGCGCACGTGGTTCCATTCGGTCTCTACCATGCCTCATTCTTGCTTGCCGGCGGCGATGCACGCAAAAAACGTTTCGCCGGGCAGGACTTGGGATACAAAAAGGAGCAGTCGTAGCTTGTCTCTAGCGACGCCGGCCGCGGCAAGCGATTTTTCCTACCCCCGTTGCTCGAGTCGAACAGACCTCTCGTTCGGCGCACCAAGTGCGTCTGTTTCTGGAGCTCCGAGCTTATCCACGTCACCCTAAGTTGCCCAGTCTTTGCGTCCATCCATTTCGTGTTGCCCACCATTCATCGGAATCCTCGAAGTCCGCGAACGCTGTCCGCAATAGTGAAAAGCTTGCCGGCGCAGAAGAAAAGCGCCAACAAGAAAGAGGTGCGCAGAGAATTTGAGTTGCCATCGGAAAATGCGGACTTCAAGCTACAGCTCCAGGATCCATAGATCGCTTTTTATTCGGGCGTCCGAGTGTTTGCGATTGGATTGGCGAGAGAGCGGAAAAAATGGCCAGCTGAACGTGGCCGCTACAACGGCGAGATCCAACGGAGGTATCCGATAAAGATGCCCTCCGTTGCCGTTTCTTGCGCGCTCTCCGGTCTGATTTCGCTTACCGCATACGTCCGGTAGATCAGCGCCGGTGGCTACTACTGCCGGTCGTGGCAGCAGGATGAATCGGAGGCTGCCGAGGTTTTTGCCGGCTGCTGGTAGCCAGCCGACGAATCGACCTGATAGCCGTTCTCGTAGCGATCGTGATGGCGAACCCAGGCCATGCTGAAGGCGAATGCAGCTTCGTCGCGACCCTTAGGGGTCATGTCCAGAAAGTTGTACGTGCCGAGCAGGATATCCAAGCCGCGGCCGTAACTGGAGTAGGTGTGAAAGATTTCGCCGGCAGCATTTTTGTAAAAGACGCTGACGCCCGGCGCCTCTTCGCTGGGGAATTGGGCCATGTCGTAGTTGTAGTTCACTTTGCCGTCGACTTTGTCCTTCGGCGTGAACGAAACGTGATAGTCAAAATTGAAACTGTTGGCGTTGGAAGAAACCCACTGAAAACCCCAACCCATGCGTTTCTTGAAGGCGGCGATTTGAGGCATGGGCGCGCGCGAAATGGCCGTAAAGGCGACGTCGCGCGCTTCGAGATGCACTAAGCAGCCGCCGAAATGATCGCCGAGGTACGAGCAACTGGGGCAGCCTTCCGTCCAGTCCGGACCGAACATAAAGTGGTAGACGATCAACTGGCTTTTGCCACGAAACAGATCGGAGAGCGAGACTTTTCCGTTGGGGCCGTCGAAAACGTAGTTCGTTTCGACTCTGACCCAAGGGAGTTCGCGGCGTTTGGCGCTGATGGAGTCGCGCAGCCGAGTGAACTCCTTCTCCTCGGCGAGCAACTGCTTGCGAGCAGCGAGCCATTCGGTTTCGGATACAATTCTGTGTTGAAGTGATTGAAGCACTGATGCTTGAGCCGACATTTTGATTCTCCTTCGATTGATTATTTACCGCCGAAAACGGAAGTCGATCCGGAAATTAGTTAAGGGCTCGGCAAGAGCTTCAAGCGAACGGATTTTCGTCGGCGCTGGGGCCGTAGATCGATGGGACGGGAACGTCCAGAATGCGAAGATAGACGGATAGTTGGCCGCGATGATGATAGAGATGGTTCATCATGATGGAACGGAGTAAGGCCGCGCGCGGGATGGCCATGATGGTTTTGCCGTTGCGAGTGAGAGTCCAAGTGGCAGCAAGGCGAGCGTCGTCCATTTTGTGCAAGGCGTCCTTAGTAGCGGCGAGGCTCTTGGAAAAGGTGTTCAAGACTTCCTGGCGATCTTTGGGTTGAGCTTGGTTGAAGCCGGGAGCCTCGAAGGAGTCGGCGCTGGCCGCGGCGGACACGGTGGCGGGGACTGCGGCGATATGCAAAGCCAGCTGGCCAAGCGAGAATGATTTGGCGTGCGGCTTCCAGGTTAGTTTGTCAGCAGGGACGCGTTCGAGGACGCGTTTGGTAGTTTGTGCTTCCTGATCGACTTCCATCCAGAGTGTTTCTGCGAGACTCATGAGATTTCCTTTCGGTGATCGAGATATTTGAAGCTGGTGAACTGCGTTGGATTACTGCTGAGAGCTTGCAAGACGCGCCGTTTGCGATTGAGGTCGTTGGGCGTGAGCAGTGATTCGGTTCCTAAATTTCCGGGAGATTTCCGCAGCTTTGTTCTTGCCACGGAGTTTTCCGCCGACGAGAGCGGTTGCTCCTCCCGTGGAGACAACTCCGACGGCAAGCAAAACCAAGTTTGAAATGCAGAAGGGACACATGGAAATTTCTCTTTCCCAATTCCCTAATGGGCCGCCGATGACGAAAGGCTGGAGGCTTCGGCGCGAGCTTTAATCTGGGAGATGATATGGGCCCAACCGCGGCCGACGCCTTTACGCTGGTCTTCGGAGAGCAGGCCTAGAGCGGTGTGGCGGAAAGTGATCAGCGTGCCGCCGGGTTCTTCCGACAAGCGATATTGCAAATTGGAAAGGAATGGCGAGGAGGCAAAGAGCGGGCCGGTAAATTCGAGAAGGGTTGGACGCTTGATGGCTTGCACGGTCGCCCAGAAATGGCCGTTCGAATTGTGAAGATCGCGGAACCAGCGACCGCCAGGCCATGCCTCGAGCTTCATCGGAAGCGGCGTGCCTTCGGGAGTTTCGTTGTAGGGGCCGAGCTGATCGAGTATGGCGTCAAAAGTCCTTTCCAGCGATGCTTTGACGCTAGTCTCCTGGGTAATGGTGAGCAGCAGGTCGTCCACAGATTTGATTTGCGATGTCATAGTTCCCTCTCTGATTGGTAATGCAAATTTGGCGAAGTCATGAGCCTTTATCTTTTTCGGCGTGCTCTTTGATGCGGAGCAGCTGGTGGCTCCAGAGGCGCTCGAACATGCTCGTCCATTCGTGCAGCGGGCGGAGTGCGGCAGCTTCGGTGCGATAAAGCATGTTACGGCCGTGGCGACGGACGGAGACCAGCCCCACATCCTTTAAGACGCGGAGATGCTTGGAAACGGAAGGTTGCTCCATGCCGAGGCCGGCGACAATGTCGCCTACGGCTCGTTCGTCCGTGGCGAGAAAGGTAAGAATGTCACGACGGCGCGATTCGGCGACAGCGTTGAAAGCGTCGGAGGTGGTGGATGCGCGAGGCATGGGACAAATATATACCCATATAGGAATATGTCAAGGGAAATGTTGAGGTGCGCAGATTCGGCGTTTGGGGCAGATTCAGGGTCGGATGAGCGGTTCGAGCGAGCGGTGCCTGTCGCGAGTCGGCTTTTTGGCAAAAGGAAGATGGCCATCGGGCCACATTAAGGTGGCCGCTAGAAGTGCGAGAGGTTCGGAAAAAGTCTTAGTCGGACTGAGCGGGAGAAGGTTGGGAAGCGCCTCTGGGGACAACAGCGTGTCGAATGCGGGACTGGAAGCGATCGAGATAGAGGTAGACGACAGGAGTAGTGAAAAGCGTCAAAAGTTGGCTGAGGATCAGGCCGCCGACGATCGCAATACCCAGCGGACGGCGAAGCTCGGAGCCAACGCCCTGACCGAGAGCAAGCGGGAGGGCCCCGAGGAGAGCCGCCATGGTAGTCATCAAGATCGGCCGGAAGCGGAGCAGGCAAGCTTGGTAAATGGCGTCTTCGGGGGACTTCCCTTCCTGCATTTCGGCCTGCACCGCGAAATCGATCATCAGGATGGCGTTTTTCTTGACGATGCCAATAAGCAAGATGATGCCGATGAGGGCAATCATCGAGAGTTCGGTCTTGGTGAGCATTAGAGCAAGAAGCGCGCCAACGCCCGCAGACGGAAGCGTGGAGAGAATGGTGATGGGGTGAATGTAGCTCTCATAGAGGATGCCCAGAATGATGTACACCGCTGCGAGCGCAGTAATGATTAGTACTAGCATCGAGGACTGAGAGTCCTGAAAAGCTTGCGCGGTGCCTTGAAAGCCGCCGTGGACCGTCGGCGGCATGCCCATTTCGCGTTGTAGTGCATTGATTTTGACAACCGCGTCGCCAAGTGCCATTCCTGGAGCGAGATTGAACGAAAGTGTGATCGAAGGATACAGACCCTGGTGATTTACGGAGAGCGAAGTATTCGACGGTACGTAATGGGCGAAAGAGCTGAGAGGAATGACCGCACCGGTGTTGGATGGAACGTAAATGTGATTGAGACCTTCGGGCCCGGAGGTGAAGTTGTCGGAAACTTCCAGAACGACGTGATACTGGTTGAGTCCTTTGTAGATGTTGGAGACCTGGCGCTGGCCAAAGGCGTCACCGAGGGTGTTGTCAATGTCGGTCATGTTGACGCCGAGCCGCGAGGCCGTGTCCCGATCGACGACCAGTGAACTCTGCAGCCCGCGGACTTGCTGGTCGGTATTTACGTCGTAGATACCAGGAAGCCTTTTGAGGCGATCCATGAGGATGGGCGCCCAATGATTGAGGTCTCCGAGATTTTCAGCTTGCAGCGTGTACTGATATTGCGCGCCACCAAAGCGGCCGCCAATGCTCAAGTCCTGTACCGACTGCATGAAAAGCGATGCACCCGGAATTTTGGCGGTCTTGCCGCGAAGCCGAGCGATGACTTGATCTGAGTTCATCTTGCGCTCGTCAAGTGGCTCTAACTGAGCGAACATGCGCGAGGTGCTGGTGCCATTGCCACCGCCCGTGAACGCGGTAACGGTCTCCACAGCCGGATCGGCCATCACGACCTTGTTGAACTCTTTAAGTTTCTCGGACATAGCTGCAAAAGAAATGTCCTGATCGCCCTGGATGTATCCGTTGATGCGCCCGGTGTCCTGTTGGGGAAAGAAACCTTTAGGGACGGAAACGTAGAGATAGCTGGTCAAAATTACTGTTCCGATGGTGACCAGCAAGATGACCAGCTGATGACGAAGTACGACGCGCAAACAGCGATCATAAACGTGGACTAAGCCGTTGAAGGCTGATTCGGCAAAGCGGTAAGCGGCATTGTGACGGCGATGATCGATGCGCAGGAAGTGAGCGCACAGCATCGGAGTGGCAGTGAGCGAGACGAACAGAGACACGCCGATGGCTACGCTGAGAGTGACGGCGAATTCACGGAAGAGGCGTCCGACAATACCCGGGAACATCAGGATGGGGATGAAGACGGCGACCAACGACGCGCTCATGGAAAGAACAGTGAATCCGATTTCCTTGGCGCCGAGCATGGTCGCGGCGAAAGGTTTCATACCGCCTTCCATGTGTCGAGCGATATTTTCGATGACCACGATGGCATCGTCCACCACGAAACCGGTGGAGATGGTAAGCGCCATGAGCGAGAGGTTGTCGAGGCTGTAGCCAAACAGGTACATCACGCCAAAAGTTCCGACCAGAGAAAGAGGAACGGCGATGCTGGGGATGACCGTGGCCCAGACGTTTCGCAGAAACACGAAGACCACAAGAATGACCAATGAAATCGAGATGATTAGCGTGCGCTCGACGTCGTGGATGGAAGCGCGGATGGTGGTGGTACGGTCGATGGCGACATTCAAGTGCAGCGAAGGCGAGATGGAGGCGCGAAGATCCGGGAGGATAGCCTTGATGCGATCCACGGTGTCAATCATGTTGGCGCCAGGCTGGCGGAAGACGGCCAGAATGACCGAGGGTTCGCCGTTGGAAAGACCGAGATTGCGAACGTCTTCGACCGCATCGCTTACTTCGGCGATGTCCCGAAGGCGGACCGGCGCACCGGCATGGCCAGCAACGATTAAAGGCTGATATTCATAGGCTTTGAAAAGCTGATCAGAATCGGTGATGGTCCATTGATGAGTGTCATCGGCAAGAGCGCCTTTGGCCAGATTGGCATTGGCGGATTGCAGGCTCTTGCGGACCGTTTCCAGACTGATGCCGTAGCTATTGACGAGATTGGGGTTCACGCTTACGCGAACTGCGGGGCGCGAACTGCCCCAACTGAAAACCTGCCCCACGCCTTCGACTTGGGCCAATTTCTGAGCAAGGATGGAATCGGCGGCGTCATAGATTTGCGCTGGCGAAATATTGGTGGACGTGAGCGACAGCAAAATGATTGGAGCGTCGGCTGGATTGACTTTGCGATAAGTGGGTTGACCAGGAAGATCGGCGGGCAACTGACTCCGTGCAGCGTTAATCGCGGCCTGTACATCACGCGCTGCGGCGTTGATATCGCGATTTAGATCGAACTGAAGCGTTATTCCGGTGTTGCCGAAACCGCTGGAGGAAGTCATCTGTGTGACGCCAGCGATTCGGCCGAACTGGCGTTCAAGGGGAGTGACCACAGAGGAAGCCATAGTCTCTGGACTGGCACCGGGCAATCCAGCGCCGACGGAAATCGTCGGAAAATCAATTTGCGGAAGCGGAGCGACCGGAAGAAAGCGAAAAGCAACGGCACCAGATAGAAAAATGGCGAGCGTGATCAAAGTTGTGGCGACCGGGCGCCGAATGAAAGGAGCCGAGAAGTTGGAGGAGAAGTTCACGCGTCAGTCTCCGGAATGCTCCACGGCAGGGTCATCGACGGGATTCGTAAACCCAAGATTGATATGTCGGGAGAGCCAATCAAACGCGAGATAGACAACTGGCGTGGTGTAAAGGGTCAGAACCTGACTCAGGACGAGACCGCCGACGATGGTGATTCCGAGAGGACGTCGAAGCTCGGAACCAACGCCAGTGCCAAGCGCTAGAGGCAATCCTGCCAGGAGGGCCGCCATGGTGGTCATCATGATCGGACGGAAACGGAGCAGACACGCTTCGTAAATAGCGTCGAGCGGGGTCTTACCTTCATTGCGTTCGGCATCGAGGGCAAAGTCAATCATCATGATGGCGTTTTTCTTGACGATACCGATAAGCAGAATGATGCCGATCAGAGCGATGATGCTGAATTCCGTGCGGCAGACAAGCAAAGCCAAAATAGCGCCGACACCGGCAGACGGCAAAGTAGATAGAATGGTAATCGGGTGAATGAAGCTTTCGTACAAAATGCCGAGTA
>Ga0157376_10000609_pt1 | contig 23132 bp, 24 predicted proteins | sample M45metaG_FD_121801 | JGI IMG/M metagenome (GOLD analysis project Ga0157376, IMG submission 121801) | Miscanthus rhizosphere microbial communities from Kellogg Biological Station, Michigan, USA - M4-5 metaG | ecosystem: Host-associated > Plants > Roots > Rhizosphere > Soil | place: USA: Michigan...
AATTCCGCGAAGATCTGTTTTACCGTTTAAATGTATTTCCCATTATCTCACCGCCTTTGCGCGAAAGAAAGGAAGACATACCATTATTGGTAAAACACTTTTGTCAGAAACATGAAGCAAAAATTGGTAAGAAGATTATTCATATTCAACCAGAAGTAATTGATGCATTGATGGAATACAACTGGCCCGGCAATATACGCGAGGTGGAAAACCTGATTGAAAGAGCCATGATAATAAGCCATGGAAATACGCTTGAATATGGTGACTGGCTGCCGGTTTCAAAACATGCCGGTGCTATTGGTAAAACTTCTTTATTAAAAATGGAAGATGTAGAAAAGGAACACATCACAGAGGTACTCAAAAAAACAGGCTGGAAAGTAAGTGGCGAAAAAGGCGCTGCGAAAATGCTGGGTCTGAATGCCACCACACTGGAAGCCCGGATGAAAAAACTGGGAATAAAGCGCGAAAGCTGAGTAACAATTCATTCTGTCTTCCTGCCATAACGAATTGCTAACGGAACTGTAATCATCTTTTTTACCTGAATAATTGCTGTTAGCAATAGCACTGATCCAATAGATAAGTGTACAATTTCCTGGTGATGGGTTATCCGTGATACCATATAATTTCCTCCATAAACAAAAACCATAAAACCCAGCATCGTACCCTGTTCCTATACCGGTAATGTACCAGTTATAATAACCTGCAGAGGGCAATAAAATATTTTTATTCAGCAATACCGTGCTCCACCCCAGCCAGAAAGGAATATGCAGGGGATTGGCAGCACTCAGCAAAACACCTGTCCAGAATGGACTCAAAGACCTGCTGATTGGTATGGCACCTGAAAAACTTTTCATCTTATAGGCTGCAATGAAACTTGCTGCAGCCAACGCAACTATTAAACCAGTGGTAACCAGTTCCAGTAGCCGAAATATTTTATGCCGTTTAGCAAGCCAATCCATTGCAACCAATACAATGCGCACAACAATAATCTCCACCAGCATTGATCCAAACGCATAGACCAGGCCGGCGTGGGTGCCCTGTTGTATAGAAATATGCGTTGCCGCTATATTCATTGTTCCCAGCGGGAGAGCGCCAAGAAAACTAATGCACAATCCTGCAAAAGCAACCCTTGTAAATTTCTGTATGCTTCCGGTCTGGTTCATTTAAAAACTGGTCTTTTATAGTAGTCATTTCAATGTGGCGCTTCCAAACAAATGATTGTATTGCTGGCAATGAATGAGTGCATATTTGTAGGCTAAAAAATCGGGTTCACCGGCAATAGCATATACCTGGTTACCATTGGTTGATTTTAATTTTCCCAAATCAATGAAATTAACCGGCTGTACTTCCCTGGAAAGATAAACATGCAGATCGGGTCCATTGGAAACAGCAATATTCTCCAGTGCCAGCACATATTTATCGTTTTGCACATAAATTTTAGCGGCTCCTTGTACAGATCCATACGGCCCATTGCTAAAATCGCCTGTATACTTTGCGTTACTGCCGCCGGCAGAATCTGCGGGAATCTTTTCGTCCAGTTTTATTTCCGGTGTTTCATTGTGTTTAGTACATCCGGCCAATGAAAGCCCGGTCACCAAAAAGATAAAAATGGTTCTTTTCATAAAAATGGATACAAGTTTTAAAATTGATAAGATACACCGGCACCAAAAGTGTTGGCTTTGTTTCGGAACCGGTCAACCAGTGTTCCATCCGGTGCGGTTTGTTTGATGGTAGTTGATTTATATTCCGCAAAATAGAACTGATAAATACCACGTACAGCCCAGCGTTCCGATAATTTATATTTCAGGAAAAACTCCGAATTCAGACTCCCGTAATCATTGTCGCCGGTAAGTAATACATTGAACGCGGCCACTTTTGTTACTGCTTCAGTCCGTGTAATGCCATTGCTGGTGAGAATGGCGCTGCTTTTTCGGCCAATAGAAAAACCAATGAGGTCGATATTAAAACCGCCCGATAACCTGGTACTGAAATTATATCCAAAATTTGCAGAGAGATTGAAAGATGTAACAAAGGGACGCTGTACGGTAAGTGTATCCCAATTTTCTATTTTTTGACCGGCAAATACAATGATAAAGGGCGTGGTAGTAGAACGGGCCAGTCTGCCCGGTGCGGTGTAGAAATCTTTTTTGGTGCCGAAATAACTGGTAGAACGAAGGCCCAGACCAGCTTCCCATTTTCTTTTTTTACCGATCCTCCAGTTACGAACATAAGAGCCGGCAACAGCACCTTCCGACTTGCCCAGGGTAGCTGCAATATCAACAAACTGGTTGATGCGCGGTAATGGCGTTTGCTGCGCATAGGTTACCTCAGAGAAAAGGATAACTGCAATAGCCACGAAACTATTTTTCATGATGGATTATTTGTTTCACAAAGCTAGCGTACTGACAGGCCGGCGTATGTCAGTTGACTGACAGCCATCGTTTTTTTCGGTACACGGGGTCCAATGGTTTTTATATTGATTGTGTAGGGAGATTCAGCCCGTCCCAATATTTTGTGAACTTCCCAAAATATTGGGAGAAAAAAGTTTTTCGCTTGTAATAAAGACGAAATGCCATGCATTCTGAAATGCAGTACCAGTAAGGGTTGTATTGAAATATGACCTGCTATAAAAAAAGCTGGCACACCAATTGGCTACACACTGTCAGACAAAAATCAAAGACAACATGAACCGCCAGTTAAACAAAATAAATTTTAGAAAGGAAGTAATAGAAAGCAAGGCCGTAACACTGGTGCAATTTAAAAAAGAATGGAACGGGGCCAGCCAGATTATTGAACCAGTATACAATGAGCTGGCGAAATCGTACAACGGTGTAGTAAATTTTTTCACTGTTGATATTGAAAAAGAAAATGGATTGGACAAAGAATACGGTGTAACAGATATTCCTACTATTCTTTTTTTTAAAAAAGGAAAGATAATTGACCACGCTGTAGGACTAACACCCAAAAACATCCTTATTTCAAAAATTGAGAATGCCATTGATAATAATTAATTGCCCTTTTACAATCACCCATACTAAAACCTCACACTATGTCCCAGGAGATCAAATATGTCTATCTTAAAAGTCATCCTTTGTTCGCTAATTTGGGCGAGCAAAAAATACAGGAAGCCTGCCAGCTGGCCAGGGTAAAAACAATATACCGCGGAGAAGTCATTGGTTATGGAGACCGTGATTACAGTAAAATTTACCTGCTCATAAAAGGAAAAATAAAAATTACGGAGAATAATGATATGGACAATGAATTGATCAAAGATCTTCTTACTGCACCGGACGTTTTTGGTGATTTGGGCCTGGAGGGTAATTTTCCGGCAGATGAGTATGCGGAAGCGTTAACCGCCAATACCATCGTCTGCGTTTTCAACGTAAACGACTTCAAAAAAATATTGCAGGACAATATAATGGTGGCCCTTAATTACGCCAACATTGTAAATAATAAACTGCGCAAACTGGAAGGCCGTCATTCCGATCTTGTTTTCCGGGATGCCAAATCAAGGTTAATACGGTTTATTAAAAATTGGGCAAGAACAGACGGTAGCCGTATTGGCGATAAGATTATCCTGAATAACTATTTAACCCATAGTGATATTGCCGGTGTTATTGCCACATCAAGACAAAGTGTAAATGTATTGTTCAATGAATTACGTGATTCCGGATTGTTATTTTATAACCGCAAACGGATTGAATTAAACGATCCCATTAACTGGAATTAAGTGTTAAATGATTGCCTTTGTAAGTTGAATGACAGATCCGGCATCTCCCTCTCTATAGCTTCGTATCTATTTTAATACATCTTTCTCATAGCAGTTGTTTTTGGTTATTATTAAATGAAAAACCAGGACGGCGTTGCAGCGCCGTCCTTTTTTAAAAACTATTGTCACAATAAGACAAACCAAGATTAAGATTACTACTAAAAAAGCAATTGAATAAACCCAAGATTATGCCAACGGTAAGCCTGTCCTTTAAAATTCATATTCCATACCGGCTTAACAATTATTTACAGGGCGACACGGGCGTGACTGGATTTTTTTTTAACAACGAAGCCGCCAAATCTACCATTGACAGGCTTGCGGACGAATGCTATCTGCCGGCAAATAAAATATTATTGGCGCTGATAAAAGAACAAAAAGGAAAATTCAGACTGGCTTTTTCCATCAGCGGTTCAGCCATTGAATTGCTGCAAAGACAGCGTCCGGATGTGATTTTATCTTTCAGGGATTTAACAAATACCGGCTGCGTGGAAATATTTGCGGAGACCTACTATAATTCATTGAGCTCACTCTGGTCAAAAAAAGAATTTCAGCGCCAGGTTATTTCTCATAGTGCTTTAATAAAAGAAGTTTTTGATCTTGAGCCTGCCGTGCTGCGTAATACGGAACTTATTTATAACAACGACCTTGCAAAATTTGCATCTGGTCTTGGTTATAAAGGAATGTTGTGTGAAGGCCTTGATAAAATATTGCAGGGACGAACACCCAATCATTGTTATGCAACACCCGACAACGGAGATTTTGGTTTGCTGTTGCGCAATGTCAGTTTGAGCGATGATATTGCATTCCGTTTCGATGAACCAGGTTGGAGCGAGCATCCGCTTACTGCTGCAAAATACGCCTCGTGGATTCATTCACATACCGACGCATGTAATATCAATCTTTTTATGGATTATGAAACCTTTGGTATTCATAAAAAAGCGGTCACAGGCATTTTTGAATTCCTGGAAAACTTACCAGGAGCTATCATGAAAGAAAGCAATTGGCAGTTTGCTACACCTGCTGAGGCCATTGATAATTGTTATCCAAAAGATATTTATGATTCCGCCCAAACCATTTCCTGGAAAGACAAAGAAATAGAATGCTGCGTATGGTGCGAAAATATGATGCAGAACAATATGCTGAAAAAAATTTACAGCCTGGAAGAAGGGCTGTATAAAAATGGAACCGCAGACGACTGGAGCTGTTGGGGACACCTGCAGAGCGCCGATCATTTCTATTATATGTCAGACACAGGCCGAATAGCCAACGATGCCTATCACGCACTCAATCCTTTTGATTCCGCAGAAGCAGCCTATAAAAACTATCTGAATATTATAACAGGATTTGAAATAGGATTGATTCAACGTGGATTATCTAAGTTCAAAGATGAATATCATTATTTAAAAAACACATCCCTTTACTAAACAATCAACAATGGAAAAGAAATTACAAGGACAAGTAGCCATTATTACAGGCGCCAGCAGCGGCATAGGTGCAGGTGTTGCCAAGGCATTGGCAGCAGCAGGCGCCACCGTAGTGGTCAACTATCCGGTACCGGTTACAAAAGATGCGGCAGACCAGGTATTGAAAGAAATAACAGATGCGGGCGGCGCTGGTATCAGCTATGCATGTGACGTAAGCAAGGAGGAACAGGTAGTTAAAATGTTTGCAGATATAGTAGCGCAGTTTGGCACGGTTGATATACTGGTAAACAATGCCGGTCTTCAGCGTGATGCAAAATTTACGGAAATGACACTTGAACAATGGAATTTTGTGCTGGGTGTAAACCTTACCGGGCAGTTTCTTTGCGCCAGGGAGGCCATTAAAGAATTTTTAAGAAGGGGCCTGGATGAAAAAAGAAGTAAGGCCGCCGGTAAAATCATTTGTATGAGCAGTGTGCACGAGGTAATTCCCTGGGCAGGCCATGCCAACTATGCGGCCAGTAAAGGCGGCATTATGATGATGATGAAAACAATTGCACAGGAATTTGCACCAAAAAAAATACGCATCAACTCTATTGCGCCAGGAGCCATAGCAACGCCTATTAATCACGATGCATGGGATACTGCGCAGCACCTGCAGGATTTGCTAAAACTGATCCCCGAAAAGCGTATAGGGCAGGTGCAGGACATTGGCAATGCCGCCGTTTTTCTTGCCAGTGATGATGCAGACTATATCAACGGAACTACATTATTTGTAGATGGAGGTATGACTTTGTACCCGGGTTTTGAAGACAACGGATAAGCCAGGCGCTTAATGGAAAAGAGCAAAAGGTTACACAGATTTAACTATTCCCCTTTGCTCCTTAACCATGATTTGAGGCACTTTTTTTTCACCACATAGCATCATAGGGCCATAGGCAATCATAGCTCATGCTATGCCTTTCTATTTTTCTATGATCTATGTGGTAAATTGTCTGAGTAGGAATTTTCTCATTTAGCTTTTAGCGCTCAGTTACTAATTGTTCTCTTAGCACTCTTTTTTTCATTTGTGCCCTTAGCTCTCTTTTACTCTTTTAATCTCTTAGTCAAAAAAATAATTCAATGAACAAAGAACAACAACGCCTCCAGGAAAAAAATTGGAAAAAATGGGGGCCCTTTCTCAGCGAACGCCAATGGGGTACGGTGCGTGAAGATTACAGCGAACACGGAGAGGCGTGGGATCATTTTCCGCACGACCATGCAAGAAGCCGTGTATACCGCTGGGGTGAAGATGGTATTGCAGGCATCAGCGATGATATGCAGCGTATTTGTTTTGCACTGACTGTATGGAATGGAAAGGATTCGATACTAAAAGAACGCATGTTTGGATTAACGGGCAATGAAGGCAACCATGGTGAAGATGTAAAAGAATTATATTATTATCTGGATAATACGCCAACGCATTCTTACATGAAGCACCTGTATAAATACCCCCAGGCTGCTTTTCCCTATGAAGAGCTGGTAAATGTCAATCGTAACCGCTCTAAGTTTGAAGGCGAATATGAATTGCTGGATACTGGTTTGTTCAATGAAAATAAATATTTTGATGTATTTACGGAGTATGCAAAGAACAATTCCGAAGACTTGTGCATAAGCATAACTGTACACAATCGCGGTAATGAGCCGTCTTATATCGCCTTGTTGCCAACACTATGGTTCCGCAACCTGTGGAGTTTTGGATTAATGAAAGAAAAGCCAGTGATGCGCCTGGCGGCAGCAGGCAATGATTTCGGCTCAATAGAATTGGCGCATGAAGAACTGGGCCCGTATAATTTTTATTTTGAACAACCCACCCGCACCCTCTTCACCGAAAATGAAACAAATACGGAGAGATTGTACGGACAACCCAATACCTCTCCATTTGTAAAAGATGCTTTTCACACTGCAGTGCAGCAACAAAATTTTAACTGGCTCCAAGAGAAGAAAGAAGGATCCAAATTTGCACCCATGTACGAATTCAATGTAGCGCCAGGGGCATCGGTTAAGATTAAACTCCGGCTAAGTAAACAATCGCTGCAACATCCTTTTGATAAATCTTTTGATGCTGTTTTTGAAAGCCGGATTAATGAAGCCGATTTATTCTACAAAGAAATCAGCAAAGCAAAAGACAAAGATTTGTTGAGTATTCAACGGCAGGCATTTGCGGGCATGTTGTGGAGCAAACAATATTTTAATATTGATATTCCCAAATGGCTAAATGGCGACAAAGGCCAGCCTGCGCCACCTGATGCGCGAAAGTTGGGCCGCAATCACGAATGGCATTCGCTCAATAATGAAGATATTATCTCTATGCCCGATAAATGGGAATATCCCTGGTATGCCGCCTGGGACCTGGCTTTTCATTGTGTACCGCTGTCTATGATTGATGCAGATTTTGCAAAAAGCCAGTTGATTTTATTTCTGCGTGAGTGGTATATGCATCCAAATGGACAATTGCCAGCATACGAGTGGGCTTTCGGCGATGTGAATCCGCCGGTACACGCGTGGAGCTGTTTGCAGGTATATAAGATTGATAAAGCAAAAACCGGTAAGGGAGATATTGCATTTTTGGAGAAGGTCTTTCAAAAATTACTTATCAATTTCACGTGGTGGGTCAACCGAAAAGATCATAAAGGGAATAATGTATTTGAAGGCGGGTTTCTTGGTCTTGACAATATAGGTGTGTTCGACAGAAGCAGTATGATACCTGGTGGCGGTGTGCTGGAGCAGGCAGATGGTACCAGCTGGATGGCCATGTATAGCCTGAATATGCTTGAAATGGCACTGGAGATTTCTCAATACAACAGCAGCTATGAAGATGTTACCACAAAATTTTTTGAGCACTTTATTTATATAGCAGCATCATTAAACCGCATTGGTGAAAACTGGACCGGTAGCTGGGACGATACCGAAGGCTTTTTTTATGATGTACTTTCTATGCCGGACGGAAGATATATCCCTGTAAAAGTGCGCTCACTGGTTGGCTTAACTACGCTATTTGCGGTACTGGTATTGAAAAAAGACCTGCTGGAAAAGCTGCCTGATTTTCACAAACGGTTAAAATGGTTTCAGCAATACCGTGAAGACAACGGGCAATACCTGGTAATAGAAGAGTTAAATGATCACGATGATATTTTGTTATCACTCGTTCCCCGCGAACGTTTGGAGAAATTACTAAAAGCGGTACTGGATGAAAAAGAGTTCTTATCACCGGGAGGCATCCGCTCTATTTCAAAAATGCATGAACAGGGTTACTCTGTAAGTATCAATGGCCAGGAATTTGGATTGGATTACCAGCCCGCGGAGGGAACCAGCTCTTTGTTTGGCGGTAATAGCAACTGGCGCGGACCGGTCTGGATGCCGATGAATTATTTAATTGTTTTGGCCTTGCAACAATATTGTGATTACTATAAAGGAAGCTGTAAAGTAGAATATCCAACCGGCTCTGGTAAATTGTTAACCTTAACCGAAGTGTCTCTCGAATTGAGCAAGCGCCTGGTATCAACATTCCGCCAGGATGATAATGGTAAAAGACCAGTCAACGGTAATGAATCTATTTATCAGAAGGACCCGCATTTTAAAGATTTGCTATTGTTTTATGAATATTTTCATGGAGACAATGCCAGGGGTGTGGGTGCATCACACCAGACAGGCTGGACTGGCGTAGTAGCTGAGTTGATTAACAGCATCAGCTTAGCCGAAGAACAACCAGTGACAGAAAAAGAAATTGCAACCGAAGAAATTTTATAACCAACAATAACTATTCAATGCAAGCTGGCAAGGATGGGTTCGCCCTGCAAAATGTAAAGGAGGCTGTTCAACACGAATGGCTGGAGACAAATGGGCTGGGCGGATGGAGCGGCTCTTCAATCAACGGCTGCAATACAAGGCGCTACCATGGTTTACTGGTAGCTGCCACGGTACCACCTGCAGAACGGATGAACCTGGTTGCTAAACTGGATGAAACCATTATTACAGACAACGATAGATTTGAACTGGGAACAAATAATTATGGTGGCGTCATTCATCCCCAGGGATATCAGTATCAAACTGCTTTTAGCAAAGGGCTATTTCCCGAATTTGTGTATGAAGCCGGCGGTGTAAAATTAAAAAAGACAATTGCGATGGTGTATGGCGAGAATACCGTTGTTGTAATCTACCGGGTGGTATATGCCGGCCAGCCATTCATTTTAGAACTGCTTCCTTTGTTGTCGGTAAGGGGCTATCACAGCCTGATGCACGCAAATGACGCCATTAACCGCGATGCACTGTTCAATAATCATATTTTTAAAACAAAAGCGTATGAAGGAACCCCGGATATATTCATTAAAGTTCCGGGTGCTGTTTACCAGGCGCAACCCAACTGGTTTTATAATTTTAACTATAGCGCAGAGCAATACCGCGGACTGGATTATACAGAAGATCTGTTTTCTCATGGAAAGTTTTCAGTAAGCTTAAAAGAAGGCGATTCGCTGGGCATCATTTTATCAACCGGTGACCCATCGGATAAAGATGCGCATGAATTATTGCTAAGAGAAGAAAGCAGAAAAAAAGCGTTGTTAGATGGTGAGGCCTTCAATAGTTCAACCAAACAACTACTAACCCTTGCAGCAGACCAGTTCATTGTGCGTCGCGGAGAAAATTTGAAAACGGTGATTGCAGGGTATCATTGGTTTACTGATTGGGGAAGAGATACCATGATTAGCTTACCCGGTCTTACACTGGCAACCGGCAGGTATGAAGATGCAAAAAAAATTATTGAAGCTTTTGCCCAAAGTGTTAGTATGGGCATGTTGCCCAACCGTTTCCAGGACAATGGCGAAGCACCGGAATACAATAATGTTGATGGCACGCTCTGGTATTTTATAGCTATACACAAATACCTGCAGGCAACAAATGATACTGCATTTGTGATGAATGATATTTTGCCTGTATTAAAAGATATTATCGATTGCCATTTTAGAGGAACACGTTATAATATTCATGTTGATGATGATGGCTTATTGTACGCAGGTGAGAAAGGCCAGCAATTAACCTGGATGGATGCAAGAATAGGCGACTGGGTGGTGACACCCCGAATGGGCAAGCCCGTAGAAATACAAGCGCTATGGTACAACGTGTTGAAAATATTTGCAGATTTGCTACGGTTAAATAATCAATTTGAAGATGCTGGTCTTGTAGAAATAAGTGCAGAAAAAGCAAAATATCATTTCACAGAAAAGTTCTGGCACGAGGAAGGAAACTACCTGTATGACAATATAGATGAAAATGGTGTTCCTAATACTGAGTTAAGACCCAACCAGCTTTTTGCAATCAGTTTGCCATTTTCTTTAATTAACGGGGCACAGGCAGAGGCGGTGTTGCAGGTAGTAGAAGAACAATTGTACACCCCCGTTGGATTAAGAAGTTTATCAGCAAACGATGCACGTTACATTCCTGTATACGGTGGTGATGCGTGGCACCGGGATTCATCTTACCATGAAGGAACGGTATGGAGTTGGTTATTGGGACCGTATATAGATACATTGATTAAAGTAAATGGGTCTGCAGATAAAGCGCAGGAAGTTATCAACCGTTTTGTTTATCACCTTAATGAAGCATGTATTGGGTCCGTGTCTGAGATATTTGATGGAGATGCACCGCATCATCCCCGCGGATGTGTGGCACAGGCATGGGGTGTGGCCGAATTGCTTCGTGTGATAAAGGAGCATAACTTATAGATAACTCATTTGATGATCCCCCCGAAATTAGTTTTTCAGCCAAGAAGAATCCAGTAAACCCACATAATAAAACTGAGTATCAAAGCAGCCCATGGATGAATAAATGCTGCCAGCATAATGATACTATTGCATAGCAATCCAATATTTTCTGTTTTGTTGATAGATCTTATCTGTGCAGGTGTAATACCATGCACCAGTAAATCTTTCTTTCGCGCGGCAGCATACCAGAGCAGCCTGAAAGCAATGCTGATGAGCACAAAATAGCCGGTATAAAAAATAACAGCAGCTTTGAAAGCGCCTGTTTGTAAAAACAATCCCAGTGTTTTTGTTGGAAATGGTACCAACGCTACCAGCATTAGCAGGAAGCCGTTACTTACCATTACTGCGGTGTTCGTATTGCGCAGGTTCCTGAAAAGACCATGGTGACCAATCCAGGCTAGCAGCACATTTATAAAACTGATGACATAGGCAAGACAAATGGGCCATTTTCCCAGTAAGGAATGCATCAATCCTTCATTGGTTTCATTCTTGTTTGCTTCTATACCAATTTCTATGGCAAGTAAAGTAATGGCAACACAAAATATGCCGTCGCTGAATGCTTCTATGCGAACGGTTTCTTTTTCTTGTTGTTTTTTGCCTTCTATTGTTGTGTGCATCATCTGAAATTTGAGTAGTGTTTCTGTGCAGTAATAGCCCCCGGCTTCCTGTGTTGCCTTTATGTTTAAGTCAAAAAACTTCCTGTGCTTCCCCGTGTCCTCCGTGTCTCCGTGGTTAAAACTGAGACACCAAGACCACTTGCCGTAATGGCCCCGGCCCTCTGTGTTGCCTTTATGTTTAAGTCAAAAAGCTTCCTGTGCTTCCCCGTGTCCTCCGTGTCTCCGTGGTTAAAACTGAGACACTACGGAAATTTGGGAGTAATACAGCAAGCTGGCAAATAAGTGCCACAGTAATTGTCAACCTGGTTACATTAAACCAAACTAATAAAAAAAGAGTGGTCTGTCTGCACCACTCTTATACTTCTTCCATTTGATCCTTCCCGTTATTCCTTATCCTTTAATACAGGCCAGTTCTTATCTGCTGTTTCAATGTATGCTGCCTGGTTTTTCTTCCACATCACTTGCACGTCCTTGTTGTAGTTGAGGTATAATTTACCATCTTTAATCAACCATGCTTCCGGATCGGTAGGAGCTTTGTGACCGCCGGCCAATCCATAGGCGCAATAACCGCCATATTGCGGAGCAAATTTTTCAGGATTTTTTTTGAAGGCCTCCAGGTTTGCCTGGTTGACAAAATACCATGTAGCCGAATTCCATAACAAAGAATACTTTTTATCTCCTTTTACCGGTTTACTATCTGTGAAATAAGCTACCGGGTCGTACCCATGAATAGCACCTTCGGCAGGCGCAAATACAGCTGACTTCTGTGCAAATGTGTTGACCAGCACCAATAAAAGGAACGCACTCATCAATAAAATCTTTTTCATAATTATTGTTTGTTTTAAAACACAAAACTACAAAGAAGGTTTTGCAAAAAGGTCGTTTAAACGACAATGGAAAATTTTGATGAAAATTATTAAGGTAAAACGCTCACTACCGGTACAGTTTTCTTGCCTGCGTCAAACACCCGACAAATTTTTTTTTGAAACAAGTGTCTCTTTGCAGCTTAAAGTATTATTATGACCAATCATTTTGATATAATTATTATAGGTACGGGCAGTGGCGGAAGTACCACGGCCTGGGCATTGGCAAAAACAGGAAAAAAGATTTTGATTCTTGAACGCGGTGGTTTTATTCCCAAAGAAAAACAGAACTGGGATCCGCATGAAGTGGTAACTGTTGGGCGCTACCGGCCCAGTGAAGAATGGCACGATGCAGATGACAAGCCATTTAAGCCATTTATTCATTACAATGTGGGTGGCAATAGTAAAATGTATGGTGCGGCATTATTCCGCTTTCGTGAAAAAGATTTTATAGAAGTAGCACATTACGGTGGTGTATCACCGGAATGGCCGTTTCACTATGATACACTGGAGCCTTACTATACACAGGCAGAACATTTATATCATGTACATGGCAAACATGGCGTAGATCCCACAGCGCCACCCACCGCTGCTGCTTACCCCCATGCACCCCTGCCTTACGAGCCATTGATTGCAGATCTTGAAATGAAGATGAGGAAGATTGGCCTGCAGCCTTTTCCACTGCCCATGGGTGTTAGGTTACCCCAGGATTATAGCCAAACAGAAACACCCGTGATGCTGGAGAATTTTGATGGCTTCCCGGATCTTACAGACAGCAAGGCCGATGCACAAACCATTGCATTGCGGCCGGCACTCGCCAATAAAAATGTAACGCTGCTTACGCATACGTATGTAGAGAAACTTGAAACGGATGCAAGCGGCAGGAAGGTGAATAAAGTGATTGCGCTGGTGAATGGAGAGCGAATTTCTTTTTCTGCTGAAATTGTCATCGTGGCATGTGGTGCAGTAAACAGTGCCGCATTGATGCTGCGCAGTGCCAGCATCAAACATCCCAACGGACTGGCCAACTCAAGCGACCAGGTGGGGCGTAATCTTATGCTGCACCATAACGGATGCCTGGTGGCATTTACAAAAAAGAAAAATGATTGTGTATTTCAAAAAAGCCTGGGTATTGCAGATTTTTATTTTGGCGCAGCGGATAGTCCATTTCCACTGGGAGAAATTCAACTGATGGGCAGAAACGATGCGGATACAATTGTATGGCTGGCGGAAAAAATTGCGCCAGGCAAGACCTATGAAGAATTAAAAGAGATGACCATTGATTTCTGGCTTACCGCCGAAGATCTGCCATCGGCGGATAACAGGGTTACTTTACGCACAGATGGTGGTATCAAAGTAAATTATACAAGAACAAATTATACTGCCTACGAAAAACTGAAAGAAAAACTGCAACAGGTTTTTGTGCAACTGGGTGAGCTGGATCCGGATTACAAAGATGTTCAATGGAATGGGTATGACCTGGACATTACCGGTATGAGCCATCAAAACGGCACCATGCGTTTTGGTATTGATGCAAAGACATCGGTATTGGATCTGAACTGCAAAGCGCACGACCTGGACAACCTGTATGTAACTGACGCCTCTTTTTTTCCAAGCTGTGGCGCATTTAATCCTGCACTTACCATAGCTGCCAACGCACTTAGGGTTAGTGAGCATATTATTGCCCATGTATTAAATACGGTTCCATCAAAAAAGGAAGCAGTTGCTGCTGAATAAATGTAAAATGGAAGAACTGGCAAAAAACATTACACTAACTATCAGCCGTGGTGTTGAAATACTGGCCGCCATTATTATTGGTATTGCCGTTATGAAAACATTATACAGTTACTTTATACCCCTGTTCAGAAAATCCCGCGCTGCAATAACCAATGAAGAAATCCGGGTGCAATTTGGAAGTTCAGTAGCCGTGTCGCTTGAACTGCTGCTTGGCGCAGATGTACTTGCTACTGCAGTGGCGCCTAGTTGGAACGATATTGGTAAACTGGCAGCCATCGCAGTTATCCGTACTTTGTTAAACTATTTTCTTGAACGGGAGCTCCGGCATATGCATATAAAAATGTAATTCGTTCCGGCTTTCATTTCAGCCGTCGTTCGGTTTCATCTATTGCCAGGTCATTGATGCTGGCAAAACGCTTGCGCATGTAGCCGTCTTCGTCAAACTCCCATAGCTCGTTGCCATAACTCCTGAACCACTGGCCGGTTTCGTCATGCCATTCATATTCAAAGCGTACTGCCATCCGGTTTTCGCGGAAACCCCATAGCTCTTTTTTCAACCTGTAATCCAGCTCTTTTTGCCATTTTCGGTATAGGAACTGCTTTACTTCCTCCCTCCCATTAAGAAATTCGGTTCTGTTTCGCCATTCGGTATCTATGGTATAGGCAAGACAAACTTTTTCCGGATCTTTTGTATTCCAGGCATCTTCTGCTGCCTGCACTTTTTGCAAAGCAGTTTCAAATGTAAATGGGGGGAGCGGATATTTTTTTTCCATAATTACTTTTTTAAAGTCTATGTCATTTAGTTAAGGCGTTTTGTTTGAATTCATGCAAAGACACCAAGAGGCAAAGAAGCAAAGTTGCCTTTGCTTTCTTTGCGTGAAATTTTATTGGCTAATGTTGTATCATAACCGAAATGATAAATCAATACCCTTTAGTGCGGTCTTTTCTATCTTTTCATCCATGTTTTTTAAAACTTCATCCCACATGGTATCTCCGCATTCTTCGTTTACGAAAGGGGTATAATTGGCGGCATCCGTTGTTGGTGAGATGGGTTGCTTTATTTCTTTTTCCATAAAAATTATTTATAGGTTAAGCGGGCATTTTTTCCAATTTCGCGGCAAGGGGAAAGTCAACCGGAATCTGTGTCAGGTTATGAAGGTAGTTCATGGCTATTTTATCACTTACCTGCAGGATAATATCAACCAGGTTGCCATTGTTATAGCCAGCGTTGTAGAAATCATTCAATGCCTGTTCAGATACTTTTCCTTTGTTTAGGGTTACTTCCTTTGCAAGGTTTACCAGTGCATTAAGCTTTGGGTCATTGCTATGGCCCGAACGCAAATCCAATGTATCTGATTCGGAAAAGCCATTCATCTTTCCCAATACAGTGTGTGCGCTCTGGCAATATACGCAACCATTTATTTCGCTGACTACGAGGTTTACAGCTTCTTTTTCTTTATTTGACAGAGAAGTTTTTGCTCCCTGGAAAGCCAGGTACCTGGGCAAAGCGTTTTCGGAATAGGCAATAGTTGCATAAAGATTGGGAACAAAACCAATTGCCTTTTGTAAAGCATCAAAACTTTGCTGGCTGGCTGCAGATACTTCTTCTTTTACGGGAACTGTGAACTTTTTCATTTTGTTTAATTTTTAATGTAGAAATATTTTATAATAAAAATCATACAGACAAGTCTGTCTTTATTTGAATAAAAAAATTATAGTATTTTTTCAGCAATTGCTTTGGCTGTCTTTATTGTCCAGGAGCTTTCATGTACTTTGCTGGTAATTAATGCCGCGTCAAATAACAAATACAGTTCGTCGGCCAGCTGTTCCTTCTTAACTGGTTTTAGGATTTCTGCAAAAAGCGCCCTGATGCCATCCTTTTGATTTTTAATGATTGCCTTTATTTTCTTGTTATCTGCGGGCAATTCAGCAGCGATGTTTAAAAAATTACAACCACCGTATTCCGTTTGTTTTGAAAATTTCAACAGGAAGTCAAACATTGCCAGTGCTTTTTCTTTTGGTGTCTCATATTTCCTGAGAAAGGCCCTCAATGCTGCGTCGGTGGCATTAGCTGTTACAGACAGGTATTCAATCAGTAAATCTTCTTTAGAGGGAAAATGCTGGTACAGGCTCGATTTTGCTATCTGCGCCTCTTCAATAATCTGGTTGATACCGGTTGCATTATACCCTTGCCGGTAAAATAAGTCAGACGCAGTATCTACAATCTGTTTTCTAACCATTCCTGATTTCATATTACAAAGATAGGGTGAAATACTTAAAAACAGACAAGTCTGTCCGATTATTTAAATATTTATTTTCCGAAACCAGTCGTGTGACTGACAATTCTTTTTCACTATGACAGCTTTCTTTGTAAGATGAGAGCAGTGCCCATACGCGTTTATACAGGCTCAGGAGGTATCGCACAATTAAAGGCTGCCTTCCGGAAAAACTGGAGACATTACCTGCAGGAGGCTGTTGGGCTGGGCATTTTTATGATCTCCGCCTGTTTCTTTAGCGCAATGCTGGAAGGAGCGGGGGGCTGGCAGCATATGATTAAAAGTGGATTTGCCCGCCTGGCATTGACAGGCATATTAATGGGTACAACAGCGCTTTTTATTTTTTATTCACCCCTAACCAGTCCTTCGGGCTCACATATTAATCCGGCAGTAACCCTTACGTTTTTACGGCTGGGAAAAATGTGCCATTGGGATGCATTATTTTATGTTTTGTTTCAGTTTGCAGGTGCTACCATCGCGGTGTACATGATGCAGCTTTTACTTGGCCATATGCTGGTTGACGCGCCGGTGTATTCTGCAGTTACCGTACCCGGAAAAGCTGGGGTGGGTACGGCTGCTATCACCGAGTTCATGATTGCTTTTATAACCATGACTATGGTATTATTCACTTCGGCCAATGCAAAATGGAAAAAATATACCAGGCTAATAGCTGGCTGCCTTGTCTGCAGCTATGTTGTCATTGCAGGACCGATCAGCGGATTTGGTATGAACCCTGCGCGCAGTTTTGGTTCTGCATTGCCTGCTCATATATGGACATCTTTCTGGCTTTACCTGTTTATACCCATAGCGGGTATGTTATCGGCGGCTGAATTTTTCTTATTCATATGCCATATAAAGGAAAAAGCTTTACGTCATGAAGAACACATTATTTAAAGCGATACTTATTGATATATGAAACAGTTATCAAAATTTTTAGCAATCGCCATTGTCGCCGTTTTGTTGCACAACGCAATAACAGCGCAGGTAAAAACAATTGGCGCCATTGGTATAACGGTGAGCGATATGGAAAAATCTGTACAGTTTTATCATGAAATACTGGGCTTTAAAAAGATAAGTGATACTGAATTATACGGCGAGCCCTATGAGCAGTTGCAGGGTATTTTTGGACTGCGTATGCGGGTAGTGCATATGCAATTGGGAGATGAACAGATAGCCCTTACCGATTACCTTACCAGTGGCGGCAGAAGCATTCCGGCGAACGCCATGAGCAATGACCTGGTGTTTCAGCACATCGCCATTGTGGTAAGTGATATGGATAAAGCCTATGCCAAACTTAGAAAATACAGGGTGATGCATGTATCTACTGGGCCGCAGACAATTCCCCAAAGCAATACGGCTGCCGCGGGCGTAAAAGCCTTTTATTTTCATGACCCCGATATGCACAACCTGGAACTGATCTATTTCCCAAAAGGTAAAGGGCAACCGAAATGGCAAACCAGCAAAGACAAATTGTTTTTGGGAATTGATCACACGGCAATAGCCGTCAGCAATACAGACAGCAGTCTGAAATTTTATGAAGGTTTATTGGGGATAATGCGTAAAGGTGACAGCTGGAATATGGGTATGGAGCAGGCGCACCTCAATTTTGTAGAGGACGCAAGTCTGCATATCACCGGTCTTCGCGCGGCAGAGGGTCCGGGTATTGAGTTCCTGGAATACCTGAAGCCGGGACCAGGAAAACTTTATCCGGCAGATTCAAGAACAGATGATATATGGCATTGGCAAACCACGCTGATAGCAGATGATGCAGAAAAATTGTATAACCAGTTTGTTTTATCACATTATATGATCGTTTCAAAAAAGATGGCATTGCTGCCGGCAAAAAGAGGAAAACAGCAAAAAGCTTTTATTGTAAGGGATGCTGACGGACATGCCATGCTGATAGTTGAAAAATTGAAATGATCAATCAGGAATCATCCTAAATATTGTGCTGAACGGGCATTTTTACAAGTTCATCCGCAGCATTAGCATGTGCCTGCATTGAATACCATCTTCAAAAATGGGTTCCGGGTAATTATCGGTAAAGAAATTGAACCTGATATCATACAGTTCAAAACCCTGCTGCTGGTATAGAAACAATTGATGTATACTTGAATTACCGGTCCCGATAATGATTGTCTCATACTTATTGTCAATGGCAGTGGAGACAGCCTTTTGCAGCATTTGTTTACCAATCCCGCGCCGCTGATAATTTTCATCCACAGCAATGTTTTTTATTTCAATCACCTGCTCACTTACCGGGTAAAGTACCAGTACACCAACAATGGTCTGCTCTACGGCTGCAACATAAATGGTTGATTCATGAATATACTTATCAATGGCTGCTTTGCTGGGATCGGCCAGCAGTAACAAATGAAAAGGTATTTCGAGGCTGTTTTCGTGTTTGCTGATTTCAATATTTTCCTTTTGTGCCTGTCGCATTTTCTTGCAAGTTCAATAATTTTTATAGCTGAAACGGTCAACTGCCCGACAATAATAGACCGGCAACTGTGCTTCTTTTGTAGCACCATGCAGGCAATAGAAACAATCATATGTCCGTTGTGCGGTGATGCCGTGGATAAACTGCTGTACCGGTTTCATATCAGCAACGAAAAGCTGGTAATGGACAGGATTAAAACGCAGCATCCGTCGTGGACAGAAGAGGATGGTGTTTGCGGCCGGTGTATGGATTATTATCATACAGAAATAGTCAGGGCACAGCATATACTGCCGGAAATTGGTCCTCACTTTCCAATAAAAAGTGCTGATGATTATGTGATATTGCCCACAGGTCTGCGCCTGGATGCCGATCCGCGGTATACAGGTAAGGGCGTTACAATTTGTTTTATTGACAGTGGATTCTACCCGCACCCGGATTTGATAATGCAGCGCAACCGCATAAAGACGATGCTGGATGTTACAGATTCTTCGGAAAACCTTAGTTCCAAATGGCACGGAACCATGACCAGTGTTGTTTGTGCCGGCGACGGTTACTTAAGCAACGGCTTATATAAAGGAATAGCCAGCGATGCGGAACTGGTGCTCATTAAAGTACAGGACAACGAAGGTCATATCTCCACGGAAAATATTGTAAAGGCACTCAACTGGGTGCTAACACATCACCAGGAGTATGGAATACGGATAGTGAACATGAGCGTGGGAGATAATATGGCCATTTCTTACAAACAAAGCGAAGTAGATAAGCTGGCAGAGACCCTGATTGCGCGGGGAATTACTATTGTGGCGGCAGTGGGCAATGATGAACATGGCTCAATAAAACCTCCGGCAAATGCCCTTAACGTTATTGCCATAGGTGGTGTTGACGACAATAACAAACTGGATCGCAGCTGGACCGCTTATCACTCCAGCTATGGTAAAACAGCAGATGAACTGATGAAACCAGAAATGCTGGCACATGCCATTTGGGTTGCTGCCCCTATTTTGCCGGAAACGAAAGAAGAACTGGAAGCAGTAACTTTATATGAGCTGGTAAATACGCAGGATGATGTATTGCGTAGTAAACTGCAGGAATGTATTCATTGCACACAACTTGAAACAATTATAACCAACGAAATTGATATAAGAACGACAAGGGAGCTTATTGTAAAACGTATACAGCAATGCAAATACATTGCGCCGCATTATATGCATGTTGATGGCACCTCATTTGCTGCGCCGGTTGTTTGCGCTGTTATTGCACAATTGCTTGAAGCGAATCCGCAGTTATCACCGGCAGCCATCAGGCATACACTGTTTTCTACTTCCAAAAGAATCAGTAGCCTGCCTGCAGAACGCCAGGGATTTGGGGTGGTTCAGCCAGGAAAAGCATTGTTGCAGGTTTTACAAAGAACTGATATTGAGAAAACATATGAAAGCCCATTAATCGATAAAAAAAGAAACACTATTGAATTTACTGTGCACAATGATTCAGCAACTCAAATATCACTGGCAGGTTCTTTTAATAACTGGACGCCGGATGTGTTGCTGATGGAGCCACATAAAAATGGTGTCTGGAAAATTGACATTCCGTTGCTGCCAGCAGGCAGGTATCAATATAAGTTTTATGTAGACGGACAGCTATGGATGGAAGACACAGACAACCCTTTCCGCGAACCTGATGGCATAGCGGGATTCAACAGTATATTGACAATAGAAAATAATTAACATGGAAACGATAGTGAACATCGTGTTGGTAATAGCAGGCATCTACCTGGTCATGGGTGTTGTATTCGCTACCGCGTTTGTGTTAAAGGGAATAACCATAGTAGACGAGGGCGCTAAAGGCGCTACCATTGGATTCCGCGTTATCATTTTACCGGGCGTAATCATTTTTTGGCCTTTGTTATTTAAAAAATGGATGAAGGCTTCCAAATCCAAACAGTCAGACAATGATAAAACCGCTGCGTAAAAGACATTTGCAAATATGGTCCATGCTAATGGTATTGCTGCCGGTCAGCATCATTATGTCACGTCTTTCAACACCCCGGAATGCAACGGATAAATTACTACAGGCTTCCTCTAACACCGCTTACCCCCTGGTGGTAAAAACGATAAGCAAAGAGAATTACGATGTTACCATACGAAAGGCCAACGATTCCAGCTTTCAGTTGGAATGGATAAATAAGAAGACACTGACCGTTCCCACTGCCACCATTTATAAAGTAATTGCCGGCAGCAATGATACAAAGAACGGTTTGTTGATCGGGCGGATAGAAGCACGGGGGGCCTATCGTTTTGCAGTGGATAAAAGTTTTCAACCCCTTTATTTTTCAAGTTTTCAGTTACTGTTGTATGATTTTATTCATCAACAAGTAATTGACAGCATCAATTTCAGACAATGAGTGTATCTTATTCGGCAGTAGGCTGGAACCGGCAGAAAAAACACTATGACTGGTTCATTGCTGGTTTCTGTGTGTTGTATCTGGCGATATTCATTACCGTTACCGCTATTGTTAACCCTGACTATACATTTGAGACCGCACTGATCCGATCTACTGCTACGCTTGCGTTGTTACTGTTGCATGTCATTTTAAGTATCGGGCCGCTCTGCCGGCTCAATACAAAATTTCTACCGTTACTGTATAACCGCCGTCATTTGGGTGTTACGATGTTTACCATTGCGCTGGTGCATGGCAGCTTTAGCATATTCCAGTTTCATTCGCTGGGTAATGTGAACCCGTTTGTATCATTGTTCACTTCCAATACCCAATTTGGTTCATTGTCGCAATTCCCTTTTCAGTCACTGGGCTTTTTTGCTTTGATTATATTCTTTCTTATGGCTATTACCAGCCATGATTTCTGGTTGCACAACCTGTCGCCCAAAGTTTGGAAAACTTTGCACATGTTTGTTTACCTGGCCTACCTGCTAATCATACTTCATGTAATGCTGGGAGCAATACAATATGAAACAAACCCGGTGTTCATAGTTATGCTGGCAATTGGATCTCTCTCACTTATTGTATTGCATGTTTTCGCTGGTAATAAAGAAGTAAAAAAAGACAATATTCAATATTCGCTGCAAAAAGAAGGGTTTGTGTATGTATGTGAAGCAGACGAGATAGAACAAAACCGGGCCAAAATATTTTGTATCGGCAGGGAGCGAATTGCTGTATATAAATTTGAAAACAGGCTATATGGTGTTCACAACGTATGCAAGCACCAGGGGGGGCCGCTGGGTGAAGGAAAAATCATTGATGGTTGTATTACCTGCCCCTGGCATGGCTATCAGTACCTGCCCGCCAATGGACAGTCTCCGCCACCTTTCAAAGAGAAAGTGAGCACTTATGATGTAAGGATAGAAGATGCAAAAGTATGGCTGCACCCGGCGCCGTATGCGGAAGGCACTGAAAGACCGGGAGCAATTTTGAATTTTTAAATTTTGAATAATGCGCAACAAGGAACTACAGGAATTCTATATTGGCTGGATGGAAAAAGCGCCAGTAACTTTTTCAAAGCATATAAAAAAAGTATTGCTGTTATTAGTAGTGGTTGTTTTTGCCGCAGCGATATTGCTGGCAGTGTCCCAAAAAAAATTCTCATCAGCTAATTTTGAATTCGGCACGCTGACCGAAGTAAAAGGCGTTTATTATGAACAACCGGTTCCCTGTATTAAAGTTGTTAATGGCAAAGACATATTTGGTACCAGTTCTTATATAACTATTCCGCTACTGGGTTTTGGCAAAATGGGCGCAGCAGGCGTTATTAGTGCCGCCAAAAAAGGAAAAAATACTTCTTTCAATCAAAGAGAGATGACGCTAAAAGGAACGCTGCTGTATAATGATGGGAAATTATTAATGCAGATAGACAGCAATGATAAACCATTTGTTCATATTGGTAGTGTTGCCGGTGCTGATTTATTACCAAAACAGGAAGATCTTGGCCTGTTGCAAATTAAGGGCGAGATTGTTGATCCCAAATGTTATTTCGGCGTTATGAAACCCGGGCAGGGCAAGCCGCACAAAGATTGTGCTATCCGTTGTATTTTGGGAGGTATACCACCTGTTGTAAGGGTAACCAATGAAGAAGGGGCAACGAATTATTATTTACTGCTGAACGAAAGCGGAGGCGCAATGAATGAGGCAGTAAAGAATTTTGTGGCTGAGCCGGTAACCATAACAGCCCGCGCTGTAAAATATGATGACTGGATAGTGT
>Ga0157376_10000612_pt1 | contig 23124 bp, 24 predicted proteins | sample M45metaG_FD_121801 | JGI IMG/M metagenome (GOLD analysis project Ga0157376, IMG submission 121801) | Miscanthus rhizosphere microbial communities from Kellogg Biological Station, Michigan, USA - M4-5 metaG | ecosystem: Host-associated > Plants > Roots > Rhizosphere > Soil | place: USA: Michigan...
CTAGAAAATTCACATAATAACGCAGCGGCCCAACATCATCGCTACCGCAATACCCCTGCCGGCCGATTGTGGCATGCGTTAGCGCATGGCTCGAGGTGGAGCAGGAGTGGAGCGCCACCGGAACACCAGGCGAGGGATACAACCGTGGGTTTGAGAGGCAAAGGCGCCAATCCGCTGGCAAAGCGGGTTTTCATCGCCCGCAATGCGCTCGAGGAGGAGGCGAGGCGTGCCGAGGTGGAGGCCATCACCAGGCCGCTGGTGGAACCGTGGACAGCGCCGGATCTCACCAGGAGCGAGCGCGTCATCCGGTTTTGCGAGGGGCTGCGCATCACATCGGGCGGGGATGCCGGCGAGTTGATGGTGCTGCGGCCGTGGCAACGCGAATTCATCGAGGCGCTCTATGCCGTCAATGCTGACGGGCTGCGCCTGGTGCGCACCGCGGTGCTTTCGATGGGCCGCAAGAATGGCAAGACGCAGCTCGCTGCGATGCTGGCGCTCGCGCACCTGCTCGGGCCGGAGGCCGAAAGCCGCGGCGAGGTTTATTCGTGTGCGAACGACCGTTTCCAGGCCTCGAAGATCTTTGCCGAAATGGTGGCGCTCATTGCCGGCAACCCCGACCTGGTCGACCGCGTCAACATTGTTCGCTTCAAAAAGGAAATTGAGGATCTCAAATCGGGATCGTTTTACGCCGCGCTCACCGCCGAGGCGAAAACGAAAATGGGGCTCAATCCATCTTTCATCATTTACGATGAGCTAGGGCAGGCGGCCAACCGGCACCTGTACGATGCGATGGACTCCGCGATGGGTGCGCGCAAAGAGCCGCTGCTGCTGGTTATCAGCACGCAGGCCGCGGATGATTTCGCGCCAATGTCGCAGCTTGTCGACTATGGGATCAAGGTGAATGAGGGCGACATTGTAGATCCATCATTTCACCTGACGTTGCACGCGGCGCCGATCGAGCTGGATCCGTGGTTGCCGGAAACCTGGTCGCTGGCCAATCCGGCGCTCGGCGATTTCCGTTCGCTGCCCGATGTCGAGCGCCTGGCGCAGCAAGCGCAGCGCATGCCGGCGCAGGAAAACAGTTTCCGCAACCTCATCCTGAATCAGCGGGTGAGCGCGCACACGAAATTCATTGAGCGCAGCGAGTGGAACGCCTGCGCCGATGTGCCGATCATTCCATCGGGTGCAAAGATCTATATCGGGCTCGACCTCGGCTCGACGCGGGACATGAGCGCGCTGGTGATGATCCACCAGGACATCGACGGGGTGTTTCATGTCATCCCCGAATTCTGGTTGCCGGGCGACATTGGCGAGCGCAGCGACCACGACCACGCGCCGTATGATGTTTGGGTGCGCGAGGGCCTGATAACGCCGGTGGGCAAGACCACGGATCCGGCATTGCTGGCGCTGCGGGTGGCCGAGCTTTCGCGCGACTATCAATTGATGACGCTGGCATTCGATCGGTGGCGCATCAATGATTTCAAGCGCGAGCTAGACGCCATCGGCTGCGATGTGACTCTGGTCGAGCACGGCCAGGGCTACAAGGACATGAGCCCGGCGGTGGACGTGCTCGAGCGCATGGTGCTCAACCGGCGCATTCGGCACGGTGGCAACCCGGTGCTGCAGGCATGTGTTGCGAATGCGGTGGTGAGCCGGGATCCGACCGGCGGCCGCAAGCTCGACAAGGCGAAATCAACCGGACGCATCGACGGCCTGGTGGCCATGGCGATGGCGTTCTCAATCGCGCTCATCAAAAACGAGGGCGAGATCGATATTGCCAGCATGATCGGGTGAGTCATGCGCGAGTGTGTTATTCGCATCAAACGACCAGGACGGCGGCCCATCCGCACAACGCCATGGGTGGCGGGCCTCATCTTTATCAAGATTGACGGCGTTCTGATTCCTGTGCGTGGCCATATTCGCAAAACCCGCCGCGGTTTTATCGAAATCCGCGATCCATTCACCGGGTGAACCATGTTTGAGGGTGGCGAGCTGGCGCGGCCCGAGCTGCCGCGACCGACCTGCAGAGTGGTGCTGGTGTGCGGGCCGCCTGGCGCCGGCAAAACCACCTACGTGCAGGAGCGTGCGCGGCCGGCCGACATCGTCATCGATCTAGATTTGATTGCGGATGAGTGGGGCATCGGGCGCGATCGGCCGAGCTACCTGGTGGGCGAGCTGCTCGAGGAGCGCAACAACCGCCTGGCTGCGCTCGCCGGCGAGCCGGCCGACCGCCTGGCCTACGTGGTGCTCACGGCGCCCTCGCATCGGCTGCGCGCCTGGTGGTGCCAGCAGCTCGGCGTGCGCGCCTGCGACCTCATCCTCCTGGTGCCGCCGCGGGCCGAAATTTATCGCCGCATCATGAACGATCCCGAGCGCATCGCCGTGCGGGCGCTGCACCTGCAGCTCGCGGCGAAATGGTTCAAGCTCGAGGCCGCCAACGATCCCGGCGTGATGCGCCGCGGTGTCGATGCGCAGGGCAATCCGACCGATCCGCTGCATGCGTGGAATCGATGATATGAGCAACCTACCGCGCGACACCTATCACCAGCATCTATACCCGCGGCTGCGCGGCTATTCGCTCGGCGATGACGGCGAGGTGACGGTGCACCTATCGCTCGGCCTGCCGTGCTGCGGGCTGGATCTCCTGGTCGAGCATCCGCCGACCATGACGGCGCTCGAGCTTTATCGAATCGCCGGGGAATTCCTCGAGCTGCGGCAGCGGGTGCGCGCATTGCCGAGCTTTAACGTTTGCGCGTTGCCGCCGCGATGACAACGCTCGCCGACCTCATCGCGCGCAAAGCTGAAATTGACCAGCTCGGCAACAACCAGCAGCAATTCACCGCGCGGTTTCGCTGGCTGCTCGAGGCGGTCGAGCACCTGCTGCGGCTCGAGCAGGAGCGGCGCAAGTGAAGGGCGCCGCAGGGTAACCACAACGAAAACCCCGCGGCGCCCGAGGCCGGCTATTCGGTGCGGCGGAAAGCGCGGCCGGGCGCAAAGCAATCCCAACCGAGGACGATTCGCAATGGAACCGATGCCATTCCGGCGGCCGGTCGCGGCCGAATCCCCAACAATCATTTCCCTGGCTCGGGCCATCGTGGCGCAGGCCTACACCCGTTTCGACCGCGACACCCGCGCCGCCGACTATGCGGCTGCGGCCTGGCCGAACGATGCCAGCGTGCCGGTGGTGCTGCGCGCTGCGGTCAATCCGACATTGACCAGCAACGCCGCGGCGCTGGTGCCGATGACGGTGCAATTCGTCGAGGCGCTCGGCCCGCTCTCGGCGGCCGGCGAGCTGGTCAACCGCGGGATCTCGCTCACCTCATTCGGCCGCGGCTCGGTGATGGTGCCGGGCTTTGCGCCAGGTGAGTCAACATTCATCGCCGAGGGCGCGCCGATCCCGGTCAAGCAATTCGCCAGCTCGGGGCCAACGCTCACGCCCAACAAGCTCGCCAGCATCCTGGTGCTCACCGCCGAGCTTATGGATTACAGCAACGCCGACACGCTCATGCGCGCGGCGCTCACCGAAAGCGTGGCGGTAGGGCTCGACAAGGTTTTGTTTTCCAACCAGGCGGCGGTGCCTGGCCTGCATCCGGCCGGCATTCTCAACGGCATTGCTGCGCTCACGCCGACCTCGACGGCCGGCGGCAAGGGCGATGCGATGGCGAGCGATGTGGAATTGCTGCTCACCGCGATTGCGCCGGTGGCCGGCAGCGGGTGGATGGTTGTCGCTGCGGTGCCGCAAGCGGTGTCCTTGCAATTCCGGCTCGCGCAGCAGGTGCCGAACGTGGTGGCCAGCTCGGCGCTGGCGGCCGGCACGGTGATTGCGATTGCACCGCGCGCATTCGTTTCGGTCATCGAGGCGCCGCGTGTCGATTCATCGATCGAGGCGGTGCTGCATATGGACGATGCGCCGGCCGCGATTGCCAACGGCGGCGGTGTGGCGGCGCCCGCGCGCTCGCTGTTCCAGACTAACAGCGTGGGCCTGCGCGTCATCACGCCGGCATCGTGGGGCCTGCGCGCGCCGAATGCGGTGGCGTGGATGAGCGGAGTCAATTGGTGAGGTGAGGCCATGAAAACCAAACAGCCCGAGCCGGATGACGGCGAGTCGCATGATGATTTCATCGAGCGTTGCACCGGCGAGGGATTCGATGAATCCGAATGCGAAATAGCTTGGGAGGATCGCAGCGCGGGCGAGGTGGTGCACAAGGTGCACGCCGGTGAGGTCGATGGCAGCGAGTATGTGCTATCGGACGAAACGCCGGATCGCATGGGCGACATCATCCAGGCCGATGGGTGGAAGCTCGCGAATTTCAAACGCAATCCCATCGCGTTGTTTGGGCACCGTTCTGATTTCCCGATAGGTCGCTGGAAAAACCTACGTATCGAGGGCACCTCGCTGCGCGCTCACCTCGAGCTGGCGCCGGCCGGCACCTCCGACCGCATCGATGAGATCCGGCGCCTGGTCGACGCCGGGATCCTCAAAGCCACATCGGTTGGTTTCCGGCCGATCAAATATGCCGCGCTCGATCCCGAATCCCCATGGGACGGCACCCGATTCCTCGAGCAAGAGTTGGTTGAGACTTCGCTGGTGAGCGTGCCGGCAAACCCGAACGCGCTCGCCGTTGCGAAATCACTCGACATTTCCCGCGAGACTCTGGCGCTGGTTTTTGCCGGGCAAGGCAAACACGAAACCAGGCGCCAGGTGCCGCGCGGAGTCACCGGCGGGCAAGCCGATAAAGCAGCGCCTCACCGAAAGGGCAGGGCAATGAATACCAGTGAAAACATTCTCGAGCTGCAAGGACAGCTCAACGTGTTGAAAGACGGTTTGCAGCAACACCTCGACTCGCTCAACAACGATGACGTGAGCGACGATCAAATGAAAAAGACCGATGATTTTCATTTGAAGATCACGCGCAAAACCAAGCTGCTCGAGCAGTATGTGGCATCGGAAAAGGCGCTCGGCATCACCGCCTCGGGCAACGATGACTCCGTGCATGAGATCCGCATGCCTACCCGCACGGTGCCGAAAGTGAGCGACGGGATCCAGCGCGTGCCGGCGCAAGCCTCGACCTACAAGCCCGGCGATTACTTTTGGAAATCGCTAGTGGTGCTGGCAAAGGCCAGGAGCGAACGCTACGCGATGAAACCGCCGCTCGAGGTGATGCGCGAAACCGTGGGCGAAAACGAAAAGGTGCGCGCCGTCTATGACGCCATCGTGGGCAAGGCCGCGACCGTGCCGGCGCTCACCACCACCACCGGATGGGCGGCCGAGCTGGTGCAGATCGAGCGGCAGGCATTCATGGAGTCGCTGCAGCCGAAAGCGGTTTTCGGCCCGCTCGCCTCGCGCGGCCTGGCGTTCACGTTCGGCACCAATGGGATCATTTCGATTCCATCGCGCAACGCCACGCCCACCATCGCCGGCTCATTCGTGGGTGAGGGCGCGGCGATCCCGGTGCGGCAAGGCGCATTCTCGGCCATCACCATGACGCCAAAGAAAATGGCGGTTATCACCGTATTCTCGCGCGAGATCAGCGAGCATTCGGATCCCGCCATCGAGGGCCTGCTGCGCACGGCCATTAGCGAGGATACCGCGGTGGCCATCGACAGCGTGTTGATGGACGCCAACGCCGCAACCGCGGTGCGGCCGGCCGGGCTGCGCAACGGTGTGGCGACATTGACACCGACCGCGGGCGGCGGATTCACCGCGGTGCTCGGCGATGTCAAGCAGCTCTATGCCGCCCTGCAAACCATCACGCTCGGCAACGTGCGGGATCCGGTGTGGCTCATGCCGCCGGCCCTCGCGCTCGCGCTGACGTTGACGGTGTTGCCGAATGGCACATGGGCGTTTCCATCGGTGACGGTGGATGGCGGCTCGCTCGCCAACATCCCCATTATCGTTTCGCCGAACGTCACCGCTGACACGCTGTTCCTCATCGACGCCGCAGACTTCGTGACCTCGAGCGGCGGCGTGCGCGTGGACCTCTCCGATTCTGCCACGCTGCATATGGAGGACACGACTCCGGGGCCGATCGCCACCACCGGCACACCGAACGCGGTGGCCGCGCCGGTGCGCTCGCTCTATCAAACCGACACGCTCGCCATCCGAATGATAATGCCGCTCAATTGGGCATTCAGGCGAACGGGCATGCTGGCCTACGTCACCGGCGTGACCTGGAAATAATCAAACCGAATAGCGGCCGCGCCAAACAGCGCGGCCACGCGTTAACAGCGTGCGGGGATTCCCAACCGAAAGGAAACGGCCATGGCCGAAAGCACAGCAACCACCACCGCAAAAGAGCAGCTCGCGAAAGACTCCGAAGCCAGAAAGAAAATGGTCGAGGAGGCGGCCAAGCGAATGGAAACGGCAAAGCCAACACCGAGCCAGGATGAAAACGACCAGGCGCGCGTGGGCATCGACGTGAAAGACAAGGCCGACGATGGCAGCGGGCCAGAGGTCAAGCTGACGTTGCAGCGTGAGCAAACGGCCGACAAGCCGGCCGCCAGCTACAGCACCCGCCAAACCGAGCCAAAGAAACCGGCATGAGCAACGGCCGCGGATTGATATCGCGGATCCTGGCGCCCTTGGCCAAAGCGGTCGAGGGCGCCTATCGGCCTGGCCCATACTATCTGCCGCTCACCGGCGGATGGTTGCCCGATAGCGTTGGCAAAAATGTCAACTGGTGGCAGCTCGGCTATGATCCCATCGGGATCTCGAGCCAATCGGCCATGGTCGAGGCGTGCGTGTCGGCCTATTCGCAAACCGTGGCCATGTGCCCTGGCACGCATTGGCGATTGAAAAGCGACGGCGGCCGCGACCGCATCACCACCAGCGCATTGCATCGCATTCTGCGCCAGCCGAATGTTTATCAAACGATTTCCGATTTCCTATTGAACGGCGTGCGCTCGGTTTACCTCGAGGGCAATTGCTATGCGCTCGCGCTGCGCAATTCCCGGTTTGAGGTCGAGGAGCTGCACCTCATGGATTCGCGGCAGAGCTGGCCGCTCATCGCGGAAACCGGCGATGTGTTCTACCACCTGGCCGGCAATGATGTGATCGACAAGCAAACCGGCGGCAAGCCGCTCACCGTGCCGGCGCGCGATGTGCTGCACATCCGCCTGCACAGCGCCGACCGCAAGCGGCCTTATCCGCTTAAGGGTGAAACACCGTTGACGGCCGCAATCATGGACATGGCCGCCGGCAATGCCATTCAGCAGCAGCAGATCCAGTTTTATCTCAACCAGGCGCGGCCCTCGGCGGTGCTTTCGACCGACCAGGTGTTGCGGCCCGAGCAGGTGCAGCAGCTCCGGCAGGGATGGAATGAGCAGGCCAAGGGCCTCGAGGCCGGTTGCGGGCCAGGCGGCACGCCCATCCTCACCGCCGGCCTCAAGGTGGTGCCGTGGGGCACCGCCGGCAAAGATTCGCAGCTCGCCGAAATGGTGAAGATGAGCGACGAAAAGATCGCGCTCGCGTTTCGCATTCCCATGGCCATCCTCGGCGTGGGCGGTATGCAAACGTTCGGCTCAACCGAGATCTTGATGGGACAATGGATCTCATCGGGGCTCGGTTTTTGTTTGAATCACGTCGAGGAATCTTTCGGCCAACTATTCCAGCTCAAAGGCCAGCCCGAGGAGTATGTCGAATTTGACACCTCGGCGCTGCTGCGCTCGGCGTTCAAGGACCGCATCGACGGCCTGGTTAAGGCGGTGCAGGGCGGCGTGCTCTCGCCTAATGAGGCGCGCCTGCTCGAGGGATTCCCCAAGGTCGAATTCGGCGATGAGCCGCGGGTGCAGCAGCAGGTGGTGCCATTGAGCGCGGCCGCTGGAATCCCGCACACACCGCCAGCTCCTCGACCTGGTGCCGCGCCGCCGGCACCTGGCCCGGATGACAAGCCACCGCCGGCCGATGACAAGCCACCGCCGGAAAAATCGCGCAAGGATCTCCCCGATGCCCGAGCAATCCGCGCTGCTGCCGATCGATATGAACGGCGACGACTCATCGCCTGACTCGCTCGCGGACATCCTCGGCCAGGTGGTCGCGCAGGAGCGCGCGGCGTTTCGCAATGCGCGCGAGCTGCTCGAGGCGCAGGCCGCGGCCACGCTCGCCAACCTGCGCGCCGCCGAGGTCGAAACCCTGGCGCGCATCGAGCGCATGGTGGCCGAGCGCCTGGCGGTGGTGCGCGATGGCGAGCGCGGGCTGCAGGGCCAGGACGGTCAACCAGGGCCAGCCGGCGAGCGCGGCCCGCCAGGTGAGCGAGGGCAAGATGGCAAGCAAGGTGAGGCGGGACCGGCCGGCCCGGCAGGGCCAGCAGGCGAGCCCGGTGCTCGCGGCGATAAGGGCCTCGACGGTGTGGGCGGCACGGTCGGCCCGCAAGGCCCGCCTGGCCCGGCTGGCGAGCGTGGAGCGGCCGGCGAGCAAGGCCCGCTAGGGCCGGCAGGGCCGCGCGGTTTTGAAGGCCCACCAGGCCCGCGCGGGGCCGAGGGTGAGCTGCCGATCGCCAAGGCCTATGAGGCCGGCGCGGTGCAGTATGCCGGCGAGGTGGTGACGCACCTCGGTGCGACCTGGCAGGCCACACGCGACACCGGCCAGGCGCCGCCGCACCCGGATTTCGTTTGCCTGGCGGCCGCCGGCAAGGACGCCACCACGCCGCGGGTGCGCGGGCTGTGGGGCGAAAAGATCGAGCCGCCCTATCAGGCGCTCGATATCGTGGCGCTCAACGGCGGATCATTCATTGCCCGCAAAGATAATCCGGGGCCATGTCCTGGCGAGGGCTGGCAGCTCCTCGCCAGCCAGGGCCGCAACGGCAAGGCCGGCGAGCCCGGCGCCGCCGGCAAGGCCGGCGAGCGTGGCCCACAAGGCATCAAAGGGGATCCAGGCCCGCGCGTGGTGAGCTGGCGCATCGACCGCGCCACCTATCAGGCATTCGCGCGAATGGCCGATGGCACCGAAAGCGAGGCGCTCGAGCTGCGCCATCTATTCGAGCAATACCACCTCGAGCGAAACCAACCATGACACCGCAAGCGCAAACCATCCTGCGAGCTGCCCGCATTGCAGAGCTGAAAGCATCCGCCTCCTCGGTTGCTGCCCTCTGCAGGCCTCCGGCGGCCGTGGAATTGCCGCGCTCACGCGACGGCAACAGCGGCCGCCGGTTGCTCCTCCTGCTCCTGGCGCGCGAGCGCCGCCGCAATGCCCGCCTGGTGGCCGAGCTGATCCGATGAGCGAGCCTCTGGTTAACGTCATCACACCTGCAGCCGATGATGCGCTCGGGCTTATCAGCCTGGCGGATCTCAAAACGCTGCTCAAAATCGACACCGCCGACACGACCAACGATGCGCAATTGCAAATGGTCATCAACCAGAATTCGGCGATCCTGGCGAACAAGGCCAACCGATATCTAGGATGGGCAAAAGAAAAGGTGAGCGAGCGATGGTTTTGCGTGGGGCCGGTGTGCTGCCCGGATGGCGCGTGCAAGATCTGGCTCACGCATGCGCCGGTGAAGCTCACCGACATCGAAAGCATCGAGTCACCGCCCGGCACGCCGATCGATATAGGATCCATCCTGCTCGAGGAGTTGACCGGCAAAATCATTTTCCCCGGCGGCTGCAGCAGCGAGATCTTAATCACCTATACCGGCGGCTACAGTCTCCCCGAGGAGGCGCCTTTGGATCTGCAGCAGGCCGCCGGCCTCATGGTGCAGCAATTCCAAACGCAGGCGGCGCAGGCCGCCACCGGCGGATCCGGCGTGCGCCTCCTGGCGCACAAAGAATCCCGCATCATGTATTTCTCGCCCAAGGACATGGCCGGCGGCAACGGCTCGAGCAGCTCGAGCATGGGCGCAACGCTATCGGAATCTGCCGTCAACAATCTGCTGAAAAAATATACCCGGTATTGGATCTAGGATGGCGCTCGAGATCAAAGTCGATGTGAAGATCGCCAACTATCGCGACATCATCAAAGCCGCGGCCGACGACATGGCCAAAAGCATGCTGCTGCGCGCGCAGCTCGATGTTGCCAGCGTGGGCCGGCGGTTTATCAAAGGGATCCGGGTGCCGGTGAAACGCATCACCGGCGGCTATGACGTGCAAATCCTGCAAACGCCTGCATACAGCAAGGTTTACGAATTCGGCGGGGTGAGCAAAGGCAAGCCGATGCTGTGGATCCCGCTGCAGCGCGGCCGGCGCACGCGGGCGAAAAAACGCAAGGGCAAGCTGTTCCGGCCGAGGGGCCGCAACGTGCTCATGAACCGGAAAACCGGAAAGGTGGAATTCATCGGCGTGCCCTCGGTGACGCATCAACGGCGCACGCACCTGCGCCGCATCGCCAGCGAGGAGGCCGCCAAATTCACGCAACGCATTAAGCAGCTCATCCGGGTGTGAGCCGTGGCCCTGAATTTCTCCGAAAACCTGTACGGCATCATCTGGGACGTGATGACCAGGCCGATGACGGTGACGCCGCAGGTGAGCCAGCCGGCGGCGCCGGCCTATAGCGGGCGCTGCTATTTCGACACCAAGGAAAACGACATCCTGACCGAGGACGGTGGGATCTTTTCCGACAGTAAAACATTCATCGACATCCGCCTGGCCGAATTCCCGGTGATGCCGATGCAGGGCGACCTCATCGAGATCCCGTTTCATGAAGGCGTGCCCGGCGGATCCTATGAGGTGCTCGACCTCACCGGCAAAGGCAATGCTGGCGGCATCATCACCATGATTTTGCGCGAGGTGAAGGCGCCGACCGTTTACCAGGGCTTTCCGCCATGACCGTGCTCACGCCCGACCTGGTGCCGAACGTCAACAGCGATTCCTATTTCATCCGCCGCGGCTGGCTCGCGCGGCTGCAATTGATCCCGCCATTCAACGCCGCGGCCAAGGTCACCCGCACCAACGCCAGGCCCACGCAGGTGGAACACATCCCATTCCTCGGCTGCTATTTCATGAACGAAAACGGCGGGCCGGATGGGGATCCGAATGTCGGCGAGCCGCGATTTGTAAACACGCTCAAGCTCGGGTTTTCTTGGATCATTCTCAACAACGATCCCGAGGCCGCCGAGGACAAGCTCGACCAGGCGCATTGGGCGTTCATGAAGCTGCTGCACGATCCGGCGTGGAAAGATTTCGACAACGGGATCGTGGTTGAGGCCATCACCGAATTCTCGCGCGATACCGAATTCGGCAACCTGGCGCACAACAATGAGACGCCGATCGCCGAGCTGCGGATGGAAATCACGCTAGTGCACCGCACCTATTTCAATCCGATTATCGATGACGCATTCGAGGTGCTGCACATGACCACCAGCCAGGCCGGCGACGATCCGGCCGCGGTGCGGCCCATCATCACCGTTCTGAATCTGCCGCAGTAAACGGCCCGCCGCGAGGCGCGCCATTCCTCTCAATGGAGCGAAAGCCATGGTCAACATCGCAATGAAAATGAATCCGCTCACCGGGCGCGAGCGGGCCACCGATGCCGATTTCGATGAGGGCCGGCGAGTGGTGCGCGTGCTGCCGAAGAATGAGCAGATCCGCAAGTATCTCAAACATCACCCCTCGCGCGTTGGTTTCCTCGCCGAGGGCTCGGCCGAATGGCCTAACGATGTGTTTACAAAACGCCGCATTGCGGACGGCGATGTGAGCATTGCACCAGCCGAGCCGGCGGCCGGCGAGCAGAAGGTGCTCGAGCAGAAGGCCGCCGAGCCCAAACCTATCGACAAGAGCGGCGCCAAGGCCGCCAATCCAAAACCCACCGAATAGGCGCCCGCGCGCCTTTATCTGAAACGGCCCGCCGCGGGACCACGGCCGCTCGGCCCGACGTGAGTCGCGCCATTCCGTCAATGGAGGTTCCACTATGCCTATCAGCTATGACAACATTCCAGCTCAATGGCGCATGCCTCTCTTTTGGGCCGAGGTGGATCCGTCAATGGCGGGCCTGCCGATCGTGCGGCAACCCGCGCTCATTGTCGGCACCATGATGCTATCGACCAAAGAGGTGAGCGCGGCCGCGGTCGCTTCCGGCGGCACCGGCTACACCGTGGGCGACACCGTCAACCTCGGCAACGGCGTGGTGCTCACCGTGGGCACCGTGGCCGCTGGCGTTGTCACCGCAGCAACCGTGACCAACGCCGGCAACGTGGCGAGTGGGGCGGTGCCGAGCAATCCGGTGGCCGCAGTCTCGAGCAGCGGCGCAGGTGTCAACGCCTACTTTAATCTGACATGGGCCGATGACGTGGTGGTGCCGGGCTCGGGCCTCGGTGTTCCGAACGTGCCGATTCCCGTTGGCACGCAAATGCAGGCCGACCGCCTGGCCGGCCAGGGCAGCGAGCTGGCCTCGATGGTGGCGGCATTCCTGGCGAACAATTTCGCGCAAGAAATGTGGTGCCTGCCGGTGCCGCCCGCGCCTGGCTCGGTGGCGGCCGCCGCGCAAATCAAGGTTATTGCGCCGCCGCTCGAGGCCGGCATCATCCACCTCTATGTGGCCGGCCATCACATCGACTCCATCGTGGTTGGCACCACCGACACGCCGGCCACCATGGCCAGCATCATCGCAGCGCGGATCGAGGACGATCCCACGCTGCCGGTGCACGCCAGCGCGGCCGCCGATGTCGTCACCATCACCTGCAAAACGGCCGGGGTGAACGGCAACGACATCACCTTGCAGCTCAACTATTACGGCAAGGTCGGCGGCGAGGAGCTGCCGCCCGGCGTCATCCTGGTGGTGCCGCCGCGGCTCGGCCAGGGCACCGGCGCCGTGGTGGGTGCCGGCGTGCCGGATTACGATCCCGGCATTAGCGCGCTCGGCGAACACGAATACGAATACGTGGCGCTCGCGCACACCGACTCCAACACCCTGTTTGATTGGGAGCAGGAATTCGGATTCGAGGATCAGGGCCGATGGGGTTGGATGCGCCAGCTCTACGGGCACCTGTTCTGCGCCAGGCGCTCGACCTATTCCGATCACATCATCTGGGGCGAGACTCGCAACAGCGGCGTGACCTCGAGCATGGGCATCGAGCCCACCGCGGCCTCGCCGACCTATGAATGGGCGGCGGCATACTGCGCCAAAGCAGCTCGCGCGCTCACCAACGATCCGGCCAGGCCGCTGCAAACCTTGTCGCTCAACCGCATCAAATCGGCGCAGCCGCACGATCGATTCATCCTGCCCGAGCTTAACAGCATGAGCGGCGTGGGCATCGCCACGCAAAAGACCGGGCTCGATGGCGTCACCCGGATCATGCGGGAAACGACCACGTATCAGCTCAATACCTATTCGTTTTCGGACGATGCCTATGAGCTGGTCACCACGCTGGCCACGCTGGCCCGCCTCATTCGCAACCAGCGCCAGGCCATCACCTCGAAATTCCCACGCCACAAGCTGGCCAACGATGGCACCAGGTTCGGCGTGGGGCAAAAGATCGTGACGCCGAAAACTATAAAGGCCGAGCTTATTAGTCAGTATCGCATCGATGAATTCAACGGCCTGGTGGAAGATGTCACGGCGTTCAAGCAGCACCTCATTGTCGAGCGGGATCCAAATAATCCCAACAGGCTAAACGTGCTCTATCCGCCCGACCTGGTGAATCAGCTCCGCATCTATGCGGTGCTGGTACAATTCCGGCTGCAATACAATCGCGGCCAGGATCTCGAGATCATCCGATAGGACGGGGTTGCTCTGTTCCCTCGCCCTTAAACTGGCCGCGCGCTGCAATGGCGCGCGGCCTTTCTCCCCGCCCGCCGTGATGGCGCGCAATCCCACATGAAGGAGTCTCGACATGGCACAGCGCATCGCTGGCACAGCCTTTCTGAAAGTTGACGGCAACATGCTTCCTCTGCGCGGCAATTTCACCGTGAGCCCGAGCGCGGTCGAGCGCACGTTTCTCGCCGGGCAAGATTATGTGCACGGCTACCAAGAGCTGCCGAGGGTTAACTAAGCGGCCCTCGCTAAACCGGGTGAATTCGGTGGACAGCGGGCAACGCCAACACCGAGCCAAGCCGCAGCAATGCGGAAGGTGTAACGACTATCGCGCAAGCGAGTAGGGCCAAGCGGCCCGAAGCGCCCGGCCCGTCGCAAGACGGTGATGAGATAGTCTCCTCTGCACGGTCGAACGTGCAGCAGCGCGCAAGCGCGGTGACGGATTAGCAACCCGTTGCGAAGATAAGGCCCATGGATCGAAGGCGATGTTTCCTCAACGCCCGATGTCTCGATGGAGGATCTCGAGGCGATGGTCGAGGTCACCGTCACCGCCGAGCTGGCAAACGGCAAGGTGTACGTTTTGAAGGAAGCCGGTTGCAAATCCGCGCTCGAGAACAACACCCGTGAAGGTCAATTCCGGGTGCGGTTTGAAGGCACCACCTGCGAGGAAATCAACACCTAACGCGCGACTCGAGTTGAGTCGCTTTAGAGGAGGAGCGACGAATGGATGACCGCACGAAAGATCCGACACCGACATTTAGCGACCTGCCGCCCGATGAGGAAAACAAGCCGGCCGATTTGTCGATGGATGAGGCGCCGGTCGAGGAGCATGCTTTCGACCAGGTGTTGAGCAAACCAATACAGGCGCACGGCGATGAGCTGCGCGAGCTGCATTGGCGCGAGCCCACCGGCGGCGATATCGAAATGGCGGGCAATCCGGTTTATCTGGATTTCTCCGGCGCGGCGCCATCGATCACATTCAACGAAAAGAAAATGGCCGCGATGATGTCGCGCCTTTGCGGCGTGCCACCGTCGAGCATTCGCATGCTCACGGCGAAAGATTGGAATGCGGTCGCGTGGAAAATGTTCCGTTTTTTTACGCCACCAGGGGCATGAGCAACCCTGAAAGCATCGTGCTCAATTGCTATGAGCTGGCGAAATACTATCACGTTGATCCCCGCGTGTTTCTCGAGCAGGGCGTGAGCGCAATCGAGCGCCATCGCTACTGGACCGAGAAGCTAGTGGACAAGATCCGCGCTGCCCAAGAGGCCGAGGCGCCATCGGATGGCTGACCAATCGATAGAAATTAGACTCATCCTGCGGGATGAAATGTCTAAGGCGCTGGCGCCGATCGAGCAGCAGCTCAAACGGATCAGCGAAACGCGAGTCGACCGATTCCATGGCGCAATGGATCGGCTCGCGCCCGCCGTGCGCGTGGTGCATCGCGAGCTTTCGACGCTCTCGCGCCTCACGCTCGGCGGCCTGGTCGGCGGTGGCGTTATCGCCGGCCTGGCCACGCTCACCAAGTCGCTGCAGGACATGGCAGCGCAAAACATTCAATTGCGCTACACCGCACAATCGCTCGGTGTCTCAACCAAATTCCTCGAGGACTATAAGGCGGCGCTGGTCGGCCTCGGCGAGTCACCCGAGGCGGCGGCCGGCAGTCTAAAAAAATCGCTCGAGACACTCGACGAATTCATGGTGAAGGGATCCAAGTCATCGCTCGGATCCTTCCTTAAGGAAAGCATCGGCGGCCCGCAAATCGCCGGCCAGCTCCGCGACATCATCGCCAAGCAAGGTGAGGAGGCCGGGCTAAAATTTCTCATCAATGTTGCGAAACGAATTACCGACCGCAAGGGCCGTGCCGAATTCCTGCGCCAGGCCGGCCTGCCCTATTCGGCCCTCGGCATCGACAAGATGCTTTCGCAATTGCCCGAGCGCCTCGAGCTTTCCACCGAGCAGGTGGATGCGATGGCGATTGCAAACATGCAGCTCGAGCGCCATTCGGAAAACATCAAACAGATCCTCGCCGGGGCAATGCTGCCCGCCATTACCGCCATCACCAAATCACTAAGCGAATATCTGCAGACCGAGGCCGGGCAAAAGTTTTCCAAGCAGCTCGGCGAGATCGCGGGCGATGTTAGCAAGGCGATAAGCACCTGGATCAAAGAGGGCGGCCTCGAGTCGGCGCTCAAAGCATTGGAGGCGGCATTCACCGCTGCCGATACTGTTATCAAAGGCATCGGCCTAAGCTGGCCGCAGGCCATCGGCGTGCTGGTCGGGATCAAATTCGCAGCCTGGTTGATTGATGTTGCGGCCGGCCTCACCGGGATCTCTAAACTGGCATGGGTGCTGCGCCTGCTGCCACTCGTCGCCATGTATTTTGGCGCGAAATGGTTCCGCGACCTGGTCGACACCGAAGGCCGGCAAAAAGAGGCGCTCGAGAAACATCCGGGCAAGTTGAGCGATCAGCCAGGCCTCACCGATGAGCAAAAGAAAAACCTCGATGAGCTGCAAAAATCCTGGCCGATGATTGTGCCTAAGCCGCAAAAGCAAAGCGGCGAGGGCAAGCCGCAAACCGAGCAGGAGCAGCGCGCGGCCGCGGCCACCGATGCCAATGAGCGCAAGGCCCTAAACGATAAGCTCGAGGAGCTGGCAATAGGGACCGGCCACCTCGCCGACTACCTCGGGCAAACCGCGATCGGCGGGCCGGAGGGCACGCCAGGCGAAAGCGGCCTCGGCGCCGGCCTAAGCCGCGGCGCTTATCAAACCATGTTCAACCAAGGGCCGATGGTCGGCCAATATGAGCGCATCGTGCAGGCGGCCGAGGCGCATGGTGTTTCGCCATCGCTGCTCGCCGGCATCATGTCATTTGAATCAAAGCAGCCAGGCGGCCCGTTTGGAATGAGCCGCGTCATTCTCGCCAACATGAATCCCGGCGGGCTCATGGTGCGCGGCGGCAAGCAGCATATGAAATTTCCCGATATCGGCGCCGGCATCGATAAGACGGCGCAAACCGTTGCGCGCAATCTTGCCATCGGTGGCGGCACATTCGAGGGGCTGGCCGAATCCTATTCACCATCGAAAGGCGGCCAGGCCTCCAACGATCCCGGCAACACCAATCGGCTATGGCCGAGCCTGGTTACCAAATTCACCAACCAGCTCACCGAGCGCGGCTATGATCCGGGCGGGCTGCAGGACGCCGTGCCTAGTGGCGGCGGCCAGGGCGCCGGTGGCGGCGATACCATCATTAAGGCGCTGGCCGGTGACGGCGGCGGCGGCATGAATGGGAGCGCGAGCATCGACATCGATGTGGGCGGCCTCGGCCAGCCGGCGCGGGATCCTAGTTCGCTGTTCAAGCCGCAACCGCTCGACGGCGCGGTGCAAATGCAAAACGCAACGCAGCCGCAACACAATCCTTTGAGCTTTCAATAAATGGCATCGCGCGTTCCAACCGTTGAGATCATCATCCGCGACGAAGTGTCGGCGGGTGTGGAACGCATGCGCCAGCGCATGCGCGCCGAGGGCGGGCGCGAGTGGTTCAAAGGAATGGAGTCGGGCCTGGCCTCGGGCCTGCGCGTGGCGCAGCGGGTGCGCAATGAGCTTGGGAGTATTGTTCGACTAACCGGCGCGGGCGCCTTCCTCGGCGGCGGTGTGGTCGCTGGCATAGTCAAGATCACGGAGTCGCTCGGCAACCTATCGCGCGAAACGCTGCAGATGAATGCCACCTCTGCATCGCTCGGCATAACCGTCAAAGAATTCGACAAGCTCATATCGCGCGGCATGGCGGTGGGGCTCACCGCCGAGCAATCAAAGGGGCAAATCGCTGGCCTCGCCAAGATCATCGATGAGCTGGCGGTTAAGGGGGTGAAGGCCGGCCGGTTTGCGGAAATCTATAAGAGCATCGGCGGCCCGGAATTCCTGCAGCGGGTGCGGCGCGCAACGCTAACCGGCGGCACGCAAGCGGGCATCGAGGAATACATCCGCGGCATGAGCCAGGTGGTCGACCGCCGCGGCCGATCATTCATCGCCGATTTTGCCGGCATGTCACCGGCCTGGTCGAAGGCGCTGCAGGTCGATGAAAAGGCGCTGGTCGATTCAATTCATGTGCCCGAGGAGGAGGCGCAAAAGCTAAACCTCGAGCTGGTCAAGCTGCAAATCACGCTCGAGAACGTCAAGAAAACCGCGGCAATTGCTGTGCTGCCGGCGATGACCGAATTAGTCGCGGCGTTCGATAAATTCGTTTCCGGGCCAGGCGCCGCGGTGGTCAAGCAATTCGGCGAATGGCTGGCCTCGCTTAACATCGATTGGAAGGCCGTTTCCGCTGGCATCACCAGCATCATCGAGGCGCTCACTAAATTTTTCACCGGGCTGGATCCTATCGTTCAACAAATCGGCGGATGGAAAACCGTCATCGGCACCGTGGCCGGCGCGGCCGTGCTCGGCCTGCTGGTGACGCGCCTCGGCGCTATCTCTGCCGGCCTGCTGGCGATCGGCGCCGCCGCGTGGGTGGTGCCGCTGCTCGGGATGGGCGCATTCACCAGCATGGGCACCGGCGGCGGTGGAGCGATGCCAGGCGGCGCAGCCGGCGTGCCAGGCGCAGCCGGCGGGCCATCGGGGCCGGCGGTGCGCGGGCCTGGTGGTGGCGGTGGCAGCGGCCAGCCAGGCGCGCCGCAGCCGACACCAGCACCGGCGCCAAATCCCGCACCCTATGGCCGCGATCGGCGCGGCCGGCCCTATCCGGCGCCGCAGGAAACCCAACCAGGGAGGCGCAGCGACCTCGGCGATTTAGATCCCGAGAATGCTGCGCCCTATCGCGTGGCCGGCGGCTGGCAACCTCCACCTGGTTACTTGAAAGCCGGCGACACCGAGGAGCTGCGCACCACGGTGGCCACGGTGACCGACAACGTCACGCGCCTGGCGCAGAACATCGCGGCCCTCGGTTTGAATACCGATGCCTCGGGCGCCGGGCCGATGGCGGGGTTTGCCGGCCGCGTCACCAGCGCGCCGCCTGGCGGTGGTGGGCCGCGCCGGGCCTCGAGCGGTGGGCCTGGTGGCCGAACGCGCAGCAGCTCGCCGGGCAGCTCGGCCTCGCCGCGGCCGGCGCGCGTGACCGACACCACGGTGTCACCCGCGGATGATGAATTTAGGATCGGGCAAGGCCCGCTGCCGACCGAGGCGCAATTGAGCGACAAATCGGTGCCGGCCGGCCGTCGATTCAACAACCCGTTTAATATGTGGCACGACAAATATGCTGCGCAGCAGGGTGGCGTGCCGGGCAGGAAGATCACGCCCTATGACACGCCCGCGATTTTCCCGAGCGGCCAGGCCGGCGCTGCGGCCGTCATCCGCAAAATGCTCGAAAGCCCGCTATATGCAAATAAAACGATGTGGGATCTCATCGGCAAATGGGTGAGCCACGGCACGCCTGGCGGCTATGCGCCCTGGATCGAGCAGCAAACCGGCATCCCGGTCAACACGCGGATCACCCGCGAATTTTTGATGTCGGATGATGGCCTGAAATTCCTCAAGGCCATGGCGCGCTATGAAACAAAAAGCTCGGAGGAATATCCGCTCACCGATGAGCAATGGCGAGCTGCGCGCGATGCCGGTGCACGCATCAAACGCGGGCAGCAGGTGCCGCCAGCCAATCCGAATGTGCCGCCGGCAGATCCAAAAATTTCGCCGGCCAATCCGCAACCCAACACGACCGGAAGCCCGCCCGAGGGCCTGGTTTCGCCGGTCACCGGAAAATTCGGCGAGAATCAATCCAACGTGTACGGCGCAGGGCGGCGTGGTGGCCGCCCGCATTCCGGTGTTGATTGGCGTGCCGAGGATGGCTCGCCGGCCGTGGCGATGACCAACGGGGTGGTGACCGAGGTTGGCTATAATCGCGGCGGTTATGACCACTATGCTGTGGTGAAGGGCACCGATGGCGTTTACCGACGCTATGCCTACCACGGCCGGAGTCTTGTGAGCCAAGGCCAGACCGTTACGCAAGGAATGCCGCTCGGCATTATCGGCCGGCGACATTTGCACTATGAGGAAATTCACCCGACCTTGCCGAACGGTCGGCCCAACCCGGTATATCAGGCGCTCGAGCGCGGCCAGCATCCGAGCACAAGCTGGCAACGCGGCACCACGGATCCGCGGCAGTCGCTCAATATGCCATACGGCACGCCGGTGAGCGCCGGCCAACCATTGCCCGGCAGCGTGAGCGAAAAGGAAAAGCAGGAGCGAGCGCAAAGAGACTTTGACGAATACCTGCGGAAGCAGCGGGCGAACGAAGCCGAGCGGCCATCGTTTGCAGCTCGCGCTCGCGCCGGCCGGCTAAAGCTCGACATTAACCTGCGCGGCCCGCGCGGCGTTAAGAGCGCCATTCGTGACAGCAGCGGCGGCGTGAGCACCACCATCAATCGCGAAATGGATCCCACCGGCGGCGGCCGGATCCAATCGCCGGCCTAAACCATGGGCAGCATCCGCGACATTAGAAACGTATGGCGTGACAACCTGGTGCCGGCGAGCTTTCGCGGTGCGGTGTTTCACGTTGAGACATCGAGCCGGGCGAGCGGCCGGCGCACCGTTCTGCACCAATACCCGAAGCGCAATATTCCTTATGCCGAGGACATGGGGCGCGAGGCGGTGCGGTGGAATTTCAACGGCTATCTGATCCTGCGCGACAAGGGCATTGGCGGGAATCTGCTTTCGCAAATCGGCAACCTGCTCGGCGCGCTCGAGGCCGATGAGGCCGGCATGCTGATTCATCCGACGCTCGGCGCCATGCTGGTGCAATGCGAACGCTACAGCTACAGCGACAAGCGCACGGCCGGCGGCTATGTCGAATTCGATATGCAATTTGTCGAGGCCGGCATGCCGGCGAGCGCCGGGATCATGGATGCTGGCGCCAATCTGACCGACAGCGCAGGCGCAGCCGAAACCAGCGCGAGCAGCTCGATGAGCACCGCCACCGGCACGCTCGCGCCAGGTGGTGGCACCGCGGGCACGATACCGCCATGAGCGTTAAAACCGAATTTCAAGAGATCGATGAGATCGTGGCGCGCACGCTCGCAAACCTGCTCGCATTCACCGGCAAGGAAGGCCGGGCCGGCGCCGAGCTGCGGCTGCGCGCGGGCGACATCATGGCGCGCGGCTCGCTCTACATCATCGACGGCACGTTTGCCGGCCGGCTGCTGCAATGCTTTAGCCTGGCCACCGCCTCGGGCATCACGCTCATGTGGATGGATCGAGTCATTGCCGGCCTGGTCAATGAAAAGCCGACCGCGCTCACCTCCACCTCGGTGGTGCAGAATTGCCTCATCTATGCCCTGGCGCAGGAAGCCCGGATCATTCGCGCAACGCCGTTCGGATCGCGCGACGATGTCGACGCCACCATGCGCCGCATGGTCGGGTGGTTTGAAACCATAAAGCACATCATCGCCGACACCATGAGCGGCCCGGCCTATCAGGCATTCATCAACCTATGCGCGGCCATCACGCGCTACCTCACCGACACCGCCAGGCCGCTGCCGCGCATGCTCGGCTATGAGCTGGCCGCCACCATGCCGGCGCTGGCGATAAGCCAATACATCTACGGCGAGGGCGACCGCAGCGATGAGCTGGTGACCGAAAACAAGATCGTGCACCCGGCATTCATGCAACGCACGTTGCGGGCGATGAGCGCGTGAGCCATGGCGTTCAAAGCGCAGGAGGTCGCAGAGGTAACCATAAAGGGCCAGCGTTTCCGCGATTGGGAATCGGTGCAGGTCAAGCTCGCCGAGGGCGAATCCAACAACACGTTTAAGCTGACGGTGTCAGAGGGCAAACCGCTCTCGAGCAAATTCGCCGACCTGCAGATCCGACCAGGTGACCATTGCACCATCACGCTGGCCGGCCAGCTCGCCATCACCGGCTACGTCGAGACTCGCCAGGTGGCCTACACCGCCGAGCAGCACGGCATCGAAATCATCGGCGTGAGTCATACTAAGGCGCTGGTCGACGGCACGGCGATGACCAAAAACGGCAACGAGTTTCGCGACAAGCCTTGGAAAAAAATTGCCGATGAGGTCGCAAAGCCAATCAAGGTGGTGGAAAAAACCGGGTTGAATAACATGCCATTTCGGCGCGCCTCGATCCCGCCTGGCATGAGCAAGTTTGATTTTCTCGAAATGCTGGCGCGCCAGCGCGGCATCACCTTGGGCACCGACAAGGAAGGAAACCTAACCGCGCGAATGGCGTGGACCGGCGGCGGCACCAGCCTGGTGGAGGGAGTCAATATCCTCGAGGGCCGCGAGGTGATGACCATCAAAGGCGGCGGCGGGCCGAATGACACCACCAACCAAGAGCCCGGCTATGATCTGCGCACGTCAATTGCCAAGGGCACGCACGGCAATAAGAGCAGCTCAACCTCGAATGTGAGCACCGGCGGCAAGGGTGTCCCGGCCGTCAATCGGCAACCGGCCGAAATGCCCGGCACGAAAGCCGAAACCGAGGGGCGCAACAAGATGGAAAGCAACCAGCGCGGCGCCGAGCAGCTCCAAGTCACCATCGTGGTGCAGGGCTGGCTCAAACCTGGCGGCGGCGGGCTGTGGGCGCCAGGCGAGAAAGTGCACGTCAAATCGCCGATGTTGATTGTGGATGAGTCGCTCGATCTGGTGAGCGCAACGTTTACGCAAGACAACAAGAGCGGCACGCGCACCACGCTCGAGCTGAAACGGCCGGGCGATGATGACAAGGACGGGGATAAGACCGAAGGCAAACATGATGTGCGCACCGGCAACACGTCGACATCGACAACACCATCGGCACCGCCGCGCACCGGCACGCCAGGCGGCGATACGCCATTCTAAAGAGGAGGGATTAACAACATGGTGACACGCACAAGCCTGCGCAACGCATCGCAACGCGCGCAAAGCTATGCCTCGCGCGCCACGCTGCGCGAGCTGAATTCAAAACCGCAATGGGCCGAGGCCAAATTTATCGATGTGTTCCCCGGCGAAACCGCAAGCGATGTGGAATACGCCGAGAACTACGGCGGCACCTCGGTGCCGGCCAAGCAGGATGAGGAGGAGGACAAGGAGCAGCCGCAACAGCAGCAGCAGGCGGGTGACGGTGGGAGCGGCACGCCAGGCGAGGAGAATGAGCAGCCGAAGGGCGATGCCGCCGAGGCCATCGTGCTCTACCTCAACGGCTCGCGCTCGCATCCGGTCATCATTTCGGTCGGCGACCGCCGCCACCGGCTGCTCGAGCTTGAGGAGGGCGATGTCGCACAGCACCGGCTCAAAGATGACCGGCAGCAAATGCTCTATTCCAAGGACGGCACCTATATCTCAACCCGCTCGGATAAGGTGATGCGCATCGCGCTGGTGGAAAAGCAGAGCGACCAGCAGCAAACGCCAGCGCAGCAGCAGCAGGCCAACGGTGCTGGCGGCGGCACGCAAAAGAAA
>Ga0157376_10000616_pt1 | contig 23076 bp, 22 predicted proteins | sample M45metaG_FD_121801 | JGI IMG/M metagenome (GOLD analysis project Ga0157376, IMG submission 121801) | Miscanthus rhizosphere microbial communities from Kellogg Biological Station, Michigan, USA - M4-5 metaG | ecosystem: Host-associated > Plants > Roots > Rhizosphere > Soil | place: USA: Michigan...
CCCAATGGGAAGCAGCGCGACGTCGACTCTTCGAGGAAGAACTCGACGTGCTAACGTTGCCGCAGCAGGCGTAATGGCTGTATCGCCAGTGAAGAGCACAGATGAGATGCCGTCATCGAGCAAATACATGTGAGATACGCCACGCCATCGATCGAAACCATAGCGCGCTCCGACGTGACGCGCTGTCGCAGCTTCGATCGCCAAACTGCCAACACGAATAATCTCACCGGAGACGATCGATCGGGCACTCGAGATTCCTTCCCGATGCAGCCAGTGAGCGATTACTGGTGGAGCATAGATCGGAATATCGAATGGCAGTGCTCGTAGTGAACGAAAGGATAGATGATCTGCATGCGCATGCGTGAGTAATATCGCGTCAATACGAGGAAGCTCGGCCATCTTCACCCCCGGTGGTGTCACGCGAGGGAGAAAACGACCGAGCTTCTCATCAAAATTCGGATCTGTCAGAACACGAACATCACCAAACTCCAGCAGCAATGTCGCATGCCCGATGTAGGTAATGCGAAGTTGCCTGTGCCCCTCGCGCGAGCTATCCACTCGTGGGAGTGACGGTGAGCTTGGCGCGCTCACGTGCAATGAGCCATTGCTGTGGAAGCGTCGCAAGGTTCTGAACCGCGTAGTAAAGATTGAGTCCGGATGCGAGACGCCAGAAGAACACCACCATCATCACAGGGAAGACGTATGCCATCGTCTTCGCCTGTGGATTCGGCGGGCTCGAGCGAAGGCTGATCCACGAGAGAACGTACATCGAGATTCCCATTACAGCCGGCAGAATGAACAGCGGGTCGCGCTGGGAAAGATCGGGAAGCCAGAGGAACGATACGCCGCGAAACTCGATCGTATTCTGAAACACGAAGTACAGCGCAAACAGTACAGGCATCGGGATGAGCATCGGCAAACATCCCGCAATCGGCGTAAATGGGCTCATGTCGTGATCACGGTAAAGCTTCGTCATCTCTGACTGCAGCTTCTCGGGATTCGACTTGTACTTCTTTTGTATCTCCTGCAGCTGCGGCTGTATGCGTTGCAGCTTCAGACTGTTACGCATCGCTCCCTGGTTGAGGGGCCATAGAAGCAGGCGGATGGTGATGCCGAAGATGATGAGCACCCAGCCGTAATTGATCTTGAGCCGATCGTGAATCCACAGCACGACCTGCATGACCATGGTCGCAAATGGCTGCACGACTGGGCGGAGGAACGAGCCGTATGGGTTCACGTGCTCGAGATCTCGCCCCATATCGTGAAGCCGCCGCCATTCCTGGGGGCCCGTGTACATATCGAACGCAAATTCACCACTCTGAGTAAGCGGCTGTAAAATCAACGCCTCGGCAGAGCTAACCGCTTTGGGCTCGTGAAGTCCGCGAGTGAAGACGGCGGCGCCAAATGGTTTCCCCGGTGGTGTCGCGATCACTGCCAACAGGAAGTATTTGTTCTTACTCGCTACCCACGCGAGAGAGTCACGTTCGACGTTCGGCTGGAGTGAATCGAGCTTCGCGAATGCGACACTGTGCGCATCTTCATGCAGCGGTTTGGCGACATAGGCCAAGCTGTGCAGATCATCCGCTGAATCAGCTTCAACGAAGGGAAGTCCACGATGCATTCTGATGAGCAGCACATCAGTCGAGTCGACTCCCTTGATGGATCCGTGCACTCTGCCGAGGTAGCCGTCAGCATCGAAGGAGTACGCGATCACGACGTGTGTGTTTTGCACATCGGCAGAGAACGACAGACTTCGTTTCGCCGCTGCGGGGGTCGAGTCTACGGCAAACTTCACCTGGTCGAGATGCAGCGTATCTCGCCCTTTGAGCAGTGCGTAGCTCAGAAGCGGAACGTGTGGTCGTCCGAGGACGACTTTCTTGTTCGTCGCTTTGGGAAGCGTATGGTAATCGTTGAGCACGACATCCAGCGGAGCTGCACCAAGCGACGTGAAGTGATACGTCGCCTTTGGCGTCAGAACGCTCAGTGTATCCACCTTCAACGGCGTGCTATCGACTCCAGGCGCGATCGCGACTGACCGAGCTGCGGTGCTGGAGGTCGTCGAATCAGCGGCATGACGCGCGGTTGAGTCAGCCTTGGCCGCGGCAGCGATGCTATCGGCTGTCGCCTTGATCGGCACTGGTGGCGCGGGAAAGAGCTTCTGGGAGACGAGGATGACAACCGCTGCCAGTGCTAGAGCTAAGAGAAGGCGCTTTTCCATGAATAGCGAAAGGATTACGGCACGGGATCGTAGCCGCCAGTACAGAATGGCTGGCATCGAGCAAGTCGGCGAACGGTCAGTGCAACTCCTTTCACCGTACCATGGCGTTGGAGCGCTTCAATTGCGTAGGCCGAGCAGCTTGGGAAGAACCTGCAGGATGCAGGGAGGAGTGGCGAGAGTACGACCTGATAGCCGCGTACCAGAAAGATCAGGACGTACCGCATTACTGCGCCTTGAAGAGACGTTGGGTGCGTTCTCTTCCGGTGATGAGATCGCGCTCGAGTGAGGCGAAGGTGGCCGAATAGGCTTCGGGCCGAGCGCGAACGATCATATCGACGGCGTCGATCCGCTTCAGGATGTTCAGGCGGACGATCTCGCGGAGTCGTCGCTTCAGCTGGTTGCGCTCCACGATGGAGCGACCGTGCTTCGGAACGATGAAGCCTACGCGGGGATGATGTAGAAGGGAAGCGACAATCCGGAGCTCGAGATGCTCGAGCCGAATTCGCTTCCCTTCACGTAATACGGTACGCAATTCAACTCCCCGCGTGAGGCGATAGCTCCGAGGGAAGCGGTTATTTCCAGGATCCGTCAGGCGCCTGCGTACTTCGAGGGGAGCTGGACGGTGAGCTGCTTACGTCCCTTCTTGCGGCGGCGATTGAGCACTTCACGTCCCCAGCGCGTCGCCATGCGCTCGCGAAAACCGTGGGTGCGAATGCGGCGCTTATTGCGGGGTCGGTAGGTGGGCTTGCCCATGACAACTCCAACATGCAGTACAGAGAAAAGTCGGTGAATACAGAACGCTAAAGATAGTGATGGCAGCGAGATACGTCAACCGATCTGCCAACTGATCTCATGAGGGATCAGCAAGCGTGCAGGTGGGTCGAGATCGCTGGCGTTGACATCCAGACGGGCCCGGTCTACTTTCGCGTCCCCCCGACTTTTCCACATCGAATAATGGCATTGACTGCAACAGAGATCTGGACGCGGCTGTTGGATCGAGCGCGCGGTGAGCTTCCGGCCCAGACCTTCAAGACTTGGCTGGAGCCAACGACCGCATTGTTGCTCGATGGCGACACGATAACCATTGGCGCGCCAGATCGGTTTACTGCTGAGTGGAACGAGTCAAAACACGCACAGTTACTAGCCAGTTACGCGCCAGTAGCACTCGGCCACCCCATAAATATCGTTTTCCGGGTTGATGAAGAACGCAGAGGCCGGCCTCAAATGGACCTCTTCGTCGCTCCACTTCCCGACTCCAAGGATACCAAAGCCGCCGCGATACACGCGTCGAATATCCAGCTCAGCGCCCGATACACCTTTCAAAATTTCGTTATTGGCAAGTCAAACGAGCTTGCCGCGGCAGCAGCGCAAGCCGCCGCGGCCGCGCCTGGAAAAGTCTATAATCCGCTTTTCCTCTACGGCCAGACAGGTTTGGGGAAAACCCACCTCATGCAGGCCATTGCTCATGAAATTCTCAGCAAATCGCCTGAGTTACGACTCTGCTTCGTCGCGACTGAGCAATTCACAAACGAGCTCGTAACAGCCATTCAAACCCGGACAACGGCAGCGTTTCGGCGCCGGTATCGAGAGGTCGACCTACTTCTTGTTGACGATGTTCACTTCCTAAAGCGAACTGAAGCAACTCAGGAAGAGTTTTTCCACACTTTTAATGCATTGTACGAAGCCGGCCGACAGATCGTCTTAACCAGCGATCGACCCCCTGGAGAAATCCCGGGGCTGGAAGCCCGCCTCGTAAGTCGTTTTCAGTGGGGAATGGTCGCTGACATCGAGCCACCAGATCTCGAGCATCGAATTGCGATTCTCCAAAATAAAGCTCATCTCGACCATCTCGAGCTCACCATTCCAGATGATGTCATTCAGTTCATCGCACATCACGTATGGTCCAGCGTTCGTGAGCTCGAAGGATCGATAATTCGTTTACTCGCCTATGCGTCTCTCAAGCACATGCCAGTAAGCATTGAGCTCGCTCGAGAGGCTCTTCGTGACAAGTTGAAGCCCGGATCAGACGATGCTGATTTGACTACCGCAAGACTCTCCGTGGCGACAATCCAAGCGGCCACCGCTCAGGAGTGGGGAGTCACCATCGACGGACTCTGCTCCAAGAGTCGTACAAAGCATCTCACGATTCCTCGGCAGACTGCCATGTATCTAATCCGAGAGCTCCTGGGACTCCAATTAGTGGAAATCGGAGCTGCTTTCGGCGGTCGTGATCATTCAACTGTTATCCACAGCCTCGAGAAGGTGTTAGAGCTAACAGCATCACCAGATTACAAACGCAGGATTGATTCGCTCCGGGAAAACCTTCGCCAATTACCTCGATAGATCACTCAATTCTCAACATTCTCGACTCTTTTTAGCGATCCATGTTCATCACTGTTCAACAGAACAGCTTATTCACATATTAGAAGCGCGATTTATCCTGTTGTGCGAACAGTAGTTAGAGCTATTCTCCACATATGAGACAGATCTACTGCTACTACTAGTTCTTATTACTAATTAAAAGCAGTAGTGCATACGGCTGATTTCCACGAACTGAGGAGCTCCAATGCGTTTTACGATCGCTCGTGAAAAGCTGCAGGAGGGATTGAGTGCTGTAGCTGCGAGCGTTCCGGCGAAAACAACATTGCCGGTTCTCGCGAATTTGTTGGTGGAGACTACAGAACGTGGAATTCGACTGTCCGGGACAGATCTGGATATGGCGGTAAGTACTGAGCTCATGGCTGATGTTGATATCCAGGGTGCCATAACTATCCCTGCAAAGAAACTGGTAGAAATCGTTCGGGAGCTTTCCTCAGCTCCAGTGAAAATCAGTGCAAGTGGAGAGCAAAAGGTTACGCTCGAGTGCAGTCGATCGAAGTTCAAATTACTTGGCTTGCCAAAAGATGAATTCCCGAGTTTTCCAGCGATTCGATTTAACGAAAGCTGGTGTATCAAATCGGGAGATCTTCAGAAGCTGATCACGCATACGGCCTTTGCGTCATCAACTGAAGAAAGCCGGCCGATTTTGAATGGTGTTTTGTGGGAATTGCGTCCCGATCTCATTCGAATGGTTGCCACGAATGGACATCGGCTTGCGAAAATGGAAATCCCAATCAGCGCCGCGGGAATTCCATCTGGCGATTTAATTATTCCGCCAAAAGCGCTCGAGCAAATACGACGCTTATTTCCTGCTGAAGAAGAGCTGGAAGTTGCCAGGGGTGATAATCACCTCGGCTTTCGATCGCCCTTTACGGCGGTCTATACACGCCTCATCGAAGGACCGTATCCGAACTACGAACAGGTCATTCCAAAGGATAATGACCGAGTCGCTCTTGCTGATCGAAATGCACTGATCCAGGCATTGAAGCGTATGTCTGTGATTGCTTCGGACCAGACTCATCGAATTCGCATGTCGTTTAATGCCGGAATGCTGAAGTTCAGCGTTCAGACACCAGATCTTGGTGAAGCGCAGGATGAGCTTCCGATCAATTTCGAGGGAGATTCGTTGGATATCGGGTTCAACGCGAGTTATCTGCTTGAAATCCTTCGAAATCTTCCGACTGACGAAGTGAAACTCACCTTCAAGGCACCAGAACGTGCGGCAACTGTCGAGCCAGTTGGTTGGGATGATCCTGCGCGCTACATGTGCCTGATCATGCCATTGCGACTGGTTGATTGATCGCTGTCAGCCCGACGTCACTTTACGGTAATGTGAGTCGATGTCACTTGGGTGAATGGAAATTCACCACGACTGGTCACGACCGTAAGCATTGATTTCGTTTGGCTGCTGCTCTCCAGTAAGGCAGCTGTATGTCGGTCGATCAAAAGAGTGGCTTCTCCTGATCCGGAACCGCTCGTCTTCAAATGCGTGTTCGTCTCTGATGACGCACCCGAAAACGTCATTACTGCCAGTCGTTTCACTTCGACAGCATTCTGTTCGTGCCAGGTCAGGAATTGCTTGACTTCAAAATCTCGAATGATTCGCTGTGTGAGTGGTGTTCTTCCGTGGCAACTGGTACTCGAGACGGTATCAGTCCATCGATCACCGACTTTGATTCTATCCTTGGGGTATGGAAGAATCAGCTCGTAAATGCGTGAAGCTGCCGAGTTACTGGAGCTCGAACAATCAGGCGAACGTAGCTGAGGGCTCGCTCGCAATTCACCTCGCTTCGACAATGCTCCATGGAACTCACTTAATTGTGTTGAATCTCCCTTTGTCGCTCTCGTCTGAAGTCGTGAGTTGATCGTAGACGAGTCGACTTTGCCGGCAATCGAGAAAGAATCTGCTGCCGGCGATATGACCACCGAATAATTCATTGTCGTCTCGATCGGAAGCACTCGAGCTGTCGTGTCGTTATTGATCGACACGGTCGAGCTGTCACGAAAGGAATACTCTCGTGAACCTGGCATCACCTGTGGAAGCCAGGATTCAACCTCGGCCGTGACTGTTGCTGTGTGAGCCGGCTCGGGGATAGAGCTGGGTGGATGAGGACGCCCCTGGCTGCACGCACTAAGGCTGAGCAGCGTTACAATGCCAAGCTTCGAAAACTTCGTGGGAATCGAAGGACGCACTGGTAGCTCCTCCATGCATAGCCGGTTTCTGGGCTCACTGCGCCAAACACGTGCCGGAATTCTGCTTCCGATGCAACGAACTCCGATGATCAGAATGACCATCGGAGATCGAAAGCGAGTGTGGGACGATCTATAAGCCGGGTCCTGTCGAATGATTGCTCATTCGGACGGTCATTTCTCTCGACGCACGATCGCTCGTACGCTCTAGCAGCCTACCCGCGGCGTCTTGTTCGAGATGGGCCACCTCTCGCCGCTTATTTGGCCTTGCTCCGACCGGGGTTTACCCTGCCGCAATCATTGCTGATTGCGCGGTGAGCTCTTACCTCGCCGTTTCACCCTTACCGGTTCGAAAACCGGCGGTTTGTTTTCTGTGGCACTGTCCGTCACCACCTAGATGGTGCCCAGGAATTACCTGGCGATCTGCCCTCTGGAGCCCGGACTTTCCTCGATGAGACTGATACTCATCGCGACCGTCCAATCGCCCACGTCTCGCAGCTCGAAATATACCGGATTTGAGCGCTGACGGAACGCTGACGCCGTGAATTAGGGTGCTGTAGTACCTGTCTGAACATCCAGTCAGGGCACTTCAGACCACTATTTCACATGCCCTCCTTCGCTTCTCCATCGTCGCGCACACTTACGCCCGTTGCGACCATGCTCATGCCGGCGGAACGATCACGGGTTGACGCAGCGGGTGAAGGGTTCTATCGAACAGTACATCGGGATTCGATCGATGACGTGATCGGTGACCTTCGGGCACAACGCGTAAGCGCTGTCTTGGTGTCCGTCACTCGATGTGGTGGTGAAGATGATGCTTCGAGATTTGGACGCATCGTTCGTGAATTCCCAAGAATTCCCGCCGTTGCGCTCCTTACGCAATTCGAGGCTGGAACACCTCGCGCGGTACTTTCGCTGGGGCAATCCGGTGTGCGAGCTCTCGTTGACGTTCGACAACCCAATGGTTGGAGAGAGCTTCGCGAGGTGCTGATGCACGACCGAACGAGAGACATCGAGAAAATCGCACTGGCCCAGCTTTCACTGGATCTCGCAGGTGCACCGGATGATTGTTGGAAGTTCTTCGAGACAATTTTTCAACCGGGGCTGAAAACGTGCACGATCCGAACCTTGGCAGAAGAGCTGCGGGTCGTTCCAAGTACGCTCATGAGTCGCTTTTTTCGAGCGCATCTGCCGGCGCCTAAGCGCTACTTGGCAATGGCTCGACTCACTCATGCAGCTCGAGTGTTTGAAAATCCGGGGCTCTCGGTTGCCAATGTCGCAAATCACCTCGAATACTCATCACCGCAGAGCTTCGGGCGGCATGTACGAACCCTCCTGTCCATCACGGCGCTCGAGTTTCGGCATCGCTACGACGGCGAAGGAATGCTGCATCGCTTTCGGGAAGAATTGATTCTCCCCTTTGCCACAACCCTGCGTACATTCAGTCCGCTCACAGAGGGGCTACGATGGCTCGCGGGGGCGTCAACGGATCGACTTGGAAGATCAACTCGCAGAGATTAGCGGCAATAGCTCCTCTGCGGTTACGAGAGAGACTACCGGGACTCCCGTTGCTTCGATTATCTCTCGTCCCCCTTCCTGGCGATCTACCAGCGCAAGAACGCCTACTACCGTACCTCCTGCCTGTTGCACTGCAGCGACGGCCTTGAGTGCAGAACCTCCGGTGGTAATGACGTCCTCGATCACAACCGTGCGATCCCCGGTCTGGAAAGGCCCCTCGATGAGCTTTCCGGTTCCATGGGTCTTTGCCTCTTTTCGCACCGTAAATGCACGTAACGGCCGATCCGTTTGCGCACTCGCGTAGCTGATGGCATATGAGATGGGATCGGCTCCCAGTGTCAATCCGCCAACCGAGTTCACATTCCATGTCTCACGAATCGTTGCCAGACCAAGCTTTCCGATGAGGACGAGGCCTTCGGGGCTCATTGTCGTCAGTCGGGCGTCGATATACAGTGTGGACTGTTTTCCCGAAGCCAGCGTGAATTGGCCACGCCGTGCTGAACGAGTGGCGAGGAGATGGACGAGCTGTACGTGTTCCGTCATTCGAGCATAGGTTAGAGTAATGCGAGTCGACAGCGAGCGAGACTTCCTTTTGGTTCAGAGATCAGCGGAGTAATGCCGTTCTCCAGACTGCGTCCATCCTCGATTGCACTCGCGGTATCATTGCTTTTTGCGCTTGGTGGAATATTCGCCATTGATCGTGCGCTTGCCGATACAAATCGATCACGTGTGCAAATCCAGGCGATCGAATCCGCAGCCCGCGTCGAGGGATTCCTCACGGTCCACGCGCAAGCACTACAGTCAGTGCGTGGGCTCTATCTCGATCCACACAGAGAAGTTACCGAGGAACAATTTCATTCGCTGCTGAAATCGCTGGTGGAATATGCACCCGCATTTCGTCGGGTGTGGATCACCGACTCGTCGAGTCGTATCGTCTTTCAGGATTTGCTTGGGCTCGAAGGTCCTGCCGTTCCTCCGGGAACACGTGTCGATACGATTACAACGCAGCCATTTCGGGACGCCATTCAACGCGCTCGGACTTCCGGCAAGACGCAGATATCATCCCTCGGAAAGCTCGGAAGTGGCGAACGCGGGTTGCTCCTGGTTGAGCCGATCTTCGTCGGCGATCGCTTCATTGGTTTTGCCGGCGGAACGCTCACCAGCTACAGCATTCTGCACTCGGCTGAGAGTGAAGATCCACTGCTGCATGGGCAAGTGATCATCATTGCTGCAGCAGACACGATCAACACCGCATCGCCGGCAAGTTTTCGTCGTCGACTTCCCGTCGATTCCGCCTCAGCGAGTATCCGCGTACTCGGCGTAGGTTCATGGCGACTCATCGCCGTACAGCCGTCGACTGATCAGAGTGTACGGTTTCTCTTATGGGGTGTCGGCATCGCTACGCTGGGGACGTTGCTCATTGGGCTGTTGCATGAGCGGCGACAAGGACTTCGTCTCGCAGATCGAAGTGCAGAGCTCGAGCGACTATCCAGCGAGCTACTTCGCGCGAATCGCGTCAAAAGCGAATTCCTTGCGAACGTGTCCCATGAGCTTCGAACACCGCTCAATGCAATTGTCGGCTTTGTCGAATTATTGCGGGACGGCGTCTACGGTGAATTGAACACTCGTCAGGCTGGTCCCGTCGAGCGCATCGCATCCTCTGCGAATCATCTTCGACAACTCGTTGACCAGATCCTCGATCTCGCAAAAATGGCTGCGGGTCGTCTCGACGTTCAGTGGGAAACCGTCGAGTTGAGAGCGTTTATCGTCGATTTGACGAGTGAAATCGAGGCGCTTCTGGCTGAGCGGGGGTTGGCACTGTCGATCTCGGTGAGTGCATCCCTGCCCAAGGTGCGAACGGATCCGATGCATTTGCGTCAGATCGTGCTGAATCTCCTCGGTAATGCGCTGAAGTTCACGCCGAGTGGTGGAATTGCCGTTCGAGCGCGACTCATCGACGCAGCGAATGACACAGCCTCGGACGTAAGCGCAGCGGCACTCTCGAGCGTTCCGCAGTCGGGTACTTGGGTCGCGCTAGAAGTAGCGGACACAGGCGTAGGGATCGCTCGGAGCGATCAGGAACGCATTTTCGAGGAGTTCGAGCAGGTCAACGCGGGGCCGCGGACGGATTCCATGCAACGGGGCACAGGGCTCGGCCTCCCGATTTCACGCCGACTCGCTCGGCTACTCGGCGGCGAGCTCACTGTGGTAAGTGAGCCTGGCAAGGGCTCGACCTTTACGGTGTGGCTTCCGCTCGTGGGACAACAGAAGGGGTCCGGTGTATTCAGCGCCGGGAAGCTGGCGCAGATAACCAGCCACGGATCATCGGCGGAGCAGTAAACGACTTCGGATTCAGCTCTGATCGTTGCGCTTCATCATCGACTTCACTCGAGAAAAAAGAGATCCTCGAGGAGCTTCGGGTACTGGCGCCTGAATGTGAGTCCGCAACGCAGTCGCGAAGGAGACGACGTCGGGGTAGCGATCGGATGGATTGCGCGACAGTGCCTTCATGACGACTGCTTCGACGGACAACGGGACTGTACATCCCTTTCGCGCACTGTTGAGCGGAATCGGCGGCTGGGAAAGCAGCTGGGAGAACATCTCGCGCTGCGATTTGCCGATGTATGGGAGACAGCCGGAGAGCAGGTAGTACGCGATCGTGGCGAGGCTGTACTGATCTGCCGCGGACGTGACGAGTTGTCCGGAGAGAGCTTCAGGTGCGACGTACATGAGCGTGCCCACAAAGAACCCTGCACGCGTGAGACGCTCTTCCGGAGCCTGATCTGACTGTGCCGCGATTCCGAAGTCCAGCAACTTTGCTTTCTTCGAAACGGGATCATACATGATGTTGTCGGGCTTTAGATCCCGATGGATGATCCCCGCCGAATGTACCGCATATACCGCATCGGCGATCTGCCCAATGATCTCGCCGACTTCTTCCGGTGGCAGTGGCGCATGTTGCTTCGCGTATTTCTCGAGGAGATCGCCGAGTGCCCACTCGATGGCGAGGAAGTGAACACCAGGGCCGGCTTCACCGACCTCGATCGTGCGAACGACATTGGGATGCGTGACTCGAGTGCCGTAGGTTGCTTCACGAAGAAAACGCGCAACGGCTGTCTTGTCCGTTCGCAGCTTTTCCTTCAATACCTTGACGGCAGCGATGCCATGGGTCGGGTGTTCGGCGCGGTAGACTACTGCCGTTCCACCTTCACCGACCATATCCTGCAGCAGATATCCGGCGAGTGTCGTACCGGTAAGATTTTCGCGGCTCACGGGCCGAAGCTAATCGTACCACCCGAAGGGAGCAAGCGAGAAATCACGTACCTGGTGGTGGACGCCGCCGGTACAAATCATCGATGAGCGCAAGAGGACATATGGTCGTGTCACTTCGTGGTCTGTGCCGTAGCTGGGTGATGGGGTGTTTGGCGGTTCTCGTGGTTGCAGGCTGCTCGTCGGGCACGCGTAGTGGCGGTCGTGGGCGCGGCAGTGCCAGTGGAGCACCTGCTCCGGCTGCAAATGAAGCGGCGCCGGACCCATCCGCGTTTTATCGCCAATTGGGGATGATCGCCCAATCAGGAGCCTTCCCATTCGTCGGCCAGGTTCGCTACCTCTCCGGCAGCTCCGCCGACAGTACACTCGCGCTCATTACGCTGTCGTTCGCGAATCGGGCCCTGACGTTCAACGGCGATGGCGAGGGACAGCGTGCCGCCTACGCCGTCACGATCGACGTCACGCAAGGTTCGACGACGATTCGTCACTTCGATGCGCACAAGATCATTCGCGTGGGATCGTTCCGCGAAACCCAGCGCGACGACGAGAGCGTGATATTCCAGCAGTTTCTTTCAATACCACCGGGCACGTACTCGCTCGCGGTCTCGGTACGAGATGAGAACGGCGGCAACTCGAATGCGCAGCAGATGTCGGTAACCGTACCACGTCTCGGTCCCAACTCGCTGTCGACTCCCATCAGCGTCTATCAGGTGAAGCCGAGGGCGCGGCTCGATACAGTGCCGACGCTCATCGCGAATCCGCGTTCGACGATCGTGCTCGGACGCGATACGCTCGCGGGACTGTATATCGAAGGATATGGCTTGCTGGCATCGGCGAAGGTCAATGTGGCCGTGCTCAACGATGCGCACGTGGTGATCCTGCGTGATACCGTCAATCTCGTTCGCCAAGGTGAGCTCTCATCGGCACTTCTGGATTTCCCCGTGGCAAGCATCGGCGTTGGACCTGTCACCGTAGTGACCTCTCTCGCTGGCGCAACGGACAGCACGCAGGTGCCGCTGTTTCTGAGCTTCGGAGATGAGTTCGGCATCACGAGCTTCGATGAGCTGCTCAGCTATCTTCGTTACTTCGCCTCACCGCAGCGTATTCAGGCATTGCGCGACGCACCTCCCGAACAACGCGCAGCACTGTGGACCGCGTTCTGGAAGCAAACGGATCCGACACCATCGACACCGGATAACGAAGCGCTGCGCGATTACTTCAGGCGCATTGCAGCGGCGAATACGCGATATCGCGAGGCGGGAACGGCCGGCTGGCTCACGGATCGTGGCAAGGTCTATATCACACTCGGCGAACCCGATCAGGCGGGACAACCACTCGGGACGGGTGGTGCGTCCGGACGCGGGCGTGCGGAGGTCTGGGTGTATACGCAGTACAATTTGCGACTCTTCTTCATGAATCAGGGTGGCGCCGGACATCTGAGGCTCTCGCCGTCGAGTCAAGCGGACTTCGAGAAGGTCGTGCGCAGGCTACAGCAACAGTAGGTCGCGAGTCAGGCGCGTGCCACACCGAGCTTGCATGGCCACGCCACACTGCGCAGACGCGCGGTGTGGCGTGCGTCGCATCGGCTTGACAAAAAAACACTTTGCTCCTATATAGGCGCCGCGAGCCGTCTCCGGCTTGTCCCTCCAACTTCGTCCAGGGGAGGGGAACGATCCACGAGCAGGAGTCCGGCGATGGCCAAGGGAAAGGTGAAATGGTTCAATGACGCCAAGGGATTCGGCTTCATTGAGCAGGAAGGCGGCGAAGATGTCTTCGTGCATTTTTCCTCCATCACGATGGATGGATTCAAGACGCTCGCTGAAGGACAGGAAGTGGAGTTCGAAATTCAGTCGGGCGCAAAAGGCCTTCACGCGACGAACGTTCAGCGCGTGTAAGCGGTAGTTCGCGGGCTGGCATTCAATGGAAGGTGGGGCGAGCTTTCAAGCATGGAGCCCCGCCTTCCAACATCGCCCAGACTCTTCCTCGTCGACGGCTACGCGCTGATCTATCGCGCGTTTTTCGCGCTCATCTCGCGTCCGCTCACCACGAGTCGAGGGGAAAACACGTCCGCTGCCTGGGGCGTTGTGAACTTCCTTCAACGGCTCATCGATGCTCACAAACCAGAGTACGTGGCGTGGGTGCACGACTCCGGTCTTTCGTTTCGACACGAACAATATCCCGCCTACAAAGCCACGCGTGAGAAGCTCGGTGAAGAGCTCCAGGCGGACTTCGATCGCGGCATGGAGCGCATCGAGGAGCTGCTTCGCGCATTCAACGTGCGTGTGCTTGCGCTCGACGGCTACGAAGCGGATGACGTCATCGGAACGCTCGCGAGGCAAGGGATAGACGCCGGCGTAAATGTCGTCATCGTATCCGGCGACAAGGACTTTTATCAGCTCGTGCGCCCCGGTGTGTGGCTGTTGAATCCCGGACGCGGCGGCCCCGCAAGCGTGGAAGAGCAGTGGATCGGCATGGAGAACGCCCATGAGCGACTCGGCGTCCCTCCGCATCATGTCACCGACTATCTCTCAATGGTCGGTGATTCGTCGGACAACGTACCGGGTGTGAAGGGCATCGGCGACAAGACCGCAGCCGAGCTCGTGGCGACGTATGGCTCGCTCGAGAACATTCTCGAGCACGTGGGCGAGATCACGAAGAAGCGGCCGCGCGAAGCGCTCATCGCGCACGAAGCCGATGCGCGGCTCTCGAAGAGCCTCGTCACGATTCGCGAAGACCTCGACATGCCACTCGAGCTCGAATCACTCGCGCTCGCGAAGCCCGACCACGCGCGCCTGCGCGATCTGTTCGTCGAGCTCGAATTTCATGGCCTGGCGAAAGATCATGCCGTGAGCGCAGCGCCGGTCGTCGCGCGCGAGACGAATTACGTCACGGTCGACACACTCGACGCGCTCGATGCACTGCTGCAACGCGTTCGGGACGTTCCCTACATCGCGGTCGACACGGAGACGATCATCGAGCTGGGGAGCCCGCAGATCGTCGACCCATTGCGTTCGACGCTCGTGTCGATCTCAATCGCCGTCGCTCCTGGTGAGGCGTACTACCTGCCACTCAAGCATCGTGCGCGGCAAAGCGACCAGGGAGAGCTCCTCATCGATGTATCAGGCGATCGTTCGCCGACCGATGCGCCCGAGGATCGCGGGCTCACGCGCGGCGGCGACGAAGCACCGGAGCCCAAGAAAAAAAGCGTGCGCAAAAAGGCTGCGTCGTCCGTGGAGCCGTCCGGCATCGCCGCACGGATGCTCGCGGAGCGCGCGCAGCCGGTGAAGAATCTGCCACCGCTGATGTCGGATGAGATGGCGCCGCTTCGGGCGATGCTCGAGGATCCCGCCGTGCGCAAGACGGCGCAGAACGCGAAGTACGACCTGCTCGCGCTTCGTCGCGCGGGAATCACGCTGCGCGGACTGGAATTCGACACGATGATCGCGAGCTACGTCCTCGATCCGGGGCGCCGGTCGCACGGGCTCGATGTGCTCGCGCTCGAGTTTCTCGAGCACAACATGACGTCGTACGAAGACCTCTGCGGCAAGGGCAAAGGCGCGGTGCCATTCGACGAGTGCCCGATCGATGCCGCACGGGACTACTCGTGCGAGGATGCAGACATGACGCTCCAGCTGCGCGCCGTGTTCGCGCCGCAGATGGAGTCGTACGAGCTGGTGCCGCTGTTCAACGATATCGAGATTCCGCTCATCGATGTCCTCGCCGACATGGAATGGGCAGGGATCGCGATCAACCGCGAGTGGTTCGCGTCGCTCAAGGAACGATTCACGCGCGAACGGCAGCGAGTCGAGCAGGAGATCTACGTGTCAGCCGGAACGGAGTTCAACATCAACTCCAATCTGCAGCTCCGGCAGATCCTGTTCGAGAAGCTCGAGCTCCCGATGCTCAAGCGCACCGCGACGGGCCCATCCACCGATGCGAGCGTTCTCCAGGAGCTCGCGGAAATGGGGCACGTGCTTCCGGAGCAGCTGATGGAGTATCGCGAGCTGTCGAAGCTGGAGAACACCTATCTCGATGCCTTGCCGGCGCTCATTCACCCGCTCACGCAGCGCATCCATACGTCGTTCAATCAGACCGTGGCGACCACGGGCCGGCTCTCCTCGAGCGATCCGAATCTGCAGAACATTCCCATTCGCCGGGAACTGGGCCGCGACATCCGGCGCGGCTTCGTGCCGCGCGAGGGATGGTCGCTCATCGCCGCTGACTACTCGCAGATCGAGCTTCGTCTGCTGGCGCACCTGTCGGCGGATCCCGCGTTCGTGAGTGCCTTTCGTGCGGGGGGAGACATTCATCGACAGACGGCGTCGATCATATTCAGCGTGCCGCTCGAGGAAGTCACCTCCGAGATGCGCGGCCGTGCGAAGACGATCAACTTCGCGACGATCTACGGGCAGGGAGCGAACGCACTGTCGCGACAACTTCGCATCGACCATGCGGATGCGCGCCGGTTCATCGATGAGTACTTCGAGCGCTTCCAGGGAATTCGCGCGTATCTCGATTCGATGGTGGCGTTCGCGCGCGAGCACGGCTACGTGCAAACGATCTTTGGACGCCGGCGCTATATCCCCGAGCTGCGCGATCGCAACTTCAACGTGCGCGCGTTCGGCGAACGCACGGCGACCAACTCGCCGATCCAGGGGTCCGCGGCGGATCTGATCAAGATCGCGATGATTCGGATTCACGCATTGTTCGCGCGCGAAAAGGTCGCGTCGCGCATGCTGCTGCAGGTGCACGATGAGCTGGTCTTCGAAGCTCCGCCGGGAGAAGTCGAGTACATCTCGACCCTCGTGCGCCAGGAGATGCAGGAGGCGGCACAGCTGTCGGTTCCGCTGGTAGTCGACCTTGGAATTGGTAGCAATTGGCTCGAAACGAAGGAATGAGGGACAAAGGCGCGAACGCCGCGTGAGACGTTGGAAACACCTGGTCGTCATTCCTGACGGGGCACTATTGTGTCGTGTCCGCTCCAGGCGTAGCATGAACGCTCAATAGCGCCAGCCTCCCCTCACTCGGGCACGATCCGAACGAATGTCCCACCGTCGCCGTTCCGGGTTCTCGCTCATTGAGCTTTTCGTGGTGCTCGTCGTCATCGGCATCCTCGTAGCCCTGGCCTTACCCCGCATGCACAGCTTCAAGCACCAGTTCTACCTCACCACCATGATTTCCGATCTGCGGAATCTGGCAGCGACCGAAGAGGGATACTGGAGCTCGGTGGACTCCTACACGTCGGACTTCAACGCCCTCCGCTTCAACACCACCCCGGGTGTCTGGATATCGTTTGTGCAGGCGGACAGCCTCGGGTGGTCCGCAACGGCCACCCACGATGGGGACACCTCCCGTTGCTCCATTTATTACGGAAACGCCACTCCGTTACCGCCAGCGACGGTCAAGAACTACATAGGCTGCAGCAAGTAGAGCACTCCCCGGTTCATTGCAGATTGCCGCAAACACTGGCAAATCAACCGGTCAGATATGCCTATTAAGGATGTCTATTGAGACGTAAGTTGTTGCTTCACTAGCAGTTACGTATGCGGCCTCAACGGGGCACCTGGCTTGCCTTGTACCAGCGCAGCAGATAACTGCGTTCCTACGGTGGAGCATCACATGACCAACACACGAAAATCGGGTTTTACCCTCATTGAGCTGCTTATCGTCGTCGTGATCATCGGCATCCTCGCCGCGATCGCGATACCGAAGTTTGCCTCGACCAAGGGGCAGGCATTCCTCGCGGCCATGCGAACCGATCTGCGTAACCTGGCGACGGCTCAGGAGAGCTATTACTCCGGCGCCAACTCATACGGCAACAACCTCAGTCAGCTCAACTTCAATGCATCGCCTGGCGTGACGATCACCATCCCCGAGGCGACCCCGGGCGGCTGGTCCGCCGCCGCGACGCACCAGTCGCTCGGCGCCGAGACGTGCACCGTATATTTCGGGACCGCCACCGCGATCTCGCCCGCAACCCTCGAGGGGCGAATCACCTGCAACTGATCTAGTATGGTCGCACCAGAGTGAGCAGCGCATCGATCAACCAGGACAGCTCGCTCGCCGACCGGCCGTACCGCGAGTTCGCACTGCGACGCGAAGGGATGGTGTACGCGATGGACGGCGGGTTGTGGCTGCACCGCCATGTTTGGAAAGGGCGCCCGATGGCGCACCTCGTCTCCACCGACCGCGAGCGCCTCGTCGAATACGGCCGCTCCGTCAAACTGCCGATCGCCCGGCTCCAGTACAAACCGCTCAAGGATCCAAGAACCGGCGTGCGCCGCGACGCCTGGCATTGGGATCTCGTCGGCGATTTGCTTCCACCTCGCTGAGCGATCGCACGTTGACGCGTGCCTTGCACCGGGAAAGATTGATCGCATGTCCGTCAGAGTAGTTCTCGCTTGCCTCTCTGCACTCGCTCTCCTAGGCGCGTGCGACCGCAAGGCGCCGGCGAAACCTCCGGACACGTTGGCATCGTCCCCGCAGTCCGTGCCCGACAGCACGCCACCAGTGCGACCGGTCGTTGCTCCGTCGACATGGGACACGAGCGCCGGACCGGTGATGTTCGTGCGCGCCAACTCGACGGCGGAAGCCTACGTGGTGTTCCCGACCATCACCGACAGCACTCCGTCCGACGCCGTCCACTTCGACTCGGCGCTCGCGCGCAACACGACGATCGAGCTCTTTCAGCGGTCGGGTGGCGGAGAGACGGCGCGTGTCGGCGCGATGGGCGGTGGTGAATGGGACGCCGATCAATGCATCGAGTGGCCCGCCGCGAAGGTGCAGACGACGGCGAACGTCGACGCGACGACAGGATGGACCGTCGCCTTTCTCAAGGGACGCGCGAAAGCGCTCGCGCTCGATACCATCGAGGCGCTTCCACACGCGGACTCGGCGAAGCTCGCCGCCGACATCACGCGGCTCGTATCCACTGTTCCCAACGACACCGCGCGAACTTTTCGCGGCATCCCATACTCGGTGCGCACCGCCTACCGGTTCACGCCGGTGCCCGGCGTGGAAGCCGTCGTAGCGGATGTCGTGCGCACGCTCAATCAGGAAGCGAATCCACTCGAGGAGCACACGCTCGTCGTCGGCGAGCGTCCCGCAGGATCGAGCGCGTCGTATCGACTCGCTTATCGCGATGTCACCGCCGGCTCCGACGAGACGCTCGAGAGCTCGGACGTGCTGGCCGCGGTGCAAATCGGATCGCCACCGCACGTCGACCTCGTGCTCGCTCGCGAAGGATATGAGTCGAATGCCTACGCGCTGCTCGAGCGTCAAGCGGACGGCAGCTGGAAGTTGCGCTGGACGAGCGCGCACACGGGCTGCTGAGCGGCGCGCGGCGATTTACGCGCGCACGAGTCGGATAACGAGCACTTCGGCGGGGCAGTTGATGCGGAGCGGTATCAAAACACCGACGCCGGTGGTGACGTAGAGCGGTACCGGCGATCGCGCGACCCAGCCACTCGCGGACTTCGCATCGCACAAGGTGCAGTGCCGCGAGGGCGCGCCGAACCACGGCAGCACGATCTGTCCACCGTGCGTGTGGCCGGCCAGTACGAGATCCGCTCGCGCGCCAGGCGCGAACTCCAGTACTCCATCGGGATTGTGCGAGAGCACGACGCGCGGAATGTCCGGCGCGAGCGATGCGCATCCTCCGGCCGGATCGACGCGACCGTGCGTCCAGTCATCGACGCCGCCGATGCCCAGTCGCGCACTGCCTCGCGCCACGACGGCGCACTCGTTCACGAGCACGCGCGCGCCGACAGTGCGCAGCCAGGCAGCGACTTTAGTAGCATCGTGATCATAATCATGATTCCCGAGGATCGCGAGGACGCCGTCGCGGGCGCGCAGCGCGCGGAGCGACGTCGTCATGCGCGGGAGCGCCCACTCGTACAGCCAGCGCGACATCGTGCGGAAGTGGCTGTGCGACAGTGCGTAGTCGCCGAGCAGGACGACGAGGTCGGGCGAGCTGTCATTGGCGAGGGAGACCGCACGCGCGATGAGACTCGCGGGAGCGATCGTGCCGCCGTAGTGGAGATCGCTCAGCACCGCGATCGTGTATCCCTCGAGCTCGGGTGCGAGACCGACGATCGGCGCATCGATGCGCGTGCGTCGCAGAGCCCCCGGTGTGACGAGCGTGACGTACGCGAGGCAGGCGAGTGCCGCGAGCGCGAACAGCACGATCGCGATCAGCTGCACCGCGTGCGCGTCAGGCAAGGCTGAACGTGAGCAGGCTGCTCACAATCCGGTGGGGACGTCGATGAAGCTCGTGGGAAGATCGAAGGTGCGACCGACATGATCGGCGAGCGCGCGTACGCCAAAGGTCTCGGTGGCGTAGTGCCCCGCGTAGATGATGACGATCCCCATCTCATCCGCGTCGACGGCGGTCCAGTGCGGACCCTCGCCGACGATCAGTGTGTCGATGTGATGCTCGACTGCTTCGCGGAGTGTATCGGCAGATGCGCCGGCGCCCGTGCAGATTGCCCATCGCTTCGTCATGCGCCGCGCCTCTGAAGGAGAGCTCCGCACACTGCCGCCCCATCGACGAGCAATGGTATCGGCTCTGGCAATCAGCTCACTCGTGGCGATCTCAGACTCTCCGCGCACGCCGATGTCGATCGTTTGATAGCGTGCGAAGCCGGCGGATGGCGTAAGTCCGAGCTCCCGGGCGAGGAGCACGTTGTTGCCGATCTCGGGGTGCGCGTCGAGCGGAAGGTGCGAGGAGTACAGCGCGATCCCCGATGCGAGCAACGCGTGGATGCGTCGATAGTATGGTCCACGCAGCGGCTGCAGACCGGCCCAGAAGAGCCCATGATGCACGATCAGGAGATTGGCGCCCGCCTCCATCGCGCGCTGAATCGTGCGCTCACGCAGATCGACAGCGGCAGCGACCTTCACGATGTCGTTTTCCGTCTCCACCTGCACACCGTTGATCGCTTGCGGGTAGTCCGGAAATCCCTCAGTGGCGAGCAGGGTGTCGAGCTCGCTCGCGATGCTCGTCAGCGACGTCATGGGATGGTCACCAAGCCCGAGGGGATTGCTGTGGATATCTGTGGAGAACGCCCACAACTCGATGTGAATATTGCGCGTAACACGTTCAATGACAATGCATTAGTGGTTTGTGTACAACAAGGCCGGATGGCGAGTGCCAGCCGGCCTTGTTGTGAAGACGAGCGTTCGTGGAACGTGATCGACTAACGCAGGACAGCGACGGGCGACGGGTGGATTTGCTCCTCCGAGCCGGGCTCCTTGGCATCTGCAATGCGCACGCTGCCGTTGATTCGGCCGCCTTCGATGACGGCGAGTGCGCGCGTGTTGATGTCGCCGATGATGACGGAAGTGCCCTGCACTTCAACGCGATCCGTCGCATTGACGGTGCCCTGCACTCGGCCGCCAATGACCGCTTCGCGCGTGTTGATGTCGCCGAGTACTTCGCCTTGTCGGCCGACGAGCACTTGTCGCGCGGCGCGGATGCCGCCCTCGACGCGTCCTTCGATCTTCACGACGCCGTCGGTGTCGATGTCGCCCAGGATCTTCGTGCCGGCGGCGATGATCGACAGCGCGTTGCTGTTCGCGGGAAGATTCTTGGAGTCGTCCGTCCCCTTGTTGTCCTTATTGAAGATCGCCATGGCCCGGTCCCTTTTTGATGACTGATGATGCGTCGATGGCGACGCCGTGACGGCGCACCTCGAAATGCAAATGCGGCTCGAGGGTGCCTGGAGCGTTTCCCGAGAGTGCGATCACGGTGCCAGCGGCCACGTGCTGCCCCTTGGAGACGCGGACTTCGTTCGCTCCGCCGTAGACGGTTTCGTATCCGGAGCGATGAGAAATTCGAATGAGCTTGCCGAGCGTCGAGTCGTCCGCCACTTCGACGATCATCCCGTCGCCTGCGGCACGAATTTCGGTGCCGACGGGAACGGCGATCTCGAGCGCCTTGGACGCGGACGGCAGGAGTGATCCTGCCACCGGGAGCGGCCACTGATCCGGGCGCGCGATCGAATCGACTGGCGCCGCCGTTGCAGCAGCGACAGGCGCGGTGGTGGTGGCGCGAGCTTTCGACTTCGACGTGTCGGGACCAGCGGGCAGCATCGCGGAGCTGCCCATCATGCGCTGCACCTGCTGAAAGCGCGCATCGAGCTCATTGAGGGAGCGTTGCAGTGTGTCGACGCGCGCAACGTCGTGCTGCAATTTCGTGACTCGGCGCGTAAGAAGTGGAACGCGCGCGGCCTGCGCGGCGAGAAAGAACCAGCTCACCGCACCGAAGATGATGAGGGAGCCGAGGACGATGGCGCCGATGCGGAAGAGCCGAACCTGTCGCTGCGTGAAGATGATGGTGCGATTCGCCAAACCACTTTCGCGTTGCACGTGAATGATCATCGCGCCCGCGTGTGGCGTGTAGATGTTTCCGTACCCGCGCTCTCCGGCTTTTTCCTTGTCCTCAGCCATCAAATCCGCTCACGAGAAACGAGCACCAGGTCGAGCACGCGCTCGAGGTCATCACTCGAATAAAACGCAATCTCAATTTTGCCGCGCTCGTGATCGTCGGCGGAGATAGTCACGTCGGTTTGGAGATGACGGCGAAGCTCGTCCTGTAGACGCTTGAGCTCTGCGTTCAGTCCCGAGGGGCGAGTGTCGCTCTTTTGCTTGGTGTTGCGCCTGGATGATGCTGGAGTCGCGGCGCGCGCGCGTTGTTCCACATCACGAACCGTGAGTCCCTTGGCGACGATCTCGCGCGCGAGCTCGAGCATGTCGCGCTCGTTCGAGACGGCGAGAAGGGCGCGTGCGTGGCCGACGGTGAGGTGCCCGTCGCGCACCATGGATCGGATGCTAACAGGTAAGTTCAATAGCCGCAACATGTTAGCTACTGTCGACCGATCCTTGCCGACGATATCCGCGACCTCCTGCTGCGTCAAAGCAAACTCGGCGATCAGGCGCTGGTAGCCTTCCCCTTCCTCGATCGGATTGAGATCCGCGCGTTGGAGGTTTTCGACGAGGGCGAGCGTGAGCAGTGCGCGATCGTCGATCTCTTTGACGACCGCGGGAATGTTGGTCCAGCCGAGCCGAGTGGCGGCGCGGAGACGGCGCTCGCCGGCGATGAGCTCATAGCCATTCCCATTTGCCGCTCGGCGAACCGTGACCGCCTGGAGGAGACCATTGCTCTTGAGTGAAGCCTCGAGCTCGGCCAGATCTTCGGGGCGGAACTCCTTGCGGGGCTGGAAAGGATTGGGGCGGATCTCGTTAATGGGGAGATCGCGGAGGAGGTCGCCGGGCTCGGGAGCGGTGGCGACGGCAGTGGCAGCGGCGGGGGCCGGGGATCGAGTGGCGAGGAGCGCGTCGAGCCCTCGTCCGAGGCGCCGAGGCTTATCGGTGGACATGATTGGGCGCGTGGGAAGAGGGTGAGGGGGCAGATAGGGGCTGGGACGCGATCACGGTGCCGGCGGGTATTCGGAGCTTTCGGAAGGTGCGGAGCGATCGGCGGAGGGCGGCTGGGAGGCGAG
>Ga0157376_10000619_pt1 | contig 23003 bp, 19 predicted proteins | sample M45metaG_FD_121801 | JGI IMG/M metagenome (GOLD analysis project Ga0157376, IMG submission 121801) | Miscanthus rhizosphere microbial communities from Kellogg Biological Station, Michigan, USA - M4-5 metaG | ecosystem: Host-associated > Plants > Roots > Rhizosphere > Soil | place: USA: Michigan...
CGTGCGCATGTTGTGCAGGCGGTCGGCCAGCTTGATCAGGATCACGCGCAGGTCGCGCGCCATCGCCAGCAGCATCTTGCGGAAGCTTTCGGCCGCGGCTTCCTGCTGGGTCGAAAAGCGGATTTTGTCGAGCTTGGTGACGCCGTCGACGAGCTCCGCAACGGTTGCACCGAAACTGGATTCCAGCTCCTTGCGCGACAACGGCGTGTCTTCGAGCGTGTCGTGCAGGATCGCCGCGATGATCGTCTCGACGTCCATGCCCAGATCGGCGAGGATCCCGGCGACGGCAACAGGATGGGTGATGTACGGCTCGCCGCTCTTGCGCGTCTGCCCGGCGTGCGCGTGCGCGCCGGTCAGGTAGGCCTGGCGCACGCGATCGATCTGCTCAGCCGGCAAATACGTCAGGCGCTTTTCCAACGCTTGCACGTTAGCAGGGAGGACTTCCTGCATCGCCGTGCTCAAGGGTCACCTCGCGCCTTGGTCAATCCGTCCGTGTTCGACGGGTGTGCCGCATCGCGGCCACTGACTCATCGCCGTTGCGGCGCAGTCCGTGGCGCGCGGCGTCAATCACAGATCGTCGCCGCCCTTGGACAGATCGTCGTCGACTTCGGCCGCAGCCCATTCCAGCGCCTCGCGCTCGGCTTTCTCGCGCTCCTGGCGATCGATCTCGGCAATCAGCTCGGGATTGACCTTGCGGCCGGCGATCTCGCGCAGGGCCAATACAGTCGGCTTGTCGTTGGTCGATTCGACCAGGGCGTCGGCACCCTTGGCCAGCTGGCGCGCGCGTTTGGTCGCCATCAGCACCAGTTCGAAACGGTTGTCGACCACTGCCAGGCAGTCTTCCACGGTAATGCGTGCCATAAAACCTCAAAATCTATGTGAATTCACGAATTTACACTTGCATCATTGTAACGGGTGGCTATGGTGCAGTGCAAACAGGACAGCCGGACACGCCCATCGGCGCGCTTAACGCTCGGACCCGCAGGCTTGACGAGCAGGCAAGCGCATCCTCCAAGCTGAACATGCCATGGACGGCGGTTGGCCCGTTACGGAAAAAGCCAGACGACTTGATTTAGGCTAACTCAAACCCAACTCGCGGTGATGCATTGCCGCAGCGCGGGCGGTCAAGCGCTGCCCGCGCGCGCCAGTACCGCATGGAAACCACACAACAACGAAATCATGCTGACCCTGATTCCGCGTCCCAGCCGGCAAACAATTCTGCTCCTGCTTGCCGTACTGCTGGCCGGCTGTGCGACGCCGATGCCGCGCAAGGACGACCCGTACGAGCCGTTCAACCGGAGGATGTTTGATTTCAATCAATTTGCCGATCGCGTGGCGATACGGCCGGTTGCCGTGGGCTATCGCAAGATCACAAATGAGACGACACGGCGGCTGATCAGCAACTTCTTCGCGAACATCGAGTCGCCGATAACGATCGCCAACGACCTCCTGCAGGCCAATCCGAAAGAAGCATTCAAGGCGACCTCGCGCCTCGTCATCAACACCACGGTCGGCATTCTCGGACTGTTCGATCCGGCCAGCGAAATGAGCATCGACGCGAGCACGACCGACCTGGGCGTGACCCTGGCAAAGTGGGGTGTGCCTGAGGGTCCGTACCTCGTGTTGCCGCTGTTCGGTTCGACCACGGTCCGTGAAGCCTTTGCGTTCCCGATCGATCGATACATGTTCGACCCGCTGTCCTGGTATTCGGCCGGTCACAGCTTCCAGTTCGACGTGCACTACTGGCCGACGTTCATATACCTCGTGTCACTGCGCTCGAGTGCGATCGATGCCGAAGGCCTGCTCGAGGGCGTCTACGATCCCTACGTGTTCTATCGCGACGCCTATCGCCAGCGCCGTCTGTACAAGATCTATCGCGGCAATCCGCCGATGGAAGCGATCCAGTCGCTGCAGGGCGTCGAGGACGTCGACGTCGACGCGTTGCTCAAGGAGCAGGAGAAGTACGAGCAGCAGCACAAGCCGGAAGACAAGAAACCTCCGGAAAAACACTGACCGATTTACGGACATGCGCGGCAGCGCGCACTTCGACTCGCGGCGGCGCAACCAGCGCGAGCCTGCGGTAATCCTTTGCGGCAAACCCCCAATGCACTAGAGTGGTTGCAACGCTGCCACTGCAAGGGGAAATTGCAATGGGCGACATTGGGGCAAGTGCACGGTCGTTGGTATTCTCCGTTGCCTGCGGCGCCGCCGCTGCGGCCGCATCGGGCGCTGCTTCGGCGCTCGATGTGTTTCCTGACACTGTATTCGGAAACGGCTTCGAGGTGTGCACGAATCTGGAGTGCGCCCAAGTCGCCTGTGGCGGTGGCCTGACCACGGCGATCAGCGGAACCGTGTATGCGCCGAATGGCACGCTGCCGCTGCCGAACGTCGAAGTCTACGTACCCAATGCGACGGTCGGGGCGCTGGTGGATGGACCGAACGCGCCGCGCTGCGACGAGGCGCCCCTTGGCCATCCCATCGCCGCGACCCTGACCGATGTCAACGGCAACTTCACGTTGAGAAACGTGCCGGCAACGGACAACGTGCCAGTTGTCATCCTCGCTGGCAAGTGGCGCACCCAATTCACGATCCAAAGCGTGCCTCAATGCACAAACAGTTCGCTGGCGGCTAGCCTGCGGCTGCCGCGTAATCATACGGAAGGCGACATCCCTCATATTGCCATAGTGACCGGGGGAGCCGACTCACTCGAGTGTCTGATGCGCAAGACGGGTGTCGCTGATGCGGAATTCACGACGAGTTCGGGGGGCGGGCGAATCCATTTGTTTGCCGGCGCTGGCGGCGCAAATCACTTTGACATCATCAACGGCAACGCAACCTTTGCCGACGCGACCGCACTTTGGTCGAGCCAGTCAGCGCTGTCGGCTTACGATCAAGTCATGATCGGGTGCGAGGGCAGCCAGCATGCCGAAACAAAGATCGCAGCATCGCTGGCCGCGATGAAGGCCTACGCCGATCTAGGCGGCCGCGTGTACCTGGCGCACTGGGAAAACTACTGGATACTTGCCAATGCGGCTTCCTGGCAAGGTATTGCGACGTGGAATACGGGGCTGGGGAACCTGACTCCGGATCCGATTACTGCCCAAGTCAGCAACACGTTTCCCCAGGCCGCGACGCTTTACAGCTGGCTCGGCAGCGTGGGCGCGAGCGCTCCGGCGGGAACCTTGTCGATTGCGCAGCCGCGGCAGACGGCAGTGGGCCTGGATCCGAACGTCGGTCGAAAGTGGATCTTCCTCGACACAACATCCAACGGCGTACCCGCGGTCCAATATTTTTCATTTACGACGCCAGTCGAGGCGTCGTCGGGTTCGCAAAAGGGCCGCCTGCTGTTCACCGACATGCATGCAGCCTCCGGCGACACCTCGATGTCCGTGAGCGGGTTCCCATCCGGCAACTGCACCACTGCCGTGACGGCCTTGAACCCACAGAGCAAGGCGCTGATCTACGCGACATTCGATTTGCAGCGCTGCGTGGGTTCGACGAAGGAATAGCCGAGCATGGAGGGCCTTGGCCCACCACTATCTTTCGGTGTAGGAGCGGTGGGCCGAGGCCCACCCTACGCAAAGCCGAGCAGCGTCTCGACGTCGCAGAGTCGCGCAAGATTGCGCAGACCCTGCGGCGCGCGCAAGTAACGCAACGCGGCGCCACTGCGCTGCGCGCGCGCGCTCCACGCAATCAGCACGGCGAGCGTCGCACTGTCCGGCGCTTCGAGCGCGCCGAGGTCGATGTCCAGCGCACTGCCGCCGCGCGCTGCCTGCGGAGTGTGCTGGAGGGCACGAGCCGCATTCGCAAACGTAATGGCACCCGAAACGCGCAGTGTCCCGAGCGTGTCGGATTCGACGCTGAAATACGGCGCGGAACTCACTGTTTCTTGTCGCTCTGCTCGAGCGTTTCCAGCGCCTTGGCTCCCTGCGTCTCCAGGCGCGTCGTCAACGCGTCGATATTGGACTTGGCGATTTCCGCGGCGACCTGGTTGCGGTAGTTGGTCACGTATGAGATGCCCTCGATGATGACGTCGTACGCCTTCCAATCGCCGCTGGAGGTCTTGCGGAACGCGTAGTCGACCGGCACGACTTTGCCGTCGTCGAGCACGACCTGCGTGCGAACGAGCGTGCGCTTGTCGTTCAGTTCGCCCTGGAACGGCAATACGCGCACGCGCCCTTCCGTGTATTTGAGCAGGCCCTCGGCGTAGCGGTGCGTAATCGAGTTGTACATCGCCTTGGCGAAACGCGCGCGTTGCTCGACCGTCGCCGTGCGCGCGTTCTGGCCGAGCACGAGCAGCGATGCGTAGTCGATGTCGAAGTGCGGCAGCACGATGCCATCGATCGTCTTGAGCAATGCCTCACGGTTCTTGCTCAGTTCATCGCGGCGCGTTTCCATCGTCTTGGCGAGGTCGTCGACCAGGTTCTGCACGACCTGGTTCGGCTGCAGGTTTTCCGCCTGCAGCGGCGCGGCCGTGAGCAGGAGCAGACAAAGCAACGGGTAGACAAAGCGCATGATTCGATCCTTGGTTTGGGTTTGGCGGCGAGGCTACTTGCCGTCGGGCTTGGCGGTCGGCTTCTCGCCGGGCTTTTCACCCGCCTTGTCGCCGCCCTTGCCGGCATCGCCGCCGACCAGATACTTGCCGATCAGCTCCTCGAGCTGCATCGAGCTTTGCGTCAGCACGACCTCGTCGCCGTTCTTGAACATGTCCGGCGAGCCGCCCGGCTGGATCGCAACGTACTGGTCGCCCAATAAACCGCTCGTGAACACGGCGGCGGCCGAGTCGTCGGGAATCTTGTCGAAGCGCTTGTCGAGCGACAGCGTGACCAGGGCGTCGAGCTTGTCCGGCTCGAGCTTGATGTCCGCCACGCTGCCGACGCGCACCCCGGCGACCTTGACCGGCGCGCGCAGCTTGAGCTGGCCGATATTGGTGAAGCGTGCCTTGATCGCGTAGCTGTCGCCCTGCGAATAATTCGCCAGCGACGTCGTCTGCGTCGCGAGATAGGCGAGCGCGGCGAAGCCGAGCAGGATGAACAGGCCGGTGCCGATCTGAAAACTCTGTCTTTGTGCCATTGAGTGACTCCTAACGCATTTTCCCTTCTCCCATCGGCAGAAGGTGCCCCGAAGGGGCGGCCGAAAAACGCTCCTGCATTTTCGGCATTTCCGCCCTCCATGGCGGTCGGATGAGGGTCAGGTCATTTATCGACGTTGATACAAGACCGGACCCTCACCCCTGCCCCTCTCCCGCAGGGAGAGGGGTTCAAGCAATCCGCACTGCATTCAACCGCTCTACATCAAAAACGCCGTCATGACGAAGTCGATCATCAGTGTCGCGATCGAGGAAAACACCACCGTGCGCGTCGTCGCGTAGGCCACGCCTTCGCTGGTCGGTGCGGTCGTGTAACCCTGGAACGTCGCGATCAGCGTCACGACCGCGCCGAATGCCGTGCTCTTCCAGACGCCATTGGCGACGTCGTCCCAGACATCGACGTTGGCCGTCATGTTCGACCAGAATGTGCCGTTGTCCAGGCCCAGCCAGCTGACGCCGACCAGATGCGCGCCGAGGATGCCCAGGCCATTGAACACGCACGCCAGGATCGGCATAGCAATGATGCCGGCAAGGAAGCGCGGCGCCACGACGAACGCAAGCGGATCGACCGCCATCATCTCCATCGCATCGAGCTGGTCGGTCGCGCGCATCAGGCCGATCTCGGCCGTGATCGACGTTCCGGCCCGGCCGGCGAACAGCAGCGCGGTGACGACCGGACCGAGCTCGCGATACAGGGACAGCGCGACTACCGTGCCGAGCGCGGCCGTGCCGCCGAAAATCGACAGCGTGTGGTACAGCTGCAATCCGAGCACCATGCCGACAAACAGTCCGCAGGTCATGATGATGACCAGGCTCATCGCGCCAACAAAAAATATCTGGCGCACGGTCTCGCGCACGTAGCGAAAACTTAGAGGGATCGCGCGCAGAATGCGAAACAGGAAGATTCCACAGGCGCCGATCTGCGCGAGGCCGTCGCGCAGCGGCGCCCATATCGTGCGCACGACGTTCATGCCTTGGGCTCCGGATGTCGCGCGGCAACACCATCGTCCCTCGCCCGCAAAGCGGGAGAGGGGGGGACCGCTCGAGAAGCGAGCGGTGGGGTGAGGGTGGCCGCATCGCGGCCGCCGCCGTCGAGACCAAGCTGCGCCGCGTAATCCGGCGCCGGATAGTGGAATGGCACCGGTCCGTCGGCTTCGCCGCTGAAGAACTGTCGCGTCCATGGCGTTTCGCCGCGAGCCAGTTCCTCGGGCACGCCATGCGCGACGATCTTGCCGCCAGCGATCAGATGGATGTGGTCGGCCACGCGACGCACGGCCGCGAGTTCGTGCGCGACCAGGATGCTGGTGATTCCGAGCGTCTGGTTCAGCGTGCTGATCAGCTTGAGGATCTGGTTCAACGCAATCGGATCGAGGCCGACGAACGGTTCGTCGTAGATGATCATCATCGGGTCGCGCACGATCGCGCGCGCCAGCGCGACGCGGCGCACCATGCCGCCCGACAGTTCGCTCGGCATCAGCTCGGCCGCGCCGCGCAAGCCGACCGCTTGCAGTTTGGTCAGCACGATGTTGCGCACGATCTCTTCCGGCAGCTTCAGGTGCTGGCGCAGCGGAAAGGCGACGTTCTCGAATACCGAATAATCGGTCAGCAGCGCGGAGTTCTGGAACAGGTAGCCGATCTTCTCGCGCAGGGCAAACAATGCTTCGCGATCGATGCGAACGATATCCTGGCCTTCGACGAGGATCGTGCCGGCATCCGGCGCCAGCTGTCCGGTGATGTGGCGCATCAGGGTCGTCTTGCCCGTGCCGCTCGGGCCCATGATCGCGGTGATGCCGCCGCGCGGAATGTCCAGGTCGACGCCGTCGAAGATCGTCTTGCCGTTCAGCACCGTGCGCAGGCCGCGAATGCGAACCAGACTGTCGGCGTCGGTCGGGACTGAAGTCACGCTCATGGTCATGCTGCGGATGGGGGCGTCGACGACGCCAAAGCGCCGCTACCTTACCTTATGGTTGAGGCGAGGCGGAAGCGTAACGCCGCGCGTGTTAAGGCAAGCGTCAGGCCGGATGTGAGATGCGCGCGGATCGGGATCGAGAACGGGCACCTGCCGTTTCATTCGTTGAGCAGGTCGGCCAACAGCGCCGCGTAACGCGCGTGCTGCGACACGCTGCGCAGCTGGCGGCTGATGACGATCGCCCGCAGTTCCTTGAGCGCGGTCGCAAATTCGTCGTTGACCAGCAGATAGTCGAATTCACCCGCGTGTGAGATATCCACGCGTGAATCGGCCAGCCGGCGGCGGATGACCTCGTCGCTGTCCGAGGCGCGCGCGCGCAGTCGGCGCTCGAGTTCGGCGCGTGAAGGCGGCAGGATGAAAATGCTGACGGTGTCGGCCATTTGCGCGCGCACCTGGCGCGCGCCTTGCCAGTCGATCTCGAGCAGCACGTCGCGACCCTGCGCCAGCGTGCGTTCGACCGCCACGCGCGAGGTGCCCTTCAGATCTCCGTGCACGACGGCGTGCTCGAAGAACTCGCCACGACGGATCATTTCCTCGAACACGGCGCGCGAGACGAAATGGTAGTGAACCCCGTCGACTTCGTTCGGCCGCGGCAAGCGCGACGTGTACGACACCGACAGCGCGATGCCCGGCTCCTGCTCGAGCAGCGCCTTGGTCAGACTGGTTTTTCCGGCACCCGAGGGTGCGGCAACGATGTAGAGCGTTCCCGGCATCGGCGAATTATACGGACTGCGGCCGGCGAAAGCCGAGCGGAGCGGCGCTGCCGGCGATCCGCTGCGGTCCGCTATCCGCGATCATTCGATATTCTGCACCTGCTCGCGGACCTGCTCGATCAGCACCTTCAGCTCGACCGCGGCCTGGGTCGTGCGCTGGTCGACCGACTTCGAACCGAGCGTGTTCGCCTCGCGGTTGAATTCCTGCATGAGGAAATCCATGCGCCGGCCGACCGCATCGGGCAAGGCCAGCACGCGCCGCGCCTCGGCGATGTGCGCGGACAGACGATCGAGTTCTTCGTCAACGTCCATGCGCGACAGCTGCAGCACGAGTTCCTGTTCGAGCCGCCCCGGATCGGCGGCCTGAGCGACTTCAGCCAGGCGCGCGACGAGGCGTGCGCGCAGAACGCTGCGGATGTCCGGTAGCCAGGTGCGCACGTCGGCGACGATGCGTTCGACGGCGGAGAGCCTCTCGCGCAGGAACGCACCGAGCCGCTCGCCTTCGCGCTGGCGCGTGGCCAGCATGTCTTCGAGGGCGCGGTCGAGCAGGTCGAGGGCCGCCTGGCGCAACCCTTCCTGATCGACTTCCTCGCGCAACAGCAGCCCTGGCCAGGCGAGCAGACCGGTGAAGTCCACCGACATCTTCGGAAAACGTTCGCCTACGGCGACGGCCGAACGTTCGAGTTGATCGAGCAGCGCATCGTTGATGCGGATTTCGCTGGCACCCGCGTCGGCGGGACGGAAACGCAGGTTGACATCGACCTTGCCGCGCGTGAGCTTCGCCGCCACGCGCTCGCGCAGCGCCGGCTCGATCGCGCGCAATTCCTCGGGCAGGCGCGGATTGAGTTCGAGGTAACGGTGATTGACCGAGCGCAACTCGAAGGCGAGTGCGCCCCAGCGGGTTTCCGTTTCCGCGCTTGCGAAGGCGGTCATGCTGCGGATCATGGGTGACGAGTGCTCGTTGTTTGGGCGCGCAGTATGCCATGCGGGAGCGAGGGCTGAGGGCTGAGGGCTGAGGGAGCGGCGTGTCGCACTGCGTTCTCGCGGTTGACCATCGTGTCGACGAGCAAGTCACCGTCACTTTGTCTCGCGCCGCTCTGCTGCCTCAGCCCTGCTGCTAAACTGCAGAGCCCATGTCCATGAATTCGCCAATGACCACTCTCCCCCGCCCCAGCGGCCGCGCGCACGATGAGTTGCGCGCTATCGGCATCGAACGCAACTACACGCGCTATGCCGAAGGTTCCGTTCTTATCGCCTGCGGCGAAACGCGCGTGCTGTGCACGGCCAGCATCGAAGACAAGGTGCCGCCGTTTCTGCGCGGCAAGGGCGAAGGCTGGGTCACGGCCGAATACGGCATGCTTCCGCGCGCTACAAAAGACCGCACGCAGCGCGAGGCGGCGCGCGGCGGACAAGGCGGACGGACGATGGAAATCCAGCGCCTGATCGGCCGCGCCCTGCGCGCCTGCGTCGACCGCTCCGCGTTGGGCGAGCGCACGATCACGCTCGACTGCGACGTGCTGCAGGCCGACGGCGGCACGCGCACGACAGCGATCACCGGCGCGTACATCGCGCTGGTCGACGCCGTCGGAACGCTGCGCCGCCGTGGCGCTGTCAAGAAGGATCCGATCCTCGGCGCCGTCGCCGCCGTATCGGTCGGGGTGTTTCGCGGCCAGCCGGTCCTCGACCTCGACTATGCCGAAGACGCCAATTGCGACACCGACATGAACGTCGTCATGAACGACGGCGGCGGCTTCATCGAACTGCAAGGCACTGCCGAAGGCCATGCCTTCCGCCGTGGCGAACTCGACTCCCTGCTGGAACTCGCGCAAAAAGGGATAAGTGAACTTTTGGCAAAGCAGCGCGAAGCACTGGGAGCGTGAGGAATAAGGAAGTCAGGAGTTGGCAAAAGCGCCCCGCGCCCCAGTCTCCGCTGGCCCCTAGCCCCTAGTCCCTGCCCCCTCCCCATGCACCTCGTCCTCGCCAGCAGCAATCGCGGCAAGCTTGTCGAAATGCGTGAGGTGCTGTCGGGTCTGGAAATCGAACTGGTTGCGCAGGGTGATCTCGGCATCGGTGACGCCGACGAGACCGCGAGCACGTTTGTCGAGAACGCTTTGCTGAAAGCACGCCATGCCGCGCGGGCGAGCGGCCGGCCCGCGTTGGGCGACGATTCCGGAATCTGCGTCGACGCGCTGGGCGGTGCGCCCGGACTGTACTCGGCACGCTACGCCGGCGCGCATGGCGATGCCCGGGCGAACATCGACAAGCTGCTGCGTGAACTGCGCGACGTGCCCGAAGTCCGGCGCACGGCGCATTTCTATTGCGTGATTGTCGTACTGCGCAGCGCCGACGATCCGGCGCCGCTGATCGCGGAAGGACGCTGGCGCGGACGCATCCTCGATGCGCCACGCGGCAATGGCGGCTTCGGCTACGACCCGGTGTTCTACGACCCGGACCTGCGAATCGGCGCAGCGGAACTCGAGGCGTCGATCAAGAATCGTGTCAGCCATCGCGGCCAGGCGCTCGCGCGCATGCGCGAACTGGTGTCCAGCGCCTTCGCGCCGGCAAGAACCGGAGAGCAACCGCTTGCCGACTCGTGAGCCAGCTGCCGGCCTGCCACCGCTGTCGCTCTACATCCACATTCCGTGGTGCGTGCGCAAATGTCCTTACTGCGACTTCAACTCGCATAACGCGCCCAGTGCGCTGCCGCAATCCGAATACATCGACGCGCTCTTGCGCGACCTCGATCAGGATTTACCGCTCGCACAGCGGCGGCCGTTGGCGAGCATCTTCTTCGGCGGCGGCACGCCGAGCCTGTTCACGCCGGACAGCATCGCGCGGATTCTCGATGGCGTCGCCGCCCGTCTCGAACTGACGCGCGGAATCGAGATCACGCTGGAGACAAACCCGGGAACGGTCGAACACGGACCATTCGCCGGATACGCGCGCGCCGGCATCAACCGCATCAGTTTTGGCGTGCAGAGTTTCGATGACGACGCGCTGCGGCGCATCGGCCGCATCCACGATGCCGCGCAGGCCGAACGCGCGGTCAAGCAGGCGCAGGATGCCGGCATCGACAACCTCAATCTCGACCTGATGTACGCCCTGCCGCAACAGACGCTGGCCGGCGCGCTCGATGATGTGGAAAAAGCTATTTTGCTGCAAACGCCGCATCTGTCGCACTATCAGCTGACCCTGGAACCGAACACGGCGTTCGCGGCGAATCCGCCGCCGCTGCCCGACGACGACAGCGCGTGGGACATGCAGGAAGCCTGTCAGGCGCGCATCGCGGCGGCGGGCTTGGCGCAGTACGAAGTGTCGGCCTACGCGCGTCCCGGCCACGAGTGCCGGCACAACCTCAATTACTGGCATTTCGGCGACTATCTCGGGATCGGCGCCGGGGCGCATGGGAAACTGAGTGCGGAAGACGAGAGACGTGAGACGAAAGACGCGAATTCCGGGCATTCCAGCTCGCCGGCTGCGAAATTCCAGATTCGACGGCGCTGGAAAGTCCGCGCCCCGCGCGGCTACCTCGAACACGCTGCAAGCGAACGCCGGATCGGCGGTGACGAAGTCGTGCCGGATGAGCAGGTCCCCTTCGAATTCATGCTGAACGCGTTGCGCCTGAATGCCGGATTCATGCTGACACAATTTTCCGCGACGACCGGCCTGGACCCAGGCACAATCCGGTCGAGGCTCGAAGCGGCGATCGCGCGCGACTGGCTGACGCTGGATGGCGACCAGATTCGCACGACCGAGTTCGGCCGGCGTTTTCTCAACGACGTGATCGGCGCGTTTCTGCCAGACACCAAGCGCGCCGCGCTGCATCCGCACGGAGGTCCTCCACATGACTGATCCGATCACGATTCATTGCCCGTACTGCGGCGAGAGCTACGAAACTGTCGTCGACCTGTCCGCGGGCTCGCAACGCTACATCGAGGATTGCGCGGTGTGCTGCCGGCCAATCGAGATCGCGCTGAAGGTCGGCGACGATGGCGAACTGATCGACGTGTCGACGCGCACCGACAACGACTGATTGTCGCGCACTTGCGTGACCCGGCGGGCATCCCTAGACTGCGCAACGTCGCAGGTGCCCCACCTCATGAGCTGACTGATGGCGTCGTCGAAAACCGACGACGTCGCAATGCGCACGAGGCGAGGTGAAACGGGAAGCCGGTGCGCCCCACGTCAAGGTGAGGCAATTCCGGCGCTGCCCCCGCAACGGTAAGCAGGTCAAATCCGCTCTCAATGCCACTGCGCCCAGGCGCGGGAAGGCGAGCGGACCGGCATCGTTCGATGCCACTTGCGAGCCCGGAGACCGGCCTGCGCAGGTGGTTCGCGTACAGCGAACTGCCTCGAGCTCAAGGCGTTGCGGCGGGCAACGGTCGGGCGTTGCCGCTCTGTTCCCGCCGCATCGCTGACCACCAACCCTCCAAAGCGTCTTGCCATCAATCGCGGGTGAGCGTCAGGAGTCCGGTCATGCTACGAAAGCTGTCTTTGCTTTTTTCTTTTCTTGCCGTCTTGTCGGCACACGCCCAGGAAACGGTGGTTGAGCCGACGATCGAGGTCACCGCCACGCGCGTCGCCGAAACCGTCGATGCGAGCCTGGCCGACGTCAGCGTCATCACGCGCCCGGACATCGACGCCAGCCATGCGCCGGATCTGATCGAACTGCTGCGCCTGCAGGCCGGCATCGACGTCGTGCGCGGCGGCGGCCCGGGCTCGCAGACCAGTATTTTCATCCGCGGCACGAACTCCAACCATGTGCTGGTCCTGATCGACGGCGTGCGCGTCGCATCGGCCAACACCGGCGCGTTCGCGTTCGAGAACCTGCCGCTCGATGCGATCGAGCGCATCGAGATCGTGCGTGGTCCACGCGCGAGCTACTGGGGCTCCGATGCGATCGGTGGCGTGATCCAGATCTTCACGCGCAAGCTCGCTGCGCCGCACATCGCCGCGAGCTACGGCAGCTATCGCGATGCCGACGGCAGTGTCGGCATCGGCCAATGGTCGGACGCCGGCGGCTTCAGCGCGCAGTTCGGCGCGCGCCACGTCGGCGGGTTTTCGGCGACGAACTCAGGAATCTGCAACGGTCCGGACGATCCGTACTGCATCTTCAACCCGGACGACAACGGTTATCACAACCACGACGTCGTCGCCCAGGGCGCCTATCGGTTCGGCGCGCAGATGCTGTCGGCAACGGTGTTCCGCAACGAAGGCGGCGTGAGTTTCGACAACGGCAGTTTCGGCGCCGGCCATTCTACGACGCTCGATCAGGCGATCGGCGTGAATCTGGAAGGTCCGCTGGCGACAAACTGGAACCAGCGCCTGTCGCTCGGCACGTCGCGCGAGGATCTCGACACGCCGGCCTTCGGCAGCGGTTTCCGCTCGACCCGCGTGCAGGGCGCCTGGGTCAACGATGTGACATTGTCCACAACGCAGCATATGGTCGCCGGCGCGGACTACAGTCACGATCGCGGCGTCACGCTCGACAGCACCGGTTTTGGCCCCACGTACAACGTCGCGCGCGACGACGGCGGCATTTTTGCCGGCTGGCACGCGCAGACCGGCGCGGTGAACGGCGAACTTTCCGGACGCTACGACGACAACAGCGACTTCGGCGGCGCGTTCTCCGGCTCCGGCGCGCTCGGCTGGAAGGCAACCGAGGACCTGCGCCTGATCGCCAGCTATGGCAACGCGTTTCGCGCGCCGACGCTCAACGAACTGTTTTCGCCCGGCTACGGCGGCTACTACGCCGGCAATTCGCAACTCGACCCGGAGCGCTCGCGCACGGCCGAACTTGGCCTGGACTGGCGCATCGACGCGGCCAACCGCCTCGGCGTGCGTGCGTTTTCCACGCGCGTGCACGACCTCATCGACTTCGCCGGCGGCAGCACGTTCGAGGCGATCAATATCGCCCACGCCCAGATCGACGGCGCCGAACTCACGCATAACCTCAACTCAGGCGCATGGTCGCTCGACAGCGAGCTGACCTTGCAGAACCCGCGCAACACCGATACCGACGCCCAGCTGCTGCGCCGACCGAAACAGAAATTCTCGAGCGTGCTGACCGCCGCGCTGGGCGAGCGCGCCAGCGCCGGCGTGGAGTTCGTCTATAGCGGCAAACGCGAGGACTATGCCGGCACGACGCTCGGCGCCTACAGTCTGCTGAATCTGCGCGGCAGTTACACGCTCGATGCGTCCTGGCAGTTCGGTGCGCGCCTGGAGAACCTGTTCGACCGCGACTACGAACTCGTGCGCGGCTACAACACGGCGGGCCGCTCGCTCTACCTGACGGTAACCTGGCAGCCGCAACTCTACGCGGCACGCTAGACCGCGAGACGCGATCATCGAGATTTGTTTGGACGCGGATTACGCGGATGAACCACAGATTGCCGCGGATGGAGCGAAAATTCCGAATATGAACTCCACCCCGCCAAGCCAGTGGGGCCAATGCGTTCCGCTCTATCCGCGTGAATCCGAGTGAATCCGCGTTGATCCGCGTCCAATAAAGCTCTTCGCGTTTTGCCCATTGCGAAGCTGGGCGCCTGCGACGGGACCGGCGGCAGTGGCCGGATCGTTGTTTGCGGCATAGAATTCCGAATCGAGGCACTTGCGCACAGGACGAACACGTATGGCGCTCGGGGGAACCGGCTTGTCGGATCAGGATCCGCTGGACCTGACCAACCTGGCCAGCCGCAACGATCTGCCGCCTCGGGTTCGCCAGGTGCTCGAAGGTGTGCTTGGCCTTTTCTCGCGCAATCTCGAGCGCTCGCTCGTTCCGGTCCTCGACGAATTCGAAATATCCCTGGTCCGACAAGCCAACAAGTCCAACGCAGGCGAAACCGGCCAGCGCAGCCTCGAGTCGGTGCGCAAGCTCAAGAGCACGCGCAATCAACTGATGCCGCGCCTGGTCCTTGCGCTCGAACACGGCGTCGCGCGGCTCGATCAGCGCGCCGCCAGCGCGCCGAAGAAGACCACGCCGCTGGCGCTGGCGCTCGAAGACCTCGAACTGGTCGGATCGACCGACCTGGACGAAACGCTGACCCTGCAGGACATGGCAGCGCGGCTCGAAGCGCGCCATTCGCTCGCCTTGTACGAGCTCGGCCACCGCTTTGCCGTGCTCGTCGCGCGGCCGGCGTTCCACGCCGATGCGGTTCCGCTCGGGCCGGCGCACGTCGGTGAAGCGCTGCGCTACGCCGCGGCCGCGTTGGATGTACCGATTGATCATCGCGTTCTCTTGTACGAGGTGTTCGACCGCTTGGCGATGAGCGGCATCGGCGCGCTGTATGCCGCAGCCAACCTGCATTTCGTCGAGCAGGGGATTTTCCGCCACTTGCAGGTGCAGACCGCCGCGCGCGGCCGCGACGGCGGTGCGCGACCGGGCGTGGATGCGCGTCCCGCAACACCCGCCGCAGCCGCCGCGAGCGAGGCCCCTGCGCCGCCGCGTCCGAAAAAAACCTCGACGATGGGCGAGGACACGGCGGCATTCGGCCTGGCGGCTTTCGAAGTCGTTTCCGCGCCGGCGCGTGTGAGCCGTCCGTCCGCACCACTGCGCGATGCGCCGGTGCTGCGCTCGGCCGCCGAGTTGCGCGACGCCGAACAGTTCAAACCGGTCAGCGAATGGCTCGCCGCCCGTCGGCGCGTTCTTTGCATTGCTACAGCAATGAAAGATGCCGAGGCGTACGAACCCAGCGCACGCGAGGTGCAGGCGGCACTGGGCACCCTGCAAATCCGCTCCCCGCCGACGATCATGCTCGGCGGCAAGGTGGTGCATCGCACCCTGACCCAGCTCAAACAGGACCTGCTGAACCAATTGCGTCACGTCGCACCGGCCGGACAGGCACTCCAGCTCGGCGACGAGGACACCGATACGATCGAAGTGCTCGGCCTGCTGTTCGACGAACTGATGCACGCGCTGCGTTCGACCGGACGCACGCCATCGCTGCTGACGCGGTTGCAGGTACCGATCCTGCGCGTTGCCTTGCGCGACAAGGGCTTTTTCCTGCGCGCCGATCATCCGGCGCGGCAACTGCTCAATACAGTCGCCGAGACCGGCGTGCACTGGATCGACGATGTCGGCGGCGAGTCCGACGTGGCGCTGATCGAGCGCGTGCAGCGCGCGATCGAACGTGTGAACAACGAATTCGATTCGGACCTGAAACTGCTCGAACGGATCAACGACGACCTGCTCCTGCACATGCAGTCGCTCGCGCGCAGGGCCGATGTCGCCGAGCGCCGCCTGGTCGATGCAGCGCGCGGACGCGAAAAGCTGGCGATGGCGCGCGAGACCGCCAGCCACGCGATCAGCAGCCGCCTGGCCGCGGCCGAGCCGAGCCGCCTGTTGCGCACGCTGCTCGAACAGGCTTGGACCGACGTGCTCGCACTGACCGTGCTGCGCCAGGGCGAAGGTAGCGAGACCTACAAGCGCCAACTCGAGGTTGCCGACCAGCTCATCGCCGTTGGCGATGCGGGTCAGGGTGCCGGCGTCCAGCCTCTCGCCGCCACCTCGCGCGAAGAAATCGAAACCGGCCTCGCGCAGGTCGGCTATCACGAAGATGAAGTACGCGCCGTGGTGGAACGCGTGTTCGCGTCCGAGCGCGCCGAACGCGATGACAACGCCATCTCCCAGACCGACCTGGCCATGCGCATGAAGAGCAAGATGCGCCTTGGCGAGACGGTCGCTGCCGAATCGCCGTTGCAAACCGCGCAGTTGCGCCAGGCAAGCCTGCAGCTCAATGCCGAAGAAGCGCAGATGCTCGGGCGCCTGAAGTCGATGCCGGCCGGAGCCTGGTTCGAACTTATCGGCAAGACTGCCAACGATCGCACGCGCCTCAAGCTGAGCTGGCTGTCACCGATGAGCGGCAGGTGCCTGCTCGTCAATCAGCGCGGTGCGCGCGTCGACGAATGCGACCTGGACCACTTGGCGCGCGATATCGTCGCCGGCCGCGTGCGGCTGTCGCCGCCGGACCGCGAGTCGCTGGTCGACCGCAGCTGGAAAGCCGTCGCCACGACGCTCAGGCAGTTTGTCGCGACCGCACAGGGTGGCGCGGTACAGCAGTAAACGAAGAAGCCCCCTCTACGTTGGCGACCTTTGCGGCCAAGCCGGTCGGCATTGCCAGTGGCACTGCATCGGACTAACCTCGATCACGCCCAGAGCGACTGCTGGCGCTCGTCTTGCATGGCAGATTGACGGCATTGGGTACCCGCGCCGCCGCGGCGCATGGACCCATTTGCCAAGACGCTTCCACAAGGGGGAAGACAGTCATGACGCAGGGAGTTTCCTCGTTTCGGCGCGTCGCCACACCGAACGAGCGCGTACTGAAGAAACTGTCGGAACGGCAGGATCTACCCGCGCGGGTGCGCCACATGCTCACCGGTCTTCTCGGGCTGGCTACCGGCAGTCTCGCCCAGTCGCTCGGCGCGGCGCTCGGCGAGTTCGAAAAGGAACTGTTCGAACGCGCGAGCAAGTCCCACACGAACGAGCAGTGCAACCGCTTCTTCGATTCGCTGCGCGAAGTCAAACGCGTTCGCGCCGATGCTGCTCCGCGCTTCCTCCTGGCAATCGAGGATGGACTGGCGCGCTTCGACCAGCGCCTCGTGTCCGGCCATGCCGAACGGTCCCGGGCCGCGGCTTCGGCGCACGAGGAACTGTCCCTGGTGGGAACCACCGAACTGGAGGACTCGCTCGCCCTGCAGGAGGTTGCGACGAAATGCGAAGTCCGCCAGGCACTGATGTTGCACGAGCTCGGACATCGCTTCGGCGTCCTTGCCGGCCAGCGCGCGTTCGAAGCAGACGTCGTGCCGCTGGGGCCGGCACACCTGATGGCTGCGGTGCGCCACGCCACGGCCGGCATGGACATTCCGATCGAACATCGTGTCCTGTTTTACCAAACTTACGAACACGCCGTGGTGAGCCGGATCGGCTCGTTCTACGCGGCGTTGAACGCGTTTCTCGTCGAACACCGCATCCTCAGACATTTGCGCATCTACGTGCCGCTCCCGGCGAGAAGCGGGAGCGCCGGCCGCGTCGAGGGCGCTGCCGCATCGGCCGCTGGTCGCACGGCGGGCATCGCCTCGCCGAGGCAGGAGATGCAGGCGCAGGCGCCGAAACGCAGTGGAAGCCCTGCCGGCGCAGAGGGTACAACTCCTGTCGAAAGCGGCGTTGCTACGTCAGCTGCCAGCGCCGCGGTCTCCGGACAATCGCCCGCGGGCACTGCAGCATCGACCGGCCTGCATGACGCTGAGCTGTTCGTCACGCTGCGCAATCTGCTTGCCGGCCGGCGCGGCGAGCCGATGGCACGCGCGCCGCACAAGGAACGCGCCGGTGCTTATGTGCCGAGTTCCGACGCGATCCAGTCGGTACTGGCGAAGCTGCAGTCCAAACCGCTGATTCCGGCCGGTGACGCGGCCGGTCACTCGACGACGCAGCTCAAGCAGGACCTGCTCGACCAGCTGCGTGCATTCGCGCCGGCGGGACACAAACCCCAGCTGGCCAGCGAAGACGCCGACACGATCGACCTCGTCGGCATGCTCCTGGACCAGATCGCGCAGGGCGCGCCGGCGCAAGGCAACACCCAATCGATATTGACGCAGTTGCGCGTGCCGCTGCTGCGCGTTGCCTTGAACGACAAAGGTTTCTTCTCGCAGCGCTCGCATCCGGCGCGCGAACTGCTCAATGCGATTGCCGAAACCGGCATCCACTGGATCGACGACAGCGAGAGCGAACCGGACCCGGCCCTTCTGCACAAGCTGCACACGGTCGTCGAGCGCCTCAACAATGAGTTCGATGGCGATCTGAGCCTGATCGAGCACATGCTCGGCGACCTGTCGCAGCACATGCACAAGCTGGCACGCACGGCCGCGGTGGCCGAGCGCCGCCTGGTCGACGCGTCCAAGGGCCGCGAAAAACTTGCGCTCGCGCGCGAAACGGCCGGCAACGCGATTGCCGCGCGCATCGCCGCAGCCCATCCCAAACGCCTGCTGCGAACGCTGCTCGAACGGGCCTGGACCGACGTACTCGCGCTGACCCTGATGAGCCAGGGCGAAAAAAGCGAGGCTTACCGCAAGCAACTGGCCGTCGCCGACCAGCTCATCGCGGCAGGCAACACGTCCGGCCGCAACAACGAGCCGCCCGCCGCAGCGCTGCGGCGCGAAGTCGAAAAGGGACTCAGCCAGGTCGGCTATCACAAGGACGAAATCCACACCGTCGTCAAGCGCCTGCTGACGCCCGAGACCGCGAGCGAGGAAAACCCGGCGTCGCAGACCTCGATCGCGCTGCGGATCAAGAGCAAGGCACCGCTCACGGACGACGAAAGACCCGTGCACGCCGCCACGCTGCGCAAGGCCGCGTTGCAACTGACCGACGCCGAGGAAAAGATGCTGGAGACCCTCAAGCACGTTCCGTTCGGCACCTGGTTCGAGTTCGCCATCAACCAGCAGGGCCAGCGCGTTCGGCGCAAGCTGAGCTGGTTCTCGCCGCTGACCGGACACTGCCTGTTCGTCAACCAGCGTGGCGAGCGCGCGCGCGAATGCACGCTGGAACAACTGGCGCGCGACATCGCGCGCGATCAGGCCAACATCCTGAAGCCGGAACCGGAATCAATGGTCGATCGCGCCTGGAAGGCAATCGTCACCTCGCTCAGGCAGCTTACGGGACGCGGCCCGGATACCGCGCCGCTGCCGGCGTAGGAACGTATGCGATGGCGCCACGAGGCGCTGGCAAGATCGCTTCGTCGTGATTCCAGGCTGGCCGGAGCGGCCACGCCAGGATGACCCGAAGCACTTTTTTTGTGCGACAGGCGAACGTCCGCTTCGACCAAAACAGAAGACTGTCGGCGCAGGCATTGCAAGGGTGTTCACATCGGACTAGGCTCAAAACCGGGGCCGACATTTCGTTTGGCGCTGGCCCTTTTTTTCTGATGCCCTCGCGGACGGTTCGGCGACGGCGAGACAATCGCGCGCCACGACACTCCTTTTCGCTTGCGCTTGATCGCTCGCGCTGAGTACCTGCCGCCGCTGGCGGCACGAATGGACTCCCTGGTCAAAAACAAGAACAGGCAGGGGAAACAGTCATGATGCAGGGGGCTTCGACTTTCGGCACGCGTGTCGTGCCGCGGCAACCGATGCTCAAAAAACTCGCGGACCGGCGCGATTTGCCGCCGCGCGTGCGCCACATTCTCACTGGACTCCTCGGAATTTGCACGAGAAGTCTCGCTCATTCGGTCAGTGCCACGCTCGACGAGTATGAGCTCGAGTTGCCGAGGCAGGCAGTCAGGGCGCGCAGCGGCGAACAGAGCCGGCGCTGGCTGGAGTCGCTGCGTGAGTTCAAGCGCGCGCGCAGCCAGGTCACCCCGCGCTTCCTGGCGAACATCGAGGATGCGCTGGCGCGGTTCGACGATGGCGCGGCAACGCGCGGCGCAGCGACGGCCCAGAACGGCACGGAGCACGTTCGCGCTGAACTGTCGCTGGTAGAGACCGGCGATTTGGAGCTATCCCTGGCGGTGCAGGAAATAGCGACCAAATCAGAGACTCGCCAGTCGCTGACCTTGCTCGACCTGGGCCACCGCTTCGGCGTATTGGCCGGGCAGCCCGCATTCGAAGCCGAGCGCGTGGCCCTGGGGCCCGCGCATATGCTCCGCGCCTTGCGCGATGCGAGCGGTTGCCTCGACCTGCCAGACGAACATCGTGTGCTGTTCTGCCACGCCTTCGATCGAGTCGCGTTGAGCACGATCGGTACATTCTACGAATCACTCAACGCGTTTCTTGTCGAGCACCGCATCCTCAGGCACTTGCGCGTGCATGCGCCGCTTCGGCCGAAGAGCAAGAGCGGCAGCGCCGATGCGCCGGCGAACATCGGGCGCCCGCGCGAGGACACGGGCGTGCCAGCGTTCCTTCCCGCGGCACGGGCTGCAAGCGAAAACAGCAGCGGCGCAAGCGTTCCGGAATCGTTCGCGACGCTGCGCGAACTGCTGGCCGGCAGACACCGCGCGCCAGATGCGCGCACTGCGGCAAGAGCCGGGAGCCGCGGCTATGTGCCCAGCGCCGAAGATGTGCAAACGGTGCTCGGCCGCCTGCAGTCGAAAGCCGATGCACGGGTGGTGGCGAGCGGCGAGGCTCCACAGCGTTCGGTAACGCATCTGCGGCAGGAGTTGCTCGACCAGTTGCACCAGTTCGCGCCGCCGGGCCAACGCCTGCAGCTGGACAGCGAGGACTCCGACACGATCGATCTCGTCGGCATGCTTTTCGACTACATCGAGAAGAGCGCACCGGCGAACGGCAGCACGCAGAAGATGCTGACCCAGCTACAGGTCCCGATGCTGCGCGTCGCGTTGCGCGACAAGAGTTTCTTCACCCAGGGCTCGCATCCGGCGCGCCTGCTGCTCAATGCGATTGCCGAAACCGGCATTCACTGGATCGACGACAGCGAGGGTGAAGCCGATCCGGTCCTGCTCAAGAAGATGCATCTGGTGATCGAACGCCTCAACGCGGAGTTCGATGGAGACCTGAGCCTGGTTGAGCGCATGCTCGGCGACCTGTCGCAGCACGTGCAGACGCTTGCGCACAAGGCCGAAGTCTCGGAGCGGCGTCTGGTCGATGCATCGAAAGGTCGCGAAAAGCTCGGCCTGGCGCGCGAAACTGCGAGCAACGCGATCGCCGCGCGGGTCGGCGTCGCCAAACCCGGACGGCTGATGCGCACGATGCTCGAGCAGGCCTGGACGGACGTGCTTGCGCTTAGCGTGCTGCGCCATGGCGAAGACAGCGAGGCCTACCAGAAGCAGTTGGCCGTTACCGATCAGCTGATCGCGGCGGGTGGCGGCAAGGGCAGCAGCGACCAGCCCGCGATCACCGCGCTGCGCCAGGAAGTCGAAAAGGGACTTGGTCAGGTAGGCTTTCATCACGATGAAATCCAGGCCGTCGTCAGGCACCTGTTGGCTCCCGGCGAAGCAACGCAGGAGGACGATCAGCCATCACAAACGCAGATCGCCGTCCGGCTCAAGAGCAAGACCCACCTTGGCCATGCCGCCGGCGAGGAAAAACCGTTGCAGGCCGCGGTGGCGCGCAGGGCATCGCTTCAGCTCAACGCGGCAGAATTGAAAACGCTCGAGCGTTTGCAGAGCCTGCCGTTCGGCACCTGGTTCGAATTTGCCACCAACCAGCAAGGCGATCGCGTGCGGCGCAAGCTGAGCTGGTACTCGACGATTACCGGCCGCTGCCTGTTCGTCAACCCGCGCGGGGCGCGAGCCTTCGAGCGCACGCTCGAGCAGTTGGCGCGCGAAATCGTGCGCGGGCAGGCCAACGTCGCGGCGCCCGAGAAGGAATCCCTGGTCGATCGCGCCTGGAACGCCATCGTCGCATCGCTGAGGCATCTGAGCCGCCAGTCATCGGCCGCCACTCCGGCGGCGCGTTGAACGTCGAGGTTCTTGATCGCTACCGGGCAATGCGCGTAGGGTCACACCCTGGAAGTCGAGGTAAATGAGATGGCCGAACAACGCAGATCACGTCGCAAGAAGGCGCCACAGACGATTCCGGTGACGAATTCGATTTCCGGCGAGGCGATCGGTTTCGTCGGCAATCTTTCCGTCGACGGCATGCTGCTGATCGCGAACCGGGCATTGCCCGACAATGCGCTGTTCCAGTTCACGTTCGAATTGCCCGGCCACGGCGGCTCGGCGGACCGCCGGATTGAAATCGGCGTGCATGAGCAATGGAGCGAGCCGGCCAACATTCCGGGCCAGTTCTGGGCCGGTTTCCGCATTATCGACATCGACCCGCAGGATCGCGTCGCGCTCAGCGCATGGGTCAACGCGCAAGAAGACCAGATCGCCTGACGCGCGCGTTGCAGCGCGCGCACCCGGGCCGGCAATTTGCGGCACAATAGCGGTCCCGCATCGCGGAACCGCCCGTCATGTCCGACCTGCTCGCCCGGCTGTATCCGGATCACCTCGCCACGCTGCGCCAACGCGCCGACGCGGCGCTCGCACGCGGCGGATTCGATCACCTCGTCGTCGCAGCCGGCGTTCCGCCCTACCAGTTCCTCGACGACCGTCCGTTTCCATTCGCGGTCAATCCGCACTTCAAGCATTGGCTGCCGGTCACGAAGGCGCCGGGTTCCTGGCTGGTCTACACGCCGGGACAAAAGCCCAGGCTGATCTACCTGCAGCCACACGACTACTGGCACGTCGTGCCCGACGCGCCGGCCGGTTACTGGGTCGAGCACTTCGATATCGTGATC
>Ga0157376_10000620_pt1 | contig 22978 bp, 24 predicted proteins | sample M45metaG_FD_121801 | JGI IMG/M metagenome (GOLD analysis project Ga0157376, IMG submission 121801) | Miscanthus rhizosphere microbial communities from Kellogg Biological Station, Michigan, USA - M4-5 metaG | ecosystem: Host-associated > Plants > Roots > Rhizosphere > Soil | place: USA: Michigan...
CCCGCGGCGCCGGGCCGCAGCTACTTGAACCAGGCGGCGATTCTCTTTGCCGCCGAGGTCAGCGGCGCCCAGGCCATCCATCCGGGCTACGGTTTCCTGTCGGAAAACGCAGGCTTTGCCGACCGCGTGGCGGCCGCCGGCCTGACCTTCATTGGGCCGAGTGCCGAATGCATCCGCACCATGGGCGACAAGGTTGCCGCGAAGCGCGCGATGCGGGCCGCCGGCGTGCCCTGCGTGCCAGGACCAGACAGTTCCTTGCCCGACGACGCGGCCGCAGTGCGCGCATTGGCGTGCGAGATCGGCTATCCGGTGATCGTCAAGGCCGCGGGCGGCGGCGGCGGGCGCGGCATGCGTGTCGTGCAAGGCGAATCGGAACTGCTGGATGCGCTCTCGCTCACGCGCGAAGAAGCGCGCCGTGCATTCGGCAATCCGGAGGTCTATATCGAGAAATTCCTGCTGCATCCGCGCCATGTCGAGATCCAGGTGCTGGCCGACAGCCATGGCAATGCGGTGTGGCTCGGCAGCCGCGACTGTTCGCTGCAGCGGCGCCACCAGAAGGTGCTGGAAGAAGCGCCGGCGCCGGGCATCGACAGCGCGCTGATCGCCACGGTGGGCGAGCGCTGCGCACAGGCCTGCCGGCAGATCGGCTACTGCGGCGTCGGCACGTTCGAGTTCCTCTACGAAAACGGCGCGTTCTATTTCATCGAGATGAACACCCGGCTGCAGGTGGAGCATCCGGTCACCGAGATGACCGCCGGCATCGACATCGTCCAGCAACAACTGCGCGTCGCGCGCGGCGAGCGGCTGGCCGTCGAGCAGTCCGACATCGCCTGCCGCGGGCACGCGCTCGAATGCCGCATCAATGCCGAGAACCCGGACACGTTCGCGCCGTCACCCGGCCTGATCGGCGATTGGGTCATGCCCGGCGGCTTCGGGGTTCGCGTGGACACGCACGCGGGTGCGGGCTACCGCGTGCCGCCCTATTACGACTCGATGATCGCCAAGCTCATCGTGCACGGCACCACGCGGGACGACGCGCTGGTTCGCATGCGGGCGGCGCTGGACGAGATGCGGATCGGCGGCATCGCGACCAATTTGCCGCTTCATCGGCAGATCGTGCGCGACCCGGAATTTGCCGGAGGCGGCGTCGACATCCATCATCTCGAGCGCTGGCTCGCGCGGAGGGCGCCCGCATGATGCGTGCGAGCCCCACCGTCAGCCTGCTCGGCACAAGCGCCATGTTGTTCGAGGCGCCGGGCGAGATGGAACTGGCCGTGCAGCAGCGCATCTGGATGCTGGCGCACCAGGCGCAGGACTGGCCGGAGGTGCGCGAAGCCGTGCCCGGCATGAACAACGTGATGCTGAGCTTTCTGACGCCGCCGAAACAACTCGACGAACTTCGCACGCGATTGCTCGCGGCGTGGAAGAGCGCGCAACCGCTCCCGCTGCAGGGGCGCACGATTGAATTGCCGGTGGTTTATGGGGGCGACGCGGGGCCGCACATGGCCGATGTCGTCGCCCACACGGGGCTCAGCGTCGACGAGATCGTGGAGCGTCACAGCACGCCGGTCTATCCCGTCTATGCGCTCGGCAGTCATCCGGGCTATTGCTACCTGGGCGGCATGGACCCGCGCATCGCGACGCCGAGGCGAAAGGTGCCGGTGGTCAGCATCCCGGGCGGCGCGGTGTCGATCGGTGGCGCGCAGACCGGCGTTTCGGCCTCCGCCGGACCGAGCGGCTGGAACACGATCGGCAGCACGACGATGCGATTCTTCGATCCTGCGCAGGAGCCGCCGGTGCTGCTGCAGCCCGGCGACAGCATCCGCTTCCGGGTGGAAAAGGTGATTCTGTGATCGAGATACTTTCTTCCTCCGCGCTGGCGACCGTGCAGGACCTCGGGCGCCTCGGGGCGCTGCGTTGGGGCGTTGGCACCTCGGGCGCGATGGACCCGCTGGCGCTTGCGGCCGGCAATCTATTGCTGGGCAACGACGAGGGCGCTGCCGGCATCGAGGTGCCGGTGTTCCCGTTCGAAGTCCGGTTCGATGCGGACTGCGCGTTCGCCGTCACGGGCGCCGATTGCATGGCCCGCCTGGACGACGCGTCGGTGCTGCCGTGGTGGGCGTGCGAGGCCAACGCAGGGCAGGTCCTTCGATTGGGAGTGCCGCGCCAGGATGGCACGTGGCGCGCCTGCCGCGCCTATCTGTGTGTTGCGGGTGGCATCGACGTGCCCGAAGTGCTGGGGTCGCGCAGCACGCAGATGCGCGGTGCGTTCGGGGGGCTCGAAGGCCGCGCGTTGCAGCGCGGCGATCGCCTGGGCCAGGGCAAGGTGTGCGATAGCGCTCATCCCGTCGGTTTCGGTTTGGTGCCCCCGGGCCTGGCACTTCCGTTGCAGGCCGACGGCCATCCCGCAGTGCGCGTGTTGCCGGCAGCCGAATACGACTGCTACACCGAGGCCTCGCACGCGGCCTTCTGGTCGCAGCCCTGGAAGGTCACCTCGCAAAGCGATCGCTACGGTTACCGGCTCGCGGGCACGCCGCTCGAATCGGTGCGCCCCGTGGAAATGCGCTCCCACGGCATCGTGCCCGGCGTGATCCAGGTGCCGGCCAGCGGCCAGCCCATCATCCAGATGTGCGATGCGCAGCCTTCGGGTGGCTATCCCAAGATCGGCACCGTGATCGAAGCCGATCGGTGGCGGCTGGGCCAAATTCCGATCGGCAGCCAAATCCGCTTCATCGAGACGACGTGGGACGAAGCCGTCGACGCACTCGAGCAGAACAGGCACTGGCTGGGCGAAGCGCGTCGATGGGTCGGCCTGCATGGCAGCAGCCGCGCAAGGACTTGAGCATGCAGACCGACGACGTCCGTCAACTCTCGGCCTGGCTTGCGGCGACCGACATCGAGCTGCTGGAGCTGCGTGGGCCCGACCATCACCTGTGCCTGCGCCGCGAAGGCGAGCAGGTGGTGGTTGTCGCTGCCGAGGAGCAGGCGCAGGAACACGCGGAGCCACCGCTCGTTCTATCGGCCGTTTCCGTCGGCGTGTTCTTGCAGAACCATCCACTGCGCACAGAAGCGCTCGTTCGCCGCGGACAGCAGGTACGCGCAGGCGAGGTGCTGGCGCTGCTGAAGATCGGTGCGCTGCTGTTGCCCGTGAGCGCGCCGCAGGATGGCATTGCCTTGCGGCCGCTCGTGGCGCATGGTGCAACCGTGGGCTTCGGGACCCCCCTGTTCGAAATGAGCGCGCTTTGAAGGAGCATGCACCCATGGACATCGATCTCAATGCCGATCTGGGGGAGGGCTTCGGTGCTTGGCGCATGGGCGACGACGAAGCGCTGCTGGACCTCCTCTCGTCGGCCAACATCGCCTGCGGCTTCCACGCCGGCGACCCAATGATCATGGACCGCACGGTGCGGCTGGCGCTGGCGCGCGGCGTCGATGTGGGCGCGCATGTGGCGTTCCCGGACCGCCAGGGCTTCGGTCGGCGGCCCATGCAGATCGACATTGCCGAGCTGGCGACGATGGTGACCTACCAACTCGGCGCGTTAGCGGGGATCGCTCGGTCGGCGGGCCACCGCATGACGCACATGAGCTTCCATGGCGCCCTGGGCAACCTGGCTGCAGCGGATGCCTCGGTCGCCGGCCCGCTGGTGCGCGCGGTGGCGGATTTCGACCCGTCGCTGATCATCAGTTCATCGAGCAGCCGGGCGATCGAGGGCGCGGCTCAGCAGTGCGGCCTGCGAGTCGCCACGGCCTTCCTGGCCGACCGCGCGTACGACGACGAAGGCCTGCTGGTGCCCCGGAAATTGCCCGGGGCTGTGATCCATGACGAGGCACTCGTGGTCGCGCGCGTGCGCCGGCTGCTCACGCAGGGCGACATCGTCACCCACAGCGGCCGCACTTTGCCGATGCGACCGGTGTCGATCCTGGTGCACGGCGATACGCCCGGCGCCGTCGAACTGGCACGAACCATCCGCCGCGAGGTCGAGGACGCCGGCGGCCGGATCGTACCGATCACGCACCAACTTGCGCCGACATAAGGCGCGCTTATCCCACCAAACCCAATCCGTCTTGGCGCAAACAGGCCCCGCTCGATAGATTGTCACAACACGCAGAGGAATTGCCATGCCGTTCTCCGATTACAAGACCGCCCTGGTCACCGGTGCTTCTTCCGGCATCGGGGCTGCGGTCGTCGAGCGCCTGTGCAAGGAAGGCTTGCGAGTTCACGCCCTGGCGCGGGGCGCGAAAGCGTTGAGCGCACTGGCGGACAAGACCGGCTGCATCCCCCACGCGCTGGACGTGACCGACCTGGCCGCCATCACGAAGCTCGCGCAGGAAGTCGAGTTCGACGTGCTGGTGAACAACGCCGGCGTGGACCGGCCCAAGTCGTTCCTCAACGCAGATCCGCAGGACATCGATCTGCTGGTCGACGTGAACCTGCGCGCTGTGCTGCATCTGTGCCGGCTCGTGGTGCCGGGCATGGTGGCGCGCGACCGCGGCCACGTGGTCAACATCAGCTCGATCGCCGGCGCGTACAACTTCGGCGGCAACTCGACCTACCACGCCACCAAGGCGGCGGTGAGCATGCTTTCGCGGCAGTTGCGCATCGACGCCTTCGGCAAGCGTGTTCGCGTGACCGAAATCTGCCCGGGCCGCGTTGCCACGGACATCTTCGCGCACGTGCACGGGGATTCCGCCGAAACCTACGAGCGCTTCGTCAAGGGCTTCGAGCTGCCGGAAGCCGCCGACATCGCCAACGCGATCGCGTTCGCCATCTCCGCGCCGGTCGCGGTGAACATCGGCCACATCGAGATCACGCCGACACTGCAAGTGCCCGGCGGCCTGCAAACCACCCGGCCCGAGACGCCGCGCGAATGACATGAAGGGCTTCGACATCATGGCGATCCTGCTGAACGCAGAGTTCGGCAAGATGCTCCTCGAAGGCGTGCGCATGACACTGATCATCGCGCTGGGCTCCTGGCTGCTCGCGATGACGCTGGCCGTGGTCCTGCTGGTGGTGCGGCTGACACCCAGCCGCATTGCCGAGCGCGTGGTGACGGCCTACATCTCCTACCACCAGAACGTGCCGACCCTGGTCCAGCTCATGTTGTGGTACTTCGGCATTTCCAGCCTCATGCCCGAAGCCGTGCAAGGCTGGCTCGGCGAGCACAACGGCGAAGCGGTGTACGCCGTCATCGGCCTCGGCTTGTGCCAGGCGGCCTATTTCAGCGAGGACTTGCGCTCGGGCCTGCGCTCGATCGCCCCGGGCCAGGCGGAGGCGGCGCGCGCGCTGGGTCATAGCTACGTGGGTGCCATGCGTCACGTCCTCATGCCACAGGCGGTTCGCAACGCCTTGCCGGCGCTGGTGAACCACAGCGTCTCGCTGTTCAAGAACAGCAGCCTCGCGATGGCGATCGGTGTGGCCGAGCTCACGCACGCGGTGAAGGAAGTCGAGAGCCTCAGCTTCCGCACCTTCGAGGCCTACCTGCTCGCGACCGTGATGTACCTGGTGGTCTCCTTGCTGATCATGTTCGCCGGCGCGTGGCTCGCGCGGCGCGCCGCCATCGTCGGGGCGAGGTAGGCGATGAACTCCGTCTTCGAAATCCTGCGCGACAACTGGCTGCTGCTGCTGGTCGGCCAGTATCCGAACGGCCCCTTGGGCGGCATCGCCTGCACGCTGATCCTGTCCGTGCTGGGCATCGTGCTGGCCTTCCCGCTGAGCGTGTTGCTGGCCCTGGCGCGCTTGTCGCACTGGCGCCTGCTGAACTGGCCTGCGGGCGCGCTCGTTTACATCGTTCGCGGCGTGCCGTTGCTGATGGTGATCCTGTGGGTCTACTTCCTGGTGCCGCTGCTGATCGGGCGCAACGTGACCGGCTTCGTGACGATGTTGTGCACCTTGGTCATCTACGAAGGTGCTTACCTGGCCGAGGTGGTGCGCGCGGGGATCGAGGCGCTGCCCAAGGGACAGATGGAGGCCGCGCGGTCGTTGGGGCACAGCCACCTGGGCGCGATGCGGCTCGTGATCCTGCCGCAAGCGCTGTTCAACATGTTGCCGAGCATGCTCAGCCAGTTCGTCTCGACCATCAAGGAGACAACCTTGGGCTACGTGATCAACGTGCCAGAACTCACTTTCGCGGCCAACCAGATCAACAACCAGTTGCTCACGAAGCCGTTCCAGGTGTTCTTCATCCTGGCGGTCATCTACTACGTCTTGTGCTGGAGCCTGACGCGTGCCGCGACGGCGCTGGAGCGGCGCATCGAGGCCAAGCGCGCGGGGCCTCGCGCCACCGTCGCCGAGATTCGGGCGGCCGGACTGGTGCAGCCGGTGGCGGCCGAGCCATGAGCGCAGGCGCCGTCTTCAAGGAGTCAAAGCCCATGATCGTTTTCTCGAACGTCAACAAGTGGTACGGCCACTACCAGGCGCTGGCCGACATCAACGCCGAGGTCCGCAAGGGCGAAGTCGTGGTCGTTTGCGGGCCCTCCGGGTCGGGCAAGTCCACGTTGATCCGCACCGTGAACCGGCTGGAGGAGATCAAGTCCGGCGAGCTTCTCTTCGAAGGCCAGAACGTTCATGCGCCCATGAGCAGCACGGAGTTGAACCGGTTGCGCAGCCGCATCGGATTTGTTTTCCAGAGCTTCAACTTGTTCCCGCACCTCTCGGCGCTGGACAACGTGATGCTCTCGCCCATGCACGTGGCTGGCGTGAAGCGCGGCGATGCGCGGGACAAGGCGATGCAGCTCCTCGATCGCGTGGGCCTGGCGGCCAAGGCCATGTCGTATCCTGCGCAGCTGTCGGGCGGCCAGCAGCAGCGCGTCGCGATCGCGCGCGCACTGGCAATGGAGCCGCCGGCGATGTTGTTCGACGAGCCCACCAGCGCGCTCGACCCCGAGATGGTGGGCGAGGTGCTGGCCGTGATGCGCAGCCTCGCCAAGGACGGCATGACCATGATGTGCGTCACCCACGAGATGGGGTTCGCGCGCGAGGTCGCGGACCGCGTCTGGTTCATGGACGCCGGCCGCATTCTCGAGTCGGCCGAGCCCGAAACCTTCTTTCGCAATCCGCAGCACCCGCGAGCGCAACGCTTCCTCTCGGACTTGCGCTCGCACTGATCCCCTTGATCCATCACCTTATCAATACAACCAGGAGACCGCCATGACAGCCAAACTATCCCTGATCCGAATTGCGGCCGTTGCTGCGCTCACGACGGGTTCCGTCGCAGCGCTCGCCGACCAACTGCAGGACATCCAGCAACACAAGGAGCTGCGCTGCGGCACCTTCGCCGACGTTCCGCCGTTCGCCGCACCCGATCCGAAGACGCGCGAGATGGTGGGCTTCGACGTCGACATGTGCAACGCGATTGGCAAGCATCTGGGCGTCAAGGCGACCGTGACCCCGCTGTCCGTCGAGGCTCGGGTGCCTGAGGTGAAAATGGGGCGGGTCGACATCACCGTGGCCAACCTTGCCTACACGCTCGGCCGCGCGGAGCAAATCCAGTTCAGCGACCCGTACTACCTCGCGAAAGAGATGCTGGCGGTCAAGGCGAGCGACCCGAGTGTCCACAAGGCCGATTTCAAGGGCAAGCGCCTGGCGTCCACCAAGGGCTCGACCTCCGAGCTCTCGATCAAGATGAACGGCTCCGAGCCGGTCACGTTCCAGGACACCGGTTCCGCCTACATGGCCGTGCAGCAGAACAAGGCGCTGGGCATGGTCGCGAACACGATGACGATCACCAAACTCGTGAACCAGTCCAAGACTTCGGGCATTCCGCTGAAGATGATCGCGGAGCCGATGGTGTTTCAGCCGATCTGCGTGGGACTGAAGAAGGACGAGCCCGCGTTGCTGGCCAAGATCAACGCGACCTTGGTCGAGATGGACAAGGCCGGCGAGATCAACCAGATCTGGGACAAGTGGCTCGGCCCGAACACCGAATTCAAGATGGTGCGCGAGGACAAGGTCGTGCCGCTGACTGAACTCAAGTTCACGCCGCTGCCCTGAACGAGCTTGCCCAGAATCTCAAGGTGTTGGGCGCGGTCCTTGGGTGGATCGACAACTGGATGTATTGATGACCGCGCCCGCCTAGAGGCTTGAGTTTGCTTTCGTAAGGCTTCGCCGCTGCCGGACAAAACTCTTTGTGCAGCATTGCCTTTGTCAGAGGCTTGTCGATATTCAGGAGCACGGGATCTTCCTGACGCACTTGAAGTCTTGGCACAGCTGCGTTCGGGGCAGGGAAGCCCGTGGCAATTCTGAGTATCCTTGCCGCGAGGAGCACTCCCCCAATGACCCGTTGCCTGCTGGTCGATGACGACCCCGCGATCCGCGACCTGTTGGTCGATTACCTGCGGCCCTTCGGCATGTTCGTCGAATCACTGCAAGACGGCGCCGGATTGCGCCGCCGGCTGCCGATGGCGGGCATCGACGTGCTGCTGCTGGACCTGATGCTGCCCGATGAGAGCGGGCTCGAGTTGTGTCAATGGGTCAAGCAATCCAGTCCCGGGCTGCCGGTCATCATGCTCACGGCGCAAGGCGATCCTCTCTCGCGCGTGCTGGGGCTGGAGCTGGGCGCCGACGACTATTTGCCCAAGCCTTTCGAGCCGCGCGAACTGGTGGCCCGCATCAAGGCGGTGTTGCGCCGCAGTCCCGGCAAGCAGATGGCCAATGCCTTGTCGATGGCTCGGTTCGCCGGCTGGGTGTTCGACCGGCTGCGCCGCGAGCTCACCGGCCCGGACGGCGCCGTCGTCTCGCTGTCGGCCGCGGAATTTCGCCTGCTCAGCGCTTTCGTCGACCATCCGCAGCGCGTGCTCGGGCGCGAGCGCCTGCTCGAGCTCACCGTGGGCTCGGCCAGCGACGTGAGCGATCGCAGTGTCGACCTCGCGGTGTCGCGCCTGCGGGGCAAGCTGGGCGACAGCTCGCCGCAACGGCCCATCATCCGCACGCTGCGCGGGCAGGGCTATATGTTCGACGTGAAGGTGACGCCATGAAACCGTCCGCCACCGGCGGCTGGCGCCGCCTCGATACGCTGTTCGTGCGGCTGTTCGTGCTGATGTGGGTGACGCTGGTGGCCAGCCACTTCATCGCTTTCGCGAGCATCACGCAAGGGTTACAGCCGCCGGGTGGCGATGCGCCGCCCGAACGTCCCGGTTTTTCGCAGTTGCCCACTTTCCCCTCGCTGCCACCAGGCAATCCTTTCGCGGCGGAAGATCCTGCCGGTCCGGGGGCCGGGCCTGGTCCACGCGGTCCCGGCCCTGGGCCTGGCGCGTCGCCCGGGCAGGGACCCGGCCCGGGATCGCCCGGCAACGGCGGCTCGTTGCCGCGTAACGCGCTGTGGGCCGACTACCTGCTGCGCATGGTGGTAATCGCGCTCGGCGCGGCCTTGGGCGCGCGCTGGCTGTCGGCACCGATGCGCCGGTTGTCCGATGCTGCCGGTGCGCTCGCGCAGGAGCTGGGCCGCGGCCGCCCAGCGCAGCGGCTCGACGAAAACCTCGGGACGTTGGAGGTGCGCCAAGCCGCCCACGTGTTCAACGACATGGCCGCGCGGCTGCGCGAGCAGTTCGACGCGCGCGGTATGCACATGGCGGCGCTGTCGCACGACCTGCGCACGCCGCTCACCCGCCTGCGCATGCGCATCGAGCGGGCTCCGGAGGCGACGGCGCTCGGCGCGGCGGCGGATATTCGCGAGATGGACGAATTGATCGCCACCACGCTGTCGGTGCTGCGTGAGCAGCAGCAAGGCGACGCCGCGCGTCCCGTGGACCTGGGCGCGCTATTGCAGGCGGTCTGTGACGACCTCGCGGAGCAGGGCCACGCCGTCGCGCTGTTCATTGACGCATCCTTGCGCGCGCGCGCGCATCCTGCCGCGCTGCGCCGCGTCGTGGGCAACTTATTGGGCAACGCGCTGCGCTACGGTGGCAGCGCGCGGCTTCGCCTGCAACACGGCGAGGGCGATACAGCGGCGATCCTGGTCGACGACGACGGCCCCGGCATCCCCGCCGACCAGATCGAATTGGCATTTCGGCCCTGGACGCAATTGCACAACGGTGTGCCCGGCGCCGGGCACGGCCTGGGCCTGGCCATCGCGCGGGACCTGGCAGAGCGCGATGGCGGATCCCTCACTTTGCAAAATCGCCCCGAAGGCGGCCTGCGCGCGATCCTGCTCCTGTCCGCGGCCTGAAACCGCGCCGATACGATTGTGTCGGCCTCGACATGAAGTGACGATCATGCGGATATGTGCGCGCGGCAGCATGGAGGAATGAACGAACACGACCACCCCGAAGGCCTTGCCCACGACCTGCCCCTCATCCTCGCCCGCAGCGGCCGGCGCACGGCCTTGCGCTGGCTCGCAGGCGGCGCCGTCGCGTCGGCGGTGCCCGCCGCGCTGATCGCCTGCGGCGGCGGCAGCGACGACACATCGACGTCCAGCAGCACGACCAGCACCTCATCCTCCTCGAGCACGGGCAGCACGACCACCACCAGTGGCGATACCTGTTCGCTGATCCCGAGCGAGACTTCGGGCCCGTACCCCGGCGACGGCACCAACAGCACCAGCAGCGGCGTCGTCAACGTGCTGACGCAGACCGGCATCGTGCGCAGCGACATCCGCAGCAGTTTCAACGGCCTGTCGGGCACGGCCGCCGGTGTGCCGCTCACGGTCACCTTGCAACTCGTGAATGCCAACGCGAGTTGCGCCGACCTGGCCGGCTACGCGGTGTACCTGTGGCACTGCGATCGCGACGGCAACTACTCGCTCTACACCGTGACCAACCAGAACTACCTGCGCGGCATCCAGGTGTCGGACAGCTCGGGCAAGGTGACCTTCAGCACGATCTTCCCGGCCTGCTACAGCGGCCGCTGGCCGCACATTCACTTCGAGATTTACAGCAGCCTTGCCGTCGCGACGGGCGGCAACAATTCGATCAAGACGTCGCAGCTGGCGCTGCCTGCCGCTGCGTGCAAGCAGGTCTATGGCGTGGCGGCGGGCTATGACGCCAGCGTGGCCAATTTCGCAGCCGTCTCGCTCGCATCCGATCTCGTCTTCAGCGACGACAGCGCTGCGAAGCAAATTCCCACCGTGACCGGCGACGTGAGCAACGGCTTCGCAGCGACACTCGAAGTCGGCTTGTCGATCTGAACGTCCGCACGCGGAGGTTCCAAATGTCCGATCGCACGATTTGCCTGCTCACCTGTCTCGTCGCGCTCTTGGAGCTCAATGCCACCGCATCGGGTGGCGATGGCGCACCGCCACCCCGGCCCGGCGCGTCCGCGCCAAACGGCCCGCCGCCCGAAGCCATCGCGGCATGCGCGGGCAAGACGCAAGGCGCCAGCGTGAGCTTCATCGGAAGGCGCGGCGAAACCTTCAATGGTGTCTGCCGGCTGATAGACGGCGTGCTCGTGGCTGCGCCCCCGCAGCGTCAGAGCCGGACGCAACCCTCGGCGACGGCGCTGACGCCCCAGCTCGCCGCCTGGCTGTCCGGGCGGTGAGCGTGTGCGTCGGGCTGGATTCTGGAGCGTGCGTTTGGGTTGATTAATCCGCTGCAAGCCGTGGCCGACTGGATGGCGCCGCCGCCGGCGTGGTTTGTATCGACCGTTGCACTCGCGAGCGGATTTGCCTTGTGCACTCTCCTTGCATGCTCCCGTTCACGGTCAACCGAGAGAGTCTCTCGCACTAGAAGTCGCGCTGTCGAGCCGTGTTGAGCCATACGATTCGCGATGTCTGCGTCGGGTCGCTTGCGCTAGTTCAATCAACGCTGTCGGCCGGCGGCAAATGCTTCCGCGGTGCTCAATCGGCGTACTCGCCCGCGTCCTTGATCACCTTCGACCACCGCAGCTTTTCAGCCTCGACGAACTTCCGATGGCCCGCAGGGCTTACCCGTTCGTCCGTCACCACGGCCAATCCGAGCGCTTCCTCTCGCTTGATGAATTCCGGGTCCTTGAGCGCAATGCGCAGAGCAGCGTTCAACTTGGCGAGCACCGCGGGCGGCGTCCCGTGCGGCGCGTACAGGCCGTGCCATACCTGGACGTTGAAGTCCTTCAGGCCCACTTCCGAGAGGGTCGGTACATCCTTCATCGCGGGAAGCTGCATGCGACTCAAACTGGTGACGCCGAACACCTTGACCTTGCCGCCCTTGATTTGCGGCACCGCGCTGGTCACCTGCTCGCACATCAGGTCGACCTGCCCGCCGAGCAAATCGGTCATGGCGGGCGCCGTGCCTTTGTAGGGAATGGGCGTCAGGCTGGTCTTGATCGCGCTCTGGAAGATCAGGCCGCACAGGTGCGACGCCGAGCCCAGGCCGGCGTTGGCAAGATTGACCTTCCCGGGGTTGGCCGCAATCCACTTGCGCAATTCGGCAAAGTTGCTGGCCTGCAAGCCGGGCTTGCCGATCAGAACGGAAGGTGCTTCATTGATCAGGCCCAGGAACTCGAAGTCCTCGGGCACCTTGAAGCTGAGCTTGCGGTACAGCGCAGGCGACGTTGCCATGCCGATGTGGTGGATCAACAAGGTGTAGCCGTCCGGCGAAGCTCTCGACACCTTGGATGCGCCGATCGTGCCGCCGGCACCTGCGTCGTTCTCGACGATGACGGTCTGGCCAAGCGGCTTGCGAAGCGCCTCGGCCACGTCCCGGGCGATCCGGTCACTGGGACCACCGGCGGCAAAGGGAACGATCAGCGTGACCGGCTTTTCTGGAAATTCGGCCCAAGCCAGAGTGGCTGCATGGGCCAAGGCGAAGACAGCGATAACGCGAGCAAGAATTTTCATTGGGGTTCCTTGTGAGTTTCCGACGACTCAGGCGGAGAGCGCCTGCATTTCGCGGTAAAGGTCGGCCTTGCCCTCGAAGCCGATCCCCGGCAGGTCCGGCAGCGTGACGTAGCCGTTCTGTACCTTGACGCCGTCAGGAAAACCACCGAAGGGCTGGAACAGATCCGGATAGGACTCGTTGCCGCCCAGGCCCAGGCCCGCGGCAATGTTCAGGGACATCTGATGGCCGCCGTGCGGGATGCATCGGCTGGGCGACCAGCCGTGCTCTTTCAGCATCTCCAGGGTGCGCAGATACTCGACCAGGCCGTAGCTCAGGGCGCAGTCGAACTGCAGCCAGTCGCGGTCCGGGCGCATGCCGCCGTAGCGAACAAGGTTGCGCGCGTCCTGCATGGAGAACAGGTCTTCGCCTGTCGCCATCGGGTTCTTGTAGTAGTTGCGCAGCGTGGCCTGCAACTCGAAGTCGAGCGGGTCTCCCGGCTCTTCGTACCAGAACAGGTCGTATTGCGAGAGTGCCTTGGCATAGGCAATCGCGGTGTCCAGGTCGAAGCGGCCATTGGCGTCGACACACAACTTCTGGCCATCCTGCAGCACGCTCAGGATCGAATCGATGCGGCGCAGGTCCTCGCCCAGCGACGCGCCGCCGATCTTCTTCTTGACCACGGTGTAGCCGCGGTCGATGTAGCTGCGCATCTCGTCCTTGAGCTTGCCGTGGTCTTGTCCGGGGTAGTAGTAGCCGCCCGCCGCGTAGACGAAGATCCTGCGGTCGGGCTTGCCGTTGCCGTACCGGTCGGCCAGCAACTGGAACAAGGGCTTGCCTTCGATCTTGGCCACGGCATCCCACACCGCCATGTCGATCGTGCCGATGGCCACCGAGCGCTCGCCGTGCCCACCCGGCTTCTCGTTGGTGAACATCGCGTTCCAGATCTTGTGCGGGTCCAGATTTGCGCCGCCGGCATCGACCAGGGAGTCGGGATTCGCCTCCATGACGCGCGGGATGAATCGCTCGCGCATCAACTTGCCCTGCCCATAGCGGCCGTTCGAATTGAAGCCATAGCCGACGACCGGCTTGCCGTCGCGAATCACGTCGGTGATCACCGCCACCAGGCTGAGCGTCATCTTGCTAAAGTCGATGTACGCGTTGCGGATGGGCGAGCTGATGGGTATTGTCTTTTCGCGGATTTCGACGATCTTCACGAGAGGTCTCCTGGGGTCTATAAGGTGCCCCGATGGTCGGCAAAAAGGCCATCGGCGGCCAATGCTCATTTCTTCTGCTTTGATGCCCTGAAAGCACCGATGCTCAATCTGATCTGGATCGAGGATTTCCTGGCGCTCGCCGCGACCGGCAACTTTTCGCGGGCTGCGGAGGAGCGGCACACCACGCAACCCGCATTCAGCCGCCGCATTCGCGGCCTGGAAGAATGGTTGGGTGCCGACCTGTTCGACCGCAGCACGCAGCCTGCGAAGCTCACGGAAGTGGGCGAGTGGTTTCGTGGCGTGGCCGAAGACCTGATTCAGCGCACACAGAGACTGCAGGGCGACGCCAGGATCGTGGCAGAAGCGAGTTCTGTCACTTTGCGCATCGCGGCCACGCACGCGCTGTCGTTCACGTTCCTGCCGGGTTGGCTGCGTGCGCTCGAGACCCAGGGCACGCTGGGTCCGGTGCAACTCGTCTCGGATGTACTTCAGCGCTGCGAAGCATTGATGCTCCAGAGCAAGGTCCAGTTTGTCCTGAGCCACGCCCACCCCAAGGCGCCCGGGGCGCTCGACGTTGCGCCCTTCTTGTCCAGTCAAGTCGGAGAGGACCGTCTGGTTCCCGTGTCGTCACGCAACAAGCGGGGCAAGCCGGCGCACAGTCTCGACGGCCCTTCTGCGGCACTGCTTTCATACACCGCGGAATCTGGTCTGGGCCGCATCGTCCGGGCTGTGGTTGGCGGCCGGATCGAGTCAGCCCAGACTCGCACGGTCTTTACTGCACACCTTGCGTCCGTGCTGCGGACGATGGCTCTGGACGGACGCGGAATGGCCTGGTTGCCGGAGACCCTGGTCGAAGAAGACATCGCGACGGGCCGTCTCGTGGCTGCTGCGGATGAGGACTGGACCATTCCGCTGGAGATTCGCCTTTACCGTGATCCCAGACCTGCGGGAAAGACGGCAGAAGTCTTCTGGAAGACGGCTGCAATAGGTCCAGGCAAACCGAATTGAGGACGCAGTTCTGACCGATGATTGACGTGCCTTCGAATGTCTGGAATTCGGCGCCGAATTTTAGAGTGCGTAGATCCGCAATGGGTCGAATCCAGCCGCCCCCTGTTCTTCTCACAACCGTAGGCGCCAAATTATCGAAAGCCCGCGCATCTTGACGAAAAGGCGGCTTTCGGCCAGAAGCAGCCTTGCCCTACAGGTTTGAGGTCTTCATTGAGCTGCCTCCGGGTACACACCGTGCACGCGACCAAACAATCTTGCGAGGCCCAGGAGAGCGTCGATGTTGGGTGTCGCGACGTTCAGCCTTTGAGCAATCTCCTGCACCGCCCCGACAATGCCGTCGAGTTCGATTTCACGCCCTGCTTCGACGTCTTGGAGCATCGAAGTCTTGAATGCGCCAAGTTTCGCCGTCACCTCATGCCGCGCGTCCGGGGTCAGATCGATCGTGACGCCGATATGACGCCCTACCGAGCTCGCTTCTTCCATCGCGGCGGAACAAAACCTTCTGACAAGGGGATCGCTAAGGATTCGGTCGACGGTTGCACCAGTGATGGCCGAGACAGGGTTCATGGTGAGATTGCCCCAGAGCTTGAACCAGATGTCCTGGACGATATTGGCAGACAGGGTGGCTTGGAACCCGGCATGCTTCAGCAGTTTCACGACTGCCGCGGCGCGCTCCGAATCGCCGCCATTGGCTTCGCCGACGATCAACCCGAGGCCGAACTTGTGATCCACAAGTCCTGCTTCAGGCACGGAGGCGCTGGCGTGGACGACGCACCCCAGAACCTGATTCGCGGGAATTGATGCACCGATGTCCCCGGTGGGATCGACAGAAAGCAGCGGCTGATTTCCCAGTGCGGGGACGACCTGCGCAAACCACCACGGCACGCCGTTCATCGCAGGCACGATCATCGTGTTCGGTCCGATTAGTGGAGCGATCGTGGACGCCACGGACGTCATCGACTGGCCTTTGACGGCAACGAAAACGATGTCCTGGACACCCAAGGCAGCGGGATGCTCCTCGACGCGGACTCGAACCGCACGGAGCTCACCTCCAGATTTCAAACGCAGGCCACGCTCGCGCACGATCTGAGCGGTGGTTGCGCGCGCAATGACACTGACTTCGCATTGACCTGCCAATGCAAGTTTGGCGGCAATGAGCCCACCAATGGCCCCGGCCCCGACAACGCAGACTTTCATCGGCCGGCCTTCTCGTTGGGGATACCTCTTGCGCTTTGGAGGTTCTGCTTAAAACGCTCGGGAACGCGCTCGTCAAAGCCGAGAGCCACGCGCCGCACCTCGGCGCTGTCGGTCGGCGGGTGGCCCACTCCTAAAGGCGCGGCGCGCGGTGTGTCAATTGCGGTGACGGTGCCCGCCAAACGGCCGAGGGCGGTAATCTCGCACTCGACGACGTCGCCCGGATCGATCGAGCGCGAGTGGCAGGGCGTTCCCATCAGGATCACGTCACCGGGCAGCAACGTGATGTGGCGCGCGATGTCCGCGATGACGTAGTGAGGCCCCCAGATCGTTTCATCACCGATATGGGCCTCTTGCACGACGAGGCCGTTCACATAGGTCCGCAATGTCTGGTCAAAGAGGTTCACCCCCCTCACGAGACCTGGGCCAATCGGCAGCAACGTGTCGGCTCCCTTGACGCGCAGCATCGAACCCTGGTCCGTGTCCCGGAAGTCCTGCAACCCCATGTCCAGAGCGGGCGTGAACCACTCGATGTAGTCCCACGCCTCGTCGGGCGTGACGTTGCGGCATGTCTTCCCAATCACGACTGCGTACTCGCCCTCGTAGTTCAGGTACTTGCAGTCGGCGGGCTTCAGGATTTGTCCGCCATGCCCGTTCAGCGCCGTGGTCGGCTTCGTGAAGTACGTTGGCGTGTCGGTCGGCTTCGGCTTGTTGCGCGTCTCCATGCTCCGCGAGCTGTAGGAGATATGGACCGCAATGATCTTGGATGGAGAAACGGGAGGCAGATGGGGCGTCAATGAAGGATCGACGACGCGGCCGTCATCCAGGCGAAGCCAACCGGCTTTTTCCCCGTTCTCGATGATCGTGCCCCAATAGGCAGAGCCGCCGACAAGCACGCGCCGGCGCTCGACCCGTGGACCCGACATCACGGCCGGCAGATTTTTCAAAGGAAAATCAAAATTCACCGCACAGTCCTTCGCGTTCAGGTGTTCGCCGCTGCGGGAGCGAATTCACCGCTGGATCGATGCTGCAAATAGGGCTGCGTGTCGAACCAGAGATGGATGTTTCCCGTACCGCGCGCGTTCTCGTATTCCGAAAGAACTTCAGCGCGTGCATCGCACGCAGGTCCGCCCAGCGCGCCGACCATTTGCAGGTAATGCGCGCCGAACGCCTCCCACGGAACGCGCCGGTACTCGGCGTCCCAGCGTTCCAGGATCTGATCGTGACGCCCTTGCTTGAAGAGCTCGATGGCGCGCTTGTCGCTTTCGATGTTCTCAGGCCGGGAGACGTTGGACTCGTGGAAGATCCGCGGATGGTTCGGCTTCCAATCGACATCGTTGAACTTGTGGCTCAGCGCGCCTGACGCCAGGAGGACAACCCGTTGATTGCCACGTCGAACTGCCTCTCCGATGACCTCGCCCGATTGAAGGAAGTGCTCAGCACGACAGTTTTGGCACGAGCTCACGGAGACGACAGGCGTTCCGCTTTGCTCAAGCCGAAGATGCTTGACGAGATTGATGGTGGCGTACTGACGCTCGAGGCCAGGATGAGCAATTGCGCGTGAATGCACGCCGCGTTCACGCGCGACGGTCTCGACGGACTGGGCGAACTCTGGATCGCCCTTGTAGTCGTAGGGCACCCCATGCAAGTACCACGGCATCTCATCCGAAACGTACATGCCGCTGTAGCTCTCGCTCGCGTCGATGAGGTGGTATCCCGTGGTGAACCAGTGGGAGTCGAAGACGACAATCAGGTCGGGCTTGACTGCCGCAATCTTGTCGCGCAGGAGGGCATAGCCTGCGATCAGGTCAGAGTCCTGACCATTGCCCATCGCCTTGCGAAATTCTTCGCATTGCATCAAGCCGGGATGATGGGAGACAACGGCCGCGCCGACGATTTGACCCATAACTAATTACCTCCGAAAAGATTTATCGATGACTGAAACTGGCGCGGAAGGGCTTCTTTGGCAGCACGATGTCCTTGACGTCGCAGAAGAACTCGAAGCTCCATTCACCGCCCTCGCGGCCGATTCCTGAACGCTTGATTCCGCCGAATGGCGCGGCCAAGTCACGGATTCCGAAACTGTTAACCCAGATGAATCCGGTGCGAACGCGTTTCGCAACCGCGGTCGCGTGTTCGTTCGCGCCGTAGCAGACCCCGCCAAGTCCATAGTCCGTACCGTTGGCCAACTGCACAACTTCATCGTCGGACGAGAAGGTCTGCAGCGTCAGGACGGGCCCGAAGACCTCGTTCTGCACGACCTCGTCGTCCTGTTTGAGATTGGTGAGCATCGTGGGCTGGTAGTACTGGGCGCCGAAGGCATGAGCGTTCCCACCCCACAGCGCCCGTGCACCGCGTTCGATGGCTCGCTGCACAAAGCCGTGCACGCGCTCGACTTGCCGTGGATGAATGATTGGTCCCACTTCGGTCGCTGCCTCACGGGGATCACCCACGTTCAGCTTTTCCACGTAACCGCGCAGCGCGTCCACGAACTTGCTTTCGATCGCCCGGTGAACGAGAAAGCGCGTCCCCGCCAGGCACACCTGGCCGGCGTTGCGGTACATGAGCGCACCGGTCGCAGCCGCGCTGTCGATGTCCGCATCTTCCAGCACAATGAATGCGCTCTTGCCACCCAATTCGAGGCTGCATGGAACCAGGTTTTCTGCGGCCGCCTTGGCGATCCACTTTGCCGTTGGAACCGAACCGGTGAAAGATATTCGTGCGAGTCGCGGGTCGCTGACGAGCTTGGCCCCGGTATTGGCTCCGCTTCCCTGGACCACGTTGAACACGCCCGCCGGCAAGCCCGCCGCGTGCGCGGCGTCAGCGAGCAACGAACAGGTAAGAGGAGCCCACTCTGGCGGCTTCAGCACGCAGGTATTGCCCGCTGCGAGCGCTGGCCCGAGCTTCCACGTGGATAGCATCAGAGGTGCATTCCATGGCGTGATGATCGCCACCACGCCGGCGGGATCGTGCCGGACCAGGTGCTTTGCCTGCTCGGTATCGATGATCCGGTCCTGCAGCGTCAACGCGTGCTCGGCGAACCAGCGGATATTCAACATGGCGCGCGGCACCACACCATGCCGCATGCGAGACAAGAGTACCCCCGCGTCGTTGCTCTCCAGAACGCAGAACTGGTCGGCTCGCTTACCGATCTCGTCAGCGAAGCGATCGAGGTACGGCTTACGCTCGTGGGCAGTGAGGACGGCCCATGCAGGAAAAGCGCGCTGTGCGGCGGAGATCGCTGCGTTGACATCGTCGCCGGTTCCTTCGCTGATCCTTCCCAGCAGCTGCTGGTCGATCGGACGGAACAGCTCGAACTTCTCGGCGGAGGCAATACGTTTACCGTCGATGTAGTGATCCGGCGAGACTTCGATGCCGTCTACGTTCAACATATTTTGCCGGTCTTTCCTGAAGATATGAGGTTGCGTGGAAGTCAAGCGATGACCTTGCCGGGGTTCATGAGGCCCTGCGGATCCAGCGCACTCTTGATCGCTCGCATCATGCGCAGTTCAAGATTCGACTTGAACCGAGCGGACTCGTCGCGGCGCAAAACGCCAAGACCGTGCTCCGCAGAGATAGAGCCGCCTCGCATCGCGACAGCGTCATGCACGGCTTGATTGATTGGCGCCTCCAATGCTCTGAAAGCATCGAGCCCGTCTTGGCCAACGTACGCCTCTCCAGGCGAGACGTTGTAGTGAAGATTTCCGTCGCCCAGGTGCCCGAAGCAGACCAGGCGCACGCCAGGGAATTTGTGCGCGATCGTCGAATCCATGAACTCGACAAATTCCGGGATACGCGAGATCGGCAACGAGATGTCGTGCTTGATCGTCGGGCCTTCGACAGCCTGTGACTCCGATACATCCTCTCGCAATGCCCAAAGCGCGGCGAACTGCGCAAGCGAGGCAGAAACGGCGGCATCTGTGGCTAAGCCGCGCTCCAAGCTCTCCCCGAGAAGTTGCTCCAGCGCGCTCATGGCATGGGCTTCACTTTCCTGGTCGCTGATCTCCAGCAACACATACCATGGCGACTGTTCGCAAAGAGGATTTCGGGCGCGACTGGAATGCTTGCGAACCAGCTCCATACATTCGTGGCTCACGACCTCAAACGCGGTCAACGCTGCCCCGAGCCGGCGTTGGGAAATCTGCAAGAGTTCGACGGCCAGTTCCAAATTTCGCACAGCGACGAAGGCAGCCACTTGCGCTGCGGGCAGTGGGAAGAGCTTCAACACCGCAGAAGTGATCACTCCGAGGGTGCCTTCGCTCCCGATGAACAAATCCTTGAGGTCGTACCCCGTGTTGTCTTTGCGCAAGCCTCGCTTGCCGTCCCAGAGTTCACCCTGAGCCGTTGCGACTTCAACCCCAAGGCATAACTCGCGCGCATTTCCGAACCGCAAAACCTGGACGCCGCCGGCATTGGTTGCAAGATTGCCGCCGATCGTGCAGGTGCCTTGCGCTGCGAGGCTCAAGGGAAAGAGGCGCTCCGCAGCGCGTGCGGCCTCCTGAACCTGCAACAAGGTCACGCCGGCTTCAACCTCGATCGTGTTGTTTACGACGTCGACGTTGCGAACCCGATTCAGGCGGGCGAGCGAGATCACAACAGTCCGCCCAGACTCGTCCGGCGTGGCACCGCCCGAGAGTCCTGTGTTTCCGCCTTGCGGCACTGCATTGACCTTGTTATCGCTGCACCATCTCAGCACTTTGGCGACATCTTCGGCCGTCTCAGGTTGTGCGACGGCCAGGGCGCGGCCCGTCCACTTGCGACGCCAATCTGTGAGAAAAGGTGCGGTGTCCTGTTCGTCGCTGAGGAGTCTGCCGGCGAATGCCGCTCTCAAAGATCCGAGTTCCATCTGGCTTCCTAGTACGCTGATGCAGAACCGGCTAGAAGCTCTTGCTTCCCGTTCCGAAAGCGCGCGACCAGTGACCTCGCCGCATTTGCAAGAAGCGTGGTATCGACGCCTATCGCAATGAACTGCGCACCGATTTCTGCGTATGTATGGGCGAGGGCCTCATCTGTGCACAAGATGCCCGGCGCCTTGCCCGCTTGGAGGATCTCGCTGATGCCGGCCCCGATTCGTTCACGTACCCGCGGATGTGCGGGCTGACCGAGAAGTCCCATGGATGCTGAGAGGTCCGCAGGGCCAATGAACACACCGTCAACACCGTCGACGCTGGCAATTTCCTTGACGCGATCCAGCGCGCCGGCGGTTTCCACTTGGACAAGCAGGCAGGCCCGTTCGTTTGCGTCCGCCAGATAGCTGGAGTAACCGTTCCACCGCGACGAACGCGCCAGGCCACTGCCAACCCCTCGGATTCCTTGCGGCGGATAGCGCATCGCACGCGCGAGTTCGCGCGCCTGGTCGGCGGATTCGACCATCGGCACCAAGAGCGTGGTCGCGCCAAGCTCCATTACCTGCTTGATCAGAGTCACATTGCCTTCAGGAACTCGAACAACGGGGTGCGATGGGTAAGCCGCAATCGCCTGAAGTGCTGCAAGAACGGACCGCAGATCATTGGGCGCATGTTCCCCATCGATCAGCAACCAGTCATAGCCGCAACCCGCGCACAACTCCGCGCAGTACGCATCGGACAAGCCGAGCCAGAGGCCGAGACAGAGTTCCTTTGCTGTCAGCGCGTCCTTGAAATGATTCCGTGGCGTCTCGATCATCAGACGAACTTCACTGAGATCGAACCAAGCGCCGAGTAATCGGCATGGAAGGTGTCGCCAGCTGCGCATGCAACTGGGCGCGTAAAGGAGCCACTGAGGACGATTTCGCCGGGCTGTAATCTCTCCTCATAGGGCGCGATCTTGTTGGCCAGCCAAGCCACGCCGTTCGCCGGGTGATTCAGGACCGCCGCGCCCAACCCGGACTCCTCGATGACGCCGTTCTTGAACAACAAGGCCCCAGACCAACGCAGGTCGATGCTGTCGGGATGAACGGGGCGGCCGCCCAAAATGATTGCCGCATTGGCGGCGTTGTCCGCAATGGTGTCCACCACCTTGCGTGGCTGCTTGGTTGTTCGATCGAACTGCTCGATGCGCGCGTCGATGAGTTCGAGTGCGGGCACCACATAGTCGGTGGCACGCAAAACGTCAAATATGGTCACGCCAGGACCCTTCAACTCGTGCCGCAAAATGAACGCGAACTCGACCTCCAGTCGAGGAACGATGAAGCGACGTGCCTCGATCTCAGAGCCGTCGGCCACCAGCATGTCGTCGAGCAGGACGCCGTGATCGGGCTCCGTGATTTGCGAGGCGATCTGCATTGCGCGCGACGTCAGGCCGATCTTGCGACCGATGGGTCGCCGGCCATCGGTGCGCTTGAGTTTTATCCACTCCCGCTGGATCGCGTAGCTGTCATCCACTGTCATGTCAGGGTGACGACGCGAGAACTGCTCGATTTGCGCGCGTGATTTCTCGGCCTCATGCAGTTCGCGGGCTAGCTGGTTATGGATGGATGTTGAAAGAGTCAATTGGGTAAACCGAACGCTCGAATGTGTGGGCTAGTTTGAGGCGCGCGCGCGCGAAAAACAAACGCTCAATTCATCTGCATCGATAAGAGATGCTTGATAATCCGCAGTCATGGCGCTCACCCGTTTTTCGCTTCGTCAGATCGAGGCTTTCTCGGCCGTCGCAAGTCTGCATAGCTTTGCGGCGGCGGGCGATCGTTTGGGTCTCACATCTTCTGCAATCAGCCAGCTCGTTGCGGAGCTCGAGAACACCCTGGGATTTCGATTGTTCGATCGCACGACACGACGCGTCGTGCTGTCCAGTGCCGGCCGCGATTTTCTTGCCTCAGCCGAATCGGTGTTGCGACATGCGCAGGCCGCGGAATCCGC